>Ga0326512_10003017_pt1 | contig 12406 bp, 12 predicted proteins | sample 1_2617_0518_D_FD_203652 | JGI IMG/M metagenome (GOLD analysis project Ga0326512, IMG submission 203652) | Bovine rumen microbial communities from UC Davis, California, United States - 1_2617_0518 | ecosystem: Host-associated > Mammals > Digestive system > Stomach > Rumen | place: USA... | reverse complement strand
TAGGCTTTATTGAGGGACTTAAAGGTGAGATTAGAGAAAGATGCGCTGTTGGTATGGAGCAGTTAGCTGTCTATCTAATATCTGAGGCTGTTGAAAAAGAATTAACTGGACCTTTTGAGACTATCGGTTTCCCAATGATACGTAGAATATGTTGTGGTTATGAAGCAAAATTGGATAATCTTGATTTATTTAATTTTGAAAAATTCATTAAGTATTGTAAGGAATTGGACATAGCTGAGTTAACTAATGAAGTTAATAATATTGTTAGTTGGACTCCAATTGATGCGGAAGCAGAAGCTTGTGCTTTAGGTTGTGAAATGATAATAAATAGATTCAATGGCGATAACAGAAGTTTCGATGAAATTAAAGAAGAATATATTAATAAACTAAAGGGAAAAATTAAGGAAAGATATGAAAGAGATAGGAATAATCATACCGATGCATGAGTTCGGTAAAGAGAATATAGAGCTTGTTAACAAGGCAATTGAATCAGTGCCAGAGGGTATGTCAATCTGTCTTTCAGTACCAAAGGGTACTACACTAGCAAAGGTAAAGGGTCTTTCAGATAGAGCAGCATTAGTACCATCAGTTGAAGAAGGTAGTACATTTGCTGAGTTGGTTGAAAATGGTGTTAAGGCTTTTGCAAATAATCCAGACGTTAAGTGGTTTTCAATCCTTGAGTTTGATGACACATATACACCAATTTGGCTTACAAATGCTAAGAAATATATGGACTTTATGCCAGATACAAGTGTGTTTATGTTCCTTGAGGATATTACAGATTTCAATAATGGAAAATATATTGGTTTCGGTAATGAGGCTGCTTGGGCTAGCTCTTTCTCAAATGAGATAGGATATATTGACAATGACTGCTTGCAGAATTATTTTGATTTCTATCTAACTGGTTCAATCTTCAATCTTGCTGATTGGCAAGAGGTTGGCGGTCTTAAGCCTTCAATTAAAATTACTTTCTGGTATGAATGGCTTCTCCGTGCTACTAATAAGGGTAAGAAGGTATTCGTAATACCAAAGGTAGGATATAACCATACTCTCGATAGAAAGGGTTCTCTTGTTAATATGTATAAGGAGACTATTGATAGTGAGGAATCACAATGGTGGTTTGACCTTGCGAAACGTGAGTTTTTCTTCAAGGAAGATAGAAAGAAAGAATACAAAAAAGAGTTACCAGATGTTGAAATACCAAATGAAGCATCGGTTAAAGAAGATTAAAAAATACCTATATAATGGTGCTAATTATTTTGGTGGTTAGCACCATTTTTTTTACATGTCATCAAAACGGCAACACGAAGATTTCCTCAATTGAGAAAATGTGAAAGAAAGTGTGTTGAAATTGCACAGATTTGCCTTTGACTTGATATTTAGTATTAAAATAATATACTAACAAGGGATATTCCCCATATATAAATATCTAAAGAAATGTCAGAAATTTGTGTAACTGAAGAAAAAGTTAAGAAAAAGAGAGGTAGAAAGCCATCCAAAGAAAGAAAAGGATATTTCTACGAAGAACAAGAGCAAGCTGTTGTAGATTACATTTCAACTGATGATGAAAGGGAAAAGAATAAAATCTTCAACACAACGTTAAAGCCAGCATTCACAAAAATGATAGAATCAATTATAAGAAGATATAGTCTGTACCCACCAGATGAAGAATTCCAACAAACTTTTGATGATACAATGTCTTTTCTTATGACTAAACTATCATGTTTTGACCCTTCAACAAACTATAAAGCATATTCATATTGCGGTACAATTTGTAAAAATTATTTAATATATAAAATTAATCAATTTGCAAAGAATCAGAAACGTAATGAGTCATATGATAGTCCAAATGATTCAAATCAAGGTGATATTAATGACAATATAAGATTCTCTTATGACGAAACAGACCCTAGAATGACTTTTCTATCTGAATTGACTGGTAACACAGTTGAGAATATTAAACGTATTCTAGAGGACAAGGATAAGCTTAGATTGAATGAAAATGAGATTAAGGTGGGAATGACTCTTATTAATCTTATGACAAATTGGGATGAGATTTTTGCACAGATGGGCAGTAATAAATTCAATAAAAGTTCTATACTATTGTTTTTGAAGGAAACTACAATGTTGAATACAAAAGAGATAAGAGACGCACTTAAGGTATATAAGAAAAGATATTATGAAGTTAAATGGAAATTGATTAATGAATAATATAAATTCTAATATTTATTACAAAAACAATGGGAAAGCTTAAGATTGAATTAAATGACATACAGAATATTCGTGACCTTTTGCAAGAGACGTATAGGTTAGCGGATGAGCAGATAGTTCAAGCTCAGAACGAGATAAACAAATTGTCAGTATCCACACAACTTGAACAAGAGCCTATGGATGCTAAAAGTAAATATGCAAAGGCAATTAATGACTATCTAGGTATGAAAGATAAAGCAATATCAAAGAAGTTGGATATTGCAAAGATTTTGACTGATGTATATCATCATAATGGTGATGTCAAGGGTGCTATCGAAAATGGAGAAAATATCAAGAATATGGACTTCAATTTTGATGACATTAAAAAGATGATTGACAATAATATGCAAGAGGAAAAAACTAAGACAATTGAACTTAACAAGAAATAATGGCTAACATCAAGGATAAACAGCAAGAAGCAATGGCAACCATTGATACTGCGAAAGCAATGGTTGATAAGGTGATTGCAATAATGAACATTATGCTTGCATCACCTAGTATTTCTTTGACATTTGCAACAAATCCAATAGGATATATCTTGCAATTGTTAAAGCACCTAGGTGTTACTTATGAAGAACTTAGGGAGTATCTTGCTAATTTCTTGATATATATATTACCAGTATTGGAGGTATCGGTTAAAACCATATTACTTACCAATCTTAAGAATATGGTTTCTTGTTCTGTTGACCCTAGAATACCAGAGAAATATAGGGAAAATCTTAATGTTGGATGTGGTAGCGGACAAATTGAAGGTTATGGTATTAATATTAGTATTGAGTCTATTGATTTTCTAAATAAATTGTCTGAGAATCCATTGAGCGATTTTGGAAATGAAATGTATTTTGGACTTGATGGTATTAATGACGTGTATAAGTTTGCGAGGGCAGAGGATTTTGATGCTTTTTTATGGTTTGTAATGCATAAGGGTAAATTCCCAAGTTCATCAGATTTTGGTTCTATATCTGGTTCTATACATGGAATTGGTGGTAAAACAATACCAAACCCATCAATATTAGATGCAGTTCAAGTTGACTTTAATTCCGATAGTCCTTCTTCAATAATGTTGGGTAATACTTTTACATATCCAAATTATCAACATTCTATAGTCTCAATGTGTATTGATAGAAAATACGATAGTGAGAATAAAATAGTTTCAAATATATTAGTTCCAACATCATCAAACATATGTAGTGTAAACTGGTATGTAAGACGTGCAGATTATTTAAAAAAGAATCTTGGTTTTGGGGAAAAGAGATTTGAGTCTAGGGATTTTTCTAAAGAAATCGCATTATGTAATTTACAATATTTTGATACGGCATCTAGTAATATTTACCCTTCAAACGGATTGGTTAATAATATCGTTAGATTGACTATAAAGCCAAAACCTTTTATTCATATTCCGAAAGTTGATAAAGGCGAAAAACCTTGGGGATTTGTACCTTTATTGTTTGACAGCCAAGGAAATTATGATATAAATGGAAAGTATACTGTTGTATTTGACACACAATCAAGACCATCATATAGTGGTGATTATGCGGTTTATAATTTAGGAAGTGGCGCTATTATTAAAATAAACATTAGAAGTGGAAATGTTAGTATTACTGATAAAAACGAACTCAAGAAACATTTAGTAGAGTGTTATAAGGGATTGACTGTTTATGAATTTAATTATGATTTTGTAATGGGCATGAAATTGTTCGATGCCAAAGTCATGGCTACGACATTGTTGGATACTCTTGTAAATACTAGATTAGGATTAAATGCATCTCTTGGTAAGAAACATCAAGATGCTACAGATAAGATTAAGGAAATCATAAAAAATATTATAAACTCTGATGATTCTTCAGTTGAGGATTGTTATTTTTCATTCGACAATGAAAAATATAATCAAATGTTAAGGTCTAGTGAAGAAAAGAGAGCTAAAGATTATGCATTTGGCTCAAATGCAAGTTCTGATGGACTTGATAAAGTTTATGAGATTCTAGATGAATATGACTCTGCATCATCTTTAGAGGAACGAATAGACGTTATTAACCGTGCAATCACGCAAGCATCTATAGCAGTTGCCAATGGTGCTGAAGAAGAGGATAAATACAGCATAGAATTTGGTTTTGTGTTCGATTTGATTGAAAACCTTGTATTTGCAATTATAAATGCAATTTTATCACCAAAAGTATTGCTACTTTTAGAGGTTAATAGACAAATCATGGGTGGTAATTGGAAAGCATTTACAATCGAGGATTTGTTAAAGGCAATGCAAGGAATAATAATATCTATTATAAAAGAAGTTCGTGACCTTGTTATACAAGAACTTTTAAAACTTGTTCTAAAATATTTACAACCACTTAAGGAAATGATAGAGTCAATATTACTCAGAGAACAAATTGAAGAATACACTTCTGCAATTAATAGTATTATCAAAAATTGTCCTATGGTTTGGTTTAATTTTGGTTATCAGCCAAAAGAAGTTAAACTTGATACTGTTGATTATGCTGATATTGATATTAATGAAATAATAAATGCTGAAAAGCCTAATGAAAATTGTTAAATATTATGGGTATAGAACAAATTTGTAACACTATTACTAATTTCTTTAATGATGTTAGACCACCATTCCCACAGATTAATAGAATCTTATTGGTGTGTTCAATGATACGTAGACCTGGACTTTCAACTATCTATTCAGTATCAAATATAGTTAAGGATTTAAATAGACTTGGTATACCTACTGGACCGATGCCAGATGGTAGTTCAAATTTAACGGTTGGGGCATTCTTCGCTTCAACGAAAGAGATATATAGGGGTCTTAAAAATGATGTATCAATACAAGTTGGAACAACTCCAGGAACGATGCAAGTAACACCAGCTGGTAATGGTACTCCAGGAATGGCATTTGGCGCATTATTTTAATTATGAAGAAAAAAGTAGATTTTACAAAATTAAGTAACGCAGAAATCAATATTAAGATTATGGGTTACGAGAACGAATACAATGTAAAAAAGGATAAAATTATCGCATTGGTTCGAGAATTAACAGAGCTTGATGAATTATACATCAAGGCAAATGAAGAGTTGCAAAAAAGAGGTGTGTTAAAAGATGGCTAATTTAGTTGTTAAAGTTGGAAAGGTTAGAGAGGTTGAGAATGTCTATTCAAAAAATGGCAGTGACGGTATGCGTGTTAGGGCAGAATTGACAGAAGATAAACCAAGAAAGCTAGAAGATATTCCTTGGGCGTTTCCTCTATTACCTAAAGTTTTTCATGTATTACCAAAAGTAGGTGAAGCTGTTTTGGTTGTTAGTGAGGATAGTAGTAATAATAAATCTCAGAGATATTATATTGGACCAGTTATTGCTCAACCTCAATACATGACTTATGATAAGAAAGAAGATGCTACTTCTACCTTTAAGAACTTCGAATTCAACCCTATTGAGAAGATATCTAACTTCGATATGGCTAGAGGTGCTTTTCCAAACAATGAAGACGTATCTGTTGTTGGTAGAGGCTCTGAAGATGTAACATTAAAATATAATGAATCAACAAAGAAGAGTGAGGTTGATATTCGTGCTGGAATTCGTACAGAACCATCAATGGCTAGAGAAAATGGCTTGATAGGAAATATCATGTTCAATAATATAGACCCAGCTTATATACAGTTGAAATATAAAAGTGGACTTGCAAAGAATCAAAACCATCAAGTATCTAGCATGATTAATATGGTAGCTGATAATATTAACCTTATCAGCAATAGAGATAATAATGTTTGTGATAATGTACACGACAAGGATGCTTTAATTAAGGACGAGGATTCTGATATTGTAATGGATAGATTACATCAAGTACCAATGGGTGATAAACTTGTTGAACTCCTTACAATTATGAAAGGTGCGATTATGAATCACGTACACCCTTGGGCCGGTATGGAACAATGTGGTGACTGGCAAGGTTACATTAAGCAACTTGAAGGATATGATATTAAGTCAATCCTTTCTGAATATGTTAGAATATCTTAAATTATGTTTAAAGCAAGTTCAAATTACGGAAGTCCAAATTTAGGTAAGAATGTTGAAATAATAGGAGGGGCTAATTTCGGTTCAGAACCTTATTTGGTTAAAATTGGTGACAATACAACCATTTCATTTGATTGCGCATTTGTCACGCATGATGCAGCAACTAGAGTGATTAGAAATCTTCCAGATGGAGATAAGGAAACTGTTATATATGCCCCAATAGTTGTTGGCAAGAATTGTTTTATAGGGTGTAGAACAGTTATACTTCCAGGTGTAACGATAGGCGACAATTGTATAATCGGTGCTGGAAGCATTGTTAACCGTGACATACCTTCAAATACAGTTGCAGCTGGCACACCATGCAAGCCAATTTGTACTCTAGAGGCATATAGAAATAAGCATAAAGATGATTTTATGTATATTGTATCAAAGCCTTTTAATGAAAAGAAACAGATTTTATTAGATAAATTTAAAGCGAGACTCAATTAAGAATCTCGCTTTTATTATTTATTCCATTTCCAATGGAGATTGTAATCCCAAATTCATATCTGGGTTTATTTCCACTGAATCATTACCCGTTTCATCGTTAATGAATTCTTCAATAACTTCTTTAATAATTGATTTTGTATTCATTTTATTTTCTGTAATAGTTTTAAAGTTAGCTTTATTGTTCATTAATTTAGTTATAGTTTCATAACTCATGTTAGGGAATCTTTGTTTAAGTTTATTTCTCAGTTCAACATATGATGAACACTCTGTCTCAAACACTCCATTACTTGTTTTAATTGAAAATATTAATTTTGGCTGTGTTGGAGTTTGCTGAGGTGGAACTTGTTGCGCTGCTAGTCTTTTAACACCCAATACCTCTCCACTCGTTTCTGGTAACATACTCTTCAATTCTCCAAGCCAAGGCTTATCCTCAAGACTCCAATATCTCCATGTTCTCATATTTTTTCTATATCCTTTGGAAAATAAGTACTCTATAATTTCAGCATCGTTTGTTGTAACAACATTATCACCTCTTTCTTTTTCACTAGTTGAAATCATATTGATTAATGATTGGTTAGAAGTTATGGTAAGTTTGACTTTTCCTTCTTTTGTAAATACGAAAATAGCTGTTACCGATGACTTCTTATTTGCTAACCTTTTGGCTCTCTTGGCTTTCATTGTGTCATTTAACTCCATTTCAGTCATCTGTTCAGCACTTGCAAGTCTCTGTATGGTGAACATTCCATTTGAACGCTGTGAAACAATATACCCAATTTCTTTAAATTCCCTTCCGTGTCCTTGTTTTGGGGCGTAGCCATACATGTAGGTATAATAGTGGCACATTTCATGTACCAACGTAGCCAAGAAAGAGTGTTCAGTACCGCTATAGTTGCCGTTCAGTTCTATTCTAGGCTGACATAAGCCAACAAAGTTTTTTCTATCAATGTCTATTTTTTCCCAACCATTGTTCTTATACATTTTGCGGCTGTATCTGTTTATATAGATACCACGTCCAGTTATCTTAAACCAACCAAGAGTACCACCTTCAGAACCACGACCTGTGGTGAATATAGCAAAACTACACTCACCCAACTCACCACCAAATAATTCATCATTCATTTCAGCATATCTAGCTGTCATCCATTCTACGGTTGGTTTAAATGTTTTATCCATTTTATCGTTTAATCTTTGCGAAAATTCGTTCCAATCCATTGTAAAACAATATTTCCTATAAATATCAAAAGGGTAGGAAAACTCCTACCCTTATCTATTATTAATCCCAATTGTCTAGTATTTTTGTAATTAATGGATTTCTTACTATGTCTTCTCTTGTAAACTCTGTGATTCCAACCTCATCTAATTTACCTATATGCTCTATTGCATATAATAGTCCACTTTCTGATTTTTTTGTAACAATATCTCTACGGTTTGTTTGTAGAGAATCACCAGTTAAAATCATTTTACTATTTTCACCCAATCTTGTAAGTATCAGTCTTAGATTTTCCTTGGTATATTGTTCACATTCATTGACAAGAATTAAGGCATTATCGAATGTTTTACCCAATGCAAAGTTAATGAACTCGTATTTTATGTAATTATTGCTTATTAAGGATTGTGCTGTCATATATGGGTCAGCATTTCCACTATTCCTTAAAATCTTTGTGACTGTTTGTTCATCACACTCAAGATATGGCTGTATCTTGGTTTCTAAATCACCTTTAAGGTAGCCTAGGTTTAAGTCTAATCCTCCAGCTGGAGCTGTAGGTATCATCATAATGATATTTGAATAATTACCATCCTTTAATTCCTTAAGTGCATATGCTAGTGAGAGATAGGATTTTCCAGTACCTGGCGAACCAACTCCAAAGCATATTTGGTAATTTTTATTTTTAAGTAATTTCAAAAACTCTTTTTGTTTTTCGTTTTTACACTTTATGTCAATTTTGTAACTAAGTGTTTTTAATTTAGAACATAACCCTTCCGATGTAAGATAATTGAGAGCACAGTCTCCTTTCATCTTTTGTTCAATGAATTCCATTTCCAATTCACTGACGCTTTCTTTTAAGTTTTTCTTTTTTCCCATAAAAATTAGTTTAGAAAAAAAGCGCATTAGTCCATTAAAGAACTAGTGCGCTTTTGATTATGTAATAATAAATGTTTCCATGTATCGTTGCTTTAATATAAATATCGCTTTAAGCATATTTGTTGTTCAAATCATCTACGATATTGAATGATAGAACGTCATGGTGAATAATACTATTCATTCCATAAGTAATTTTAACATCAACGTAGTATCTCTGTGGTATAAGAATGTTTGTATCTATAATATAGAAGTTCTCAGAGAATGTTTTATTAATTTTATCCCATTCAATTACGTCAATTTCTCTTGTGCCATCTTTCACATAAACTCTTATGCCCAAATTATCTACTAGTTGAATAGTATTTGTTGTATAATTTGGCTTTGCTGATATAGTTAGTTTCCTAATATCACCACGTTTAATATCTTCTTTTTCTTTAATGCCACTTATTGAAGGAGTAAATGTTGTGTTGGTTACACTCAATGAGTTTCCAATGTTGAAGAAATTAGGAGTATCTTTAAGCGTAAAATCAAGCTCTACATCGTCCAATTTTGTTCCTTGGTAATAGATATTACTCCAGACATCATAAAGCATTGTATCAGCCTCAAAATCGCCTTTAGAGAGCTTCAAATCAACATAATAGATACCTCTAGTATGCTTTTGTGATTCAAGTTCCGTAATAATTTCATCGTCACTGTTCTTAATTGTAACAGTTGGGTTATTATCTAAATCTTGTAACGTATCTCCGATGGTACAATATAGGTATAATTTATTATTCTTGTTAAGGACGAAGTTTGCTCTATCATCCAATACCACATCGTCATATCTAGTTTCTACGAATGGTTGGAAGAATGTATTAGTTTTATTAGTTAGTAAACCTAAATAATTTTCATATTCTGTTTCAGTAACCTCTAAAAATGGCGAGAATGCGATACCTATACCGTAGTTTTTTAGTTCATCAGTTATAAATTTGTTAAACGTGTCGGTAATATCTACATTTATATTCTCATTACCAACATCAAAGTGTTGCCTTGCTATAACTAGTGAAGGTTCATTTGCTGAGAATTTGTCATATTCATTTGATAATGTACTATTCGTATAAACCCCTTCTTCATCCCATAGGATACCGTTTTTCCTTTGAAACCAATTACACCCATCAGTTGATACTAATCTCTTTGGGTCAATTGGTGTTGGAGAATAATATCCTGCGTTTAGTGCATTCATTGAATAGTCAAATCCTTTTCCGCTATCCCATTCTTTAGGAATTAAGAAGAAAATTAAGTCAAAACTTGTTGCACGTATTTTTTTATTGTCATTAATTGAACTTGTTTCACAATCATGCAATTGCGTAAAATCAAGTGACCCAGCGTTTGTAATATGGAGAACATGTTTCATCTTCTCTATATTAGGCATAATACCATCATTCATTAGTTTTTTAACTTTTGAATGGTCAAAATATATCAACGTTCTAGATACAATGGTATCTTTTCCATATACAAGTTCTGCAATGGGATTAAGACCAGTATTAAGTTTACTATTTGATATAATTGTATCTGTTTTTTCTATATAACTTTTATATATCATCTTCGTTAGGGTAATTAATCATTATGTCTTCTTCATCACTTGGTTCATCTAGTGATGACTCTGTGATATTTTCTTTATCTATTGCCACATTTGGGTCGTATCCAACTAAGTATAGTTCAGAGCTTTCCTCAACATTATCTCTAGTGATTCTAACTGTTATTTCATCACTTTCATAAAATCTAATGTCATTATCTAAATTCATTAGTTCACCATTGACGATAACCTTAAAATCATAAACATTATTTGTCTCAATAGTTGTTAATACCATTTCTTTATCAATTATGAACGATAATTCAGTTGTACACTCATCAAAATTCATCATTACCTTCATAACTTTATTATAATATCTGTTTGGGGTTGGTTCACAACAATCATCATTATCATCTGAAGTTTCATATATGATATTAAGTTTTTCCTTTTCATCGATTGGTATAACTTCACAATGGTCATCTTTAGTCATTACATCTATCTTGTTGGTGAAACCTTCCATAAATATAACTTTTTCATCTTCTCTTCTGTTCTTGCCTCTTCTGTTAACAATACCACTAGCATCTGAATCATGCGAAGATAAAATTAATCTTGATGGCACTCTTTCTACACTATAGTCTTCTTTGCGTATGATATAGCCTCTTACCTTTATCTTGTATGACTGAGAGTAATATTTACGGTCATCTATTGTGTATTCAGATTCGTCAGATACATCATCTAATGTCATTGACATGGGATGGTCATTTGGAGAAATATAACAGTTAATGGCATTAAATTCATAGTGCATAAGTTCATTAACTTTGTTTATAATCTCCATTTTATTTGATATTATAGAGACGGTATATATAAAATTAATCTGGGTTGGTTGCTTCATTGTATACTTATCATAAGCCTCAGTGCCATTTTCTTGTAATACTGGAACATAGAACATGGCGAAATCCTTATGACCTGGAATGTTAAAATAATTTCCTTGGCTTTCACCCTTTTGTGGATTAAGTTCACGAGTTACAGTTAGGAAGTTTATGATTGGATTTCCAGTTTCATCTTGTTTATCCCATTCTTGTATGTACTCACTTAATCTCTGAGTACTATATAACTTATAAATAGGTAATTTCTTACCATCATATACAACATCTATGTGTTTTACAACCCAGTCATACATTGTTTGGTCTATGTCACTGAATTCAATTGGTTTTGGAAATGGTGTACCATATTCCAATATCATCTTTGACATATTTCTACGTCTCTCAGTTCCATACGCATGGTGACGTAGTTTAAGCTTATCCATATATGGTTTTGGTTGTATTAACATAATCTTTATTTTTTATAATAAATATTTCTTTAACATTAATATTTATAAGAAATAAAAAGGAGAACTACGTGAGTCCTCCTTTTTTAATTTCTAGCAGTAAATCATCTGTATTTTTAATTAGTTTTTCTCCTAAGAATTCTTCGTAATTATCTTCAGTATAGTATAATAATTTAATATTATGTTCTTTGCATTTTTTTGATTTGTTTATGTCTCTTTTCCTTAATTCTATAAAACTAGAATGCCCACCAAAAAATTCTATTTCTTTAAAATGTTGTCCTCCTTGACATTCAATGGCTATATTATAATCTGGAAGATAGAAATCTAAATGTTGTTTACCAAGCCAATCTAATGTTGTTTTGTTGCAAGCATTGATATAGTTTATTTGATTATTATGTAAGAACATACATATTTTATTTTCTAGTAAACTGTTTTTACATTTAGGACAATTATCTCCCATTAAATGTCTACTAGCTTCTTGCCAGAATTCACCATGAGTAGGACATACTATACATATTTTAGCCTTACTATTAATATAGTTCACTTTTGAATAATCATATTTGTCACCATGAACTTCTTTAGCCTTTTTGATAAAAATGTCTGTATTATATTTATTTTTGCCAATTTTATATTTTTTACATTTTGGGCATCCTTGTCCACTAGTATGAGCAGATGGAATCTGCCAGAACTCACCGTGAAT
>Ga0326512_10003016_pt1 | contig 12408 bp, 15 predicted proteins | sample 1_2617_0518_D_FD_203652 | JGI IMG/M metagenome (GOLD analysis project Ga0326512, IMG submission 203652) | Bovine rumen microbial communities from UC Davis, California, United States - 1_2617_0518 | ecosystem: Host-associated > Mammals > Digestive system > Stomach > Rumen | place: USA... | reverse complement strand
GGACATATCCTGTGGATCGCAGGTGGCAAGAAGAAGCAGGTCGTATACGACTTTATTGAGCATGTCGGCCTGGAGTGGATGGATCATGTCGAAGCTGTCGCCTGCGATATGAACTCCGATTTTCAGGAAGCCTTCGAAGAAAAGTGCCCTCATATCCAGCCGGTATTCGATTACTTCCATATCGTCAAGAACTTCAACGATAAGGTGGTGAGCGAAGTACGCAAGGATGAGCAGCGCCGCCTTTATGAGGAAGGCAACATCGAAGCCGCCCGGGCCCTGAAGAAAACCAAGTATATCCTGACATCATCCCGGGAGACGCTTCAGAAGAAGGACGATGATGCCGCGCAGGGGCGAGTGATCCGCAAAGGGAGCAGTCTGTTCAAAACGGAGGATTTTATACGTAAGTCCGGGTATGAAGATCGCTACAACAGTCTCCTGGAGGAGAACAGGCTCTTCTTTACCCTCGACCTGATCAAGGAGAAGCTGTCTCTGGCTTATTCACGGACTGACGAGTGTCTCATGTCAGAGGATATCATCAGCATCATGGATATTTGCCATGCGACCGGCAATGCCCATCTGCTCTGGTTTGAGAGGTTATTGAGCAATCATTTCGAAGGGATCATTGCTCACGCCACCTATGATATATCCGCCGCGAAAATTGAAGGTATCAACAACAAGATCAAGACTCTTCGCAGACAGGGCTATGGCTATCCGGATGACGAATACTTCTTCCTGAAGCTATTTGACATGAGCCGACGGGACTATGTCCGGAACCCTAAATCCCACAAGTTTTGTGATTGAGCCTTTTATAATCCTAATAATTTTGCTATGTCCGGCATTTCTTTCCGGATTTCATTAGCCAGGTTCACCGGCTCCATACCAAGCAGCTTGATAAATTCATTGAATCTCTTACCCAGCTTCGGCATCGGCTCCGTATAATCTGCCACAAAACACTCTTTTGTCATAAAGCCGTCTATTGCTTTATACGGCTGATTTTTACTAAAGCTCTCTGCTTCAAAATCCCATGTAAAGGAAGATCCGTCCTGATACTTCTTCGGGATAAAGCTCATAAAATCTTCTTTATTCAGCTCCGGATGGATCTCCGTTCCTTGCTGCCCTTCTGTCATGATACATAGGCAACGATTGTCAAAATCTATGGATATCCGCTTCACTGTGCCACCTTCTCTTCTATCTTCTCTCGATCTTCCGTGTAAAAGATAATAGCAGTATAGGATCTGCCTTCTTTTACTTCTTCGTAACCGGATATAAGACCTTTGGTCTTCCACTCTTCCATCATCTTTGCGATAGTTTCCCGATCACGGATAAAATCTTTACTCAGCTCCGGTCTTTCCTGTCCGGAATCCCTGTAAAGAGTGTCATATAAAACCTTGTTTTCACGCAGTTTACCGTTTTTATAGCCAAATATACGCATCAGAAGATAGTCCTGGAATGCAATGGTCTTATCGGTGGCATTCTGTCCGGCAAGACCGATATACTCCATCGGGATCGTGAGAAGCGTCTTCTTTGCTCTGTTATATGTAAGAAGTGTCGGCTCTCCTACTATCTGAATGCTCTTAAAGACTTTGCCCTTTTCGCTGGTAATGGTACCAACACGGAAATGCAGCATATTATCTTCGATCACGGCACTCTTGATCTTATCGCTTCTGTCCTTCAGAATCCCGGCATCAATGAGTGGCTGCTTATCTTCTATTATGTGGTGCTTTACTTCATCGGTCAGGTCTATGAATACCTTTATGCTCTTCAGCTTGTTCAGGGATTTTTCAATGGCTTCTATCTGGTTCTTTGTCGGATTTGTTCTTGTATAGCCGGTCATAATGCCGTAAATCTCAGACAGAGACACCGTATGCCTTCCGTTAATGAATAAGGTGCTGACAGCGTTATATACTCTTCTGTCATAGGCAGTAATCTTGTATCTGCCGTTTTTATTCAGTATTTCAAGATCGACACTATCATCATAGGAGAAAGAAACATAGGAAATAACCGGCTCAACCTTGCCATGCTTTTCACGCACGACAACCTCAGTCGGTAACATACGCATCTGTCCGTCAACTTCTGTGCCATACAGTTCATTCATGGTGGCATTGCGGATCAGCTCATTATTGACCGGGCTGTTCTGCTGGACAAAAGAATCTATCTTACCGGATTCTCTTTCGATAATCTCAGCAGTATCTCTTTTCTGTTCAATTACACCCGGCTCTCTATCTTCTCGCCAAATTGATTTTTCGATACTTCTTGCCATACTTATGCTCTAACATTCCTTTGATAAATCTGGTTTACCTTTGCCACTAAAGCTGTAAAATCTGTCATTGCAATTTCTTCTGTCTCGCTCTGCTCTATAGCCTTCTGATAACAAAGCTCTAATATTTCTCCCGAATACAACGGCTCCGGTGTATATGCCCTCTCTATATCTATAAAGACCTCTCTCCGGGCTTCTCCGCAGATTTCTTTTAATCGCTTCATTACCTTTGTAACACGATCTGGATTGCCGTTTCTGATCAGCCGTTCGTGCATCTTATCAAGTGTTTTATATTCCGGCACATTCATAAAATCGCCTATTTTATCGGTGCAATAGTCATAAGCACACAGATAGAAATAACTGTCTTCGTAGTCTTCATTAAGGGCTGATATTTCATCCAATAGGTTAAAATACTTCGTTTTATCAAGATCCTCGTACAAAATGGAATCTTCGCCCTTTTCCTGGATGATATAGTCCATGAAGGTTATCATCATCTGACAGAGCGTTTTGGTTGCTTTCTCATAGTGATAATTGGCAATATTCCATGCAGCCGTATGACCGTCCACAAGATTCATTTGAACGACCTCTCTGCGCTGCTCGTCTTTATCTTTTACTTTTATAATTTTCTCTTTTGCCAGGGCGAAAACTGTATTAACCTCTGACTGATCAAGATCCGTGTCTCCCATCATCTGTAAGATATGATGGTAGTGATTGGTTTTGATCAGCTTCTCTCTGACGGCTTTGGTATTATCGTTTCTTACGTAATACTCTTCCATCTCTTCGCCCATCAGCTTTTCCATATAAGCCTTTACTCTGGCTTTGAATTTTTCATCTCTTTCACTCAATGACATGATTTTTCTCTCTTCAAAAATATTTATATGATACTTATATACTATTGTTTTAATATTATAATGTCATTGGGTTGCCATTATTTTATATTTCGTCAAGCACACCCTTTTTCTCTGTCACATAGTCTCTGATCAGCTGACAGATGGCAGCATTATTTGAGATCCCATAAGCAGTTGTAATTTCATCAAACTGCTCATAAAGTGACATAGGGATATATGTAGGAAGGACTTTTCTCTCTTCCGTCTTCTTTTTTGCCTGTCCGGAGATTTTCTTTACCACCTTATCAGACTTTTTCTTGTCAACTTCCTCCTGAGCGTCCAGCTGTTCAACAACTTCATCGAACTTATTTTTTCTTTCTGCCATAATGTCTCCTTTCAGCATCAAATAAATACTGTTTCAATATTACTTTGCGATTGCTTCAATATTATAACTTATCTGCTATCTCTTTATATGCAAGTGCCACATCACTCTTTTTATTGCTTATTACTACCGGGGTTCCGTCAAGGACTGATCTGTATGCATCGGCTGACTTCTTGACCGTTCCTATCACCGGAGCTTCCTTTGCAAACTGTTCTACAAGGTCTTTCTGATCATTGATGTTCTTCTCAAACATCGTAATGATTATTCCTTTAAGAGAAAGTTTTGTGTTATGCTCCTGTGCCGTCTGAATGGTGGCTTTCATGGCTCTTATGCCCCTATAAGATAGATACTCGGCTTTTGATGTGATAATCACCGCATCGGCAGCTTCAAGGGCATTCACAGTCAATATTCCAAGCTGCGGAGGGCAGTCTAAGAATACATAATCAAAGTACTCTTCAAAGCTGGCGAGAGCCTTTCCGAGCAATTCTTCTTTGTGGCTCTTTCCCGGAAGATTTTGTTCTGTCTCCGCAAGTAAGATATCTGAAGGAATGATATAAAGAGTATCAAGCCCGGATTTTTCTACCTTTACGGTACATTTCTTCGGATCTGCCTTTCCTTCAAAAAGATCACATACCGTATGGGGAGTCTTTCCCGGCATCATTCCGCATAAGATGGTAAGTGAAGCCTGTGGATCGAGATCCACCATCAATACCATTTTTCCTTCCTGGGCTTTTATTGCTGCCAGATTATATGTTGATGTGGTCTTTGCCACACCGCCTTTTTGATTGGCAAGGGCTATAATTTCCATCGGCATATCCTTTCAAATAAATATTTATATAATTGCTAACAAATATCATTATAATATTACTTTCATATTAGGTCAAGTAAAAGGTATATTATCTTCGTCCTCTTTTGAGAGCGTCATCCAGCCACCGGCATCGTTATCCATGAAGCAGTTAAAGACCGGATAATATGTAAGCGGTATGCCCTTTGTTGTTATGCGTCCGTTCCTGTTCTTCAATATGCAACAGTCTATGCTTCTCGGATTTTCGTCCTTTGCCTTATCTACATCAAAATCCTTTTCCCCGGCTCCGGTAAGCTGAAGCCCGATCAGAACGTCCGAACCATATTCGATAGCTCCGGATTCTTTGAATGCAGCCATATTGATTTTCTCGGAGTAGTTCTGACGGTTCAGGGAAGATACCGCAATGATGGGTATATCAAAATCACGGGAGAGCTGCTTTAATGCCGTCACATTATGATCTACGATCTGTTTATCCGTGGATCTTTCGTCTCCATCGGCAGCTTTCAAAATCTGAAGATAGTCGATAAATACGATAGGTCTTTTGTTTCCTGTAATAGAAATATGGTTCATGACCTTTTCCCGGATCTCTGCAACAGATATGTTACCGATACCCTCATGGATAAAGATATGGCTGGCAAAATCCCGATAAGCAGTAAAAGCGTGGTTCATGACCTCTTTTTCTGTATCGTTGAAATTCGCCCATCTATGACCGTCAAGGACTCCGAGGTTACTCTTTGCGTTGTTATCGCTGAGAGAACGGTTACGGCAGTCCAGAAACGTCTCACGACTGATAGACTTGCTCATGAGATCATATTTGCTCTGTTCCAATGAGAAGAAAAGAACATCTCGACCTTGCTTTGCCAGATTATCGGCAATCTGAAGTGTGAGAGTGGTCTTTCCGAGGGATGATATGGCTCCTATGATGTAAAATCCCGTATAAATGCCACCATCAAGGATTTTATCAATCTCAGGGAAGCCGGTTGAGAGCTTCGGTCTGTTCATATTCTGCTGGATCATGTTAATAAAGGCAGAGACAGACTTTGCAGCACTCGTTTTCATATATTCGTTTTTGGCTTCGTCCTGTGGGTCGGGTAGGAGAGCAGCTTCTTCATAAGCAGCCTGAACCGCTTTAGCAAGCCCTTCAGCATCTTTAAGAAGCCTGTCATTCGGATCATGATAGCCTTCAATGATCTTCGGAGCAGTCATATATGAAATTTTCCGGGCTTTCAGACCATCTTCGAGCTTTGCAGAGCAGTCTTTCCCGGTCTGATCATCGTCAAACAATATTATCAACGGCTTGGACGGCTTTACACGGTCAAGTTCCGTTAAAAGATGGGTATAGTTGGCTGCACTTTCGATGCCGACAGCCTGTGCGCCGGATTGGATCAAACTGATAGCATCAAATATGCCCTCGCAGATGATGATAGGCTTTTCCTTTTCTTCCGATAGGGCAGAAGAGTTGAACAGATGGAGATTACCATGTTTCCGATACTTATATCCGCTTTTGTCGGCAGAGTTTGGTTCAACGGCTGTATTCCTGGCTTCAAATGTCTCCGCAGAAGTAGGTATTATAACCGCTTTCCATGAGTATTTGCCGGTACCTTCATTGAAGGCTTCATCATATCCAAGGTTGAAACGGTCAATGCTTTCCTGTGATATGCCCCGGCTCTTAAAATAATCGGTCTTTCCGGCGTTCTCATGGCATTTCTTAAAGTATTCCTGTAAGTCAGGTGATGCCGGAGCTTCCGTAACCGTCTGTATAGTCTCATGCGTCTGCTTCTTCACGGTAGGAGAGGAAGCCTGTGTGGAATTGTAGCGGTCAACAGATATACCATAGATTTCCGTAGCCTTCTGGAACTGATCGTTAAACTCCGAAAGACCATAAGCAGCTCCGATAAGGTCAATAATGTCTCCGCTCAGACCGCACTTAAAGCACTTATATTTGCCGGTTGATGGATTCTTAACGATACCATCACCATCTTTACCGGTGCCGTTATTGCATTCAGGACAGATCCAGCCACGTCTCTTTGCCTTCTGAAGAAAAGCGTCCGGTGTCTGGCGGTTGATCTCATGTGTTGCGGATTCTCTATCCATAATAATACCTCCGTTCAATACTGATATAATATTGCTTTAATATTATATAAATGTCAAGTTGAAATTACTTTTACATAGATGTTCCTGTAAAGAAAGAATCTGCCGACTTTTTCTTTTAGCGGAAAAATCCTTTATTTATGGGAACAGGAACATAGTAAGATACCAGCCCCCGCTTGAAAAGGGGGCTGGTTCTTACTCCTACGATATTTACGATATCTACAATATCTACCCATTTTTGAAAATGCCATCAAGCCCAGCAACCACAAGGGATTGAGGAAAAGTCCAAAGTACCAATTTATCGAACTGAGGGTACCAATTTATCGAACTGAGACTACCAAAAAATCGAACTGAGGGTACCAAAAAATCGAACCTTATGCAGCGTTGGAATGATGGATTGGACAGAATAGGAGAGTGCCGGAGATTGGCAAAGTACCAATTTATCGAACCTATGATGAATTTTTCTTTTTATAGGAATAGAAAAGCCACCGATGTTCCGGTGGCTCATGATCTTTATGATGTTTTAATATCCGTATTTCTTCAGAGCATCGTCCAGGAGCTGGTTAAGGATGGAAGAGTGGGTATATTGTCCTTTATCGGCTTCGAGCCGTTGCAGACGGGCATAGATATCTTCGTTCAACTGTACTGACCGGGATATCTTTTTTGTGTCTGCCGGAACATCACCGACAAAGAACGGTTGTGATCCGTCCGGGTTTCTCGGTGGGAGAGAAGTGTTCAGGACGGTTCTCTTTCTGCGTTCAATAAGTCCACGCTCTTCGAGTGCCGGTGCGATAGAAGAGTAGGAGAAGTCAAAACCTTTCTCCGGTGCTGGGAGAGCTTCGGCTTTCTTCGGAGCTGCCTTGATAAGTTCTGCCAGCTCTTGCCATTGTTCTTCGGTAGCGGTCTCTATGAAGATCTGCGTCTTGGTCTGTCTTGCCATTGCGATCACCTCCGTAAAGTGAAATTAACTATCTATGGGAATAGTTAATGTAACGACTATGTATCAACTATATTATAGCATAATATGTTGAAAATAAAACCATATTTCAATTACTTTTATTGGAATATGGTTTTATTTTAGTTGATACATAGACAGAAATAAACCATATATAAACTAACTTTGTTTATATATGGTTTATTGCGTGGAGTGGTCGCAAACGTAATGGAACGGACAGAAGGAGAACCAAGGGAGAGGAACGGAACATAAAAATGAGCTGCCGGTGGCAGCTCATTTTTGAGTGGAGTGGATCGAGTGAAGGTTCGACTGATGGGAGTGGAATGGAGTAAAATATCGGTTTACACGATTTGCGGACGGTCTTCCGTCCGTGAACGGGTAAACCGATATGAGGAAATATCTTATAATTATGTTATTGACTTTTAAGGGGGATTTTGGTACTATGATAGTGGGTGATGAGCCTACTCGATCGGGCGAGTATAAAGAGCCAATTAAGCCCGATGCGGTCGGAAGACGTTTGGTAACTTTACCATTTCGCTAATGCTAAGAGGGTACATCTTAGGTGATTCCGAGCGATACCGATGACGCCTTTGCCGAGGTAATTAGGATCACGTATCTTATCCGAGTAATCATTATGAAAGGAAAGTGTGAAAACGTACCAACCGGGTTTTCTAATTTCACAGAGTAAATTAGATGGCTTATCGTAAAAAGTAACGAGATCTTTCGAGCTGACGAAACAAAAAAACAGTAGCGAAATCAATAAAGAGTCCTTCGCATAAATGGACGGCTGGATGATAACAGCAATAAACTATCTGACCATCGGAAAAGACCGAGAACCTCGGAAGCCAAAACGAGAGAAAGACCGGCTGACTATTCTTCCAATGAAGAAGCACTCGTAAATCAAAGATGGCGATTGTAGTTGAGCCTTATGCGACTACCGGACTTGGAGAGTTCGACGATACTGAAAACATTTGCCAGAGATCCGGCAACACCTCTGGCGAGAAAGGCGCCGGATAATCTTATCGGTTCAATAATATGAACCCCAACTGTAAACCAAGTGAATGCAACGTTGGCTGTATAACAACGAAGGTGATGGCTGACATCCGCTGAGATCCTTACTCAACGTCATAAAAACAAGGAACGGAACGCACCGGTGAAGATGCGGAACGACTGACCGGGAGTGCTAACCTGGTAGAGAAGCCCACAAGCCCCACTCTAAAAAGGGGAAGACGGAAAACCTTAAACCGGAGAAATAAAGGCTGCACACATAAGCAAGATAAAAAGTGTCATTTAGTCACACATAAGACTCGCCCTGATCCGCAAGGATAGGGAATGAAAAAAAGTGTATTTGCCGAGTCGGTTGTAGTTTGACCGAGGAAGCTGCCTAGCTTTAACACTTAACCGATAATGAGGAAAATAATGTAAACAAGGGCTATACCCTTGTCTATTGGCATATACAGAGACTATAGAAAGGAGCGTCCTGGCATGGGAAGACGGGATAAATCATATTCACGGGATCTCAAACAGCAGATTTATGACAAGCTGACCGGGATGCTGAAAGCCGGGGAAGGCACAAGTAAGAGAGAAGCCATAGAGAACGGCACCGAAAGAGAAAAGATATTCTCATATAACACTTATGACACTTACCGGAAGCATTGTAATTACTTTGCAACCTATATAAGAGAACATCATCCGGAGTGTACCACTCTGAAATCAGCAAGGAAGTATGTAAATGAGTGGTTGCAATCGAGGGTAGATCAGACAGATAAGAACGGAAAGCACCTGAGCGCATGGACTATACAGACGGAAGCCAAAGCACTTGGAAAGCTGTATGGAATACAGCCGGATGATCCTAACTATTTCCAGGCTCCGCAGCGTCACCGTGAAGATATTGTGAGAAGCCGGGGCGATGCTGTCCGGGATCGCCATTTCTCGGAAAAGAATAATGATGAATTTATCAAGTTCTGTAAAGGTACCGGCTGCCGTAGGAATATCATGGAGAAGCTGGAAGGACGGGATCTGATCACCAGAGAGCAGATTGATCGAGAGATTGCGGAGCTGAAAGCAAAAGAAACGCTGTCACCGGCAGAACAAAAGCATCTGGGAGTATTGGAAGACGGCATAAAGAATTTTCCGGATCAGGACTACTTTCTGCATCACAGGAACGATAAAGGTGGTAGGGAGAGATATTCTCCTATTATCGGAGATCATAAAGAGCAGATAGTGGAGCGTATGAGAGCGACCGCACCGGATGAAAAGGTGTGGCAGCACGTTCCGGGCAATGCAGATATTCACGGGTATAGGGGCGAGTATGCAACATCTATATATAAGATGTATGCCCGTCCGATAGAAGAGATCCCGTATGATAGAGTAAACAAGGGAACCGGAAAGAGTTTTCAATCCGGGGTTTATACTTGCCGGAAGGACGAAAAGGGCAAGAAGCTCGATAAAGATGCGATGCTGGTAGCAAGCAAGGCTCTCGGACATAACAGGCTTGAAGTAGTCGCAAATAACTATATAAGGGGGCTTTAATGTGAGAGTACAGGACATTGAACATATATACGCATATAAAAACCTTGCCGGATTCCAACAGTTAAAGGACGGAGACGAAAAACATTCTGCTGATTATGTCATAATGACAAAATCACAGTACGAAGAGATAGTCCAAGAATTGAGAGACCGGCAAAAACGCTATGAAAATGAAAAAGAAGATAAGGAAAAACAGGTAAAGAAGATCAATGATGCAGCCGTAGCATATAAGCAAAAGGCGGATCAGGATGCACAGGCGGTGAAAGAAGCAGCTGCACAAAGAGTTGCGATAGCTGAAGCAGAGACAGAGAGACAGACCAATCTTAATAATAATCTCCTGAGAATAACCAGGGAAAGAGCAAACGCAAAGAGAGGTCTGCAGCCGAAGAAAAGTCATAGTGGGTATCGTTTTACGGGGAAGATCATGCAGACCAAGACCATCTCCGGACATGATAAAAAAGAGGGTGCTATATATACTGATGTGTGGACTGCTACATTGGAAACTCCGTATGATGGAACCATTCCGATACATCAGATTCAGGACAAAATATTTACTGACCTTATGGGAACGGAAGGCATTCTCAATAAGCTGTATGTAAATTATTTCACGCTTCAAAACGATAATAGCAAAATTTGGAAGGGTACATATTCAGACGCAATAGAAGGTGCAGATACAAACAAAAATTATCTGTTTGATTATAAGTTCATGATTAACCCGAAGTCGAGATTATGGGAAGTACAGATAACAACAACAAAGTCCATCCGGGCATTAGCTGAAATGATGGCATAGGGGGTTGCTATGAAGTATATGTTTGAGTATTGCCAAGAAAAGACCATGAGAGAGCTGACAAGGGATCAGCGTGTGTTTATGGCTCATGTTATCGTGCGAGATGTGCAGAAAATCGCAAAAGAGAGAGGGATAAGCGAAGAAGCTGCTTATTGGTTATATTCTCATGGAGCGATGGATGGAGATAGACAGGTCGGATCTGCCGATGAATGATATATTTTTTTACCGGAAGTGTCCCAAAATTCAACAGTTTTGAGACAGTAAAAAGCCGAAAACGGGAAGCCCATAAAATAAGGGTTTTGGGTGGTGTCAAAACTCGGTGCCATAAGTAAAGGAGCGATTTTATATGATTTACGGGTATGCAAGGGTGTCAACCAAAGGACAGGCGAAGGACGGAAACAGTCTGGAAGCACAGGAAGCCGATCTGAAGGGAGCCGGGGCAACAAAGATATATTCCGATGCATTCACCGGCACAAAGACGAACCGTCCGCAGCTGGATCTTCTTCTAAAGGAGCTGAAGACCGGTGATACTCTAATGGTTACGAAGCTCGACAGGATAGCCAGGAGCGCAAGAGAAGGACTTGCTTTTATAGATGGTCTTCTCGAAAAAGGTATCAAGGTTCATGTGCTGAACCTCGGGTTGATGGATGATTCCGCAACCGGCAAGCTGATCCGGACGATCTTCCTCGGGTTTGCAGAATTTGAGCGTGATATGATTATGCAGCGCACTCAGGAAGGGAAAGCCATTGCAAGGCTTCAGCCGGGATATAAGGAAGGTCGCAAGGATAAGTACCGGAAAGAGCAGATAGACCATGCAATGCAGCTTCTGGACGATCATTCCTATAGGCAAGTGGAAGCCATAACCGGAATATCAAAGAGTACGCTTCTGCGGAAAAAGAAAGAGCTGGCCGTGTAGCGGTCAGCTCTCAGATATAAAAGTGATCTTTTATTATGGGCATACATATCGTTTATTCGTTGTAAAAGAATTGTAAATATCAGAAATTCGCACTTCCTGTTTGGAAGTCTTGGCTCCAAGTTTTAACAAAGTAAATACATCAATAGCAGTGCCATTGACAGCTGTATCACCGCTGATTTCGTTAAGAGCATTTTCTTCAGGAACAAAGTCCATGCTAACGAAAGCGTATGCGTGTTTAGGAATCATTTCCATCATAAGCTCTTGCTGATGCAACTGTATATATTCTTTCATCTTACGAACATCAGGAGCGTTAAAGTTGTATTTTGAATAGGCTTTGGCATCTATGATAAGACCGTAAGATTTTGCCATCATTGCATCTTTGTATCGGGCAATAACATCAGCTAAGGATAGTTCTTGCCCATTTGTCGGCATCTCCTTCTTTATCGTTAAAACTTGCCCCTATTCTTGCAACATACTCTGCTTCGATATGTGTAAAGCCACGATCTCCAGCATATCCAAGTCTTGCGCCGATATCGTATTTAGAAAGAGATTTTCCCTGGCGTTTACTTTCATTTAGTAAGGTCAGGACTTGGATTACCGGTGGATTAGACAATATTCCTCTTTTAAATATTTCCTTCTCTTCATCCGTCAATATACGGTTTTTCTTTCTAATAACATTGCTTTTAGGGGCTTTAACAAGCTCTTTCCCTAAATCAGTAATGACATATCCCTGTAAAGAGGGTTCAGAGATCATCGTAGACAACTGCCAGGACACCATCTTCGGCGGCTTCGCTCCAAACAGTCAGACCGCAGAGGTGCTGAGTAAGGCGCTGGGTAGCCGCACCGTCATGAGCGGCAG
>Ga0326512_10003015_pt1 | contig 12411 bp, 4 predicted proteins | sample 1_2617_0518_D_FD_203652 | JGI IMG/M metagenome (GOLD analysis project Ga0326512, IMG submission 203652) | Bovine rumen microbial communities from UC Davis, California, United States - 1_2617_0518 | ecosystem: Host-associated > Mammals > Digestive system > Stomach > Rumen | place: USA: California... | reverse complement strand
TTTTCAAAGATGGTGAATATCAGGAATCTGGTGTTATTGATGATTTTAAAAAAGTAAAGAATGGTTATGAACGTCTTAAATTAATGACAAAAGAATTATTAGATAATATTGGGCAATTAAAGCCCGACATTATTGTTATTGAAAAAGATGTCGTGTTTGGAAATATGAAAGTCATAGATATGCTCATGAAAATTATTGGAGCGGTCTATGGCTTTTGTTTGTTTAATGGAATTACATATTATGAATTTGCACCCAGTGAATGGCGTAAGTATGTGAAGCTTCAGGCATTTGGTAGAAAACGAGATGAGTTTAAGAAAGCTTCAATTAAATATATTAAGGATAATCTTAATATGGATGTGAATGATGACGAAGCAGATGCTATATGTATTGGGCTGGCATACTGCAAGAAATTTGGATAAGGAAGAAAAGGAGATTTATTATGGCAAAGAATACAAATCAGAATCAGGAACCTAAGGTAAGACAATATTTTACTGCTGATGATAATAGCATGATTAAGTATGTAACCGCTAAGGAATTCGTAAAGTCACTGAAAAACCGTTCATCTGATGATGCAAGGCGTGTTTATCTTGAGGGCACACTTGCCATTAAAGAATATGAACGATATGAAGTGGTATGCACTATTTGTGATCAGATTATAGCGGCTAGTTATTTTACAGCAGATGGGCAATTTAAGATTGATTCCTGTAAAAAATATTTGTTGTATGTGAGTGCATTGCTTAATACATATACAAATATCGTAATGGATAAAGAAGATTCGTTGGGTGACTTTAATCTGTTGCAGAAATACGGGCTGGTTGATGTGATTATTAGCTATATCCCTGAAGCACAGGTAGCTATGTTTGATAGTGTGCTTAATATGAAGAGTAACGATATGATGACAAATTACTATGAGCCACATGCTTTTGTCAGGGAACAGGTAGTAAAATTTGCTCCACTTATTCATGCTTGGGTTGACAACTTCTTAGGTGCTGCTGAGGGAGTACTTGAGGAAGTTGATATGGATAAAGTAAGAGAGATTGTGAAAAAGTAAAAGAAGAAAAGGACGCAAAGCCGTCCTTTTTTAGTATAAAAGGAGGGCTATTATTATGGGAAGATTCGATAAACAAATTAAAGATTGGGCAACGAGGTACAAGAAAGCCGTTGCAGAAACTGGATGTATATTATTAACAGAAAAAATGCAACAAGTATTACAAGAAGATTATTATGATCAATATGATCCAATTAAGTATAAGCGTACAGATAATTTTAAAGACAATTCTTATGAACCTTATTTAGATAAGATAATGGGCGGTGTCTTACTTTCATCTGATAATATGGAAGAATATTATCAATCTAAAGGGACAAAAGACCCTTATAATAAAAATTTGATTTTTGAATTAGATATGGAGGGATATCATGGAGCAGCACAAAGGACTTCTCCATTTAATTCTATTAAACAATTTTCAGAGTCTGCCGAGTTTCTATCACAGGTACAATCGGTAGCTTTAGTACAAGCTGGAAATATATTTTAAGGAAAAGGAGGAGATAACACATGGCTGTAAACGGTACGATCATATCAGTAATGGCTGACACTACTCAGGCCGAAAATAAAATTAAATCATTAGGTGATTTATTAGATAAGATGGAAAAAGAAGCCCAAATAAAGCCTGAACTTAATATTGATACAAAATCAATAAAACAAATGCAGAAATATGTCAAAGGGGCTTTTAGTGAGTTAAATCTTGATAAAGTTTTTAGTGATATAAGCGGAACACCACTAGATAAAATTAATCAAAAAATAGACGCTTATATTTCTAAATTTGAGATATTAAGTCAAGCTGTTAAGCCAGAAGATATATCTAAATTGGCGGCGGCTTCTGATACAGAAATTTTTAAAATTTTTAGATCGATGACTGTGAACACTAATCCAACAGGCAAACCTTTACAAAGTAAGCTGGAAGAATTATATAAAAAATATCCTAATGGTATAGAAGGATTAGGTGGTTCTGGTAAAGGTGGTGGTTTTGGTGCGTCTGAAGAAGCGTTGAATAGAATTGGGGATACTTTAGATCGAATAGATGCTAATGTCCAAGGTATTACTGAATCTATTCGTAATGGTACTGGTACGTTAAAGGCAGCGTCTCAAGATGCGGAAGAGTTTGCTGGAGATATAGAAAAGGCTGAAAAAGCAACAGATAAATTAGCACAAAAGCAACAAGATTTAAGAAATGCAATAAGGAATGAAACAGTAAATACGGATTGGGATTGGACTTTACAGTATCTTAATGGAGCTGATTCAAAAAGAAAGACATCTTTATCCCCAAAAACAGAAAAGCCTAAAACTACACCCCAAAAACCAAAAAAACAAAAAGGCGATTCTCAACTAGAAACACCCGTTTCTACCCCTGATGTAAAACCAATTAAAAATGTGGTTAAGTCAGAGGAAGAATTACGTAATGCTGCGGAAGGTGCTACCAACGCTTTAAGAGAGCAAAATAATGAAATTAATAATGGATCAGGAAATCAGCAAAAACAACCTCCTGAATCAGCAATAGAAGAGACAGAAACTCCTAATATAGAGTCTGCACAAGAAGGAATCAAAGCTGAAAATGAATTAAAAAATGCGGTGGAAGAAGTTAGTCAAGCACTTATAGAACAAAATGTAACAAACAATGATTTGTCTTCTTCTGGTGCCACAAATAATTTACAACAATTATCTGAATCTCAAAAAGACTTAGGTGAAAATACTCGTGCAACTACTGAATTATTAAGAGAACAAAATCAAGTATTACAAGAAACAAATGAGCCGTCTTCTACTAAAGAGTTAGGATTTAAAGAAGCAGTTCAAATGGCTAGCGATGCAGAGGGAACTCAAAAATTTGTTTATTCAATAGACGAAGCCGAAGCAAAACTTAAAGGAATTAAAAAAAAATATAGAGGGAAAAAAGATGAAGAGGCTCAATTATCACCTGTTGATGCACAAGAAGTTTGGAACGCAATAAATTCTTTAGATCAGATTTCTTGGATTAGTTCGGATACAGACGCAGATCGAATTACTAAAATATTAGATCAATATACAGACTGGACGGATTTATATTTGGGCCAAGATTCAAACAACATAAAAATAGATGCTTTTTCTAAAATATTTGAGAGGATTAGTAAATATCAAGAAGCTTTTAGTAAATCAAATCCCCTTGAGCAATTGCGGGATTTATATAATTTGGACACTGAACAAAGAAGTTCAATAATGACACCCGACAATACAGTTGAAGGGTACACGTATGCTCTTGATAGAATAAAACTTATTCTTGATGTTATGGATCAATATAAAGCGGCTATAGAAGACGCTCAATCTAAAGGAAAAGAAATAACAGAAGCAGACCAGAAATTTTTAGATAATTATGATCAAACAAGAAATCAATGGACAAGAGCAAATGAAAGGGCGCAGAGGAATTTAGAGCCATTACAAGAACAAGAAAGACTAAAAGAAGAAGCAAGACAAAGAATAGCACAAGAAAAAGAAGATGAAAAACAACGCAGAATTTTTAAACAAAAATTAAAAAGAGAAGATCGTCAAGCAAGGATTGATGAAGATCAACAATTTGAAGCCGATTTCCAAAATTACGATATTAAAAATATTGAAAATATGGATTTAGAGGAAATTGACCGACAGATTAGCCAAATGGAAGAACGCAAACAAAAAGCGTTAGAATTAAAAGGTGAATTCAATCAGTTAGAAAAGACTATCAAACAAAACAATTCGTATGGCGAGAGTAAATTTGACGAGGAAACAATAGCCCTTATGCGTCCCACTGATCAAGAGTCGCAATGGTTAGCGGGATATGAAGCAAGAATGGCTAAAAGGAAAGAATACGCTGAAGCTTTAAAAAAAAGAAAAAGTCAATTAAATAAAGAGCTATCCCAAAAAGAAGAAGAAAGCACTAATATTGATACAAAAGATAATGGTCAAAAAGATGTTGATCAGGCTCAAAACAATGCAGAAAAAGCCCAAGACGCTGCGGATAAAGCAAAAAAAGCTGCTGATGAATCTGAAGAAGCTGTGAGACGTGCTAATGATGCTCAAAAGAAATTAAATCAAAGTGCTTCCAAAGGCACAGAAAAAACGTTTGTAACTGAATCTGCTAATGCAAATCAAACAGCACAAAATAACGCTAACAACGTAGAAGAATCTAAAGAGGTATTAGAATCTAATTTATCACAATTACAAAGTCAAATAAATAAATTACAAGATAGAAAAAAGAAACTGGAAAAAACGAAGGAACAATTAGCTGACACAAAAAAATTTGATGATGCGTTTTTTGAAATAGATGCTCAAGAAAGTGGTAAGACGGTAAAAAAATATCGTAAAGACAGAACGAAGGAAGTTACAGAAGAATTAAAAAGACTAGAAGCAGATTTAGAGAAAAAACAAACAGAACTGCAAAAGGTTCAAGAAAAAATTAACAATATAAATGAAATAGAACCACAAACTTCTGATTTACAACCTCAAACAGAAAACGCAAAAAAAAAGAAAAGCAAAAAACCTAAAATCATAATGCCTACCCAAGAACAGCAACAAGGAGCGGTTGATGGGCAAATACAAACTCAAGTAGAGAATGAGAAGAAAAATACCGATGCAGCGCAACAATTAGGGGATCAAACACAACAAACAAACGATAATTTAGAAAAGGCAAAGAGTTTGTCTGATGTAGAACAACAATTATTAGATTCTATCTTTGGTAGTGATGGAGAAAAAGGTGGAGATAATGCTGGAAACAGTAGTGGTTTACAGTCAGAAAGTGAAGCAGTTTTACATTTAATAGATGCACTTAAAGATATTCCGTCTGCTACTCAAGCACTTTCTGAATTTGATAGTGTTAATGCTAATATCGGTAAGAATGCCCAAAGTGCGGCTGATGCGATGCAAGTAGAGGCTGATGCCGTTTCTGCTATGGTACAGGCTACTCAGAGAACTGGTGGACAAAACCTCGAACAACCACAAACTCGATCCAAGTCTACTATTAAACCATCAGCAAAACCTAAAGCGACACTCGCAAAAGAATCTGAAGAAATTAAACAGGTTAAAGAACAAATTGAACAATTACAAAGAGCAAAAAACGATGTTGAACAGAACTTAAAGAGTATTACACTAGACGATTCCACATTTGATGTTGGCGAAAAATATCAAAAACGCAATGCTTATTCTCAAGTTAAACAATGGGCAGATGATTTAAAAAAAGCGCAAGAAGAAGTTAATAGCTTAGGTAAAGATGCTGATCCACAAAAGGCACAAGAAGTATTAGACAATTACGATAAAATGCGGATTGGTTTTTCTAAGGCATTTAAAATAGCAGACAATCTTGATGTTGGTTCTTCTAAAAATTTTGCAAAGCCAATGGAAGAATTTAAAGAACTGTATCAGAATTTAGGAGAACCGAGTAGCGATTTTAAACAAGTCGAAGAACGATTCGCTCAGGCGTCCACTCAAGCTGCGGAACGAGCAAAAGCACAATTTGAACAACAAAAGCAACAAGCTGAAGTAATAATGGCTAGATTGCAAGCACGTTTGGAAGAATTGCAATCTAAAGAAAAAACTACTGCCCCTGCTCCAGAAAAGCCGAAGGTAACTACTGAGCCGAAACCTTCTAAACCAGTTGAAAATAAACCTGATTTAGGCGGTAATCAGACAGGTAATGGTGTTCAAACTGAAGGTGATAAAGCCGTTGATGCAGCTGCTAAAATGCAAGAATTGGCTGATGCTAAAAAACAAGTAACCGAAGCTAATCAAAATTTAGCTCAGAGTGCTCAAAATACAACAAGTGCTCTTAATGGTGAAGGTGGGGCTGGTGCTAATGCGAGTAAAGCTTTTCAAGATCAGATTGATGCTCAGAAAAAGGCATTAGAAGAACAGAAAAAAATAATAGAAGATCAGCAAAAAGCCATTGATGATTTACAAAAGAAACAAGAAGAGGCTACAAATAAAAAGATTGAAAATTTACAGAAAGAAAATGATGCTTTTACTGCTCAACAACAACAAGATTTACAAAGATACAAGGATGCTGAATTACAGACCCAAATGATGCTTGCTCTTCAAAAACAAGCGGCAGAACAAGAGGCTAAAGTTCGTGAAGAGCAAGAAGCTAAGGCCGCACAAAAAGCTAAAGAGCAAGCAGAAAAGGCTACTCAAAAAGCGCAGACTAAAGCTGATGATAAAGAATTAGCGCAAGCATACGGAAATTATGGTAAAGATTTTAATGCTGTTCTTAATGCGAAATCAATTCAGGAATTTGATACGGCTGTCGCTCATTTAACAGAAACAGAGCGTATTTTCTGGGATGCAAGATTAAAGAATATGGGTGATAGTTATGCTGTAAATTCTAATATGTATAATCAGAATGATTTGCCCGCAGATTATAAAAAATCTGCTGAAGCACAAACTAAAGGTTTAAAACAGAGGCAAATGGAAATTGCCGCATTTACCGCTTCATTAATTGCTGAAGCAGAAAAACAGCAAGCAGCCTTTGAAAAAATGGATACGGCTTATAAAACTAATACACAAAATCCTGCAAAGGGACATCTTGACTTTATTACTAGTACAAAAGTAGATGATAAGCAAGCCCGGTCTTATATGTCCGCTGTAGACGGTGTTACAGAATCTTTGCAGAAATTACAATCTGTTGCAGAGTCAATGAAAAATGGCACTTTTGATTTTGGTGATACTAATGCTTTAAGAGAATTGCTTGAATTGCGTCAGACCCTTGACTCTCAAATGAGCACGCTAAAAGTCGAAGATAAAGGCTATAAGGCTGCTCAATCTGAATTAGAAGCAAATGCTAATAAGACTGCTGAAGGTTTGAAGAAATCACTTTCTGGAGTTGCGGATCAGATTGAAGGCATTCAAAAAAAGAGTAAGAAATTAATTAATCCCGATCAAGAATACCAAGGACAGTTACAAGCGTCTGAACAATTATTACAAGTAATTAAAGAACTGATTGCAGATATTAATAATAATCCTCTTCAGTTTATGGATGAAGGTAATGTTAAAGGGTTTAGATTATTAGTTGATGCAATGAAAGATGATGTTGGTGATTTTCAAGATAGATTTGATTCTCAACAAGGTATTCAAGGACGTATCAATACTTATTTTACTAGTTATAAAGGTGCCTATACAAGCTTCTTTAGAGAAATAAAAGATTCGTTTAAGTCTCAAGCATTGGGCGAATTGCAGAATGAAATTGATCGTACATTCCAGACATTTGAAGATAGTATTACAAATCTTAATCGTGCTACTGGATTAAATCAAGGTGATTTTCTTAATAAAAATCTTAACACTAATGGTGGTAAAGCTACCGCTGGTCAGATCGAACAACAACAAAAAGTTAGAAATGCTATTGCTGAAAATTATCGTGGATTAATTACAGATATTTCTGATGAACTTACTAAAGTTCAAGACAGAATGGGCAGTGTTTTAGGCGAAGGATTTTTAAGTCAGGATTACTTTAAGAATTTTGGTGAAAAATTCACCGCTGGATTGGGTGATGCAAATCAGTTTAAAGAATTTCAAAATAATGCACAAGGTGCTGTTGATGCTTATAGTAGATTACATGATATTCAGCAGGACATGGCTAATGGTAACTTAGATTTAACGCAATTAGCACCTGATGAGTTAAAGAAGCAAATTGCGGAAATTGTCGAATTATTTGCCAATTTAAATACAAATTATGCTGAGGTAGTTGAGAAGTCTAAGCAGTTTACTTTTGCTGATGCGGGTGATATTGAAAGACAAAGGGCTGGTATTACTCAATTTATGAAGAGTAATCCGGGTATCAGTGCTGATGCTAAAGCACAATTGCAAGAATACTTTGATCAATTACAACAAGGAATAAGTCAAGCAGATTTTACAAAATTATCAGATGGATGGAAACAAGTTGCGGATGCCGAACAAGCCGCTGGCAGGACTGGCGCTACGTTTATGTCTGAACTCCAGACTCGTTTCAAATCCTTAGGTGCTTATCTCCTGTCCTTTGTTTCATTTTATAGAGTAATCGGTGTTTTCAAAGATGGTATTAATATTATCCATGAACTTGATGACGCTTTGACGGAAATGAATAAGGTTTCTACAGAAAGCCTTGCTTCTTTGAAGGATTACCAAAAAGAAAGTTTTGGAGTCGCAAATGATGTTGGCACTACAGCCATACAACTTCAACAAAGTACAGCAGATTTCATCCGTCTTGGAGAATCGTTCCAAGAAGCTAAAGAATCTGCCCGTGTAGCTAATGAATTATTAACTGTTTCTGAGTTTGATAACATACAAGATGCTACAACAGCATTAACCGCAATTAGTGCCGCTTATGAAGATGCGGCAAATGGTTTAGACAAACAAGCCATTATTGATAAATTAAATAAAATTGGTGATGAATACGCTATTTCAACTGATGGATTAGCGACTGCTCTACAAGACAGTGCAAGCGCATTAACAACTGCCAATAATGATATGGATGAAGCCGCCGCATTATTAGCAGCAGGAAATACCGTGACACAAGACCCTAGTAAGACAGGAAAGGCAATGCGCACTGTGGCTTTAAGACTCGTAGGTATGAAATGTGCCTAAATATAAAGTGATTTATAGATGTTAGAAATAACATTGGTTTATAGCTATATCGGTTAAAGTTCTAGGGGAGAATAAGACCGAGGAAAGATTATGTAAACAATGAAAAGGAGGGCGAATGAGTGAACTTACTTTTCAAGAAATTAAGAATAAATTTTTAGAATATGGATGTACAATTATTTCTGAGGAAAAAGATTATAAGGACACTAAGTCCGTAGTTAGTATTACTGACGGGACATATAAAGGAATATGTATTGTTGGCAATGTGTTATATAAACGACCTATGTTTAAGCGTCAATGGTTTTCATCTCGTAATCCATATTTAAAAGAAAACATTCAGACATTTTTAAAAATAGAGAAGGATGACAATTTTAAATTAAAATCTGATGTAGGATATAAAGGTTTTAATAGGAATACAATATTAGATTTTGAATGCAAACGATGTGGCGAAATAATTAAAATGTCTTTATTTAATGCAAGAAGAAAAAGCCAGCAACATAAAGGTCTTACTTGTCCATATTGCGATGGTACTTTAGAATCTCAACATGCTTTAGTTTTGAAACAATTGTTTCTACATTGGGGAGAAGATGTTGTACCAGAAGATAAAAGTTGTATCAATCCTCATACGGGGGCAATACTTCCAACTGATATTGTAGATCATGGGCAAAAAATTGCTATAGAAGTTCAAAGTGAATTACATTTAAGACCAGCACAGAAAGAACGTGATAAAATTAAAAAAGAATATTGGATTAATCGTGGGTATACATTTTATGATTATTTTATAGAGGACAAAACTGTATTAGAATATTGCCAACTCTTTTTTCCAGAATTGAAAGAGATTCCTAAATGGGTGAAAACAAATATAGCTAATAAATTAAACTATAAGTTAATACAAAAATATTTAGATCAAGGACATTCAGTGCAAGAAACTGCACTGTTCTTTAATGTAAATACTCATCGAATTTATGATTCGCTTCATTCTGGCAATCTTCATTATCCAGATAATTATTATGACAGAGATAAAACTCCTATAGTACAATTAGATAAACATAAAAATTATATTGCCCAATATTCCTGTTATGCAGAAGCATCTGAAAAAACAGGTATTCTTAGAGGAAATATCATTTCATGTATTAATTCGAAATATTATTATGCTAATGGTTTTTATTGGATACCTTTACATGATTATGAAACAGGCAATTATTCAATTAATAGTAGACTTCAGAAATATTATTTGCCAGTAAACGTATATGATACAAAAGATAATTATTTATTTACATGTGATGATTTATATGAAGCTAAAAATAAAACAAACGTACCCGCTTTTATTATAATGGATATTATAAAAGGAGTACGTGGGAGTCGTTATGGATACAAATTTAAATACGCTTAATTGTTTACATAAAATCCTTAGAGACTGTAATGCTTTTATAAGTAATTATAAAAGATAAGCTATACTCTTATCAGATAAAATAAGATGAATATACAGTCCGAACTCACGCTATAACCCCAATATAATAAGAAACGTGAGAATCAGCCAGAAATGACTGATCGCCTATTTTATAGGTCATAAAAGTAACAGAATGACTAAAGAAGCCGCAGAAGAACTTGAAGAAATGGGCGAAGACACCTCTGATATGATCATGTCTCAATCTAAAATGAGAGAAATGATTATGAACGCTACAAAAGTTGCGTCTAATAATTATAAAGGTGTTGATATCCAGACAGAACTAGGAAATTATAAATCAACATTCCAAATTCTCAGTGAGATAGGGGCTATTTGGGATGAAATAAAACAGGCCGACCTGCGTACAGGTGATAACCGCCAAAACTTATTATTAGAAGCAATGGCCGGGAAAAACCGCGCTAATACTCTGGCCTCCGTCTTGATGAACAATGATATTTTACAATCTGCTTATCAGGATTCTAAATATAATGCTGCTGGCAAAGCGACAGAAGAACTAGAAAAAGTGAGCCAAAGTATCACCTTCCATTTAAACCAGCTCACCAATGCTTGGCAAGAACTCTGGGCAAACGCCGCTAATCGTGACATCATCAATATGTTCATTGACTTAGGCACCACAATCCTTAACTTAATCAATGACGTTGGTGGGCTTCAATCGGCTTTTACACTCCTTTATGGTGGTACAATTCTTAAAGGATTGATGACAGCTGATAGTTGGTTAGTTAAATTTGTTCAAGGATTAGATAATGCAAAAGCATCGAGCCAAGGTTTGGGAGATACTTTAAATAACGTATTTACTAATTTAACAGGCGGTGGTGATCCTAATAAAGAAACACGCTGGAAAGGGCTTGCCCAAATTCAGAAGAATCGAGAGGACGCCAAAACCGGAAAAACCAAAAATTCAATTGCAGATGAAACAAAAGAAGCAATTGAAGCAAATAAGGAATTAGCAGAATCAGAAGAACTGGTACAAGCTGCAACAGAGGAGAGCACAATTGCGAAAGAAGCAGATATGGCGACAGAAGGTGCTCAAACTGGTGTTAAAATGGCTGGCGCTATGGCTGAAGAAGCCGATGCAGCCAGTACAGCGCAGAATACAGATGAAACAAATAAAAATACTTTAGCCACTCAAGCAAACACCGCAGCAGAGGGCGCTCAAAGTGTTGCTAAAGGCGCTGGTGGAGTTACTGAAGCTGTAAATGGCGCAAGTGGAATTGGAGGAACGATTGCTCAAGCAGTTGCCAATCCTATGACATGGCTTATGGCAATTCCTGCTGTTTTGGCATTGATTAGTACGATTATTAATTCTATTAAGAAACAACAGCAAGAATTAATAGACGGTGAAAAAGAAGCCGCTTCTACTTGGCAAGAGGCTAAAACTGGTATAGATGAGTACGCTCAAAAATATCAGGAACTTCATGCACAATTACAAAATACTAATTTATCAGAACAAGATCAAATTAATATCAAACAGCAAATATATGATTTACAAAAACAAATAACCGATGAATATGGTCATGCAGCTGATGGCGTGAATCTTGTTAACGGTAATCTTGATGAGCAGTTAGAAAAGTTACGTCAAATTAAAGCTGAAGAAGCCAAAAAGAATCTATTAGATAATGAAAAAGAATATAAGAACGCTCGAAAAGCGATGGAGCAAAAGCGAACTTATGATATGATTGTTTCTCGTAACGCTCCTGTTACCCAAGACGCTCAAGACATACTTAAAAAATATGGATACGAATTAAAACAACGTTCTGTCGGTATGGGTACTGTTGAACAATATATCGAATTTAAAGGTGATGCATCCGATGCTGAACAAGCGTTAAAAGATTTGTATAATGAAGTGGGCGAATTTTCGGAGGATGAGCGGGTATCAAAAGGATTAAATACTTTCTTTGATAGTATAAGCGCTGCTACAGAACAAAATAATCAAGTCCTTCGAGACCATCAAGAAGCTTATAATGCTTTCTTAGAAGCGGAAATATTTGATAATGATAACCTGTATGGTGATGCACAAAAGACTGCGGGTGAGACCTTAATTCAATTAGAAGATGCCGTTAATGATTATAATGTAGCTTTACAATCTGGAGATACCTCTCAGATTGAAGAAGCACAGAAAACATTCGAGAATTTAAAAGGAACGGTTAAAGATATTACAAAAGATATGGGCGAGATATATGCTCGTCCTTTCGATGATATTATTGACAACGTCAATCAAACCGCAGAAACCGCTTACAATTTCCAGAAGAAAATGGACGACCCTAAAGTTCATTCCATGGCTGAAAGTGTGTTTGGTGACCTTGCAGAGAATAAGAAAATTTCCAAAGAAACTCAA
>Ga0326512_10003014_pt1 | contig 12421 bp, 25 predicted proteins | sample 1_2617_0518_D_FD_203652 | JGI IMG/M metagenome (GOLD analysis project Ga0326512, IMG submission 203652) | Bovine rumen microbial communities from UC Davis, California, United States - 1_2617_0518 | ecosystem: Host-associated > Mammals > Digestive system > Stomach > Rumen | place: USA... | reverse complement strand
CAATTAAAAAAGCTCTTATTGAAATGCGGAAAGACCAATATATAATTAAAAATGCTTATCGTGTTCCAATAACTACTTCTAAAATTAGTCGTTCCGAACATTATATCCCTCTCGACGACCTCACAGATTCCTTTGACGCAGACGGATATCCGGTGCCGCAAGGCGTTTCCTTAATGGACCCGGAAGTCTGTTCAGCAATCCTTTGCAATTATTCTCGTTTAAAAGAAGGGTCTTGGGGAGTTTTTGGGGCCGACACATGGTATTTACTTTATGATTTTGAGCGTACTTGCGACAAGGCGCTTGCGCCCTACCCAATTTATATGTCGATTGTGGAAATGAAGATAGATGGTTGTCAAAATATTGATATTCAAGAATATATTCAATTAAACTATGGCATTAAGCATAGTGTGGAGTATATATCAAGCCTATGGCGCAATAAAATTCCTAAGCTGATTGCGGCCACCGCTGAGGATGAATATTTAAATTGGTATTATTTAAATAAAGAATATGGCCGATATAAAAAATGTAGTAAGTGTGGGCAAATTAAGTTAGCCCATAATAAATATTTTTCCAAGAATAAAACAAGCCGTGATGGGTTTTACAGTATTTGTAAAGAATGTCGTAATAAAAAGAAAAAATAATTTCGGGCAGAAATTATTAATTCTCTCTACTTAATTTTAAAAAATAAATAGGAGGAAATAATATGCCAGATAAAATGTATTATTGTGAAAAATGTAATAAAACCATGGCGGACATTTAGTTTTATTCTAGTAACAATTTAGAAAAATATCCAGAAGGTAAATTACATATTTGTAAAAAGTGCGCTTCCATGCATATAGATAATTGGAATCCAGAAACATATCTATGGATTTTGCAAGAGTGCGATGTACCTTATGTTCCAGATGAATGGAACAAACTTTTAGCCACTTATGCAAAAGATAGAAGCAAAGTTACTGGACTAACCATTATAGGTCGTTATCTAGCGAAAATGCGTTTAAAGCAATTTCGAGATTATAGATGGAAAGATACAGAATTTTTACAAGAACTCAAAAACAACCAAATAGAACAAACAATGAAGCGTCAAGGGTTTGACTAGTAGCAGATTACTACTGCTATAACAAAGGCCACCTTTGATGTACCAAACGAGCCACTTGCGGCCCCCGAGGGCACCTTCGACGACTATATCGCCAAAGAGCCCGTCGATTACTTCGCAGAACCAACTGCCGCAGATGACGAAGTAGACCTAACGGAAGAAGACACCGCGATGCTTCGGCTAAAATGGGGTAAAGCCTATAAGCCCTCTGAATGGGTTTAGCTTGAAAAGCTTTATAACGAAATGATGTAGTCTTACGATATACAAACCGCAGGACATATTGATACTTTGAAATTAATATGTAAAACTTCTTTGAAAGCAAATTAGCTCATTGACCTTGGCGACGTTGAGGGCTTCCAAAAAATGTCAAAGGTTTATGATTCATTGATGAAAGCAGGAAACTTCACAGCCGCGCAAAACAAAGCTGCTACTGGAGATTTCGTTGATTCTATTGGAGAGCTTGTGGCTATTTGTGAAAAAGAAGGTTTTATACCTCGTTATTATATAGGCGAGCCCAACGATAAGGTTGATGAAACAATCAAGGATATGTAGAGATATACTACTACACTAGTCCAAGAGGAAACCAACTTAACACAACTCCTGGAAGAAGCTATTAAAACAATTCAAAAAGAAGATGCCGAGGAAGAAGAAGAAGACGATGATATCTTCGTTTACGATGATGATGTAGCAGAGGTCGAAAAAGAACTCAAAGAAGATGACTACGAAGAGTTTAATCAATTTTTAGAACAAGAAGAAATTGATGATTAGCTTTTAACCGACTTTTTGAGTGGAGGTAATGAATAATGGCCTTAGCAGATTTATTAAATTTAGATAGCAGCAGATAGAAAATTGGGCTATCTGAGGAACGAATCAGGGGTATAATACCTGCGGCCCGCCAATACATAGCGTTTTGGCGAGAATATCCTGACCTCTTTGTCGACTTCATGGTACGCGGAGCTAGAACAGAAGTTCTAGAAGGAGAATTTCATTTTTACTTTTATTAGCGAGTGTTTTTAAGAACGGTTATGCGCTACTAGTATGTATATGCGGTTTTCCCTCGTGCGTATTCTAAATCTTTTCTTTCTGTCATGGCGCTTATGTGTCGTTGTATACTATTTCCACGTTGCAACTTGTTTGTTACTTCTGGAGGAAAGGAACAAGCTTCAGGAATCCTTAAAGATAAGGTCAATGAAATTTGTACTTTAATTCCGGCATTTCAGAAGGAAATCGACTGGCGCAGAGGTAAAACTCAAGAAGGTAAAGATTATTGTAGATACATCTTTAAAAGTGGCTCTACCCTTGATAATATTGCGGCCCGTGAAAGCTCAAGAGGTAAACGTAAGACTGGAGGGCTTGTAGAAGAGTGCGTAGGTGTAGATGGAAAGATTCTGCAAGAAGTTATCATTCCTACCATGGCCATTTCTCGTAGAGCAATGGACGGAACGAAGCATGAAGAAGAATCTGTAAATAAGAGCCAGGTGTTTATTACTACTGCTGGTTTCAAGGGAACGTTCCCCTACGATAAACTAATACAGTTTTTGGTACGCATGGTCACCAAACCAGACAAATGTATGGTTCTTGGTGGTACTTGGCGTTTGCCAGTAGCAGTTGGTCTACAGAGTAAAACCTTTATAAAAGACCAAAAGGAAGATGGAACATTTAACGAAGCTTCGTTTGAGCGAGAATTTGAATCCAGGTGGACTGGTGACGTTGAAGATGCTTTCTTTAATTCCGAACATTTTGAACGCAATCGTATATTAAATCAACCGGAATATAAATCATCTGGGCGCTCCAGTAAAAGTTCTTACTATATTATATCTGTTGATGTTGGTCGAAAAGGCTGTGACACGAAAGCTTGCGTATTTAACGTAATCCCACAACCTACTTCTGGTTCGATAAAGAAATTAGTTAATATTGTGACTATTAGTAATGAACATTTTGGAGATTAGGCTTTAGAATTAAAGAAATTATTCTATAACTATGGAGCGCGGCGTATGGTTATTGATGCGAACGGTCTTGGTATCGGTCTTGTTGACTATATGGTAAAACCTTCCATTGACCCATTGACAAATGAAACTTATCCTGATTTTGGTATATATGGAGGCACTTATGATGGGGCCGAAGAGGAATATAAAAAATTTAGAACACCAGATTGCGAAGATGATGCCTTGTACCTTATCAAGGCCAACGCCCCAATCAATACTGAAATGCACTCTAATGTCAGAGTTTAGCTTGCTTCTGGAAAAATAAAATTTTTAATTGATGAAAAAGTTGCAAAAACAAAACTATTAGGAACGGTAAAAGGAGCTGCTATGAAGCCAGAAGAAAGAAAAATCTTTCTTTATCCATTTACAGCCACTTCCATTCTTCGGGATGAAATGATGAATTTACGCGAAGATAATGAAGGTGTAAATATTATTTTAAAGCAAGCCAATAGAAACGTTCCTAAAGATACGTTTTCCTCTTTTGAATATGGTATATATTATATTAAAGAAATGGAAGATAATAAGAAGAAAAAGAAGAAATTTAATGCGGCCGAGTGGAAGTTCTTTACTCCAGCACGAGTGTGACAAGGAGGTTAATAGATGCGGGCTTCAAGAGCAGAGATTTGTATTGAAGAAATATTGAGAGATGCAGGGCTAAACTTTAAAATGGAATACAGCTTTGAAGGATTAAATAGTCCCAATGGCAGACCATTAAGGTTTGATTTTGTAATCTTTGATGATGAAGGAAGAATTGATTTCATTATAGAATATCAAGGACGCCAGCATTATGAACCCAGTCCTAAATTTGGTGGAAAAAGAGGTTTCTACCAGCAGCAATACAATGATAATTAGAAGAGAAGATTTTGCGCTCTTCATGGAATTAAATTAATAGAAATACCATATACAGAAGAAAATCTTTTGTCATATGATTATATTATGTCTAAAGCTGGATATTAAAGGAGGTGTCATTTAATTTGGAAAAATAGGAAAGACTAGATTAGATTTATGAAAAGGGCTTCAATATGCGTGGTTCCCCAGATTCTGGTAACTATGCCCGTATAAAAATAGGCACTAAAGCTTATGATGACGCCGTTGTAGATTTAAAGCACTTTGATAAATTAGATTTTAGACATTTTCGAGATAAAGAATTTGTTATTAAAGCATTAATAGAAAATGATGTTCCTTTGTTACGCGCTATATCTAATTATTTTTATCGTACAAATGGTATTTATTAGAAAGTGGTTAATTACTTCGCTACAATGTATAGATTCGATTGGTACATGGTCGCAGAACCCTTTACCGAAACTGTGAACGAAGAAAAAGTATTAACCGATTTTAATAAAGCATTAACTTATTTTGATAATAGTAATATTAAAAGACTATGTGCTGACTTTACTCTTTCTGTTCTGAGAGATGGAGTTTATTATGGCTATGCTTACGAGGGTACCGATGGTATTATTGTTTAGGAATTACCATGGAAATGGTGTAGATCTAGATACAAAATCAGAGGTATGCCAGCAATCGAATTTGATATGAAGTTCTTCGATACTAAGTTTCCTGAGATTGGCTATAGAATGAAGATATTAGATTTATTCCCACCCGAGTTCAAGAAAGGATATTTACTTTATAAGCAAGGAAAACTACCTGCGGACGACCCCTATGTACCAGCAGGGACCGCAAAGGGCCATTGGTATCTTCTAGATCCAGGATGCGCTTTTAAATTCAATCTTTTTGGGACTAATGAATTGCCTTTGTTTGTAAATGCTATTCCAGAGATTATTGACCTGGGAGTGGCGCAAGGTATTGACCGCAAGCGTCAGTTATAGCAGCTATTAAAGATTATTATTTAGAAATTGCCACTTGATAAAAATGGCGATTTAATTTTTGATATTGATGAAGCTAGAGACATACACAATAATGCGGTAGAAATGCTAGCTAATTGCGTTGGCGTTGACGTGCTTACCACTTTTGCTGATATTCAAGATGTTGATGTGTCTGCGGCAACCTCACTTGCTAAGGACAATTCTCTTGACAATGCTGAAAAAACAGTGTATAATGCTCTTGGAGTATCGAAAAATATATTTAATACTGATGGTAATTTAGCATTGGAAAAGTCTATTTTGGCTGATGAAGGAACTCTGAGAGATTTAATTTTATAGTATGAACATCTATTTTCTCAGATTGCCTCAAAACGAAGTAGCAATAAAAAGAAATGGACTTTTAGATTTTATATGCTTCTTACTACACAGTACAATTATTAGGCCCTATCAAAAATGTATAAAGAGCAGGATTAGATAGGATTCTCAAAAATGCTTCCATAGATTGCTCTTGGACAGTCTTAGAGTTTTATACTTAATACCGCTTTCTTTGAGAATGAATTACTTCATCTTAGTGAAATTATGCTTCCACCACTCATGTCCTCTACACTTTCTTCTGCTGATTTAAAAGATTTGGGCAGTAACAAGCAAACAAATACAATACAAACTTCAAAATCAGAAGGAGGACGTCCTCCCAAAGAAGAAGGCGAACTTAGTGAAAAAACTATTTAGAATAAGGAATCTGCGAAATGAGGAAGATATAAATGTCACATACAAGTATTATAATGAATAGCCCATGTGAAATTATTAATGTTGTACCGTATAATCCTTTTATTTCAAGATGTTGTATCAAAGTTTGTTATATTGGATAGAATAGAAATCGCAGCGTGATTTCAAAAGAAGTTGCAATAGAGCTGGCGAAATCTCTTCCTGGTAGTCCAATAGTTGGGTATTATAATGAAGCAACCGGAGATTTTGAAGAGCATAATTAGATTATCGAAATCGTCGGAGGGACTCTGAGAATTAAAGATAGTACAAAAGCGTATGGCTTTGTTGACCTAAATGCTAGAACATGGTTTTAGGATTATCTTGACGATGGAGTACCACATACATATCTTGTAACCGAGGGTTATATTTGGACAGAATAGTTTCCAGAAAGCAAAAGAATTATTGAACGAGGAAATAATTAGTCCATGGAATTGGATGAGGAAACTTTGAAAGGAACTTGGACAATTGACAATAATTCTAATGTTGAATTTTTTATTATTAATGAAGCAATAATTTCTAAACTTTGTATTTTGGGAGAAGATTTTGAACCCTGCTTTGAAGGTGCCAGAATTGAAAAATTCTCCCTTGATAGAGACTTCCATCAGAAAGTTTACTCGTTAATGAAGGAAGTTCAAAAGTTGAAAGGAGGAGAATTGTCATTTATGGATGAAACACTGAAGAATTTAGAAAACGAAGAAGTCCAAGCAAATGCGGTCGAGCCAGAAACAGAGTTCTCGGCGGTTGAACCTGAGGCAGCACCTGTTGCAGCCGAAGCAGAGACCCAAGCTGTAGAGCCTGAGGTCACTGAGCCAGAAACCGCAGAGAGCGAAGACGCAGAACCTGAAAACTCTTAGGACGAAAGCGTTAAATTTAGTCTTGAAGATTTTCAAACTTTACAAGAGAATTATTCTACTCTTGAAAATAGTTTTAACGAACTACAAGAGAAGTTTAATACAATGGAAGCTAATTATAACCTTCTTGTCGAGTTTAAAGAGCAAAAAGATAGAGAAGCTAAACAGACTATGATTGATAGTTTCTATATGCTATCTGATGATGAAAAGAAAGATGTTCAAGATAATATTGATACTTACTCTTTAGACGAAATAGAGGGAAAGCTTTCAATTATTTGCGTGCATAATAAGCTAGATTTGTCTGAGAAGAGTGACAATGAAAATCATTTGGAGACTACCTTCAGTTTAGATGACGCAAATTTCTCTGAAGAAGAGGAAAATGTTCCAGCTTGGTTGAGTCTTTTAAGAAAGACAAAGAAAAATGAAAAGTAATATAGGAGGAAAGATAAATGGCTAAAACTAGATTAAGTGCGGCTCAACTTGTTGAGCGTGGCTATGGCCAAGTTGAGCCCAACCATCTGTCAGCTCAAAGAAATGGCCAGATTTATGGTCAGCTACCAGCAGATCCAACAATCACAAAGCTTGAAAATGGTCAGTTCGTAAAATACAACTATGCTCTTGGTCTTACCACTTTTGAAAAGAATAAGGCAATCGAGGGTGAATGGATGCTCGTTTTTAACGAAGTAAAGGTATATCGTGAATGGGAATCAGATGCAGATTTTGCTATGCTAAAGGACAATTATGTAGCTCGTGTTTATAGTCCTATTGATGGCGAAGCAACAATGACTCAACAGTCTTCTCCACGTTATTATGGTGGTCTTGACGCAGATGGTAATGCAATTCGTAAGGTTGTTACCCCTGCAGACCCTTATGAGTGGGATTCTACCGATAATCCTTTCCTGTCTACCTGGGATTATTCTGGACCCAAGGATATGCCCACCGGTGCAGTTATGACTCCTCGTGTTTTAAAGACTGCTGTTGGCGATATTTATACTACCAATATGGTTGATGAGTCATGGGAGACTCTTACAATTGGAACCATTCTTGCCCCAACCCCCGCAGATGGTATTCTTCGTACTTCTGGAGATACTACTGCTATGAAGTGGCAAGTTGTTAAAAAGTATGACCTTGGCGACCGTCAGAAGGCCGTTAAGATTATGCGTATTGCTTAATGAAAGGAGAGAGAAACGATGGCATTAAATACACAAGATTTAATTAAATTAGCTAAGATTGCTGCTGGTGCTAAGCGTTCCGCTCCTGTAGCATATAGTTTCAATAATGAAACTTTTAGTTATGACGATGTACAAGAAGCTTTACGCCTAGAATTCTCTGCGCTAGCTCCGGACTATCGTGCTTATAGAGAAAATAAAAATACTATCTTTCGTGTCATTGAGGAAACTCTTAGTGAGAGTATTCCAGAAAGAACCAAGCTTAATTATGAGCAATGGGCAGAGGTTAAGCGCTTTGCACAGGGTGATAAACCCATTTTCCGTCGCAAGACCCTGAATCGTAATCGTACTCGTGGTAAGCAGTTCGTCACTCGTGTTGGACTGGCTGGTATCTATGAAGTCTTCAAGCTTGGAAGCGCTCAGGAGAGTTTTGAAGTTCCCACTAATGCAATTGGTGGAGCTGCTTAGATTGGTTTTGAAGAGTTTTTGGATGGTCGTGTTGACTGGGCCGAACTGGTAAATATTATTTACGAGGCTATCGAAGATCTTATTTTTGAAGAGGTTGGAAAGGCTCTTGACGAGGGTATTGATCAGCTTCCTGCCGAGAACAAGATTGTTTCTAATGGCTTTAACGAGGCCGCTTTTGATGCAATTCTGAATCATGCAAAAATGTATGGTAATGTAACAGTCTATTGCACCAACGAGTTTGCAGTTAAAATGGTTCCTCAAGAGGCTTGGAGATATACCGAAGCCATGAAGGATGAACTATATCGCACCGGTCGTCTAGCTGGTTACAAGGGTGAGAATATTGTTATTCTTCCTAACCAGTATAAAGATGCTTTTGGTACCGAGAAAGTTCTTGATCCCTCTCTCTGCTGGATTATTCCATCCTCTGCTGACTAGAAGCCTGTAAAGATTGCTTTTGAGGGCGACCTTTATACCAATGAGTTCGAAAATTATGACTGGTCTCGTGACATTCATGTTTACGAGAAGGTTGGTGTTGCTTGCATGATGGATAATGCTATTCACGTTTATAAGGATACCAGCTTGTCTAAGAGCGGTGCTTTCAATTTGAAAGATACTGTTAAGAATGTTGTTACTATCGATGGTGAGGTTGTAACATCTTCTGCGGTTGAATATGAAGAAGTTACTTCACCAACCGGTAATCCTTCTACTTCTGGATATTATGAGTTTGTAAATGGTAAATATGTCCCAAGTGAGGATACCGAAGTCGATAGTAGTAAGACTTATTACGTTGTAAAGTCTTAATTTGATTTAAAAATATAAAGGGGAATTGATTTTTTCTTTTCCCCTTTATGGAGAAAAAGGAGTTTATTATATGAGTAAAATGTTTATTGTGACCAATCGAAGTGCTAGTAGAATTTTTTATTCTGTTCCAGAGATTGGCGTTTTAGCAAGAGATTTTTAGCCTGGTGAAAAGAAAAAGATTAGCTTTGAGGAGCTATAGAGCTTAAATTATTAGCCAGGTGGCCATGCTCTTATAAAGGAATACTTGTTGATTGAAGACCCAGCGGCTACCAAAGAGTTTATTGGCCACACAGAGCCTGAATATAATATGACTGCGGCTGATGTAAAAGAATTGATTTTACACGGATCTATGGACGAATGGCTTGATTGTTTAGACTTTGCTCCAGAAGGTGTTATTGACTTGGTTAAAGAACTAAGTATTGAACTACCATTAACAGACACTAGAAAGATGAATGCCTTCAAAGAAAAAACTGGAGCAGATTTAGCTAAAATGATTTAGCTGCGACAAGAGGAAAATGCCGAAGAGCAATCTAAGAAATCCGAAGAGCCCGTCTAGAGACGAACACAATAGGAGAAGGTCTAGACGGTTGTTGATGAGCCCGTTCGTAGAACTTCTGGATCGAGATATAAAGTTGTAAAAAAGGGTTAATTAGAAGCAAAGGGGCGTATTTAATGAATACAAATACCGATAATGAGACTTCTGTTATATAGACTAAATTCGCCAAGGTATATAATCGTTTTTTAGGTAAAATAACAGACGATATGTATGTAGAATTAACCCCAGAAGATACTCTACGAGACCTACATGAATTAATTATACAAGCATTACCTGAATTTGAGTTTCCAAGAATTAATTTGTATGATTACGTAGAAGACGTTGAAGTCATACCTAAAGAAGAAGTTACTGGAGAGGATTTTGCTTTATCGGTAATACTTGATAATTCGGAAAACGTTATTGTAGATAATTCTTGCTTTAATAATGAATTAACTCCAGAAGAGATAAATATATTAGCTATTTTAATGATGATCGCTTGGGTGTAGCGTCAAGTGACTTCCATTGAAAATACTCGTATGAAATTTAGCGGAGCTGACTTTAAGATGACCAGTCAAGCCAATCATCTTCAAAAATTACTCTCACTGTTGGGAGAGTGCTAGAGACAATCTAGACATCTGCAAAGACTTTATAAAAGGCGTCGTCCTGAGAAAGGTGCAGATAATACAGAATTATATCGGTCTAATTGGGATATTTTTAAAACTGGAGTTTATTATTAATGGACAAATGTTTTTCTGAATAGGCTTTAGAAAAGAATTCTATTAGACTGGTAAATTAGTTATGGAAGTTGATTCCAATGCGAGAAAATGAAGAAGATTGGGAAAAACAATTAAATACATTGATAATAGAGATTGCGGGCTTAGGAAGTATTTTTTCCGAAGTGCCGCAATTTTTATAGCTACTTGCGAAATTGCAAGGATTACTTGTTACAGAGACTTCTTTTGGAATTTATCGCAAGACTATTTTTGAATGTATTTCTTTACTGCGAGGTTGTTTCAATGGGAAGACCGACTAAGAATATATTTTTAAATTCAAGTTTGAAGTTAATGGCTAATCGTGGGGGATATATTTTATCTCCGGAGTTTACTCAAAATGTATAGACTGGGGTTAATGAAATGGCTACTCGATTAGAATATTAGGGTGGCTTTCCGCAATAGAATAGAATGATACGAGATAAGAAGCGTAGCTTGGATAAAGCTGTATTATATTCTTATCAAGGAGCTTTTGTAAGAAAAGTGTCTGAGGGGTATGTTAGTGACTAGCCTCCGGTAAGAGCATTAATTAATCCTGATAAATTAAAATATGATTATGATGATAAAATTATATCAATTGGTTTTGAACACAATTTTACAACTGGTGATGTTTTTGAATGGTGCAATACAAATTCCTATTGGCTGATTTGTTTATAGGATTTAACTGAATTGGCATATTTTCGCGGAGATATTAGAAGATGCAGATACGAAATAGAATGGCTAAACGAGGATAATGAAAAATGTCATACATATGCCGCAGTTAGAGGTCCAGTAGAAACTAAGATTGATTATATTCAAAAACATGGAATAAGTGTTGATAATCCAAACTATTCTTTACATATTTTGATGCCTCTTACAGACGCTACAAAAAAATATTTTACGAGATATAATAAATTCTATTTGTAGAATGATACTGTTTGTTGGCGAGTGGAAGCTACAGATTGGATAAGCACTCCTGGAATTTTGGAGATTACGGCTGTAGAATATTATGCTAATGAGACAGAAGACGATATAGAAAAAGGATTAGTTGGTTCTTTAGTTGTTAAAGATATAAACATTAATCCAGCAGAGGTCGAATCTGCAATTGTGGGTGAAACATTTATCACACCAAAGAGAAAGTATCATTATTATTATGATGGCATATACGTCGATGGCACCTGGAGTATTGATGATAAATTGCCAGTCGTTTATAGAATAAATGATGATAATTCTCTTGATTTAAAATGGACAGCTTCTTATAGTGGTTAGTTCGATTTAAAATTTAAAGATTTAACAAAGACAATAGTTGTTGAATCGCTGTTTTGAGATAAAGGAGTTTTGTTATGAAAATAGAAAGCTATAAATTTCCTAAATCTAGTTTTCTATCCACTGAAAAAGATATGTCTATTATTGTAGACTTATTTTTAAAAAATGAACGATTAAAGAAATTATTATGGTATACCACAAACGATTGTTTATCTAGACCTAATATTTCCGAAGATGAAACATTTTAGATGTTCGGTCAACAAATAAAGATAGTTCCAAAGCTATATGTTGATGGTTCTGTTTTGAATTATATTATTATTAGTTTTGACAACTTTGTTCCAAGTGGTAATCCAGAGTTTCGAGATAATATTGTTGAATTTGATATTATTTGTCATTTTGATTAGTGGAATTTAAAAGATTTTTAGCTGCGGCCTTATAAGATTGCGGCTGAAATTGATACCATGTTAAATGGAAAATCTTTAACTGGCATTGGAGAACTGGAATTTATCGGAGCAAATTAGATGATTCTTACTGATGAATACGCTGGTTTATGCTTAATGTATAGAGCTGTTCACGGTGGAGAAGATACTAAGAAAGCTCAAAATCCTGTTGAGCAAGCTGATTTGGTTGAAAATTTTGATAGAATATTTAACAATAAGTAATGGACATTCGCCTGGCTTTAATGGCCGGTATTGATATTCCAATACCAGAATTATAGCTAACAATTCATCAACCGACCATAAAAGAGATTGCTTTAATAGGAGATACAGATTTTTTTATCGGTATTTAGTGTTTAACCATTAATAAAAATATGATAGCTTAGGGCGAAACTCTTTTAGGAAATACAAATAATTTTCAAATATTTATGACATTGATGACAGAGAAAGAATCCAAAGATAAAAAAGATTCGGTTTTACAG
>Ga0326512_10003013_pt1 | contig 12421 bp, 14 predicted proteins | sample 1_2617_0518_D_FD_203652 | JGI IMG/M metagenome (GOLD analysis project Ga0326512, IMG submission 203652) | Bovine rumen microbial communities from UC Davis, California, United States - 1_2617_0518 | ecosystem: Host-associated > Mammals > Digestive system > Stomach > Rumen | place: USA... | reverse complement strand
AGGCGGAATTATTGAGAATGAAACTAATGCCCGCAATTCTGAAATGGGTGGAGAACTGGACGCTAAGTGGTCAAAGGCTTGATATGTTTCACGGGGTCGGTCGGATAGACTGACCCCGATAACCCCGTATAATATCGGGTTGACCGTTACGGTTGACCCGTATATTTTGCGCTAATTTGTTAATTTTTTCACATTCTCGATTGTGAAATTTTTGTCAATTTGCGATAGCACTTTGACAATTTTTTCACAAAATTGCTTGTGAAATTTTTGTCAATCTCTGTCTGGACTTTGACAAATTTTTCACAAAATTCTTGTATATTATATAATATATAATATATAACAACTACATATTGATTGTTAACAATCAGGAGTGACGCACTTGATTGTTAACAACCGTGGTATGGACTGGATACCCCGGGGTCTATAATATTGGGCGTCGATTAAAATTTAGCGATTGTTAACAATCGCAGAAAGAGGTAAATTATGGCATTTTCATTTGCAAAAACTTTTAATTCATCACCGGAGCGCGCTTATATGAACTGCAAACAGTTGCTCGAGTACAATGGTGGCTACACTGATACTGATGATGCCGGCAGCCCCGTAACAGAGTCGGTTGCTATCAAGCAGTTGCTGATCGGAACTTCAGAGGTTACTGAAAGTGGTAAGCAGGCTACTGTAGAACTGGATCTGATCTATGACGGTTCTCTTGGTACTAAGTACGATGGCGAGAACTATAAGTTGTCAAGTCACGAGGGTCATCCGATCTTTCTTAATCTGCCGGATCATATGACTGATACTGCACTGAAAATCAGCACAAATGTAACCGCAGTTAAGGCGATTGCACATGGCGATGTTGGTATCAGGCTGACTAAGTACTCCAATAAATTCGGAGATCAGGTCGGGGTTGAGTGGGTAGATATGTGATTGTTAACAATCAGCATAGGAGGGGCTTAAAACGCCCCTCCGTTTTTATAAAGGAGGTCATATGAGTAATCTTTATCTTGAATTAGATGATGTTTATCGGGACTATTGCAAGCCTGCACTTGCAAATAAAATTACAAAAACTGAAGTGCTGAATAAGATTGATTCAGCAAAAATGCAGTGCGAAGCAATACGAGCATATATGAAATGTTTTGAACGGGAGTGGAAATTTCCGACGGAATATTATATTTCACAAACAGAGGAACTTATTGATCAGCTCAATGATCTTGAAACGTATTTCAGAAGGGAGGTGCCGGATGACCTATCAAAACTTATCTCCACTTGAGAAAAGACAATTCAAAAAATTTCCAATCTGCCCTCTATGTTTTCGAGAAATACTATCCGGGGAAGAATTTGAACAGATCAAAATAAAAATTCATCGATCAAATGTTCATACTTTCATCCATCAATCATGTATACTTAACATTCATAAGCATACTGCGGAATATGTGGAGTTATCAAATAAACTTGCGATTGTTAACAATCGTATGGAGATTTTTAAGAAAGGGGGAAACAATGGACAGTCTGAAAGCATATAAGCAAAGATATCAAAAAGTTATAACTAAAGCACAACGAAAATTTAATCGTATGAAAGCTCAGCACAGTCAGGCACTTGAATTTATAGAGGCTCAGGAAACGGGGGGTCAATTTTCGCTCGCACATGCTAAAGATTATGGTGAAGTTCTCGCAGAGGTTACAAGAGCGAGAAATTTCATATCTGCAACTTTAACTGTGCCAAAGCGTTTCATTTCTGAAGCTAAAGATCGTGGTGCAGAATATGCTGATCTATTTGAGCGAGGAATTCCTATGGCAATCAGAAAGTCTATGCCGGGGTATGATGATGAAACTGCGAAATTAATGTTTTCAATCTATCGCCGCATCACAGAAGATGCGCCCTTGCGTGAAAAAACTAACAATTATTGGGAGTCCAATGAGTTCATGGCTGCGTTGTATTCTGTAGCATTGGAAGATAAATACGATGAGGATTTCCTGATGAGATTGGCTCAGGATATAATAGACTCATCCGGTGCAGCGCAGCGTCGTGAAGAATTTGCAACTCAAATACCAGTGTACTCTGAATTTAACGATAGAGGGGGTAAACGATTTGAAAAATGAAAAGCGTTTGTTAACAATCACTCTTCCAGAATATCACACGAAAGGCGCGGTATATCCATTTAACAAAATCGATGATTTTCTTGAAGATCCCGATGTTGAAACCGCGTTCCTGTTTGATGTAAGTTCTGGTAAAGTCCTGAAATACGTTAACGCTCCGGCAGCATTTGATATCGAAACAACATCATTTTACGCAGGCACTGAAGAGAAGAATGAAAAAGTCGCGATTATGTATATATGGCAGCTGGGTATAAATGGTGCAGTTCTTTACGGGCGTACTTGGGACGAATTCCGCGATGCTTTAAACCGAATACAATATAAATTCGGTTTGACAAATTCGCGTCGCTTGCTCGTATATGTCCATAACCTTGCATTCGAATTCCAATTCATAAAAGATCAAATGTCTTGGGACAAGGTGTTTGCGTTAAAAAATCGAGTACCGGTGTATGCTATCACCGGGGGTTTTGAATTCAGATGTAGTTATAAATTATCCAACTTCAGCCTTGCATACATTGGTGATCATCTGCTTCGTAAATACAAGGTTCAAAAACTGGTGGGCAATCTGGACTATTCATTACCGCGTCACACTAAAACTCCGCTAACACAAGAGGAATTGGATTATGCTGTATACGACGATTATGTAGTTATGGCATATATCCGGGAGCGTATGGAAGATGAGGGTGGTGATATATCGCAAATTCCATTGACTAACACCGGATATGTTCGCAGACATTGTCGATTGTTAACAATCAGTTCTCCTGATTATGTTGCATTAATACGCCGGCTGAAGATTGGTAATAAGGAATATTATCAATTGAAGAACGCATTTATGGGTGGCTTTACTCATGCGAATGTAGAACATGTAAATAAAACACTATATAACATTTCCTCATACGACATAGCATCTGACTATCCGGCACGAATATGCTTAAACTACTTCCCGATGTCAGCATCATCATTCATCCCGCGTATCGAGGATCCAATAGTGCTCCAATACTATCTTGAACATTACTGTTGTATCTTCAAACTGGCGGCAGAAAATATCAGACCGAATGTGCCATACGAAAACATCCTATCTGTCCATCGCTGTCGTTTTCTTGAGAATCAAAAAGATTATGTTGCCAACAACGGACGGCTCGTATCATGTCACGGGTGGATTGAAACGACACTAACCGAAATAGACTATAAAAATCTTTGCTATTTCTATACTTGGGATCATTGGGAAATAAGTGATATATATGTCTATGATCGCGGCTACTTACCAACTGAATTTGTGTCTGCCGTTCTTGATTTTTACGAGAAAAAGACTACGCTAAAGGGCGTAGAGGGTAAAGAGAACGAGTACGGTGTTTCTAAAAACATGCTCAATTCTACCTATGGAATGATGGTAACAGATCCGGTAAGAGATAATATAGAGTTTGCTGAAAGCGGGTGGTGTTTGAAACACGCAAAAGCAGAGAAGTCCATGAATGCCTATAATAACAATCACAACCGTTTTCTATTCTATCCATGGGGGGTATATGTAACAGCGCACGCTCGCGATCAACTTTTTACCATGATGCGCGAGATCGAGGATGATTATGTCTATAGTGATACTGACTCTTTAAAGATCAAAAATGTAGACTTACACGCAGCAAAATTTGAAAAATATAACAACGAAATTAAAAATCAAATTTGCAAGGCGGCATATCACCATGGCATCCCTTACGAACGCTTTATGCCTAAGGACCCATCAGGTAAAGCGCATCCTATCGGGGTATTTGAATATGAAGGTACATATGATATGTTCAAGACTTGCGGTGCAAAGCGTTATATCTACACCGAAAATAGAGGAAAAGAAAATGAGAAGACTCAAATCACTGTAGCTGGGTTAGGTAAATCAGCGGGAATGAATTATCTTAACAAAAAATATGGTCCAAAACTTGATGACATATATGATGCGTTCACCGACGGTCTTTATGTGCCCCCGGGCGAAAGTGGAAAGCTTACACATACTTACATCGACAAACCACGATCGGGCGTTATGACTGACTATCTCGGTAACAAAGCCTATTATTACGAAAAATCAGCAACGCATTTGGAGCCGGCATCGTTCTATATGTCAATGCTCGACTCATATCTCCGCTATCTATATGGTGTAGAAGAATTGCAATACTTTGAGTGATTGTTAACAATCAGGGAGGCGAATATGACAGATCGAGAAAAGGCTATAGTAATGGCATATACCGGAGTGTGCATGTTAACTGGAGATAAGTTTCAGATATTCCATAAATATGTTGAAGATATAATGGGTAGACCTGTTATGACTCATGAAATAGGTCGGTTCGCAGATGAGATAAAAGATAAATCACGAGCTGATTTTATAGCACTATGTACAGATAAGGAGGTTCTATGAAATTTTATGATATTGCTCCAATCTTAAAAACAAAATCAAAATACAACATGATAATCGGAATGCGATCAAACGGAAAAACCTATGGTGCACTTCGTCATGCGTTATCCGAATATTTCAAACATGGCTCCGAAATAGCGTACATCCGTAGATACCGTGAAGATCTCAGAGGTAAACGTGGCGAACAGTTATTTGCTGCATTAGTTCTTAACAGCGAAGTGGAAAAACTTTCAGATGGTGAATGGACTGGAATCCGATACTACTCCCAGAGGTGGTACTTAATCCGTCAAAATGAAAAAGGTGATGAAGTTCGTTCCGAACGCCCATTCTGTTATGGCTTTTCCCTATCAGAAATGGAGCACGACAAGTCCATCTCATACCCATTAATCCGTACTGTAATATACGATGAGTTCATCACTCGGCAATACTATCTCAACGACGAATTTGTGTTATTCTGCAATGCATTATCAACAATCATTCGTCTGCGCGATGATGTGACAATATTCATGCTCGGTAACACTGTAAACAAATTCTGCCCTTACTTTAAAGAAATGGGACTGAAGCACATTGAGTCAATGGAGCCGGGTACTATTGATACATACAAAACAGTAGCCGGTCTCCGCATTGCTGTCGAATACTGCGCAACAACTGACACAAAATCAGCAAACCGTCCATCCGACATATACTTTAGTTTCGATAACCCTAAACTGGAAATGATTACCGGAGGATCATGGGAACTTGATATATATCCGCATTTACCATGCCGATACCGCCCTGATGATGTGATCTTTTCATACTTCATAGACTTCGATTCTCAGTTGCTTCAGTGCGAAATCGTACAATTTAATGCCGACTCCGTATACTTAGAGCCTTCAGATTCATTGGTATTCTTCACTTACATTCATCGAAAGACTACCCCGCTTAAATATCCGGATCGTGATATTATATTCTCGACTCGATACGACCCGCGTCCGAACTGGTTCCGAAATATAAAGCGACCAACCTGTGATATCGACCGTAAAATTGCATCATTCTTTTCGAACTATAAAATATTCTATCAAGACAATGATGTTGGTGAATTAATACGAAACTATCTTGTATACTGTCAAAAGGATATGGCTATGTGAGTTATGCGTCTATCCTTCAATCCCCGTCGTACGCGTCGTCCGCGTCGTCCCGACAGACCAATGCACCCCCAGCAATGCTGAGGGTGCTTTTGTTTGTTAACAATCAATGTATCTCGTAGTTGAAGCGAGCAAGCTCTAAGCAGCGACGACGCTCAAGACCCTTGAGAATATGACCACCTGCTTTACGATACAGAAGCATTGATGAACGAATTGTCTGACGATCACGCGTTCCATTTGCTGTCAAAGCATCGATTGAACCAATGTTGTAAGCAAAGGAGACCAACGCATCAAATTCGCACTGAGTCCAGTTATAGATCGGGTCGTATTTCATGACTTTAGTTTCGAATTTCTCAAGGTCGACACGGAGTAGAGCCTCGGCGTGCTCCTGAGTAATGGTCAAGTTTGGAACCACATCGGGACCAGTATGACCATAGCCGATTGTAAGGACGCCTGCTGCATCGGTATAAGTAGTTAATCTACAACCCTCAAATTTTTTGATAAGAGCAATTCCAATATCTGATATTTTCATTCTTCACCTTCTTTCCGATTGTTAACAATCAAGTTTCCTGAGGAACCAGATCAATGTCACCGGCAACGATCAAAATGTAATTAAAGTTATCAAGACCTGATGGAAATGCGAGATATCCAATTCTTGAATTCTGCCTGCATTTGAAAGCACCATCGTTTAATAGAAGATCATAGCTATTTTCATTACGACAGATTAACGCCGTATTCTGCAAAAAATCTGTCTTGAATGACATAAGTGGATCTGAGTGACCGTGTATTTCCCACACATTGTTTCTAATTGATTTGATCTCACGAACAAAATAAGATCTGTGAAATTCATCAATCGTCATATAATTGAAATATGGCAACTCATTACGCTCAACAAGGATAACGGGATCAACTAAGTTGGTTTCATTACGGAGCGTTCCTGTGATTGTATCAACCAAATTAGGTGCTTTATCCATCTTATTCATAGGCGATGTATTGCGCTGTAATTTAATGGAAAAACTCATAAAATCACACCTCCCTTCATAATCTCAAGTGCTTCTGCGATTTCACCATCCGTAGCATGTTGAGAATTCAACTGACAAGCTTCAACAATTGTAAGACCATGAAATGATGACAGTGGCCCTATTTTGTTTGTGGGATATCCAACATACCGGCGTAATGATGACTGCGATGCCTGATCAATATTTTCAGGAAGTGTTAAGTTTGGACGAGTAACAGTGATAAATGGCGTACGCACTGATATCTGACCAGAACCTTGCCCAGGATTTCCAGCCTTTGAGTATCCCATTTTTGATCCAATTACAGCATTAATGCCTGCCGATATTGTATTTGCATTCATTGATGACATTCTTGCTTCAGCACCAGCTAACCGAACCTCGCCAGATTTACTAAGTTCACCAGCTGCATTGGTAGCAGTACTCTCAATTGCATCACCTATAGCGCCAGTAGCACCCATTGACATGCCCATAGTTACTGCTGTCGCTGCAAACTGTACGGCATTAGATAATATTTCCTCAAAATTACCTTTTGTTACTGTTATCTGACGAGCACAGTTTCCATTATATTCTGCAAATACAGAATTATTTATAGATAAAAATGCCACGCAATCGCCAGATATAACATTTACCTTGTATGTTATATTTATTGTTTTTGAAGTTATCTCATCTGCATTTAGCGCAACTTCACCTATAAAAGGCAGAAATAACTGATACTTAGTATATGGGTCATAATCGAGATACGAATTGAAGAATTTTGGTATATACACACTACCACAATTCATAGTCGCATACTCTGATGTCACCTTATTAGTTTCTATGTGCGTGTTATAGTTGCCAATAACCAATGGCTGCCCGGCAACACGATCGGGCGTAATAGGTATAATCGACAAACCTATTATAGCATCAAAAGGATTTGTAAAATGCTGTTTTAACATATCCCAAACAGTCTGATCCCAAAACTTACGAGCGAGCTGATTAAGATCAGTCCTATCGGGATTATAGACTGTAACAAAACCAGTACCAACCTCACCGAGCGGCGGATCTGTCGGTATAGGTACCGGATCCACAGGATCAACAGGCACGGGCGGATCAGGTGTCGGAGGTATAGGCGGAGTAGGTGGATAGGGTTCAGGATCTGGGTCAGGATCAGGCGGTGTCGGATCAACATCACCATTTCTGTTCCATGCTGAATTCCAAACTCCTGAGAGCTGAAATGCTAACAAGGAAGAATAACCAATGTGATCAAGCATTGCAGTGTTAGCGTTTAATCTATACCAAAACCATACCCAAGTGCTAGAAGCAGCAGTATACGCAAACCCGCTACCAGAATAAACCGGAGAGGCACCGGGTAATGCATCAATATTTCTAACTGCCTCTATAAAAAAGTCAATAGATTCAGAAAACTCTGCTGGTATAAAGTATGCATCCGCAATGCCACTACCGTTAACTTCGTAGATCGGTTCATTATTAACCTTTGACCATAAACCGGTATTGTTGTTAAAAGTTTGAGCACCTGACATATGTAACTGTATAAGATACTGTATAGATCTTTTTTCACTTGGCACTATCATACCAGCTCCTACAGTTGCAGTAAGATACGGGGCGGTAAAAGAACCTGCGTTGGGTAAACCAAAGCAACCCTGCATCTTTGATGAAAATTCAACATAATCTCGCGAATCAAATGAGGTGCTAAACGCATCACTCCTAGTTGTCAATTCTGCAAATACCATGGTAGCGAACGCTTCGATAAACTCTCCAACATCACTATATTGCGTTCCTGCTATCAACTTGTTGGCAAGGTTGAATGTATTATCATCATCCCAATAGTACGGATTTTCAATTTTTGGCACTGCAGGATTAATATACCAATCCCATGCTGTTGAAACTCCTAAAGTATCTTGTTTTATATAGTTCCAAATACTATTCTGATAAATAGTATATGGAACATTTTCCGAAACGACTGGAGATGTTATCTTTATTCTTTTTGATACATTTCCAGCCCATGTATCAAATTCTTTTTCGTAACGCCGTAAACCCATAAAGCCTCCTTTCTATAATAATGGGGCGATTGTTAACAATCGCCCCTGCATAATCGCAATTATGATGCTACATAGAAAACAACACAGTTCTCGTTTGCATCGTTGAAGTAGCCGGCATCAAACTTGTAGAAGTTGTTAAAGAACTCGGCCTTCGGATTGTAGTGCGTGCGCACCCTGCGGTCAAGATTTGCAACACCGAGAGTATCACGATCAAACATCGTGCAAAGAATACCAGACTGATTAACGGCTTTCTTTCCGGACTGCTCGGAAGAATCCTCGATCGTAATGTTGATAGCCGATGTATCAGCAAATGCATAGCTTGTTCCAGATCCCTGCCAGTAAGGTACGGTATCAGCAGTAGGAAGAGATACGAGTTCCTCATGGAATGTATCCGACTGGAGAAATACCTTCGAAGCTGATGCAAACTCGTCAAGCATTACCACATGCAGCCTATCAAGAGGAGTAAACCTCTGACGCTCACCGATGTTGAACAGTGTCGAGATCTTCGTAAGACGCTTCATATACAGTGACATTATGTATGTCGCATACCTGATAAAGTCAGGTGACTGTATAGCCTGTGCAGGAGTGAGTGGAGCATCAAGCTGAGCTGCATATGCCGTATTGAACATTGTCAAAAGGTTAACGGTGCGAGTACCACCAGCGTTCAACGTCTGACCGATCATATTGTTGATAGTTCTCATTATGAGAGCATCTGTCTTAACAGTCAGAGATTTCTCAACCTCGTTCTGCAGCATTGACAGAAAAGCATTCATCTGTGTTGCAGATGAAAATGCTGACTTGACCTGCATCTCTGTGAATGAACGATCGATCTCAAAAGTTACGCGCTTGTTGAAGAACTTAGCCTCAACATTGGGCTTATGAAACACATTAGGATCATACGACTGTCCGTCAGTGAGTTCCCAATCCTCATTCTCAACAGCCTCAGGCATCTCAGATGCGATCTTCTCGAGAATTGATCCATACTCCCAGCCGTCCATAAGAACCTTAGGAGCACCACCTGCATACTTACGATTCACAAAGATCACTTTTCCAATGTGATCCACCAGGGTACGCGTGAAATTTTCAATCGCCTTAGCGTTGATCACGGCCTCACCCATATCAACGAGGTTTGTGAGATCCTCATTGAGTACCGCAGTTTCACCGAGTGTAGCACCTGTTGCTGCATTTACGAGATCATATACCTGTTTTACTTCCATTACTACCACCTTTCTGATTGTTAACAATCAACTGTAAATTGATAAGCTACAAAAATCTTTCACATCATCAAGAACCTGACGAATGAAAGACCATTGCCAAAGTTCAATCTCCTCGCGGAGCATTTTCTGATAAGTGATGTTGCCAATATTACCCGTACGTGTGTAATCGCGGGTTCTGGTATAATCATCATCAGTTTCCTCTTTCAGAGCATCAGTACGAGTAAGATTATCAGTTCGGGTAAACGACTGCTCCTCACTCAAATTATCAGTACGCGTGGAGTTAGTTGTCTCAGTCAAATTATCAGTCCGCGTATTCGTTGTATTCTCTGACGTGATATGATCGTTTTGCCCCTGCGATGTTGAAGAGTTAAATCCGAAAATCTTATCATTCAGAGTACGATTAAGCTGACCTGCATTTTGCTGAGTTCCAGTATTCAGTTTTGTGCCCGCATTAGCTTGCGTGCCAGTATTGTCAATTGTGCCTTCATTCTTTTGAGTACCCGTATTAGTCTGGGTACCAGAGTTATCAACAGTCTTATCATCTGTACCAACAATCTCCTCATGCATCTCATCTTTGAAATTATGAATAGGATCATACTCCAGCAATGCAACCGCCTTCAACTTATCCCATTTTTGCTTATACATGGCAAGAATAAGACTTGATAATTCGTCCAGTTCAGCATCACTAAATTCCTTATCATTACCCATCAAATGAGAAATGATCGGAGAAATTGTTCTACCGCCATACGAGGTGAAGAATAACACATCAAGTTGCGCAGTTGTTGCAAACTCAAAATTATAATTCATCCTCTTGAACGGTCCTGCTGTCGGAGTCATCACCTCCGCTATCTTCGGAGTCGTCTGTCGATGTATCATCTTCATCACCAACCTTTACTACGATATCAACTTCGATTCCAGAATCGGTTTCACCTGCTTCTTCACTATCGGCTTCAGCCTCGTGTTGAACCTGATCTTCGGACGCTCGGTCTTCATCCACTTCTTCCTCTTCTCGATTGTTAACAATCGCTCCTTCTCCTTCACCGTTGTCCTCTTTGACGTCTTCTGCTTCGTCTCCGACTTCAGATCCTTCGTCTCCGATTCCTGCATTATCACCTTCTTCGTTCTCGACAACCTCATCACCTCCTTCCTCAAATAATTCTGACTTTTTAGCTTCCAGATCAAGACTAATTTCTTCTCGATTCTGTTTCCAAGCCGATGAAAAGTCAACAGTTACATTGAGACCATAAAGGGAATTCAATTTTTCACACATCTCTTTACGTTTCTCAAGCATATCATCGCAAAGAGGTAACAGCGAGTCTTCACCCATCGCTGCCTCTCCAACGCCAATCGCTTCACGCTTCATATTGAAATTAGCCTGCAAGCCAATCTCATTATAAAACGATCCTTTATAGTACTGATGCAATTCAATGAACTGAGTCAAATATGATCCATTATTCGACGGAGGAGACTGCATCTTTACACCATCAAAAAACGGACTATCTCCTATTGCACCAAGTTTACCGTCTTCAATATTTGCCAAATACTCATCAGCAGCTGCCTTTGTTTTATCATCAGACGCGGATATGAGCGCAACAATCCTGAGCATAATATCTGCCGTCCGCATCGTCAAAACATTTTCAGCCATCAAGTATGAATAACGCCGGATTAACGGATCCAACCCTATCCACATTGAATCATTAATACAGAAGACTCCTTCATCACCCCACATTGGCTTCTCAAATGTAAGATGAAGATACGGATTTGATACTACATACAAAGTTGGTCTATAGTACGCGTCATGTACGCCACCCGGATTACCGATAAAAGCAAACAATTGTTCATCATCATCAGCACCAACTTGCGTTCCCTTTTCTTGGTCTGCAGGGATCTTAGCCTTCGTGATAAAGCAAGACCCATTGCGTAACAGATAATATTCGAGTACGTCCTGAGGAATTGTATCAGGCAATCCATCATACTTGAACATCTTAAGCAATCTAGTATAAAAATAACCTGCATAACTTCTTGCACACCTTTCCTTATCAGTTATAACATCTGAATCCTGATACGCTTTTGAACTATAGCGTTCCCATCTATACACCTTAACCTCCTTTCCTGATTGTTAACAATCACTTATCTTCAAGTTTCTGAATCAACTGCTGAATGGCGATCGTGTTTTGCGTAATCGCATCAGATAACTTCCTGATCTCTTCATCGTGAAGGGCATCATTTTTCTGCGAATACATAAAAACAATCATACACATAACAATCGGAAACCCGACTGAGCCTATTGCCGCAATGATAGATGCAAAATCCATACGCGCTCCTTTCTGGTTGTTAACAACCATATAATTGAATTTTTAATAAAAAGGTATGTTAATAGCACATACACCTGCGTGATGATTGTTAACAATCAACGATTGTCAACAAACACCAAAACGCAGGCATACTTATCCCTAATGATATCATAGCACATTACGTGTCAAATGTCAATAGTCAATTTGCACAAATTTTATAATTACATATATGCATTATTACCATA
>Ga0326512_10003009_pt1 | contig 12428 bp, 16 predicted proteins | sample 1_2617_0518_D_FD_203652 | JGI IMG/M metagenome (GOLD analysis project Ga0326512, IMG submission 203652) | Bovine rumen microbial communities from UC Davis, California, United States - 1_2617_0518 | ecosystem: Host-associated > Mammals > Digestive system > Stomach > Rumen | place: USA... | reverse complement strand
TGAATGTTTGGAATCAATTGCATTCCAAAAATAAAATAAAACCGATTTTAAAAATTTTCAATTTTTTTTTCCAGAATTTTTTTTTGAAACATCATCATAAAATTAAAAAGGCTTAAATTGGAAAATAGAAAAGTTCAATTTTAAAATTTTCAAAATTTTTTTCTGGAATTTTTTTTGGAAAATATAATATAGAAAAAAAAATAGATGAGTCAGATTTTAAAAATTCAAAATTTTTTTCTGGAAAAAATTTAGCAAACTGTTCCCCTGTTAACAAGTGTTAAAATGGGGGATAGGGTGGGGGTGCGGATAGGTGGGGGGTATGCCTACCCATATACCCACTATACTCCACACTGAAAAATCTTTACAATTGTTTCACGTGGAACGTGCCAATTATTTTTTACCTATGATGATGTTTTTTTCTTTACAAATGTTTCACGTGAAACTTATCAAAAATATTTACATATCATTTTGAAAAATCTTTACAAATGTTTCACGTGAAACTTATCAAAAATATTTACATATCATTTTGAAAAATATTTACAATTGTTTCACGTGGAACAAAAAAGGGAGATAGCTTTTAACTATCTCCCTTATTGATTTATTTGTTAAATTCTTTCATTGCCTCCTCTTTGTTGGTATTGATTAAAATAATACCGTCAAAGCAATAGTTAAGAACTTTTGTTTGTTCTTCTTCTTTTTTCAGTCCGAAAATTTCTTGCTTCTTGCAATAGGTTGTTTTCTTCTTCTTTCCGTATTTTTCAAGAATTGAAGAATATTGATTCGCTGAAATTTCTTTGTTATCAAGATAATAACGATTATAGAATTCCGTTTTATCATTGAGTCTATAATTCATTGCAAGATATTTTTTGTTTGTCTTGCAAGACTGTTTAAATAGTGGATATTCAAGCCAAATCATTCCTTTAATGGAATTTGATTTGTAAACTTTTTTTATTCCGTAATTTTTTTCCAACTCATAAGAATTAGAATTTGAATAAGACGTACCCAAACGAGCGTTAATTACTAACGTACGTTTTTTTAATCTACCTACAAAAAGCGAAGTTGTGTTAAAATTGTTGTCACAAGATATTTCAGCAACAATATTCACACCCATTTGCCCTTTGTAAAGACTTTTTACAATGCTTTTAATTTGTTGTTCTTGCATATATATTGTTATTATTACGTGCGCAAAGTTAATAATAAAATCTGAGAAAAAAAAATGTTTAGATGAAAATTTTCATTGAATTCACAATTTTTATACTTTATATAAAAAAAGGTTAAAAATTTGGTAGTCTCAAATATTTTTAGTAATTTTGTAAGCGGAGAGATATGTTTTCTATTTGGCACAGCAGTCAAAATGTAAAGAAATCAGAAAAAAACACTTTTTTGAAAAAATAATTGGGAAAAATTTTGGTGGTATGGAAAATAATGCTTATCTTTGCACCGTAATTCAAAACAACATAAGTTTAACTTTTAAAACGTATAAGAATATGAAAACTGTTGTAGTAGTAGAGAACAATGAGAAGAGTGTGAACGTGAATGTAGTTATGCTCGCAAAGAGCGTAAGCTCGTTCTATCAGCACGCTCCAAGAATGTGGGGCAATGACGCTGAATCGTTCGTTGAACGCTTCAGACGTGACGCATTCGCTTGCAAGAATGCAAGCGCACACAAGGATGAGACGGAGTGCATTGCGGCTCTGCTGAACTTCTATCATCATGCATTCAGCTGCTTGAGAAAAACAGCGTATCAAGGTACGGAGATGTTTCAAGGCTCTGATGATGGACGTAGATTAGGTTTTATAGAGCTCATGTCACGTATTAAGGAGCTTAAGAAAGAGCTCCTGAAACAAATGTAATAAGCACACTTATCAGCACCACCAAGGTAGGAAAAGCAATTTTCCTACTTTTTTTTTACATTTTTCTCATTAACATTTTTTAGCAAATAAGACTTATTTTTTAACACTTAATTAACACTGTTTTTGAAAAATTTTTTATACCTTTGTAAGCGGAGATATAGTGCTTCTTATTGCCTTAATTGTGACTATTTTTGTGGGCTTAAATTTGTCCGTTTAAGCCACAGAAAACGTTTCTACCTTATAGTTGTCCACAGACGTTATAAAAATCGTTTGTAGGGCTTAAAAATAGCCTTATTTGGGATTATTCTGAATATTAGATGATATGGATAATAAATTGATTATCAAGAGATAAAAAACGTATATAAGTAAAAAAGGAGAGTACTATCTCTCCGCCTACAAAGTTACAAAAAAAATCTCAGAAAACCAAAATTTTAACCTATTTTAACTAAAAGTGTTAAAAATGAATTTTTTCGAAAAAAGTTGGGAAAATGTTTGGTAGTTTCAAATATTTGTTGTAACTTTGCACTCGCTAAACAGAAAGAAAAACGAACATGGTAGTAAGAAAACAGACATTGGATATCTGTAAGGATATCCAAACGGTTAAGAATCTCCTCTTGCATGCAAGAAAAGATGATGAAAAAGCCTTTCTTTTAAAGGCTCTGTACAATCTTAGTGTTAATCTTGCTGAAACGGTATATTTTAATCTTCATTCAGAAGATAAAGATGAATCGTACGGTACATTTGGATAATAATCTTTACAAATCATGTGGGTAAAAAATCTTTACTCACATGATTTCAACCTATAAAAAAGATTTTTATCTTAACAAAAATTAACAAAATAAATTTGGTAGATTGAAATATTTTCACTACCTTTGCAACGTAAAGCAAAACAACTTAAAGCATATAAAACAACTTAAAGCATATGAGTGTAAGACAAGAAATTCTTTGGGGTACTCGTATTTATGATACGGTATTGGACTATATTCTTGGTGATAGCGACTTTAAAAAGCTCGCTGACGAGAACAATCTCTCAAAAGAAGAGTTTAAGAAGATTGCAGAACAAACTGCAAGAGACATAAGAGCAGATTGGGATGATGAGGAGTATTCTTATCATCTTGATAAGAAATATCTTGATATTGCATGGCTTGAGATTTCTCTTACAAAGAGAAAGAAATATCTCGTCAATATGGATGATGTGTGGATATTATTCAAAGTATATTTAAAGTATAGGTACTAAATTTAGTACCTATACCATTTATAGGTTTGGTGTTTTTCATATAGATTGTTTATTGTGTTGGTGTTGTTGTCTAAGAAGATAGCAGCACTTTTTTTATGTGTATATCTCTCCGCCTACAAAGTTACAAAAAAAATCTCAGAAAACCAAATTCTTTAACATTAATTAAGAATAAAGTTTTTTATGTTAAAAACGTTAAAAGTCTTGTATAATTCAGATTAAATCATTAACTTTGCAGCAGAATTAACGAAAATAGTATTATAGATATGGTTAGTAGAAATTATTACACGGTATCTATTGTTCGCAAGATGAACAATAATAGATATATGCTTTATCTGCAAAACGAAAAGCAATTTGCAGATGAAAGCGAAGCAATATCATTCGCAAAGAACGTAAGGGCTAAACTTACCCTTTATAACGTTATCCAATATACTAATTGGATGATACCCACAGAAGAATACACAGACAACTTAGAAGAGTTGCCTATAAACGTATTTTCTTGCCGTTATAAGGACGAAAATTGTACGTATTATGTAATTGTGGAGAAACGAATTTATTTCATGTAATATTGTTGTTCTGTTTGGCGTCGATCCACTATCATTAATTTGATAGTGGATTTTTCTTCTTAAAAAAAATTGGTTTTTTAAAATATTGTTTATATATTTGCACCGATAGAAGACTAATTAATGTTGTTGGGCAAGCAACATTAATTCATGATTAACTTTTTTATTAATCATGATTTTATTTGGAGGAGTCCAAATAAAGCAAAGGGGAACAACCTTTTTAAGTTAAGTTATAGACGAAAGGGAGAGCGTCTATAACTTTTTTTCTTTTTATGTGAAAATAATCCTTTAAAAATTTGGTAGTTTCAAATATTCTTTGTACCTTTGCAAATGTAAAACAACAAAGAACAATATTATGATGATAGGATTTATTTTATTTAGTTTAAGCATTGCGGTTTTTACCGAATATACACCGCAGCAGTGGAAACAAATTATTAACAACTTAAAAGAAGAGGAGGAATAAAGATGAGAATGCAGTACATAAATGCAGGAAGCTATTATCAAGCCAAAAAGCTTTGTCCGTGGGCTTCTAAGATTGCGAAAGTAATTGGCGGTTATGCTTGTTTTGAATCCATAACCGACTATGAAATTTGGAAGAATCAAAAGTAATAATTTATAGTCATATGCAATTAAGTGTTGTTGTCTGATAAGATAGCAGCACTTTTTTTATGTGCATATCATTTCCGCCTACAAAGGTACAAAAAAAATCTCAGATTACCAAATCTTTAACCTATTTTAACTATAAGTGTTAAAAGTCAGTTTTTTCAAAAAATAATTGGTAATTTGTTTGGTAGTTTGAGAAATTATCACTACCTTTGCAAACGTAAACAAGAAACAATAATAACAACTTAAAAATTAAACATTATGAAAAAAATGAACAAGAAAGTCAATTACACACTTATCAACACAAGTAACACTCCTGACTATGAGGACTATGTTGATTATTGCTTAGCCAACGATGAAGAGCCTTTTCCCGAAGGTTCTACTGAATTTTGGGATTGGGTTGGACTGACGAAAAAAGATGATGTAGAGTGCTTCTTTGATAACCTTCAAAGTTGTATAAAGAACAATGATGGAGCTTGCCTTATTATTGGTTCTTTGGGCTTGTGGGATGGTACACACGAAATTGAACCTGTCTTTGAATGGACACTTGAAGACGCTATCAAGAAATGTATCAACGGAAAAGACTTTTCGGTTGAATTGGACGTTGAACGTGGTGAGATTATTGTCGCTGCATATCACCATGACGGAACAAATAACTTCGTTATAAAGCCACTGACAAGACGTGGCGAAAACGTTGCTTACGACAAGAAAGAAAATGGCGAAAGCCTTTCAGACTACAAGAGCTATTGGTTCAAGAAGTATAACTTCTTGAAGTAATGGCGAACAAGAATAATGAAAGGAGGAAATTTTTTAACAACTTAAATTATACGATTATGAAGATTGAAAAAGAATTGTTTGGCAACTTTCTTGATGATACCAATTGTGATAGCTATTGGGCAGTCCTAGGCTTCAATAAAGGCGATTTAAATCGCCAATTAAAGGCTGAATATCTAAAGGCTAATACTGATGCTTATAGAGGTGAAATAATGGCTTATATCCTTTTAAATGGCGGTTCTATTGTTGTCGTAGACACGTATGAAGAAGATGAGCATACGCTGGCAATGGAAGACGTTAATAAAGGCTTTCAGCTATTGGAAAAGCACAATAACAAGTTATATAACAGCCTCGTGAAAGATGAAGACTATGACGCTGAAACATGCGATTTGTGGCTACAATATGCAGTCTTCGGTGAGATAGTGTACGGATAATAAATAATAGGGAACAAGATAAAATAAAAGTCTTGTTCCCTATTATTATTTGTCTATAATATTTCCGCCTACAAAGGTACAAAAAAAATCTCAGATTACCAAATCTTTAACACATTTTAACTTAAATGTTAAAAACTATTAATTTCAAAAAATAATTGGAGATTTGTTTGGTAGATTAGGAAATTATTACTACCTTTGCACATGTAAATCAATAGTGGTTTACATAACAACTTAAATACGTTTTATATATGGAAGCAAAGGTTTATGTAGTAACAACAGTAGCCACCGAAGGTGGTACAGAGGTAAATATCCGCAATAAGGCTTTTTCAAGCCTTGACGCTGCAATTAAGTACTATGATGAACTTGTCAACGATGACGTTGACGAAATGGATGAATCATGGGATTATGACGAAGATACTGATGAATATTCTTATATTTCCTATGATACTGAAAACATTGAGTGCAGCACAGCAATCAAGATTACAACCTTAAAGGTTGACGAATAAACGATTACTACAATCCGTTTAAAGGTAGTGGATTAATTTCCACTACCTTTTTTTGTGTCCATACATTTCAAATAGCCTTATTTTAAGCCCTACAAACAACGTTTATAAGGTTAGCTTAATAATTGCCCACAAAACCTATTAAAGTCGCTTAAAAGCCAAATAAAAAGCATTTTCATTTATCTGTTTTATCTTGTAGGTATATTATTCATAACGCTAATTATTTTAACGCTGAATTAAGCCCTACAAGCAACGATAAAGGATTAATCCTTATAGTTATTCACAGACGTTATAAACGTGGCTTAAAACGGCTAAAAATAGTCTTATTTGGATTATACCTATATTATATAAGAAGATAAGCACACCTATATTATATAGGTACATATAGGAAATAAAGTGTACTATTTATCCGCCTACAAAGTTACAAAAAAAATCTCAGATTACCAAATTTTTAACTATCATTAACCTTAAATGTTAAAAACTATTAATTTCAAAAAATAATTGGAGATTTGTTTGGTAGATTAGGAAATTATTACTACCTTTGCACATGTAAATCAATAGTGGTTTACATAACAACTTAAAAGAAAGGAATTTGATTATGAGAGTAATTGAAGAAGAAATGCTTAAAGCAGTCCGTTCCAACAAGAATTTTTCTTGTGGCAACACAAGCGTAGTAGTAGAGAACAACATTGTTTCAGTGTTCTTGCACGGACATAGAATTTACGGCAAGAACACCAAGACGGGTAAGGAATTTTTCAGCGATTGTGGCTATAAGACTAAAACCACGAAGAGCCGACTGAATGCCCTTGGAGCGGGTGTGTACCAAAAAGATTTCTCGTGGTACACACAAGAAGGGGAACCATGGAAAAACGGAAAGTTGGATGACATTATGTAATCCAACACCACACACCGACAAAGAGAACACTATCTATTTAGATAGTGTTTTCTTATGCCTAAGAATTATTTCCTTAAAAAGTGTTAAAATATTTGGTAGTTTGAAAAATTCTTATTACCTTTGCAAACGTTTTCAAAAATACTTAATTAATCATGGATAAAAAGAAACAATATTAACATATACCGCAATAGATTGCCTTCAGTCAACGATGACATATCTGAAGCAGATATACCCTACATTCACTTGCAATATGAAATCTATTGTCAAGCAGCATGAAAGTCTTACGATACCAATTGAAATCAAAAATAAGTATGGTAGTGTTGCAGGTAAATTTTCGGTATGTATCAACGATAAACTGAAGCCAATACTGATGGTGAGTATGCATGGAATGATTTGTTCACAAGAGGTTAATGCAAATTCATATAAATCTCAAGTTAAGTTTTGTGTTGATGCAACGTTAGATTATCTGAAAAATTGTTAATAAGGTACTTAATTAAGTACTATATAGGTAATAATAACATAAATAAAAGAATATATGGCAACATTAAAAGAAAGACTCGTAAGTAGCTTGAATAGTATGTATAGAGGTACAATTGTATCTCAGAAAGACACATTGGTTAGGATGATTCATAAGAACTCCCTACCTTTCACTGACGTAATTGGTGAGCACAGAGGTGATGAAACCGATTTGAAGGTTGATTTTGGTGATATTAAGGTTATTGTCAAACTTATTTGGGCTAAAGCTCCGAATGGTTTGCATAAGCTATATAAAGTCACTTAGGTACTTAATTAAGTACCATACTCACTTTAAGATTATTTAACGAAAAAAAATTGCGTAGTTAAAATACTCTTCGTAACTTTGCAAGTGAAAATAATAACAAATATAAGCAATGAAGAAACATAAAATCATCTTGAAAGAGATTTAACGTTTTTTAGCTTCAGAAGATTTGGTTATATCAAAAAAAGTTTGTATCTTTGCAATGTAAAACGAAAGAAACAATAAAAAAAGAATAAAACATGAGCAAGTTTACGGTTGACGTTCAATTCATAAAGGAAAGCGGATGGGTTGGACGAAAAGAATCAATAGAAACATGGAGCGCACCTACAAAGGAAGAGCTTTTTCTTAAGATGTTGAAGACTAACAATCATATTCAAAAGCATTTTAATGCTGAAGAAATGAATGGTGATTGTTATAGATTTAAGGATGAAGATTGGAAGCTTCAAGAAGAGTACGATGAATGGTGGCGAAATCTTTCAGAAGACGAAAAAGAAAAAATCTTCATTGAATCTTAACACTTTTTAAGAAAATAAATTTGGTTATTAAAAAAAAAGTTTGTATCTTTGCAATGTAAAACAAAAGAAACAAATAACAAGGGAAGTCACAGCAAGTTTATATCAACTATCTATGGAATCAGTTTTTAATTCATAAACTTCCCTATTTTAAGCTATATTTGGATAGTTCCTTAGTCTATAAGTTAGATAGATAACAAAAAGGGGAATACGGTAAATATTCTGACTATATTTTATAGTCTGCGTTGGTGCAAATCCAACCTATCCAACTACTTTTGAAGTTTTCCTTAGTTCACAATGTTAGGTGAATAACAAAAAGGGGAGTACGGTAAATGCTCTGACTTCTTATGAAGTCTGCGTTGGTGCAAATCCAACAACTTCAACTCATATCTCTTGACGTTTATAAGTAATACTATGTTCGTTTAGCCATTGCCTTTTTACACAAAGGTAGTGGCTTTTTTGTGTGTATATACCTTATCCGCCTACAAAGGTACAAAAAAAATCTCAGATTACCAAATCTTTAACACATTTTAACTTAAATGTTAAAAACCAGTTTTTTCAAAAAATAATTGGTATTTTATTTTGTAGTTTCCAATTTTATTATTATCTTTGCAGCGTAAAAAGAAATAAATAACAACTTAAAAGAAAGGGATTTGATTATGAGAAGCTATTTAATTTACAATCACAACGACATGGAAGGTGCTTTTCATGATATGGCTAATATCATGAAGAATCTTGGTATGACGAGTATCACTGCCAGGTTTTATCTTTCTGATGGCTATGCCACAGAATTGGCTGATAATGGTGCTTGTAAACTTACTGAACCAATTTACGAAAAAAAGATAACCAACAAAAGCGAGGGTACGTTACATTGTTTTTATATGATGGTTGCTTCAGTAGAAGAGAAATCATATAAGGATATTCATTTCGATAAGTCTACGATTGCTTGTAAGACAATTCTTTTGAATTATAAAAATCAATGGTTTGGCTTTAAAAATCGTTATAATGACAAGACTTTGAGTTTGAGTTTGTTCAATGACGTAACGGAATACCGAATCTTAGACGATAATGCTTATGGCACTCCGCCAAAGAAATTTTCCGTCCTTACAAATAAGGTTATTGACAATTGGATAAACTATCTTAACCAACGTAGACTTATCGAAATGAATATCCTTTTGAAATAAAGGCAATAAGGAATGGATGGAATATCGTTCTAAAATCATTGCTCTTGCAAGAAAATATAACTTGAAAGAAGTAGACGCTAATTATAGCGAAAATTCTTACAATATCAATGATAAAACGTGTTCAGGTTCATTAAATCATAACGGAGTTACATTGACGTTTGAATACGACAAGAACAATTGTAGAGCATACGAAAATTTGTCTTTTCTTATCTACAAGAATGGATTAACCAAAATGGATTTGTGGGAGAAATACTGCAACAACGGATTTGATTTTTAAGTAAGTGTTAAAAACGTTAATTCCCTTGCGTAATTCAAAAAAAAGTTGTACCTTTGCAACGTAAACAGAAAGGATAAGAAGACTGACAATTTGTCAGTCTTCACCTTAAAAAGAACTTAATGTTAAAAATGTTAATTTGCTTGGTACTTTCAAAAAAAGTTTGTACCTTTGCAATGTAAAAAGAAACAACTTAAAAGCATAAAACAATGAAGAAATTTATTTGGGAAGGAAGAAGGGGAACGTTAGACGCTCCTGAGTGGACTAAAAAGTCTGAAAAAGAATTTGACAATAAAGCCGAGTGCTTCAATGATATGAAAAAGGCTTGGGCTGAAGCTCTTTGTGAAATTATCGATGGTGAAACTTCAACGTCTTTACGCTCTTCTATATCTTCAAAACGTCTTGGAGCTTATATTTATGGTGTTAACATCACTTTCAATCTTAAAGAAATTGATGTTGATGACGAAAATGTAAAATAATTATTTGATATAAGAACACTTCTCCGTCAAAATTCAATGTTTCCTATTATACGGAAACTCACAGCAACCTTATTAATAAAATATTATATATTGATTAATTAGGTTAAAAGTCCTAACTCAACAGACGGAGGGTGTTCTTTAAATTGGGGGTTTAACTCAGTAGGTTAGAGTATCATCCTTATAAGATGGAAGTCGTAGGTTCAAGTCCTACAGCCCCTACAAAACAAGCAAATTCCTATTCTTTTTGGATAGTTCCTTAGTCTACAATTTTAGGTAGATAGCAAAAAGGGGAGCATGGTAAATGCTCTGACTTCTTATGAAGTCTGCGTTGGTGCAAATCCAACCTATCCAACCAATTCTCACCTATTGCAATTGGGTTAGTGACTATCAAGCAATTGATAGTAAAGTTGCTCTTGTGTTCTTTAAGTTGTTATTATTCACCTTCTTGAAGGTTAGAAGGGAAGTGGCTACGGAGGAGATAATCCGAAGATGTGGCAAAGAAAAAACCTACATTGAATGCTGCTGCCTTCATTGGCAACAGCATTTTTTTGTTTTTAACCTATCAAATTTCCGTTCTAACGAACGATTATAGCTTCGGTGGGTAGTTGTTAGGATAAATGTCTTAGAAAGGCTTAGAACGAAGATTTGAAGGGTTTTAATGATATTCTTCGGTTGAAGTTATGAAATATCCTACAACATTGAAGTTATAAGAAGGCATCCTTTCAGTTGGTATCTTTCAAAATTTTAAAAGAAAAGTACCAAAAGAAAATTAAATATCTCTATAGTATTTTATATAATATATTATTTATTTTATTTATTATTATTTTTTTATTTTATATGATAATATTAATAATAAAATAATATACTATAGATAATATTTTATATAATATATACGCACGTGCGCACACACACGCACGTGAGGAATTGTAAGTGTATTTCCTATCCGCCTACAAAGGTACAAAAAAAATCTCAGACTACCAAAAATACCAGTATCTTTTAACATAATTTCAACTTTAATGAAATTTGTGTTAAATCCAGAAAAAATCTATCTAAATCCTTGCACAATCCAATTATTCTTCGTACCTTTGCACATGTAAATCAATAGTGGTTTACATAACAACTTCAAAGAAAGGAATTTAGCTATGAATAAGGCTACAATGGTTGCAGTGTTATCTATCAACCCCAATTACTATGATAGAGAGACTCTTGAAATTTTAAAGAATAGTACATGGGGACAAGTGTCCGCATGGATTGACGTAATGGAAACTAATCATCCTGACAAGGTATGCTTTTCTTACAATGTCTATGATTTGGATGATATGAAGAATAAGAAACTTGCTTCCTATGATGGAGATATGATGATGATATGGTTCTTCTAAAGTGAAATGTTAAAGTAGTGTTAAAGATTGTAAAACCGTTGCTGGTTTAAAATCTTTTCACTACCTTTGCAACAGAAATAAAAAAAACATAGTATTAATAATAAAACAAAGAAAGGAATTTAACTATGAAGTATTACGTAGTTTCTAATGAAAGAGAGTTCAAAAACGTACAAGACTTGAATGCCACCTATATTCTTGTTGGTGATTATATCAATCAGTACGCAAAGGAGCATGATAAAGTTATTGGCGACTCCTACATGCCGACACTTAAGGTTGCAGCAGAACAAGAATCTAAGGTTATAGATGCTGTTATTATCTACAATCGTAACGACAGAATACTGACAAAATTTCAGTTCGTAGAGTACAATGGTGTTCGTTTAATTCCGTTTGTCTTGAAGAAGAAAGTCACTTTCGAGTTGATGAATGACGATACAGATTACCGAGATTTTAAGTACGTTGACTTCAAGGAAAAAAAACCTAGAGGAATGTGCGTAGTCACCGACAGAAAAGTGATGCAATGGATTGGGTATCTCATTCATAAGAAGGAAGCCATGTTAGCTTTCAAGAAGAAAAATGCGGATGCTTGGAATGAACGTATTTTGGAGTTGGATGATATTGCTTCCAAATACGGATTGCATATTGGCGAACGTAACAAGTATGGTTATTATCAACTCGAGCAGCAGTCCATAGGAAAGGTTGCAACGTTGGTAATAAACGGAATTATGTACGAATTTGGGCAATATTCCAATGGTGACATTTGTTCTTCGCTTGGACTTTCCCAAAAGTACCGTTACAATGTAATCGAAGAGGAAAACTTAGGTATCTTTAAAAAATTGTCTGATAATCATTTGAATGATTAAGACTTTTTAACTAAATAAATTTGGTAGTGCAAGGTATTTTTATTACCTTTGCACTATCAAAAATAAGAAACAACATAATAACAACTAAATAACAACAAGAATG
>Ga0326512_10003008_pt1 | contig 12428 bp, 25 predicted proteins | sample 1_2617_0518_D_FD_203652 | JGI IMG/M metagenome (GOLD analysis project Ga0326512, IMG submission 203652) | Bovine rumen microbial communities from UC Davis, California, United States - 1_2617_0518 | ecosystem: Host-associated > Mammals > Digestive system > Stomach > Rumen | place: USA... | reverse complement strand
TAAGTCAGAAGAAAAACTTGAGATAGATCCTCCTATTGAAACTTTCTTTATGCCTATTGAAATACCGACTCCTACCCCAACTCAAGGAGCTTCTTTATATTAGGCTCCCATACCAGTATAGACCCCAAAACCAACAATTGATCCTTATTGGACTTCTGGTCCCTGGGGCGACTATGTATATGGTTAAATAAAAAAAATGGTTACTAAATTTAGTAACCATTTTTTTTATTTATTCTCTTCTTCATCATATAATTTAGCTGTGTTTAAAAGAATTTGCTTTAATTGAGCATCAATATTAAATCGTTTAGCATTTATTTCAATAGATTTTATTAAGTTCCCATTATTTTGTCTTTCACTAGCAGCTTTCCAATCAGCAATCATTTCACATAAATCAATTAAATTCATATCATTAATACCATCTGCGAAATGCTCAGGGTGATGACGATATGTAGCATAATGATGGTCAAGGGCAGGTTTTAAAGCTAATAAACTTGCTTTGTATTCTTCGCTATTATATTCAAGATTTTTTAACTAATCAGTATATTTAGCAAATAATTCTACTTCTGGACTTTCAAGTTTTGAAGTATCATGATTTACTCCACGAGTAGTTAATTTATCAGTAAGAAATCGTATATATTTTCTTACTTTTTCAATATGCTTTTGTGTTTCAACTTGACATTCAGCAATAGTCATATTATTTAATTTCTCCTTTTAAAATTGGTATTTCATAAGAAGCAATATATTCATTTCTTTTATATTGCGCCCATTGGGTTCCTTCTTCGTGATGATTATAAAATGTACTATTAATTCCACATATTGGACATTTTACAGTTACTTCTCCATCATTCCAATTAATATCGCCTACGTCACATTCCCATTGAGTGCCACAATATTTACATAAAAAAGTATATTTAATTATTTCCTTTTGAGGCCATCTAATAATATTAATAATAATTATCACCATTCCTTATAATATATTATATAATATTTTTTAAAAAAAATCAAGTCTTTATATTCAAATATAAAGACTTGATTTTTTTTATTCAGATGCTGCAGTATCAAAAGTAAGCATTACATCTGTATTATTCCCATCTAACATAGTAGAAGGTAATTCACCATTCCACTGTTTAATCCAATAATAATTAATAAGTCCAGGAGTAAGTGCTTCGGCAATGCGCTGGTTCATTTGCGCTTCACGTTCACCCGCATAAAGACTTGCTTCCGCTTGAATTTTTACAACTTCCAAATCGGCATTAGCAGCAATCTTTGCCTGCTCAGCGTCGGCATTAGCAGCAATAATAGCACGTTTTGCCTTAGCTTCCTCTTCCATAGTCTGTTGCTCCTGCTCAGTTTGGGCTTTCAACTTATTCTGTGCAGCGACCTGTTTAGCTTCAACAGCATTAGTGAAAGCATCAGTGAAGTCCAAATCTTCGATAGAAGTACCAACAATAATAATATTATATTTGTTAAGTAAAGAGGTAAGGATATCTTCTGTCTCTTGCCCCAGTTTATCACGATTATTTACAAGACTTTCTGCTGTATAATGAGCTGTTGCTGTCTTTACGGCTTCACTTACATTAGGAGCAATAACTGTTTCAAAATAATTCTTACCAATAGTACGGTAAATTGTCATAGCATCATTTTTACTAATCTGATAGTTAATAGTATATGTAACAGTTGTTTCTTGAATATCTTTTGAAAAAGCACTCATTGTAATAGTATGCTTCTGGACTCGATTATCCATTTTAACAATATCCGTAAAGGGAGAATGGAAATGCGGTCCTTCATCCACTGTATAATTCGCTACTTTACCAAAGGTTACAGGAACTCCTGTAAAACCAGATTGAACAATCGTAAAAGAATTAAGCAAGATAAATGCTAAAAGAAGTACAACAATACTAATACCAATTAAACGACCAATTTTCATTATTGAATTTCTCCTTTATTAATAATTATTTTCTTTTATTTCTGTATATTCTGCTTCTTGAATATTAGTCTCTTCTTCTGGAGGATTTTTAAGAGCAATTTCAAAAATGTCCAAAGGAAGTGGTAAATATATTCCAGGCGGCACCATGCGAGTAACATCAGGACCTTCAAAAATTATATCTCCGCAAATATCGCATTTAATAACAGTATCATTCTTACCACGAGCTGTTGAATAGAATAAAGCACTAAACCCGCACTTTGGACACTTTGAAAGATTTTTATTTTTCTTATTATGTCGCCAATACTCACGGCGTTCATTACGATTTAGCATTATAGCTCTCCATTCATTTTAATATGTTCAATTGTAATATCTATTAATTCATCAATATTGGTAAATTTATTTTTACAACAATTCTCTAAATAATAAGGAATAGCTGTTCTAAGTTTTTCTGTTAAATCAAATTCCCAATTTAAAGCAGTATATTCATAATAATTGCGTAGCAGTATACGCATATCTTCTTCAGGCAGAGTAATTATATTATTTTCCATTAGAATTACCTCGTTTCATTTTATATTTAACAATAGGTTCACTTACAAAACAACAAAGTTCACATGCCACTTTAACCGCTTCTTCTGGAGAATGTCCAAGATATAATGCAGCATTAGCAAAATCTTCACCTGCGCCAATTGCAGCAAAATCTTTTATTTCATTAATAAACATATTTTCTATTTCAAAAAGATGTCCTTCATAAGCTATAAGGTAAGTATTTCTTAAAAAACTATTATTATTATAGTTTGTTTGTTTCCAACTAGAAAATTCTGTAGCAAATGTTAATATATCTTTTTCTGTTGGAGTTTCGGGCTAATGAGTTTGGGCAAAACGGAAAAAAAGACTCATTTCTTCTGCCGTACCTGTGCCGCCAATAATCATACCATTAATTTCTGCTAATTTACCAAAATTACTAGTTCTTTTAGACCAACCTTTTACAAGAATTGAATCAGCGGCAATTACAATTTTATCATTATATACTTTTCCAGCAATTACACTCATTCATTTTCCTCTTTATTCAATGTATTATAAAATTTTTCTAATTCGTTAAATTCATCATCTGAAAGCCCAAAAACTTCAAAATAACTCCATTTATAACAAATATCAATAGCTAAACCATTATCATTATAAATATTAGTCATCCAATCTCCCATGATATTTTGACTATTAAAAATGCCGCAATCAGCATCTTTATAATTTTCTTCAATAATTTTTTTAGCAATATCAAGTTTATTCATATTTACTCCTTTTCAAACACTACAAGAGCTCTTTCTTTGAATACAAGATTAATATCAGCTGTATATGAAATAGAAATTATTTTTGCTGGGCACTTTTTTAAATAATTATTAATTGAAAGTTCTAATTGAGACATAGTTTGTTCAGCGAAAATTTTAATAAATTGTTCTTTCATAGTTTCCTCCTTAGTTATGATATTTAAGAAGGAAACTATTGCTTACCACCTTAAAGGATTTAGTCCCATCAGCAGAACGAAGAACATATCCTTCACGTGGGAGTCTATCAATGTCAGATTGACCAGTTGCCATATTAAGAAGAGTATCCACTCTATTATTTTCACCTTCAAGTTTTACTTTATCAAGAAAATCAAAGTGAAAATCACAATGAATAATGGGGACACAAGGAACACCATACTCTTTAAGAATAGTATCCATTTCTAAAGTCCCATAACGGCCTTTATCAGAAGTAATAAGGTTAAACACACGAAAATCATGATCTGCGATACTATAATCTCTCTTTTGAACACCGCTACCATAAGTCTCGCCTTGAATAGTTACCCACTCTGCGGTAGGATGATCTTCAAGAAACTTAGAAAGTACATTATACATATCATACTTTTGTGCCATTTCCCAGTAAATATTAGTATCGTAATAACAAGGCTTATCTACACTGTCAAAACAAACATTACGAGAACAAACATAGAACTCGTTTTTACCGCGCTTGCCGCGCTTCATAGTAAAAGTAGTACTAGATCCATCAATTTTCTCAGTGACAACCCAGCTACCAGTATCATTAAGAATCCAAGGCATATTCTGTACACGTTCCTCGTCAGTCTTTGAAACCCAAGCTGGCCAGCCATTCTTCTTATCCTTCTTCTTACCGAAGAAGATAAACATAAGTTTACGACCCCACTCACGCTTCATCATCCAGCGCGCCCAAGACTTCTTAAAGATATTAGGATGCCGCTGAGTCATTTTCTTATACTTATCAACAGAAGGAGCCTTACGCTGGTTATCCTCTTCATCAGCATAAGTTACGCCAAGAATGTTAGTAAGAAAACGAGTTTCATCATCGGCATAGTGCATATCAGCGGTATTATTAGGATCATAAATAAACTTATTTCCATCAGCATCAATACCATTTTTCCATCCAAAGTCACTTGCGTGCATAAGGAGACCCTGAGAAATAGTCTTACACATTTTAAGAGTCTTTACTTTATAATTACGCTTTTCAAGGAAAGCAAAACATTCTTTATCTTTTGGAACACGACTATCAATCTCAAAATAGATTGCTGGATCTCCAACTTTAAACTGATCTTTTTGAACGATTACTCGCCAACCACCAATAAGAGCATGTTCTACTCGGTCATATCCAGGAATAGGTTCAATTCCATCTACAAGAACAACATATGCTAATTCACGCACTCCATCTTTATTTAACATATTTTATCATTCACTTTCTACTAATTGTTTTAATAAATGAATTAAATCATTTTGATTAGCATATTGCCAAACTGTTACACCAAAAGGTAAAATACAAGGAGGGATTTTCTCAGGAAAAGCTGTCATATATTTTGCATTTAAATCGTCAGCATCTTGTTTAGCTTTAACGACATCTATCACATCATTATTAGAATCTAATACCTTAATTTTTAAAATATCAACAATTGATTCTCTATGGTAATTTACTTGTGTAACATTAGATAAAACATCTATTACTTTTTTAATAAAATAATCTTTATATTTATTTTTTTTTGGTATATTATCTAATGAATAAACCACTAAATGTTTAGGGAAAGATTTTAAATATAATTTTTCTAGTTCTTGCATTTCGTCTAAATCATATAGTGGGCCTCCGTCATCACATGTTGGAAATCTAATTATATCAACAATCAATTTAATCCCTTACCTTATTTAAAATTTTAATATTTACAATTTTTTTATCATTACTTGGTAATTCTTCAAATTCAGATAGAGCTTTTTCTTTATCAAATGGTTCAATCGGCTCTTCTGGTTCGCCACTCATTCTTAATAACCCATTCTCATATAATATATCTTGTTTATCTCTCTCATATTCTATTGATAATAATTCCAATAATCTATCACGAGAAATTTTAAACTATCTATCTTCGTATAACATTATTTTATCCTCTTTTAAGTTCTTAATATTTTTTATAATCCATAACCTTTAGGCATTCTTGCTTTAAAAGTTTCAATAGTATCATCAACACTAAAAGCTCTATTAAACCAACCATTATATTTTACATACCAATAAACTCTAACGATACAATCAGGATTTTCTTTAGCTATTTCAATTAATTTTTGAATTTCTTCATCTGTCGGTTCATTAGAAAATGTATTAGAGTCAATCGCTGTCTCATAATCAAGTCGTTTCTTTATCATTAGCACACCTCAATCTGACAACTTTTCATAACATCAAGAGCTGCCATATGATTTTTAATACTAGTTCCAGCACAACATTTATCAAATACTCTTATATTGGCTTCTGGAAATTTCGTTTTTAGAATCAAAGCATTACTAATAACACAAATATCTGTACAAAAACCCATAATATCAATCGTCATTTGAGATTGAAATTTACTATCCCAATACAAATAACCAAAAGTATTTTTATTTATACATTCATAATCATACTCTTTAAGGTAAGAGAAAATTTTCGAATCAATTTGCCAACCTTGACTACTTTCAATACAATGAATTACTGGGAGATGACACCCTTCATTAGTAGAAAGATAATTCTCATGATGAGTATCTCTGGTTAAAATAATTTTATCATACTGCTCAGCATATTTATAAATAAAATTACAAATATTATCTCGTGCCATTTTTGCTTCTTTAGAACCAAGAGCATCTGTGATAAAATCATTCTGCGCATCAATAATAATAAGAATTTTATTCATTTATTTTTCTCCTTAATTAATTATTAGGGACACTAGCTTCTATCCCTCTAATCTTCCAATAGCCATAAGCATAATCACGCTTGGCATCTTCTTTAATATTTTTAATAATAGTATTAATTTTATCAACACTTAAACTTTTATCACTTTTCATAAGCTGACCAGCTGAATCAATAGGAAGTTTTACTCCATTAAGAATAACAAAGATTCCATCATTTTCGGTTGTAGCCTTTGCTTCGATAGTCTTAATTTCTTCAGCAGCTTTAATTTTTTCTTCTGTATTTTGAAGCATTGTTTTTGCATTATCATTTTCATCTTTACGAGCGCGTCTTTTGTTTTCAGCAAGAGTTACCCATTCAAGATTACAAATTCTATTATCACGAGTATTATGATTAAGATGATCAACAGTTAGACCAGCCCAGCCAGGGACAGGTTTAAAAGTAGAAAGAACGAGCCGATGTACAGATTCTCCACGAAAAATAAGATAATTATTTCTTGCTCCAACAGAAAGAAATTCCCCATTCTTATCTTTAAATCTACCATGAGAAGAAATATAAACATCCATAGATTCAAGATACTTCCAATGCTCAATTTCAATATGCAGTTTAGGAAGAAAATTTTTAATTTTCATCAATTATCAACTCTTTCTTTATTTATTTTATATATATATTATATAATATTTTTTTAAAATTTTCAAATCATAAAAAAATTGCGCTTACCAAAAAATTTACAAATAATCATAAAAAAAATGGTAAACACAATTTTTCTAACTAAAAAAACCAAAGGACTTTTTATTTTGAGATTCGGGGCTGCTAGCGTAAAGGGTGCAAGCAGCCCCGAAGTTTTATTAACCGATAGGACTATATCTTTCGCTATCCAGTACCTCAAGCATCAAGTCGATGCCATCCTTACCAGAAAGGATACTTTCCAAAATGGAAGGAGAATAGCCACTAACGTAACTAAATCCAGGTCCAATAGCAGGAATATTCTTATGTGCAGAACGGAGATTCCAGAAAACAACATTAGGAAGTTCATAACCATGAACAGCCCACTTTTTCTTAGCAGCTTCAAACAAAGTATCCATCTGACCAAGAATTGAAGTTCTACGGTCACGATTATACATATATCCCATGCCACTATTAGTAGTCACACAAGAATCAAATTCCATATCAGAAAAGATATAAATTCTAGTAGGCATATCAGACTTAGGACAATGATTTCTGATTGCAGTATTCAACAAAAGGTCAAGAACCGCTTCTACGTTAGTATTCATGCCCCACTCTGCGCTACGAGCGCGAGTAAACTTATCATAAATATCAACGCCCTCAAACTTTACCAACTTAGGAGTAGCAGAGAAGGTGATAAAGTGATTCTGGAAAGGCCCCTTGCCGCGTTCTGCAACATATGCGCCCAAAGAAACCGCAGCTTCCATAGGCTCACCTGTCATAGAACCAGAAACGTCAACAACTGCGATACCACGCTCTTCACGGCCACGATAAAAATCAGGAAGATTTTCCCAATACTTATCAATCATAGCACGCTGAGTAGCATCAGGTCTATTATAGTAACTATAATTGAAGCACTGATGCGCAACATCAACAGGATAAAGGGCAGCTGCATTTACCTTAGTATCCTTATCCTTTGCAAATGCTTCATACTTCTTGGCAATCATATCACGTCTTGCGAAAGCATTACGGTACTTCAAACCAGCCTTAGAAGGAATTTTATCGAACTCAATCTCATCCCAACGGCCAGCGCTCATAAGACGCTCAAGAACATTCAGACGTTCACGCAATACAGAAAGAGTCTTTCTATACTGACGATGATTAAATCCAAGAGCAGAACGCATCTTGTTAGCAAGAATACGAGTATCAGCGCTAGAAGTATTCTCGCTAGGCATCCACTTAGCTAAAAGACTAATACCAGTCTTTTCGCTATTAGCGCAACTATTCATATCAGCCATAAGCTGATCACGAACAATTTTCATGGTCTTATCCCACAGCTTAGTCCCATCAGTAATATAAAGCATATCATCCCAACGGCCATATTCGCTGATATAAATAAGATTACGCTCAGCTGCATCCTTATCGTGATTAATCAACCAACGATAACAAACGCGGAAAAAGCGACGTTCTCCCTGACCTCCACGGATATCACGCAGATAAAACAAGCACTTCAAAGCATACTTAGGATTATCTGCATAAGCATTCTTAAAAAGAAGAATGCAATCATCATCGCTGCGCTTGCGATATGCGCCGCCCTGAGCAAACATATCCAGCACATCACTGCCAGAGGTCTTATGAGTCAAGGCACCATTTTCAGTGCGAGCATAATTGGTAGAGTTCTGAAGACCATTCATAAAAGTATTCATAATTTATTCTCCTTTTTTTGACTTCTCTTCATCAAGAGAAGAATTTTTATTTATTATTTATTTTGTATATATATTATATCAAATTTTTTTAAAAAAATCAAATTATATTTTTTCTTACTAGACTACACCATTCTTTAGTAATCATATTATAATAATATTTTACTTTATCTTTATATTCCCAATTATTAAAATCTTTGATATGTCTAAATTCTGTAAAAGCACCCTGTCCCCACATAGTAGAAAGTTCATACCATTTTTTGTTAGCATATAACAAATTAATTACAATTGGGAAATAAGCTGTTTTATCTTGATATGTATATTCATCTTTATAATTTGGATTACGAGAAGTGATATCTAGTTCATATTCACTAATTATAGAACATTTTTCTTTTTCTTCTTGTGTTAAATCATCTCGATACCAAATATCATCATCATAAATGCTACCTTTATTCCAAGATAAAAGCCAATTAACATAAGAATCATCGGTATGAATTCGCATATATTCATCATAAAATTTCTGAATTTTTTCTATATCTTTTTCAGTTAATTCAGGTGTCTTCATTTTCTATAACTCCTAAATCTTCTTTAATAATACAACGAGTAAGTGCAGTCTGACACTTATTTTTATACTTATCATGCGCTTTAATCGTTCCAGTAAGAGAATAAGTATGCCCTTCGATTAAAGTTTTTGCACTTGTACTCCAAGTAAAAATATTTTTATCTTCATCTTCAAAGATATGAAAAGTAGAAGAACCATACATATTATCTATATTAATAGCACGAATACACGTTAATTCCATTGCATACCGAACGCCAATCTCTCCAACCCACTGTGAAGAACCAGCATCATAAAGTTTTTCATCAACTATTTTAGTAATGTCTTTATCACTAATAAGCTGATCATCTAAACTTATTTCATCCCATGCAAGCTGAATAGGTTCAATTCCAGCAGGAATGAGAGCAGGCATATCAATATTACTAGGCAAATACCAACCCCACAATTTAGCGTAACGGCAAGGAGAAGCCTTAAACCAGTCCAAAAGAGGATATGTATCACCTTTAAACAACCAAATAAAACCTGCTTCACCAAATCCAAGTGTATCTCTGCGGCTTTTGGCTTTTTGGATAATTTTAACTTCAGGATTATATTTCTTATACTCGGCTTCGCTATATGCCCGCACTACTTTTTCTGTGCCATTATTCATACGTACTTTAACGTACATTTTACCATTATTCATATAAGGGGCACATAACTGTTCAAGTCCTTGATAAGATTTTGCCACTAATGCTTTTTCGCTCATAGATATCACCTTCCGTTAAAAATATTATCGAGTTCTTCTACTGCTTCTGGATTATTATTCATAAAATTAACAACAAACATATTTGCTTCAAATTCATCAGGAATATGCCAATAATCAAATGAATTATATACACTTTCTTTTTTAAAATTAAAAATTATCATTTCAAAGTCATCAAAATGTTCTTGTGTAAGAACATGCCCTAATTCATGAAGAAAAGCTAAAGTTTGATTATCAGCATCTTCTTTACAACCATACTCATAAAGAAATTGACGAAAATCCATATGAATAGGATTATCATATTTGCCTATATAAATTATATTATTACCATAATCATAGCCGGACTCTTTCATATAAAGAAATTCAAGTCCATTAAAATGAAGGTATTTTTGTATCCAATTATTTAAATTATCATTCAGAGTTTTAGGAATACTCACCCCAAAATGAGAAAAATAAAATTTCATAAAAAATACCTCATTTCTTATTTTCTATAAATATTATATAATATTTTTTTAAAATTTTCAATTAAAAAATTAAAGAGGCAATATAAATTGCCCCTTTAATTTACCATCATTCCTGCAGAAACATTAATGCTCATAATTAATCTCCTTATATTTAAGATTAGTAAAAGCATTATTCATAGGATTGCCATCAAGATATTCTACATCCCAAGAAGGATCATCTGCATCTAAATCCATATCTGCAAAAGTGGCATAAACAATTTTGCCCATTTTAAATTCATGCCCCTGTATTTTTATCATCTATATATTATCTTTTACAAAAGTATAATCTCCATTTTCGTTGGGAGTATCTGTAATCATCTAAGCCGCTGGTGTATATATTGTTTCTTTGTCCTTAAAAAGTAAAGATTTAAGAAAATTCTTAATAATTCCCATATTTTTTATTCAACCTCCGGTACACTAGTAATATTAAATTGTTCAATATAAGAATTTAAGCTATCTTTTCTCCATTGCCCATCGGTAGGATTATTAGGATAGTTCCAAATTAAATATTTTGCTTCTTCCCAAATAGAAAGAAGAATTTCTTCAAGTAGCCCTTTATCTTTGCTAGCATAATAAAGAATAGTATCAGTTGTTTCTGCTCGTTTCTCAAGTTTATACAAAATATAAATATTATTCAATATAATAATCCTCCAAATCTTTAATATATTGTTCATATAAAAAAGGACATTCTTTTTCTGCTTTCCAAAAAGAAATAGCGTCTTTTGGACGAAATCTCTATCGTGTATTTGGGGCATGACAATGACAATTATAAGTATAGTAAGCAAGATTAAAATAATCATCTACTAAAATTTCTTGAAGTAAATCTTTATTAGGAGAAATATATTTAAGATTATCTCCAATATAATATCCATATAATTTATTTGTCATTATACTTATACTTCCTCCATCCATTTATGATTATGCTCTACAATTGCCCGCATATTAGTAATACCGACAGCATTACCAGAATGGAAATGTATTTTTAGTTTAATATGCCGCATTTTACCGGAGTCATGGAGCGCCTCTAATTTATTGAGAATCTCAATATAATCTCCACCCTCTGGTGAATAGATATCACTAGCATCATGGTCGAGGTCAAGAAAGAAATTAGTAGTTCCTGCTTTATAAGTAGAACGAATATATTTAAGAGTATCATTTACAGTTTTAAAATGTTCATCATAAATATTACCAGCCGGAGTTGCGCGTAAATCATCAACATAAATATATTTCATACTATAACAGTCTCCTTAAAATTTATTTTAGCATATCTACCTTCTAAATTTGCTTGGTCATATGGATTGGGGTCTTCTGCCCATACATTAAAATCTTCTGTGATACACTGATTGACCCAATACCAAATTTTTGATTCTATAAAAAGACCAGTTTCAAACCAGTATTGAGCCGTTTTATTTGTTTTATTGTCTTTACATTCTAGTAAAATATATAATTGGGCGCCACTACCATCAAAATAAGTATAAAATTTAGATTGCTTTTGGCGAATAATAAAACGACCATTCCAAACCCAATCATTTTTTATATTTTTATTTAATTTACGAATTATCCTATTAACATATCGTTGATATTTTTTCCGTTTTAAACTTGTTAATTTCATCATAATTATGTCACCGCAAATCCTATATAATGATGCGCAATTCCAGGAGAGTCATTGAAAATATTTTTATATTCATTAAGCATATTTTTGAAATCATTTTTATCTTTATTATCTACTACTGGAACTTCATACATAGTACAACCAGGGACGTAAGCAAGAGTAATACCAAAGAAACAATGGCGGTCATCGCCATATCCGTCTAAAATTTGAGTATATTCGCTATCTATTAATTCATCATATTTATCGGGGGAAAGATTAGATGCTTTTTCATGGGAAATTTCATAGCCATAACCATAGAAAACACGATAATCAATACTCATAAAAAACTCCTCATTTCTTATTTTTCTATAAATATTATAACATTTTTTTATAAAAAAATCAAGGAGAAGATTTTTAATCTTCTCCTTCTTCTTCATCTACCTGCGGAAAAGTATTTAACATATCTAAAAGTTCTTCCGCATAAGACAAACGATTTAACTAATAATTTTTATCTTCTTCTGTTAAATCCTCACATGT
>Ga0326512_10003007_pt1 | contig 12429 bp, 20 predicted proteins | sample 1_2617_0518_D_FD_203652 | JGI IMG/M metagenome (GOLD analysis project Ga0326512, IMG submission 203652) | Bovine rumen microbial communities from UC Davis, California, United States - 1_2617_0518 | ecosystem: Host-associated > Mammals > Digestive system > Stomach > Rumen | place: USA... | reverse complement strand
AGTTAGCACATGCGTTAGAACCAACAACTGTGACATTTTCGTTTTCAATAGTTCTGATAGTACGATCCAGAAGCTGTTTAAATGCTTCCCCACTGGATACGTTTCCATTGGTTTCTTTTAAAGTTCCATCATTAAATAATGCTTTAAGATCAAAGCCGTCAGTTTCCGGATCATATTCAACGTAAATTGTGTAGCCTTCCGCGCCATTGTGCGCGATCATTGCATCTGTTTTTATAGCCATGTTAGCCTCCTTATTTATCTTTCCAGTCGTCCGGCTGGTTAATGACCAGCAGGCACATATACGCGATACCCAGGCATGCGCCTGTAATCGTTCCTAACATAAATGTGATCATATTAATACACTCCCAGGCAGTACATCGATTTAAACGACTGCGTTATATATACATAGATGTTGAAGGTAGATACTTCTCTTTCTTCCTTTATCATCTGCTGCGTTGTCGTCACGCCGATATTTCCCTGTTCGCGTCTGGTGATCGTTCCCGCATCTGTCCGGTTCCGTTCTATCGTGCCGGTGTCGGATCTGCTGCGGTCGATCGTTCCGGTGTCCGTTCCGCTGCCGGTCGCAATCGACTGCTCAGCGTCCTGCATGGTGCTCGCATTGAATGCCGATACCTTTCCGGTCGTCGTGCTGTCGGCACTGCTTGCCAGATCGCGGTCCTCGTTGTCGGTAGACTGCAGGTCGCGGTCCTCGTTATCAGTATACCGCAGATCCCTTGTCTCGGTGATCGTTCCGTCCTTGTTCCAGATCGGGTTATATTCCAGCTGTGTAGTGCGGTATAACCGCTCCCAGATCGGGCGCTGCGCTCTGCTCCAATAGGTCAATGATTCTTTAAGCACGTCCGGGTCCGGTATCATGATCTCAAGTTCTGCGCATTCTACAAGGATATGCGCGACCAGGGTGTCCCGGTCGATACCTGCCGGCAGGTCGATGGCGTTAAATATCGTTTGATCGTACTGATACAGTCCCATTATCGACAGGCTCATCGTTGTGTACCTCCCTTAATTTAACACTTAAGGACAGCCCGAACATGTCGTTTGCTTTCTTCATGCTGTCCTGCATCTCTTCCAGCCATAAGCTGGAAAGCGCCTTTACTTCTTCATTGTTTGCGTTTACTTCGTCGGTGATCAGCCGCTCCTTTTTGTCCGTGTTCGCGTTCTGTATCCCGATCAGGGTGTCAAACTTATGTTCGATCGTTGTTAAGCTCTGCAGCAGGTCGTTGCCGACATAGTTCTGTTTTAAGTTATTTGTGAAAAGCTGCCAGCGCGGGTTCATGTCATCATCGAACAGCTGTTTATCCCAGACGAACGCAGCAGGTTGTCCGCTGCCTATCTGATCAAACATTTTCTTCATGGTCTCCGCCATATTCTTATTATCAGCGGCAAACACGAAAGAGAATTTACTGTTGATTGCATTAACTCCGAACGACTCCATGCATACCGCCATCTGGTCCGCGTACAGCTGGATCAGATCGTATGCTCCGCGCCAGTCCGGCGACAGCTTGATGATCGCACAGTCTTCATTGATGGTCAGATCGTAGGATCTGCGAAGTGCCGGATTAGCGACCAGCAGACGGGTCGGTCTGTAATAGATATTATAACCGGACACAGTGCCATGCTGGCAGATCACACCGAACTTATCGGTATTCATCACGCCGATAAAGCCGATAGTGAAAAGTACATACCGGAAGTAGTCCTGGTCCCAGTCCTCCGGCAGTGTAAAGTCGTACCGGCTGAACAGTTTAAGCATCAGATACCGCTGGAAGAATCCGGACAGCGCCGTGTTGCTGGCGTGCACTGTTGACGGATTGATCTGGGCGTTATACAGGTTTTTCTGGTCATATAAGACGGGTAACACGTTTGCCATTGTCTGCCCTCCTTTTCCTTGCTTTTATTAATAATAACATAATCGCAGCATGTCCGGCCGGCTGGGTCCATGTCTGCAGGTTCTGCCCCATTGTCTGCACGATCTGCTCAGATCCGGACAAATAATAGCAGTGCTCCGGCGTTATGCCGTTTCTGATGTAATAGCACCGGTTGCCAGCCTGGCATGTTATTCCGGAGTCTATCAGCACCCGCTGACTGTCAAACGCCTGGTCAAGATGTACATGCACACCCATAACAAACCCTGCATCGCCGGTATATCCGATCAGGTCGCCCTGATCGTAATGTGTTGCGGCCGGCGGGTTTCTGTCGTGTGTAAAGCTGATAATGACGTGCTGCTGCAGTCCGTCCGGTGTCCATACGGGTGCATCATTTATGTAGCATACCGTATCACTGTCCTGGTAGATCCGGGTGCAGCTGAAAGGTGCATAATACGGGTAGAAGTCATACGGGCCGATCCAGTCGGACGCAGTGCCGCAGCAGTGCGACGTGCTGCCCGGTCCGCTGATCTGCGTACAATAAACATAATCCAGCGGGAATAAGCATACTTCATACCCGCGATAGGTTAAACGTTCACCTGCCTGCATTTATCTGTTCCTCCTGCAGCCTGATCAGCTGGCGCCGTGCCAGCTCCCGCCGGACCCCGTCCGGCAGAACCTGCACACACCAGAACAGGAAGTCGATCATTTCATCCTTAGTTAATGCGCACGGTACGGTCATCGGGATCACGCGCTCCGGATCTTCTCCGGCCTGGATCCTGTCGCGCAGGCTTACAAGAATGTCGCAATTACTCATAATAAAACCCACTTTCCAGGAACTGACGCAGGCGCTGCTGCTCTCCTGCTGTTCCGCTGATCGGGATGTCCCCATCCATAGCCAGACAGTAGGATCCGGCGGCAATGGTCTCCATGCTTACGTTTTGACATAACGGACGCCCGACATGGTCCAGATCTTCCGGGGCAGGATCATAGAATACATGATACAGTGTTGAAAATCCGCGCAGATCCGAGAATCCGCCGGAGGATCCCATGGACGACTGCAGGGGTTTGCGGGCGTTTGCAGCGCTTCCGATCGCGGAAAGTCCCGACTGGATCGCGCCGCCGATGTTGCCGATCAGGGCGTTGCCTAAGGTTCCGAGCACGCCGCTGTAAGTGTTGGCGAAACCGTTTATATAATCCTTGGTCACCTGGGACAGCTGGATCTGCACACCGACGGATGTTTTTATCCGGGTCAGCAGCATCGAATCCGATGCCAGCGTCTGACCGGTCAGGGCGTATACGTTCGCGGTACACATGCCGGTGATAAGATCATATACATATTGAATATAGATACGGTCTTTACCCGCAAGTTTGGCGGTGTCCAGATCGAGAACACCGAACGGCGGTATGCTTAACTGATACTCAGTATACGGCGACAGATTCATATATCCGCCCCGTGTCGCCGCTGCCGGGTGCTTATCAATAATAATGGTTGTATTGCTGATAAGATAGGGCGGGTTTTCGGTGATCTCTTTAGCAGGTGCCGGCACAGTCCAGTCCCAGACCAGCAGGTTCGGATCCTGCGCAGCCGACAGGCTGTTATAATCCACCGGGGCCCACATGCACGACTTGATAAAAGACAGCGGGTCAATGATCGCTTTCTGCAGCGGCAGGGACGCGTCCGTTGTCAGCAGGCCGCCCTCGGTTTCCAGAAATGAATCATCCAGCAGCTTAGTGACCAGCGTCACAAGCGCGGAACGGGTCAGCGCATAATAATGGATCGAGCCATAGCCGTTCAGATTGCTGCCGGTGCCGGCGGATACAATGCCCAGGATAAAGCATCCTGTATTTATAGCCACTTCACCGGATCCTGACGGCAGTACCCAAGGGGACCCGCCAAGGACAGCGCCGTCCGTGTAGCTGGTCTGTACCGGGTAATAGGTATCGACGATATCACCGTCCCACTGACTGCTGCAGCGCAGCAGGTACAGGGTGCTGCCGGTGATCGCCGCTTTATATGTCGCCAGGATGTCGCAGGTCAGGCTGTACTCCCAGATCAGCCCGCGTACGCTGCGCTGATCGGCAATAAAATAGTACCGGTTAAAATCCGGGATATATGCATAATTGAACAGATGCACCGCCGGCGCTGCCTGGTCGCCGTAATCGATCTGCACGACAGGAGAAATGGCGCTGGTCGGCTCTTTCAGATAGCAATTGAATGCGGTACCTGCCGACTGCGCAGGCTGTGCGGTGCTGTTTTCGCGTTTCGCAAATGAATATAAATATATGATCATTATAACCTCCTATAAATAGAGCCCCTGCCGAAGGAGAAAAAGACAGGGGCGTTCATGATGCCGGGCGTAAAACAATCGAGAGCAACGATAGGAGGAACCCGGCGGGATCAGTCAAGGAGCAAAACAATGCCTTTCATCGACAGATCATTGAGATACTGCAGGCGTGCATTAAGCCAAGTGTTAAAATACAACGACTTCGCATTCAGCCCGGTATTGCGGATCTTGTACAGATACATATTCGCGCCGATCGCGTCACGGTCAAAGATGAGACCGAACACGTTGTTAACGGTCTGCGCGCTTTCGGTGATCACCTCACCGTCTGCGTTGACACTGGACGGCGTCACCTGGATCTGGGCCGGGGTGTTGATATCCTGCCAGTAAGATATGCCTTCTACGTCAGCGTAGGCCAGCGGTTCATTATGATACGTAGTCGTATTGACCATCGTATCAATAATATCGAGTGCATCAGCCCGCAGGAACATTTTCTGGTCTGAATACGGGGTGTGACGATTGATATTTTTGCCGTCGATCTGCACCTGGAAAAGTCCGCTGCGCTCCGTCATCTGACGTGACAGTGTGTTGATACGGGCACGGACCCAGCGGAAGAAGTCGCCGAGGTTGTCCGGCTGGTATACTGTCTGCGCAGTCAGCGACAGACCAGTCAGCGCGTTGTACTCGCTAAGAAGATGGATAATGCCGTTATCCTTGGCGACTTTTGCGCCAATGAAATTGGCTACCGTCGATCTGTTCAGTTCTTCCAAGTACTGTTCCCACTTGTTGCTAATCTCGGTCATTTTGGACGTAATGAACTCGCGCAGCTGTTCCGGTCCTTCAAACGCGACGGTCAGCTGATCTTCAAAAGTCGTGAACCAGTCGCGATAAACTGCAGACCCGTAAAACCGCGTTTCCAGCACATCCATCTTGCGGATCACCCACTGATCCGGCGCGTCATCGTCTACCGGTTCGAAAGTGCCGGACGCTTCAGGGATCGGCGAATCTGCGTAACTTATCCGGCGTTTGATCGCGCCGAACTCATCAGTTGACATCATAATGTCGAATTTTCTGTTATACGGCTTAGCCGTAAACGCGGTACGGCCCAGCAGCTGCATCAGGCTGTTGTATACCGGATCGGTGCCGGTGGCCAGCGTAGTAGTTGCCATACTCACAAACTCGGATGTGTTTACCGGCGCGATGGCGCTGCGGCCCGTCGCCTGCGTATGCAGGACGTTCATGATCTGGTAAATATCTGTAATTTGAAGCTGATTAACGGACATTTCTATATACCTCCATATATTTATCTTTTAGACGGACGCGGCGGTGCGATGATCTCCGCCAGCGCATCTTCAATTGTGCGCTCCGGCGGCTGCTGCACCGTCCCGTTTACATTGTGCTGCATGATGCTGTTGGTAAGCCGTTCAAGTGCCTGCAGGATCTGATCCTGCCCGCCCTGCGCAGCCGGTGCTGCCGGCGCAGTAGATGCTGCCGGTGCAGGTTCCTGCGGTGCAGGCGCTGCCGGTTCTTCCGGTTCTGCGGGCGCTGCCGGTTCTGCCGGTTCTGCCGGTGTTTCAAATGCAGCAATTTCATCTTTTGTGTAGCCTGCGCTGATCAGCGCAAGTGTCTGGTCCAGTGTTAACATTTCGTTTACCTCATTCTTTCCATTACTTCCTCGGTGACTTCCCGGATGCAGTCATCGAACACGGCGGTAAGCGCGGTGTTCAGCGCTGCCGGATCTGTGCCGGTGCCGTCCGGTACTTTGTTCGATGCCAGGATCTTTTCAACGATCCCCTGGGCTGCGGCGTATCTGGATCCGAGCGCCCGACGTCGGGCGTCGCCGTTGCCGTAGCATCCCAGCAGGATCATGAGCGCAAGCTCAAGATCTGTATAGCTGGACAGTTTGCCGGGTGTCATTTGTCCGTACCCTGAAAGCCGGTAATCACTTTTAACATCTCTTTCAGTTCCGTCATAATAACGGTATTACGGTCCAGGGCGTCTTTCATACTGGTCATTTCCTCTTTGTGACTTTCGCGCTCCAGGTTAAGATAGTAAAGAAGTGCTGCACACATCACGATCGGAAAGCCCAGCGTAGACACGGCCTGTATCAATGCCTGCGTATCCATAGGGTCACCTCCATATACTTAAGTATACAAGAAACGCCGCGGGGACCCGGCAACGGTCACGCGCTCCGCTTCCGGCGGCTGCCATGTGCGCGCCGGCGTTCCTTATTAATAATATAGGCTATATGTTAATTTTGTGCAAATTGTATTTACATTCCCATGTAGCGCTCCCAAAGCGCGACGGCCCGGTAGTTCTCAAACCGGATGTGTCCGTCCAGATAAAGACCGGCGAAACGCCATTTATCCCTCCGGAACCGGGTCAGATCCGCGTATCCGTTGGCATAAACGTGTTTCGTCTGTCCCCTTGTAAATGTCGCATAATACTCGCGCTGGGTCTTGTGCTTGTAGATATAAAGATCACCGACTTTGAACTGGCAGGAATATTCCCGCAGGTTTCGTTCCTGTACATAGGTAAAATCATTCAGGATAAATTTATTTTTGATCGCCATTTCAGAAAACTCAGAACTGACCGCCTGGTATAAAGCCGTTTTTGATTTCATTTCAGAAATAGGACTGTTCTGCGGGATGATCAGCAGCTTGTTGCCGATCCGGCGTATCTCATCGCCATTCTTCAGCATATCTTCCGCCTGGTCGATCAGACCGAAGTACATAAACGTGTCATTCGCCATGTTTACCGAGTTCGCCAGACAGATCAGTTTTACCGGCGGCTTTCCCTGCAGCTCCCGGTTCCGGTTGACGCTCTCGTACAGATTAGCCAGCGCCATGCCCTCGTTTTTGATCTTCCTGACGTGCGGCTCGGCGATGAACTCATCGAAAACGATATAATCAATATCACTGAAGTCAATACCGCGGACACTGGCGAAAGTATTTAATGCTGCAATATATGCAGCATTGAATGGATCGCCGTCCGCGGTCCGGACGATCCCATACGACGAAACACCGCCGCAGGTGTACGGCATCCCCATATCGTCGAACACCGATTTATAGCTGGTCGCGTCAACGTTCGCCTGCAGATCCGCCTCTTTTGCGGTCCTCCTGATCAGCAGTATCGTGCTGCGTTTCTCGACAAAATATTTCAATGTGCCATAGGTCTTGCCAGTGCCGCGGGCAGCCGGCACAAAAATGAACGGGGCCGGATCCTGGATGATCTCCGGCATGTTGAGATAACCGTTTTTTAAATAAATATTCATATATTCCTCCTTGTACATAAAAACACCCGCCGGTCCCGCGGGTGTCTTTTATCAGTAATGGTTAAGTGACTTAATACGGCAGATCATCGCTTGCGATGTCCAGCGCGGGCATATCGACCCAGGCGATACCGTAGGATGTGCCGCCGTTCCGGTTCTCGTACTCATACGCGAACGCGCCAGCTTTTCCTGCGTTGATGTCGGCGACATCCTCGTCGCTGGCTATCATGTCCTCGACCTCACGCAGCATGTGCGACGGCAGATTAACATTGAATCCGTCGCAGATCATTGCCGGGCTGTCGCCGAAGCGTCCGCCCCGGTTGATGTACAGGCCGCGAACTCTGACCGCGGTCTGCTCGGAGTTCACACCTTTCTTGAACAGTTCGGCTGCCTTGAAATAAGGAGCGTCTTTTTCCTGCCGGAATGTAAATTTGTTGCCATGGTTGTGTCTGTTTGCAAATGTCATTTTATTGTCCTCTTCTTTCTTAGTCCACTTCATGACGCCGGGCTACTGGACCGCATCGCCCGGGCGTCAATCTTAGTTTAAGTTATCAGCGCGTATAATGCAAGGCGCTGCGGATGTCGTGATGCTGCAGGAAGTTCAGCAGTTCGTCATATTCATCTGTAAGTCCGACGGTATAGGTTGATTCCTTCAGCATAACGTTGCTTGTGATCGGCAGGACATGGCCCTGGATACACACCTGGGTGATGTCCGGGAAGTCGTTGTATAAAGCGGCCAGTCCTCCGGCTTTCTTGAATTTAAAACCTTTTTTAAAGTTCTCCAGCCGTCCCAGCTCCTGGGCGCCGGCTTTCTTATTGACGCCTGCGACGGTAATGTGCAGGCTGCCGTCCATATCCTCATATGCATACTTCTTAGCGCCGTAGGTGATAAAACGCAGGTATGTCGCGTCCTTCTCATAGACGCCGATGTAGTGCCGTTTCCCTGCCGGATCAACTGCGCTGTACCGGTCGTCTTTCAGTTCCTCGTTCAGCTGCGCAAACGCCTGGTCATAATCTCCCAGACATTTAATAGAATCCGTGTCTGAATACAGGAAGTCGTCCGGGTCGATCAGCCATAGACCGCGATGCAGGCGCTGGCGGCAATAGCAGGTTACATAAACACCCCATTGATACGGCAGCCAGCCGTGTTTCTGGTATTTCTCCATCAGATCCTCAAGGGTCTCGTCCATATCCGGCTGCAGGATCCCGTCGCGGTATACATAATTCACCTTGCAGGGGTTCTGTACGGTCATGCCGTAGGAGCTGTTAAACTGTCGTTTTGCGTTGTCATAGAAATACTCCTGCCCGGCTACTCCTTTTAGTTCGGTTTTCGCCCTGTACAGTTCCATCAACAGGTCCTTGAACTTATCCGGCAGTGGCGCCTTGGACGCTGTCCATAGCTCCCGGATCTTGTAATCAAAATCGTACTCTTTCGCCATGATCTCGAAGTCTATTTCAGTGCAATAGATCGTCAGTTTATCCGCCTGCAGCACCCTGCCGTTATCGTAGGCTGCCCCGCTGATCGTTTCACACTTTGCTTTCGGTATGTACGGGTTGCCCCAGTTCTCCAGATGCAGACGGACATTGTCCAGCTGCACATACATCAGGCAGGCTTTCCCTTTTTGATAATAATACAGGAAGTCAACCGGATCGCGCCGGGTAAACTTTTTCGGGAATAACTCCGTTAACATAGTGCCGGGATAGGCGCTGGCCATATCGTAACTGTTCGCCGGCCTCCCGATCCGGCGGGTATCGATGATAAACCCGGCGTTGTACCGGTTTGCGTGCGTATCGCCGCCCCTGAATGCTTTACGCAGTGCTGTGAAGATCTCCAGGTCCGGCAGCATCGGCCGGATATATTGAATCAGTCCGGCCATGGCAGCCCTGGCCCTCCGGCGTATATATCCGGTCGCCGTCAGCGGGATAGTATACAGATCGTCGCCGTCGGCTTTCATTTCTGCATCCAGCGCCTGCACCAGTCCTCGCACGTCGTTAATGCAGTAAAGCATTTCTTTTTTCGTCAGACGTGTCCACGGGTACCTTTTTTTGCGGTAATCAAAGCCTTTTATTTTCTTCGATTTAACATTGTGCCGTTCCAGGTATTTTTCCAGGCTGCTGTTTGAGTGCAGATAGCTGCATCGGAACTCAAACCGCCCGGACCGGAACCGCAGCACCTTGCGGTCCGACATCGCAAACACGTCCTCGGCCGGGATGATGCTTTTTAAAAACGACCACTCGAAACTAAGGTTATGCACATAGACGACAATGTAGTCATTGTCCGGGATCACATCGGACAGCCGGGACAGGAACGTTTTAAACTCGTCCCACGTCCTGCCCGTGACCGTCCATTTCTGCCCGATCTGGAATTGCCAGATGTACATGACTGCTTGATCATATTTATCTATGTTCGTTGTTTCAATGTCAAACGCACAGATGATATCAGCATATCGCAGTTTACTGCGCTTATTTGTCGGCAGCGTCCGCAGGTGCAGATTCTCGTACTTGAACGTGTCCACGGTACGCAGGTACATGTCACCCTCCGCGCCGTTTGCGGCTCCGCTCCGCTTCAGCTTTCAATCCGGACGCGGTCCGGAACCGTTTTACCGATGTGCTGCAGCCCCTGCCTCGCTTCAGCCCTGCGTCCCTCGCGCGCTGGTCAGCCTTTTTGATCTCGTCCGCCCAGGCGTCATAGTTATCCATCAGCTGGCGCGGATCCTCGCCGATCTCCACCGCGTCGTTGTACAGATCAACGACGAACTCCGATATAACAGACCACATGCTTTTATAACGGGCCTGCATATCGCCCATGAACCGCCCGAAGCGGTCAAGCTTTTCCTGATCGGACAAGTCAACGTCCGGCAGCGCTTCTTCCATCTTCTTCCGGAACGTCTCGCGCTTCTCGCTCCAATCTTTATAACTGACCGTGTGCGGGCTTTCCCGGTACCTGTATGCTGCATTGCGGACAGCCTGCCGCATCTCGGTGAGCGACAATTCGCCTGCAGGCTTTGTTAAGTTTGTTAACATCCGGGGCGGCTCGGCCCCGTGCTTCTCAAATGTCGCAACGCGGGACAGTGCGGTGCGCTTTACCGACTGGTAAGCGCCCCGCAGTTCCGATTCTGACAACCTGCCGATCTCGGCAGCCGTCATGTGCATCAATTCCGACATTTTTATCTGCCGCGCCCGCGGCATCAGATCGTCACCTCGACCGCATATACACAATTCAGGTCAGGATCCTGCCGGCGCTCGTAAATTTTAAGCGGGCCGGCGTTCTGCTGCCGGCTGGCATAGGTCGACAGCATCGCTTGGGCGTTCTCGATGCAGTCGGCAAAGCCCACGGTATAACGATCATTGCCCCGGATGAACTCGACGACTTCAAAGGGGTACTTGTCGATGTTCTCATGCATCCGGCGGTCGCCGTTATTGAACACCCTGCCGTTCCTGGCATCCCGGCGGCGCTGATCGGTCCGGATCAGCTTAACAATATATGCCTTGACGGAACCGGCACTTTTCAGCACGTCAATGACATCCTGCTCGGTCCGGTTGTTCAATCTGAATGAAACACCGGTGTAGTTATCACGGTTGAATGCGTTGTTATATGCAGCACGCTTGTTTTCAGACATTTCTGTTTACCTCCTTAATATGTTCAAACCATTTAATAACAGTGTCTTCATTCCAGCCAGGCGCGAAGCCCAGGCGTTTAAACCGCTTCAGGATCCGCCAGAACCGGCGCTGTTCAATGTAACCGTCCAGCGCTTCTTTCTGCAACACTTCGAAGACTGTAACGAACGCGTCAAGCTTCAGCAGCTCATCATCGCAGCGCTGGAAGCACTCTTTAATGATTATGTCCAGGTCATATATCGGCATACGCTTGACCAGATACGTCGCGCTGATCCGGACCCATCCGTCTGGGTATGTAAGATAGATTACAGGCTCATTCATTTCAGTATCTCCTTTGGCAGATTTCGCTTAATTTCTATCAGATGATGCCAGCATCTGTGTATAATCGCTGATAAGCTCAGCAAGATTTTTCTCACCGCAATTAAACGGGCAATTTTTGCAGCTAAGATCAATTGCGCAGTACTGACCAGCTTCTGTACAGTCGATGATAAGATCTTCAGGATCAAAATCTACATCCATTCTAACTTTCATCATGCTCACCTCCTATTAATAAGATAACCGGGATTACAGGCTCATTCATTTCACTATCTCCTTTGGTAGGTATTCATGAACAAGGAACTTCATATCTTTAAGGACATCCATATATGAGGCAATACATGCCTCATGATAAGCATCATCTTCCGTATCACAGTCCTCAAGATATGCTTTATGATCTGCAATGTAGCTATACAGGTCATCTGTTACCTTCTCAACAACCATCTGCCAGCCAGCATCATCAGGCATCCTTTTCATGTCTTTTATTAATTTGTCCATCTCCTGCATCTGGAGACGCTCTACAAAGTAAGAAGTGAATACCTTTATAAATCCTCCTTCAAAAGTGATTTTAAGCATGTTCCTGCTCCTCAATGTGCATAAACCACTTTTTTAATTCATTGAGCATCTTCCGGCAGCTGCAGTATGTTTCCATCCTCGTATAGTTCTTGCAATCTACAAGATCATCGAAGTTTTCCGAGTATTCAAACTGCTTTTTACTTTCTTTGATGCATTCATCAAGATCATCAGTGAACTGCTGGATCAGATACAATCCATTCAGAGCCATATCAATGGCAGGATCCCAGCAGTCTTTACATGTTTTCTGAAGAAACGCCTTGAGCTCCTCCAGATTCTCAATAGCTTCATTCAGTTTCATGTAAGCCTCCGATCAGCAGCATGGCCGGGATCAGCCAGGCTGCCAGCGGCAGCCGGCAGTCGATCATACACCAGAGAAGTGCAGCCAGTGCCAGCGCTGTACGGTCAAAACCGTACCGTTTTCTTGTTCTTGTCATATATTCCTCCTTTTATGACTTCAGGATAGATCATCCTGGAACTCCATAAT
>Ga0326512_10003006_pt1 | contig 12430 bp, 13 predicted proteins | sample 1_2617_0518_D_FD_203652 | JGI IMG/M metagenome (GOLD analysis project Ga0326512, IMG submission 203652) | Bovine rumen microbial communities from UC Davis, California, United States - 1_2617_0518 | ecosystem: Host-associated > Mammals > Digestive system > Stomach > Rumen | place: USA... | reverse complement strand
CATCCCAATCGTCTGGAATTATTCCCTCAAACGGCATATTTAATTCACCGCCCTAAGTTGCGAGTTAATATTGTGCTCGAAGTTCCAGTTTTCGGATTGATTGTCTTGTCGCAAAACTACTTCAATCGGCTTCTCAAGATATTGTCCGAATCTTCGGTTGAGTTTGTCAGCCGCTTTTCTGCGTTCGTTTAGGCTTGCCATGAGGATTAGAGAAGTGGGTGATTTTTGTGCTCGAATTTCGTCCTCGGTTTGGCGCTCAGATTTAAATGGAAGATTCTCGATTCCAAGCATCGTGTAAATGCGGTTCCAAACGCTCGTCTCGTCCTCTGCCAATTCCTCGCCCAAATACGGTACTCCAGTTTGTAGAGCTTCGTAGTCTATTTGCTCTATTCCATTCGTTGCCAGAATTGCGGGTTCTCCGCCTGCGACTTGCTTGTACAGATTCGCCATGTCTTGACGCTTCTCTTGCGGTCCTTTTAATATCCAAGGAACCTGTTGGTGCATTCTGTTCATTCTTTTCGTAATACGAATGTGAGTCAATTCGTTAGCGTAAAGCTGTATGCCTTCCATGATTGGAAAACGTGTCACATTATCGTAAATAAGAACACCGTTGGAATTGTCACAATAAAAGTTCCATCCGTTGTTGCCAAAACTGCGCCATTTTGAGGGATTGTCATATACGTTAATCGGTCCCTGCGTAACCGCTTGAGTGCTGTAGAAAGTCCCGCGCTGCTTTTTAGGGAATGCTATCGTTGCCACCCCCTCGTAGCACAAACACCATTCCAAATAACGTTCGTCACATGTATGAGGAAGATTGAGCCAACGAAAGCGCTCCATTGCTATTTGGGAAATTATGTTGACGTAGTACCAATAAAGAGACTCGTTTAGGTCAGCACTTTCCCAGTGCATCCCATTACGCCGTCTTATGCCATAGCAATTAGGCGCGTTCCGTTTCTGTTCGCTGCGTTTCTTTCCGCCACGCCTACTCATTGCAGTCCTCCGTACCATTTAATATTACTTTCCTGTTCAATATTGATTTTAGCATACTCTCCGACTTCTCACAAGATTGCCTGAGTATGTCTAGCTTCTTGTTTGCGTTTTCCGTCTCCCTTTTTATGTGTTCGGAATTAAGCTCTTCTTTAACGAGTAAATTAACCTTGTAATTGATTATGGTTTCTATTTCAGAATCCGTCATATCTTGGTATGTGTCGAGCGCCAGTAGTTGGTTTATGTTTCTGTCTTGATTTTCTACGTTCTCAGTTGTCATAGATACTCACCCTTCCAATCTCATTTGGATTGTTCCAAACAGTTACACCGTTAAGAAACATCTTGGTTATAAAGGTCTGAACGACATTGTTTGAGGACTGTCTATCGTCCACCCAAATATCGTCACATTTCCAGTATGTGAAATGGCGCATCAGTTTTAGTCCTGAGCTCTTTACGTCCCAATTCTGGTTCAATGCGTAACCATATCTTGCAAACATGTCGCCAGCTTGACGTATGGCAGAATCGCTCTGTGTTCTTACCTTCAATTGTATGCCGCGCGTCTCCATGTAGTCTGGTGCTGGATTTCCGCTAGACTTACACAACTGTTTAGGCTGTGCGTTTCTGGCGTCTTTCACTGCTGCCATTGCTGTTCTTGCCGCGTTCTCCAAAAGCTCCTTCGCGTTCAGTTCGGCAACATCTCTCGTATAGCCACTGTTTGCGACGGTAGTGTTTCTTGTGTTCGTTGCGTTTGTTCTATCAGTGTTAAAGTTGTTGTCTGCGTTGGTCTTGGAAGTCGTTTGCGTATTTGTGGCATTTACTTTTGCCGTATCGCGCGTTCTTGTTGCGTTGGCCTTTTGTGTGTTTCGGCTGTTGGCCGCGTTTTGCCTACTGTTTGCGTTGTTGTTATCGCATTGTTGGTCTGTTGATTCGTTGTTACGAGTATAAACATCTCGCTTTAAGTCGTTTTGAACGTCTGTTATTCCTACAGAGAAAGCTGCAACAGCTTCAACCGTATCATTGTTAGCTATTATGGTTTGACTTGTTGTATCTTGATTCGCTTGAATATTAACTACTGAATTTTGTCCGTTAATCGCTGCTGTAATTCCGCCACTAGCCGCACCTAGAATTGCACCGCCAGCCGCACCTATTGCCGCGCCTGCTGCCGTTCCGACTCCTGGCAACAAAGCCGTACCCATAGATGCACCGCCAATTACGCCGCCAACTGCTCCTGTTCCTATTGATTGCACTTGGCTGTTTCCAGTGGTACTGGCACTTGTCTCGTTTTCTATCTGAGTTGTGGCAACCATCATGTTGGCCGCAATGGTGTTCTTGCTGCGTGCGTGTTCGTTGCTCTGAACCGTTATCAAAGCTGCCTTACTAATCGCTTCATCCTCGTTCGCTGCAATCGTAGCTATCGCTATGTCCGTATTTGCGCGATTGTTATTGCACGTGTTGTCCACGTTGGTGTACATGGTATCTGCGCTTGCATCCGCGTTTGTCTTTCCAGTGTCTGCGCTGTTGTCTGCGTTCGTCTTTCCAGTGTCCGCGGAATTGTAAGCATTTTGCTTGGCCGTCTGCGTACTGTTGTTCACGTTCGCCAATGCGGTGTCGGCTGCGTCTACCGCATTGGCGTTCGCCGTGTTCGCGCTTCTCATTGCGTTATGGTATGCAACCAAAGCGTTATTTATTCCCATGTCCATTACGCGATTGAAGTTAGACAACTGAAATGCTGTCTCTCCATCCATGTATAGCGCGAATGTAGGTATCTCCCAATCGAAGCAGTATTTGAACCAGTCCGAATCGCTTATTTCTCTGCTGTGACTTTGGTTCGCCAAGTCTACCCAAGAATACGACGTAGAGCCAACGCCACCGATTCCGTCCAGATATACGCGATAGTCTATGTATGGGAATGCAACGGATACAACGCTTTTTACTTCTACTGTGGAAGTTTCCTCTATGTTTATGTTAAAAGTCGTTCCGTCGTTGTCTGTTACTTCGAGCACCGCATAGGGACTAGTGTACAGTTTGGCGAACCTTTGCAGTTCCGTGGGATATTTGAAGTCGGTTTTCTGTAGCTGTTTCGATAGTAAATTACGCTTGGTTCCAACGCACTTCCTAACCATGTGACCTGCTATGTTGTAAGGCGTCCCTAGAGTTATGCAGTTTTCGTCAACAACAAAGCACGCTTCAACTGTGTTTAGGAATTGCGGGCATTCCCGTATCACATCCGCAAAGAAAGTTCCGTTTCCGTAGCATTCGTTTGCCGCTATCGCGTAAACGCTAAGATTGTTGGCAATCAAATTGTCGTTGCTTGCGCCTGCCTTAGCCATTGTTCTTGCGTTGATATAATTACGTCCGTTTCCAACACTGAATCCGTTAACCTGCAATTGGTGTCCGTAACGTGCCTGGACGTCGCTGTAGGTTATCGTGCCAGTTGGGTTATAATCCGAGTCCGCATATACAGTTCCGAGACTTGCTATCTGCTCTGGTGCGCATGTTGATGCTACGCATACGTACTTCTTTCCGTTGCCAAAAGGAATGTAATCACTTGAGCGAGTAATTGAGGCGTTGTCAAAGTTCACGTCTGGTGCCAAAAGATACCTGTTGTTTTCGACTGGATTTTCCAGATATTCCTCCGTGTCACTGTATGCTACTGGCGCGTGTCCTCTTTCCAGCATCATGTAATTGATTTCAATTTCATTCTGAAAGTTCGTCCACACGTCAAGCGACAAAAACACTTGCGTCGTATTCGGCGATTGATACGCGATATCGTCAACAAAGAAATACCAGCGCCTAATTCCATATCCAGTCTCGTAGTCAATAGGCGCATCCGCGCTAGTGGCAATCGGCATGTCTATGAATAGGTAGTTATAACGTGCCATAACGTCGTAGGGAATTGGTAGCTTCACAAAGTTCTGTGGAACGATACGTGCCGCCTGCGTCAGTTCTATCGCATAAAAATCGTCGATGGTGTCGAAGTATCTATCACGGTCGTTATTCGTGTCGAATTTCACAACATCCGAGTAGTCACTATTCCAGATGACGTTTACTAGCTTTACTTTTGTGTCCTCTGTCCACCTCGTATAGTCGAACGTATTTTGGAATTGGTATACGTCGGCCGTTCTCAAGTCTGGAAACGAGGTGTCTTTAAGATGCGGGAAGTTCAATTGTTCTCCCTTCTAAAAAGGGCGCCGCGTCCCATGGAAACGCGACGCCCATAAGATAAACTTCTACGTACTAAGAATTACTTAACGGTATAGGTTCCAGAATCGGTGTACGTAGTAGTTGTTCCAGACGGGTTAGTATAGGTAGCAGTCGCAATTACCGTGATAACGTCATTCGCCTGAAGTGCCTTGGAAACGTGCAGTATTCCGTACTCGTCAACGCGAGTCCTCGGCGAGTTGATTCCCGCACCGTCTCGCGTAACCGTAACGTCAAAGATTGCCGCGTCGGGCGCTACCTTAACGAACGGGTCAGTGTTCGGGTCGAGGGTTCCCGTCAGCTTTATGGTGAGCTCTACCTCGTCACCTGCTGCCACATCAGCCGTTGCAGGTGTAAGCTCGATTCCCGTTACCGTCTGCTTAACCGTGGTAATGGCCGTGGAATTACCACCAGCGGTGAACATAATTGCGGGTACGAAAGGCGAAACAGAATAGATGCCCCAATGGTGCAGGAAATAATTGGTGGAAAGCGTCTTCGGATTGTAGATTGAAGTCGTCTCGTATTCCGTGTCCTTGCACATAAAGAAGTCCTCGGTGGTAAGAAGCGCAACGCATTCGTCGTTGGGAATTGGGAATTCGTCTACGATTACGATACGCTGCTCGATATCCGCCTTGTCAAGTTGGAACACTCCAGCGAGGGTATAAACGTCAATCGCGGCACTCGTCTCTGGCGTCATGAAAATGACAAGCTCATTCGGCTTTACGAAAATCGGCACGTCCTCTATGGCTCCATTGTTGTAGGTGGTAGTCGGAAAAGTGAGCTTCTTTGCGTAGCTGCGAAGTGCGTACAAGAACTCCTTGCCCGTTGCCTCGTCGGTAGGCGCTGCGGAAAGCGCGTGCTTGAAGAAGCCCCAATGACGATTGTATTCCGCAATCAGTTGTAGCATGATTCTGTACTCGTCGTATTCGTCGCTGTTCATGGGAACGTCCATAATGCTTGCGACGAGTCGATTAAGACCCATTGAATCCGTGAACGCAGTACGTAGCTCCTGTCGATTGATGGTTATGTCGTACCTGTCGCGACGATTTTGCGAGTGATACCAAGTCATAGCGTCTGGGCGCGCCATTTTGAACACGTCTTCGGCGTCGTCTACGTAGCTGTGGGCGCGAATCCACTTAGGGATAATTTCCTGAAGCGTGTTTCCGTACATCATGCGCGACTTCTTGAACACCGCGAGTGGGTTCTTGAAAGACTGTTGATGAACGAACGTATCACCGATGCGCATTACCAGCGCGTCCATGAATTGATTGTAATAGTTCTTGTTCATGGGGTCGAAGAGCGTCTCGACTACCTGAGCGATATTCGTCTGCGTAGGCTCTGGGATTCTCTGTTGGAAGTCGTTAGTCCCGTTAAGCCAGATGTTGTGAAGTATGGTATGGTTGTCGGTTGCCATTTTTTAAAAATCCTTTCTAATCTAAAGCATCAAATCGAGTTCTGCGGGAGTTGCATAATCGTCTATTCCAAGGTCGATACTCTCGTCCTCGGTATCGTCGATTATTGTTGCGCCGTTTTCCACCATGACACTTTGCGCTTCTCGCAATGCGTCGATTCCTCCCTGAATCCTTCCGAGAGTGGTTTCCAGTACGTCAAGGCGTCGCAATACTTCGCTCTCATTTGCGTCGTCATTCTCGACAACGTCTTTGGTATCTGCATCCGTGTCCTCTACAATGTCCTCCTCTCGTGCATCGTTTTCCTCGTTCATTTCCTCGCTTGCGTCCTTGTACTCGTCCTCGTCCATGTTTGTATCCTTTCGTTGTGAAACAAAAAACGGGGCAACCACTACATTCTAGTGTGGTTACCCCTATTCTAGCATATGCGGTGATTCCATACGTGGCACTAAAAGGATTTTTGCGTTGTCCCGTGGCGTGCGCCGCATCCAAGCGCCGAATCTCGCACTGCCACTACTTGCGCCGCCGAATGGTTCCGCATAAGACCATTATATTACTACGTGCATTTGATGTAAAGCTCCTGCGCGTGCCATAGCGGGTTTATTTCGTAAACCTTGGACTCTCCCCTGTCTGTGTCTATCAGCTCAACGATTTTATGTGCCGTGTTTGCCGGTCCAGTTATGAAGCAGAATGGGTTAGGATTTCCGTCGAATTTTATGCGCACGAAAACGCCTGGCGAAAGTGTGAACAAAAGGTCTGTTAGATACATTACAAATCACCTTATCCCAAACATAGAAAGTACGTTCATAAAATCGGCCTTTGTCTGTACGCTGTCGTATCGTACCAAGTTGAGGTAATACATCTCCGCAAAATACGATAGAGTTTTGTCTGCCCTTTTGGCGGCGATGTAGTTCACCTTGTTGTCCGCTGCCGTAAGCGCGAAAATCGTTCTCCCAGATTCCTCCCTTTCTGCGTCCTTCGGCAGCTTGTTGGTTACGTAGTACAAACCTCCCTTCAAGTCGCACCACACGCCAAAAGTCTTTCCCTCGCACTTTATTCCGAAGTAGAATTTCGCGCGTGATGGTTTTCTCTTTACGAACTCCTTTCCCACACCGACAAACTCGTTGGAAACTGCCACCTTTGCCGCGTTGGTTCCTCGCATCATCCTTCCCGCTACGGTTCCCTCTAGCTTTTCCGTCGCGTATTCTCCTGCGTCCACGTAGTGCAATAGGAATGTCTTTTGCGCGTACCAACGGTATCCAAACTTTAAATCAGTTCCCACCTTGTAAGCCGCAAAATAAGGATTAGCCAAATCACAAGCGTTACCAAGCAAATACACGCGAGGTCTAAGACCTTCCGTGTCCGCTCTTTCTCTGGAAACCGTATCGACAAGATTAGCCAGCACCCCAAATTCGTTAGGAAGATAATTATGATAACGGTCAGATTTCTCCAAAATAGATTCATCGAAAATAATTCTGCGAACATGGTCGAACGTCCTCTTTTTCATTCTCTGCGCATCAGATAGCGCAATAAAATAACCTATCAAATGCCATTCTGGTTTTAGCTTCCTCTCTTTGTCCTCAGTTTCTATCGGTCTTTTTGCAATCCAAGCGTACCTCGCGTCCGTTCTGAAAATGTAGTCGTCAAATTCCTTCTGGTCTCCCGTTCGATTGAAGTATCCGTCAGACACGCCAGAAAGTTCGTTCTTGTATCGTACCACTTCCACGAACCTAGAACCGTCTCGAATCCAGTCGCGTATACATTGCGTCCGAATGCCAAACGTCTTGCCGACACCACGGGCGCCGATAACCATAGTCACGTCTGCGTCGTAGGAAAGTGTCTTGTGCCAGTCGTAATAATCAGCCATTACAATCCTCCCTAAACATCCGCTTTGCTTTTTTCATTAGGTTCTCGTATATCTCGCAACCCTTGCAATGTGCGTTCATGGAGTCAAATTCCATTCCGTCAAAATCGCAATAATAAAGTGTTCCGTAAAATTCTGCCTTTAGCTTGTTGATGTAAGGGCATACCAGTTCGTCAGCTTTAATCATTGTACTCTTCTCTCCATTTGCAGTATAGGCATTTAACGTTTGAGGTCTTTCCTCTGAACAGTAGGCAAACAAGTTGTTTCATTGCATAGCATTGCCACTTACAAATTATGTCCATTTTTATCCTTCCAATATTGTTTCGATTCCGCGCGCACCGTCTCGGAGTAATTCAGCCCTGCCTGTTTCGCTGCTCTTTTGCAGGTAACGCGTGCGAGTTTCCACGCGCCTATTGTAATGTTCGTTAAGATACGCAACTGAAAGTCGGTTAGTTTGTTTGAGTGTTTCTCCGAGCCATCTTCCTGCTGGATAAAGCGCGGTAGACTCGTGAGCGAGAACATGGCTCTTCTTTCCGAGATAGTCGGTAACATATGAATCGAATACAGAATCAGGTTTGGGTTTTTTGTGTTCGAGACTGTGTGATATATCATGAGATACAAACGTATCGAATCCAAGCACTTTTTGGAATACTGTTCCCGTGTCATTTCCTGCATTTATTAATTCCTCCAAATACGTCTCTATATGGTACATTCCTAATGGGCGTGGCAATCCAGCACATGTTACGTGTACATGTTTGCCGTCCCAAGATACCCTAGCTTTGTTCCACATCTCGTAATGAGTTTCATAGTGGTGGCCTGCGTTCTCAATCTCGAAGCCGCCTATGCCGTTCAATCCCGACGCCATTTCTGGAAAGTTTTTTCGTAGCCTTTCCATGCAAAGATGTATCGCTTTTGTTGACGCAACTGCTATTGGTTCTAATGCGCTTGATATTTCATCGTCGGTAACGTCCTCGTCACACGCTATCTTCATCGAGTCTGTATCGCCACCCAAAACCCACGCCCTCTTTCCTAACTTCTTGTGTAACAATTCCATAGCGATAATCATGTGCATCCTAGAGCCGCCGACAATCCGCATTCCGTATGTGTACAAAACTCTGCATCCCTTTGGTATCTTACTTTCGTAGTTCTCTGGTGTCGTTATTGTTTCCTCGTCTACAATCAGCCTTCCTTCCTCGCACTTGTATTGTGGCTTAAAAACGTCCTGAGCCTGCGTTCCGTAAATGCCGTTGAACATACCTTTTACCGTGCTGGAATACCACGACTCGAAAAACTGTGGCTCAAGCGTTCCCGCTCTTAGCTGCGCCGCAATGCCGTCTGGTATCTGCTTGAATGGTTCCGTATATGGTACTCCCTTCTTGTAATGAAAGGCAATGTACTTTGCTTCGCTTTTCTGCTCGAATAACTTGTTGCTCTGTAGCGTCACAAAGTCTGGTGGTAGCTTGAAGCTGGTCGTGAACTCACCATATATATACTCCAAAGTGTCCCATTCGTAAACCCTGCTCAGGCACCACAATTCCAGTTCGTTTACGTGTATTATTATCTCGCTTGCTTCATATAGTTTTCCGAATGCGAAAGTCGCTGTCTCGAATTGGTCAACCCAGCCGTTAGCCCTTACCTCATTTTCTGCGGCCGTAGCCGCTGGGTCATTTCCGATATCAATTCCGCTCTCTACTTTCTTTTTGAATTTTGAGCTGGGCTCTAACGCAATTCCCCACTCTTCAAAACACGTTCCTTTTTTGAGTCTTACAGTTGTAAGCCTTATTCTTGCATGAAACGCTACGCGAAAAGGTTTAGCATAGTGTTCCAAGATGTAGTCCATAGATGTATTTAGAACCTCGTCAAAAAGTTCATAAGCCCTAGACGGATATTTGTACTTAAAATCTTGTGGCACATATCGTCCGTTTATAAACGTGTGGTGCATACTCGTGACGTCAGCCGAAACTACGTTGTGTTGAACCGTCATGGAATACGCTGCGGCCGTGAACGTAAAACCGCCACGAAAACAAGCCTTGCGAAGTGCGTACCTGTTATAGGAAGTCGGTAGCTCCTTCTTGCAGAGTCGCATAAATGCGTTCCTTAACTGCAATCGTTTTCCGTCTGCCTTCGGTACTGTCAATTGCTCTATTTCATGCCGTGCCATTTGTCGTACAATTGAGGTCTTTGTTAAAACTCTAAATCCAAGGTCGCTTTGTTGCATCCATTCGTTAGCATGGAGTAGGTAGCGCAAATAGGCAGGTATAACTTGCACATCTCTTTTCGCGTAAAACAACTCCAAATCCGTGAGGGGGGTTTCTGGTGTGCGTATGAGGTCGTAATTCCAGTCGCCTTTTGCTTTTTCAATCCCGCACGTTTCACCCATAGCCGCCAGACCACGCATTTCGAGGTGGTAGGTGTCCCAGAATCTAAGGACTTCCTTTCCGTCACTGTAAAGGTCAAGCGTATAGACGTTAGTTGACGACTGTGCGTTGGCGCGAATTTCATATCTGGCATTTAAGTCCTCCATTAGTGGTTGTAAGTCGAACATTAAATTGTATGCACAAATGATTGGTATTTTTCCTACTATCAAGCCCCACTCAATATACTCGTCAATTCTGCTCTGCATTTCTTGCTCATGTCTGTAGAATCTAACCTTGTCGTTAATGTCGGGTTCATAATTGTACAAGTCCACGTCTCGAATATCGTTGTCAATAAACAGTATTGGAAATGCGCGTGCAGTTTCGTCATTTCCTATGTTACACGTCTCGGTGTCGTAAACCGAAACAATTGTGTACTCGGGACGTTTCATGGTTTACTCTGCCTTTTCCAATTCCTCTAAACCGCTTGGGTCTGGCATTGCAATTACTTCCTTTAAATATGTGTCTGGGGACTGTTGTGCTTCTTTCACGTCCTGTTCATTAGCTAGACTTTCCTCTTGCTCCTTTGTTAGCTTTTCTTTGTATGTTAGTTCGCTTCTCCTTACCGCTTCTTGATTTAGCGTTAGAATATCGGATACAAGTTCAGAGAGATTCTCGTATCCGTAATACTCCATTATTGCTGGTATTCTTTCCTTTACAGAAACTCCCTCTCTTTGCCACGCTTTTTGCGTAGCCTTAAAGAATATCTTTGCTTCGGCTTGCGTCATCGTACTTTCGGCTCCGACACTTGCCGCATTAAGCTGCATCTGTGTTGAAGCCATGTTTCGTAATCCTCTTTCTGTGAGATATCTTGAGCGTGAAAGTTCTTGCGCCGCAGCTTGCAATCCTCTAGTTATTTGTTCGTCGGATTTTATTGCGCGTTTTCCTGCGTCAGTTTTATATGTTGCGTATGTAGCTTGCTTAGCTTCTTGTAGACGCTCTATTTTCTTTTCATAGGACTGCTTTAGAAATACACTTTTTGCGTTATCTTTAATCTTCTCCGTTCTCGCAATACGTCTCTCTAGCTGCCTACGTATGTTTCTGGCAACGTTTGTGCGTATGCGTTTAGGTATTGCCATTGTTGCTCCTTTCAAGATAAAAAAGGGCGCATGAAGCGTTAACCCCATGCGCCCAGAGAAAATATGGCGCTAGAATACTAGTCGCGAACGGGAACCAAAGTCTTTAGCGTGTTTCCGTTGTTGAGTTTCTGGCTTACTAGCTTGACGGGAATACCGTTGCCAAAATCGCACACGCCGTTGTGCGTGAAAAGCGCAACAAGAACCTCGACCGAACGCTTCACACCGTCAGACTGCGAAAACAGCGTCGTTCCGTCTGCCAAAAGTAGGTGCGTATTCGTGCAGGCTTCGCCAGTGCGAGAACGCACGCCCTGAGTTGTCACTACATTCTTGACCAAAAGCGTCTCGCCTTCATGCTCTGCAAGCGCGGTCGAGCCATTGAGTGCATTCATTACGTCAAGTTTGCCGTCCATAGTTGTAATGTCAACTGTGCAGATATAACCGCGCGGAATCTCGAAGTCTGCGCTGTTCTCAGAAGTAGCAAGCGTGTTGTTCTCGTTTACTGCCATGATTTCGTTAGCCATTTTTGTTACCATTCCTTTCGGTTCTTTTTCTTGCAATTGTTTGCAAAATCTTCCAATGACATAGTGCCGTAAAAACTTTCGTGCTTTACAGACTCGACTAAAATGCGCTCATTTTCAAGCATCTTTCTTGCTGCCCTTTGAGCGGTATTTTCGTCGTAGTCTCCGTACAGTACAATTTCTTGCTTAACAATGTCGTTGTTTTCGTCAATGACTTTTGCATCACAAATCGTTTTGACTACTGTACGCGATATTGAGGTTCTCGCCATTCCGTTATTTTCCACCACCTTTCGTTACACGAAACTTGTCTTTATTTTCGGCGTACAAACCCATAGGTTTAATAGGCCAAAAATCAAATGGGGAAAGTGACTCAACATATGAGTTGTCGTTTTCGTCCATAGCAATGAACGTGAGATTGAAGATAAAATTGGCTTCAAGATTCACGTTGTGTTCGTCACATTCACGACGAATCAAATCGCGTATCTCGTCGTCAGTGACTTTGTGAAGCGATATCTGCTTAGGAAACTTCATCTCTTCGACTTCGGTTTCCGCTCTAACCATCCATGCAAAAGGTGCCATTATTTTACACCGTACCTTTCTTTCCGATTTTTGAGTTGACTTTTCGCGCGAGAACGACGTGCAGATTGTGCGCGCTTTACGTCGCGCCGATACGAAGCGTAGAGAATGACGCCAAGAATCAGTAAGATTAATAGCGTAAAAACCCTGTCTGTTTCGTAGTAAGTTCCTTGCATTGTTTCTCCTTTCGTTTCTTGTTCTCGTGCTACGCACTAGTATAACATAACGTTGCATATTTGTCAACAACATTTTGACACGAATTTTATTGTATGGTATAGTGGACTGTAGTTTGCGTTCGTTGTATTTCGCTGTGAAATGGTAATCATTTTGGTTCGTTGTATCGTTGCATGAAACCGTGCAACGACTTGTTTTCACTCTGAAC
>Ga0326512_10003005_pt1 | contig 12431 bp, 12 predicted proteins | sample 1_2617_0518_D_FD_203652 | JGI IMG/M metagenome (GOLD analysis project Ga0326512, IMG submission 203652) | Bovine rumen microbial communities from UC Davis, California, United States - 1_2617_0518 | ecosystem: Host-associated > Mammals > Digestive system > Stomach > Rumen | place: USA... | reverse complement strand
CGTCCACCTGTCGGGTCTCGCCGCCATAGGGCAGCGTGTCGCCCTTGTGGACCACGCCCAGGATCTTCGTGCCGGTAGTCCCCGGCGCGGTGCGCACGTTCAAGCCGGCAGTGATCTCCACCTTCTGTGCCTTGCCGATGGAGGTCAGGGCCTTGCGGGTGGCCTCGTCGTACACGCCCGTCACGGGCAGTCCTGCGTCCTGCTGGAACGCTTTGACGGCCATCTCGGTCTCGCTGCCGAAGTCCCCGTCCGCGCCGTAGAGCGGCAGAGCGTCGGCGTACCACAGCAGGAGGGCTTCCTGCATCTTCCGCACCGCGCTGCCCTCGTCGCCACGGTGAAGCCCATCGGTTTCAGGCTCCACAACCACCGCCGCCCCGCCGCTGATGGGCGTCAGCACCGGCGCAACCTTGGGCCGCACGCTCCTGCCGTAGGTGATGTTCGTAGCCCCGTGGTGGCTCTCGTACAGCAGCACGTCGCCGGGGAGCAGGTAGGAAGAACTGGTCAGGTACTTCTTCTCCGTCAGGGCCACGAAGCCCGCCCGGACGAACCGGGACTTCATGTTCCCGCTGTAGGTGTCGATGGGCAGGTCCTTCAATGCCTGTATGCCCAGCAGGTACCCCGCCGCCTTGCAGTTGGCGGTCACGCCCGCCGTGCAATCCTCCTCGCAGGGCGTGGTGATCTTCGACGGGTCATAGCCCGCCTTTTCAAGTTGCGTCCAGTAGCTTTTGCGCTGGTACTGGTCATAGCCGATCTTGTTGTTCAGCGCCGCCGCGATGCCCAACTGGGCGATCTTCAGCCCCACGGCAGGGTCAGGCCAGCGCAGCACCACGGTCCATGGGCGGCTGTACCAGCCCTTCAACTCCCACTCGTGGCCGGTCTGGTCCCCCGCCTTGCCGCCGTGGTACTTCTTGTTCTCGTCGCTGCCGGAGTTGGCGATGTAGTGCGTGCCGGTACTCATGATGTACTTCTTGAAGTCAATGGCCATGGTATCTCCTCCTTACATCACCGTGCTGCTGATCTTGCGAACATTCGTCGTGGTGCTGCCAGACCTGTATGCCAGATGCAGATCGACGTGATAAGAGATAAACAGTACTGCCGCGTAATTGTTGCTGCTCTTCACCGCCATATAGGCGGTGATGTACGACCCCTGTCCGCTGATCGCGATTGTCACCTTTCCGAATCTGATGCTCGAATTGCCCATCGCCGCGAATACCGCGTCGGCGGCGGCGGCATAATCAGAATAACTGCCAAGAGACGTGTTGGAGACCAGCCCGTCGATCAGTGCTTTCAGCGCCGCGCCCTGCCTCGCGTCCAGCACCTTCCCCGCCGCCGTGGTGGTCATGTCGTTGGCCACGTCTGCGGTCCGCACCGCGTCCACGCCGTCGATGCGCACCCATGGGTACCACTGGCTGTTGGCGTAGTATCTCGCCCAAACCTCGCCGACTCCGACATTGGCTGTATGCCGGGACGCTATCTGATACGTCCCGAAAAACTCGACCAGATAATACGCGCCCGCCGTACTGCTCGGGAGGTTCGCGCAGCTGCCGCCATTGAGCATGACGCTGCCGTAGAGCGCGGTATTGTTGGCGTCCGTGAGCGAGGACGACACGGAGCCCTGCCCAAACGCCCCGATGTTCGCCGGGGTGATGCCCAGGTTGGTCCGGGTCCTGGCGGGGTCGCTGGCGTTCAGTGCGCCCTCCACGTTCAGCGTGGAGCCGTTGTAGGTCGCCGTGCCGGTATGTTCATCCCCGCTCAGGTCCGTGTACGTGGCGGAGATGTTCACAGCGCCCTCCGTCGCGGTGACGTTCACCCGCGGAGCGCTGGCGTCCAGGGCGGTTTTGGAGAGCTCGACCGCGGGGTCGTCCTTCGTGTCGTCCCCGTCCCCCACGGACATTTTGACGCCGTCCGGCCCCATCTCAAGGGTGGAATCGCCCTCGTAGACGCCGCCCGGCGCGGAGTACGCGCGCAACACGACGGCGGCGTCCTCCATATCTGCGGTGGCGTACTCCGTGTCCGTCGTTCCGTTGCGGTTCGTCAGGTGTACGGCATCCTTGCCGCGCAGGGTCAGCGCCCCGGTGGAGGCTTTGACCATGCTGCCGTCGGAATCGGCGGTGACGGCCAGCATGTCCTTCCACCTGTACTGGCCCGTGCCGCTGTCCTGGCCCCAATACTGGACGCTCACCTCTCCATTGGACAGGATCGTGCGCAGCAGCCGGTCCGGGGAGTACGTGGTAACGCTGCCGTCGGTGATGTCCACGCCGGTGTTGTTGATCGTGCATATCACGTTTCCGCTGGCGTCCAGCACCCGCAGGGCCCCGTTCTGGTTGTTCAGCCCGCCCAGCGTCAGAAGGCCGCTGTAGATGTAGCTGGCATTGATGTACAACTGGCCGTCCTGGGTCATGAACAGGCCCTGGGCCGCGCCATTGTCCGTCAGTCGGTTGAATATCTCCACCTGCGTCATCGAAGCGTCTATGTTGTCCTCTACAGTCTTGGCTACCTCGCTGAGGATTTGCGCCTGCTCCTTTGTCACGCCCTTGGGCTGCGCCCGCTTATTGATCGCGTAGGTCAGGCCCTTGCTCTCCAGCGCCGTAGAACCGTTCAAACCAAAGACCACGTTGGTCAGCACGGAGGCATAGGTGTTTCCGTCCTTGTCCGTGAACGACACCTCATCCATCGGCCACAAATACGGTGCGTTGACCACCGCTGCGGTGAACGGTCTGTATTCGAATCCGTTTACCGCCGTGTTCACAGCGGGCAGCACCGTGGCGATCAGCGGCCCCGCCAGCGAGTTGCCAGTCAGGTCTATGGCATAATCGTCCGTGCCCTCCACAATCTCCACGCCGCTGCTGTTCGTGTATACCGCGCCGGTAATGGTCAAATCTTCTTCGTAGTAGTCGCTGTCAAATCGGTTCTCGGTGGTCGTTTCATAGCCGGTATCAGTTCCATACCATGTAAACCGCAGCAGCCCGTTCCAGTCGAACCAGGCGTTGGTCGCCATGATTCCTGCACACCACTGGAGCAGGTTGCGGTAGGTCATATCCCCGGTAACACTCGGAAGTTCCGTAATGACCACATCCGCGTTCGGCAGCGTGTCGATGCTTACCGCCAGCGTAACGCCGCACAGCGTGTTCATCTGCCCTACCAGCCCTGCCACCGTCGCGGGCAGCGTCAGGTTCGTGGGCTCCACCACCACGTCGAAACGTGTCATCCTGTCCAGACATGTCAGATCTATGTGGTTCAGTCGGCGTGGCTGCGTATCAGGTGTAAAATATCCACACGGGATATAATTAATCGTCGGATTATTCTGTGTCCAATCTGCAATACCGATTTCTACGAACAACTCGGTGTCCTCAAATACGATATTGCTGAACGCATCATCCGTGTTGTTCAATTTCAAAATCATTTGTGCGGATATAGCGGTTCCAACCTCTAATTTCTCACCGTTGCAGCAGTAACGGTCAATATTAAAGCCGTTCATAAGCACATCGGCATCTGTGATATTAATAGATGTGCCATTCTTATCCGTGCCGGTAATGCGCAGCACTTGACGCTGTTCAGCGTCAAAGAGGGCTTTTACCGCGCTTGTGATAGGGTACATTTTTCAAAAACCCTCCTTACTGCTCGATGATGTTGAACGCCACGGTACTGATGCCAAGCAATCTGTTGTACGAAGTGACGCTCCTGTCGCCTACGTAGAACCGCTTCGTAAGGAAGCCCATTGCCTTGTAATCATAATAGCGCACATTCAGATATTCAGAAGCATTGAACACAGCCAGCACCGCGCTTGCCACGTTGTCGCTCACATTCTGCCATTCCAGTTCAAGATGCACCTTTTGGGCGATCATTTCCTTGTGCATCTTGCCGTCCTCTGTGCGCCCAGCCGTTGAAGCGGACACGTCAGACAACTTCCAATCGTATTTGGAGGGACATGGTATCGCCGTCCCTCCCACACTCTGAATCGGGTTGAAGGTCTGATCCATACCCTGCCCCTCCTGTTAAGTCCCAACGGAAACTATCGTAGTTCCCGCGCGTCTGTTCATGCGCGTCTGCGCCTTGTTGATGCTCGTCGTGGTGATTTCCGGGTTGAAGTCCTTGCTGTCTATGCTCCGCAGGTAGTCGTTCTGCTGCCGCAACAGCTCGTTTTGCCGCTCCGTAGCCTCATAGCCTCGCCGCACCAGTTCCATTAGCGCGGACATATCCATGTCGTTCTCCCGGCTCTCGCTGTATACGTTCGCCTCCAGCGTCACGCCTCTCATGGCACTGTGTACCGCGCTGTACATCGCGGAGGCCAACTGGCTCTTGTTCAGCACCTCCGTCCTGCCGCCGACGTGCCCCACCAACTCAGGTCCCGCCTCACCGGCTATGAACATGCTTCCGGCGTTCAACGTGCCGCTGGCGTACTGCGGGATATTGCTCCAAACGCCGTTTGAGAATATACCACCAAGTTCCTTAACGACCATCTTCCAACCGCCACCAGCACCACCGCCAGTAGCAGTAAGTTGAATCGTATCGTTTGACCCTTTTTTAAGATTCGCAGTAATCGTAGTTTTAAGGCCTGTCAGTTTAAGTGCTGATATAGGCGTACCAGACCAACCTTTTTTCAATGTACCTGTATAACTGAATGTGGAACCGGCGCTGAAAACCTTGCTCGGCTTCTGGTTATCGTTCTTTCGCGCCAGCGTGCCGGTATACCCGAAGTTGGAGCCTGCGTTCCACACCTCTTTCGGCTTCTTCGCCTTCTTGTCCCGGGCCAGTGTACTGAAATATTTGCCAATGCTCTCCCCGGCGCTCCACACTTCCGAGGGCTTCTTCGCGCCCTCCTTCCGGGCCAGCGTGCTTACATAAGCGCCGAGGCTCCCGCCGGCGTTCCACACCTCAGCCGGGCTCTTCGCGCCCTCCTTCCGGGCCAGCGTGCTTACATAAGCGCCGAGGCTCCCGCCGGCGTTCCACACCTCAGCCGGGCTCTTCGCGCCATCCTTCCGGGCCAGCGTGCTTGTGTAGCCAAAGTTGCTGCCGGAATTGAACACTTCGCCCGGTGTCTTGCTGCCATCCTTCCGTGAAATCGTGCCAGTGTATCCAAAGTTACTGCCAGAGCCGAATACAATGCTTGGTCTCTGGTTATCATCTTTGCGTGTCAAAGAACCCAGGAAGCCCAGGACATTTGCAACGGTAAAGACGACGCTCGGCTTTTGCTTCTCGTCCTTAGGTTTCAACGTGCCCAGCACGGTCAAATCCACGCCAAATACTTTTGCCAGCGTGAATCCAGCCTTTGCCATCACATCGCCGACGGCAGTATAGGTTTTGCCAAACACGTTCCCCAGTTCAAACCCTGTTTTCTTTACTACGTCGCCCGTAAACCTGACCTGCTTGTTGGATTCTGTCAGTTTATCCCACTGGCTCTTGAAGGTCTGCGCCACTGTCGCCGGGGGCGTGGTGGTTACCGGTATCTGTATCGGCTCCCACATCGTAGGATCACCGGCGATGTTCACTGGGTTGAATCCAAGGCCCTGCGCAATACCGCTGTCAGAAGTAGATGTTGGGTTGGATGATGTGCTGGGCTGGACGGGTTCTGGCTCGTTTCCTTCAGTGCTTTCAAACAGAGAATCTACGATTTTGTATCTCAACGATACGCCTATCGTCAGAGTAATCACACCGCCGACTGGATTGCCTCCTATTGTCATAAGGAGACCCAGACCCATCAGAGAATCGCCTATTATCCTGCTAAAGCTATCCCATGTTATGCCATTTTTCTTGATATCGCTCACGATGTCCGAGATCTCGTTGACTATAGGTTCTATCGTAAGAGCAACACCAAGCGCGACAACACCAGCGACCGGATTCCCGTGGGCCAGCAAGAATAGGCTTGAACTAAAAGCAAGTATTCTCACGATGCCCGCGATCCTGTCCCAGGAAATCCCACCATCGGACTTGATCTGGTTCACGATGTCGGATATACCGTTTACAATCGGCTCTATTGTCAGGGCAACGCCCAACGCTATAACCCCAGCGACGGGGTGGCCGTGCGTCAGTAGGAACAATCCCGTTCCTGTCGCGAGTATTCTCACAATGCCAGCAATTCTATCCCAGGCAATTCCACCGTCACTCTTTAACTGGTTCACGATGTCAACTATGCCGTTGACTATCGGTTCTATCGTCAGAGCAATTCCCAGCGCGACGACGCCAGCGCCATAATTGCCCTTTGCCAGCAGGAATACTCCAGCGTTGGCAGCGAGAATCTTTACGATGCCAGCCACCCTGTCCCATGAAATCCCACCGTCAGCCTTTATCTGGTTTACGATGTCAGCTATGCCGTTAACTATAGGCTCTATCATCACGGCAACGCCCAAAGCGACAACAGCACCGCTATAGTTTCCCGTAGTAGCTAAAAACAGAGCTGTTCCAAGCGCAAGCGATTTCAAGATTGCGCTGACGTCCTTCCAATCAACATCTCCATTGCCATTTATGGCGTTCACGATTTTTGCCACATTGGTTACTATCGGTTCTATTACCAATTTGATAGCAAACGAAGATATAAGATTGATTCCGGCTTTGATCGCGGATGTCAGGGCTTTGCAAACACTGTTTGCAACCCCTTCAACGTCGATATTTGATATAAACTCAAGTATCTTTTCTGCAAGCGTGGAGCCGATTGTTGTCCAATCGTGTTTATCAAACCATTTTGCGATCTCATCAAACAAACCGGTAACAAAATTGCTCAATTTTGTCGCAGACTGGCCCCAGTCGAACTCCCCAAAGAACCCGATCACCAGGTCTCCGATGATGCCCAACTTCTGCACCATCAACCGGCCCAGGATGTTGAAGTCGATCTCGTTGATGGCGTTGTTCAGAAACTCGGCAATGTGCGCTCCGATGTTGGTGAAGTTGATGGTGTCCAGCGTCCAATATTTGGTGCTGAACCAGCCGTTGACGTAATAGCCGACCTTCGCCCCATAACCGGCCCAGTCGATGCTCTCCACGATCTCGTTCACCTTGTTGCCCAGCAGCGTGCCAAGCTCCTGCCAGTCCCCGGCCTGGAAGGCGGCCTTCAGCGAATCGGCAAAACTGGCAACCTCGCTGTCTATGGGCAGCGTCTCAAACATGTCCGCGGCACTGGTTCCGCCGCCACCGCCGCCACCGCCGCCGCCGCTGGAGGTCTCGTTGTTGTCGTTCAGTTTATTGATCTCGTCGAAGCCCAGCAAGGTCTTTTTGATCTCGTCTGCGGCTTTTTTGGCGCTGCCACTTGCGCTCTTACTGGCGCTGTCCCACTGGGTGGTAAACTTCTTTGCCGCCGTGTAACTGGTTTGACCGGTCAATCGGGCAAACAACTGATTGATGAGGTTGAACAGCGCGACAATTTTATTAGCTACATAGTCGATTGCGGGTGCAAGTGCGTTGATAAGCGGACTGACCATCGCCGCAAAACTGTTGCCGACATAATGACTTGCGGAAGCGATGCTGTTCATAGTATTGGCGAACTGCGTACCTGCTGCTGTACTCCAGTTGTACAGGTTTTTCATGCCCTCGCTAAATCCGTCTGTAATCAATTTAATTGCAGACCGAATAGCCCGGTACATGGCAACGCGCTTGATCTGCCCAAAGAAATTCGCAACGCGCATCGTCGCATCTTTGATAGACGTTATGAACTTCCCGCCGAAATAGCCCGGAATCGCCGTGAACGCCTTGCCCGCAATGCCGATGCCCTTCGCAATGCTGCTGATCCTGCCGCCAAAGCCCTTCAAGGCCGCACCGATGCTGGCGAACTTATTTGCGGCTGTTTCTGCTTTCTCGGCCGCTTCTCCGGTTTGCTTTCCGACCTGCGCGGTTGCAGTTCCCATATCTTTGACTTCGTCACCCGTCTGCTTGGCCGCGCCGCCAGCATTGCGCGACGCGGTTGAAAACTTGCCTAAAGCGGAGGCGAGTTTGTCGATCTCCGCTATAGCTGCCTGCGCGTTTGCGCTCAATACGATTGAAAGATTCTCAATCTCGGCCATCCCCCCTCGCCTCCTTCTTTGCTTCGTTCAGTTTTTTCAGATTGCGCTCGCTCTCGGCCTCAAGCCGCTTGATGAAGCGCTCGGTGTTCTCGCGTTCGCGCCTGATCTCGCGTTCCTTCGCTTCCTTTTCGGTTAGCGGCCACGGCTCCTCCGGGTACTTGCCCGGTTCCACCTTGCCCTTGCCGAACGCGGCACGCATCACGGGCGCGACGCGCAACAGTGCGTCGTAAAAGTAAGCGCCCCTTCGCCATCTGTCCCATTCGTCGTTATGGTTCCGTAGATCATATGCCTCACGGTAATACTTGGTCAGGATCGCGTGTCCGTTCCAGTATTCATCGTAACTCATTCCCATAACCATGTACTGCGGGAACAACTGCGAAAAGGCGTCCGTGTATGTGATCGGTGCAGACGGTTCCCCCGTTACAGGGTCGCCGTCCACTCCACGTTTCCCTCGTCGTCATCTTCCGCGTCAGGCAGCAGGTACGACAGCGTATTGTTGTACATCTCCGTCAGCGTTTTCAGCAGCGCTTCCTTGTCATTCATCTTGTCGAACAGTTCCTTGACGATGGTCTGGCTGGTCTTGCGGCAGTTCGCAAGGAACGCGCCAGCCCAAAGCTGCTCAATGCGGGTCGCGGGCTTGTCGCCGATGTCGTTGAGGCTGAACCCCATCGCTTCCATCTGCTTCACGGTTTCGCGGGTATATTCCAGACAGTAGTGCTTGCCGTTGTAGTCGAAATTGATCTGATTAACCTTCTTGATGTCTGCCATGATTCTATTCTCCTTAAACCATTATTTTTTTGAAAAAAGGGCGAGGGCGAACCCCCGCCCATATCGGGTCGTTTAGGCAGATTCCTTCACAAACGGAACGGTCACAGCCAGCGTCACGGTCATCTCGCGCACGCCGTTCACGTCGCCGCCGTTCGGGGTGACGTACAGATAGCCCTTGCCGGTGAACTTGCCGTACTCGCCGGTGGGAGTGTAGGTGTTGGTGGAGCTGTTGAAGCTGTCACCGAACCACATGGACAGGTTCAGTTCCTGGCCCTCCAGACTCTTGATGGTGTCGTATACATTATCCTCGTAGTTCAGCGTGAAGGTCTTGGCATCGCTGGACGCCAGACCGAAGATGCTGGTACGCGCGTGGTCAGCCTGGGTCGTGGTGTCCAGAATTTCCGGAGCATCAATGAGCGTCGGGTCGGTCTTGAACTTGAACAGTTCAGCCCAGGTCAGGGTGCCGGTGCCGGTGCCCTGCATGAAATGGGAGCCGATGGTCGAAATCGCGGCCATTTGTCATTCCTCCTATATGTTTTCTTGGTCGGTTATCCTGCGGCGGTATCTTGCCGTCATGCGGTAGATCGTCGCGTCGTTGAAGTTCTGTATGGGATTGCAGAAAGTCCGCACAAAGCGGTGTTGCGCCAGTACATTGTCAAGCAATGCAATAATCGCCTTGGCCTGGGCTTTCTTACCCGTGTTGAGGTTGGAGTATACGTCCACTTGGTACATCACATTCACGGCGTTTTCGATAGCGCCGTTGTCAATAGCGCGTTCGTCAACGTTGTTGTCCATCTCCACGACAGCCACAGCGGGAAACCTCGGCGGCTGAGGGACGCGTTCGCCAGCTATGAACCCGTTGGGATATGCGGCACGAAAAGCGTCCGCGCACTTCTGAAAGACACTGGGTTCAACGTCAATCATGCTGTCCTAAACACCTCCCGCGCTATCCTTACAATGTCCCTTGAAACGCTCTGTACAGCCCTGTACAGCGGCATAGAGGCGGGAGCGCCATGTGTCAAATGGATTTCTCCATCGTCCCCATAGTAGCCCCAAACCTCTTTCCTGCCGTTTCCATTGCCATAGCTGCCGATGGTGAAGCCCAAATCCGTACCCCAAGGGTTCGGGGAACTCCCTACAGCCCCGTTGTAGTACACGCCAGCGCCGAACTCCATGAACACAGCGTCTTTGCCGCTTGCTATAACAACCGTTGTGTTGTCACCCTCTGGTTGAACAGTGACGGTGACTTCACCAAACCGCGTATCATCAACCGGGCTCCCATTAATCACCATGAAGCCATTATCGGCAACGGATGAATTGAAAACCGCTTGCGCCTGATTGCTTATCAATTCAGCCACGTGCTCACGCAGTTCATCGGTCTTATGTTGCACCCATACCGAATAATCACGTATATCTTCAATGGCATCATCAATGCTTGCCGGGTCGAAGATGTCAATGGTAATCGTCTTGTTCACGCGACAGTCACCTTGCTTACCGCTATCACAGTGCTGCCGAAGTTCGGCAACCCGCGCCCGACCTTACGCACGATGTAGTCCCACGGAGTTACGATCTCGCCGTCAGCGTTGACTTTCAGTGCGCCGTTTTCGTCGAGTTCGGGAACCGTGTCTATCCACAGCACCGCGTATTCATCAATCGGGGTGTCCCTGTCGCCTGTGACAATCACCTTGTCGTACTGGTCATCGTCGCCAAACTGCCGCGCCACAACGTCGCCCTTCGCAGGTGAGATATTGCCGCTGGTCTGTACAGGGTTGCCGTATGAAGCGGAAGTGCCTATCTGGTTGCCGTACTCGTCATACTGTTCAACAGTCGCGTCGTACAGCGCGTACCAGAACACTTGCTTGTTCCGAAAACACATCCTCGCCATCGACCATCACACCTTTGCGTAGGCAATGACATTCTGCCTGATGTACCGGGTCATGTCCGTAAAGTCGAAGTGCCGATGGATGCCGTTTTCGATGGACACGCTCTGACCTTCAAGACCGCGCTGGGTGAAGCCGTTCACCACGGCGTACACCTGCGTCATCTCATAGGCGGCGGGTACGTCATCGGGCATATCGTCCGGGTTGTAGCTGAACCGCCATTGGAGAATCTCGGTCTTGGCGAGGGTCAGATAGGACATGATGGTATTATCGTCGGGCGCGTCCGGCCCCATGATGGTTTTCACCATTGCCAGCTTTTCCTCAGTGGTCATCCGTCAGCACTCCTTTCTTACTTTTTCACGGCTTTCCCGCCCCGTTTGACAGGGGCGGGCTTTTCTTCCTGCTTCGGTTCGGGGATAATCCCCACCGTGACGGAACCGTCAGGGTTCCTGCGGATCATCAGGCGTGGGACACGTAGATGCCGTTGGTCTTGTGGGACAGCACCCACGCGCCGTGCGCATACCGCATGTTCAGCTTCCAGGCATCCGCTTCCTGATTGACTTCCGGCGAGAAGATGCGCGGCACGTAGTGCTTCATCACCTGGAGGACGGCAGTCGGATGGATGATCATGTAGTTAATCGCCTTGCCCGTGGTCGCGGTGGGGGAATAGCCACCGGCGGCACTGGAGGTGGTGCCGGTATTCAGCGTGATGGATGTCTGGAAACGCGGCTGCGGCACGCGGATGATGCGCATGTCGTTATAGATTTCAACGCCGTAGTTGACGTTGTTCTCGCCGTTCATCACCATGCGGGTGATGCCAGCCTTGATCAGGCCGTACACGGTCGGGGACACGAACAGGATGCGGCCCTCATAGGGAACCTCTGCGTTGTCCAGAGCCACGCTCGCCGCGTCAATGGACGCGATAGTCGCAGCACCAGCAGACAGGGTTTCGGTCGTGACGTTGCCAGCGGCAGCACCAGAGGCGTACTGCGCGAAGCGGAACGCATCGACTTCGGGGATGACGTGCTGACGTTCCACGGTGGACAGCAGGGAGCCAAAGGCCATGCCCAGCGCCTCGTCATTGTCCAGCACGTCGATCATGTAGGAACGGCCGCGGTCAGTTTCCAGCACGTAGGGCTGCCAGGTGCCGTTGGCATCACCGGGAACAAAACCAGCGTTGCGGTCGTAGTTCGCCATACCAACGGTGGTCAGGTTGAAGATGTTCACGGTGTTCGCGCCGGTGAAGTTCACGAACTGGTTCGCGGTGTCCAGAATCGCGGACTTGGAATCCTGCTTGTAAATTTCATCCAGGAACGGTGCGTACTTCGCAGCCAGAGCAATCTGGTTTGCGACAGGCGCGGTAACGGTAGTCGCCATATCTCATTACTCCTTTACGATTTGATGGGTAGGCCCATCCACCCGCGAATCTTGTCATCCTCGGACTTGACTGCGGCGTTGGTGGTGGGCGGGATGCCGGTGGACAGGTTCGGCTGACGGTTCAGCGCTTCGTTGTTCAAGCGCGTCACAGTCGCGTCCACAAAGTCTTTAAGGCAGTCGAACACGGAATCCATGTCGCCATCCGCAAGCGCGGTAGCCGTCTTGCCAGCAAGGTCAGCGTCCATGTTCAGCGCAAGGCACTTGCCCGTGTAGTCGCTGACGCGCTTCTCCTTGCGCAGCGTTTCCAGTTCTTCCCGCATGGCCTTGTCCTGCTCGGCACGTTCAGCTTCGGCACGCTCGGCCTCCGTCTGCTTTTCGCGCAACTGCCGCTTGTACTCGGCAGCTTCGCCGTTCG
>Ga0326512_10003003_pt1 | contig 12436 bp, 13 predicted proteins | sample 1_2617_0518_D_FD_203652 | JGI IMG/M metagenome (GOLD analysis project Ga0326512, IMG submission 203652) | Bovine rumen microbial communities from UC Davis, California, United States - 1_2617_0518 | ecosystem: Host-associated > Mammals > Digestive system > Stomach > Rumen | place: USA... | reverse complement strand
GCCTTTTCGGCTTCGTCTCTTGCGGTTTGCACTGTGGACTGAATGATGGAAGCCAAGGAAGACTTCACGCTTCCCAAGATAAGAGAATCGTATCTCTGCGTGTTTAAATTCCAAACGGTTTTGATCACGCGAGCCGTGGCGGTCATTCCCATCTCGGAAACATCCGCGTGGACCGTATCGCCTAACGAGACTCTTTCCAATGGAGCGACTTCCTTGTACTCGTCTGTCTGCCAAAGCGGAACGAATTCAATGGAAGCCGTGAGCTTTGGTGATTCGATGTCATTGTTGGTTGCGTAGTTCTGGGCGTAGGTTGTTAAGTCCGCCGCCGTTGGGATGTTGTCAATGCTATAGTCATTGGAAGCGTCCAAGATTAAAACCTTTGGATAGGTGGCCGTGATTTTGTGATAAACGTTGCCATAAACAACATTATTGTCGATGTTCACGAAGGCCATCACGGAAGTGTAGACCGCGGAAGAATCCAATTCCATTTTGCAGCCTGTGAGGTTCTTGCGGTAGGCGATTCTAACTCCCCTATCGGCTCCTCGTCTTGCCAGCATCTTGACTTCCAAGTTATCCCATTCATATTCTCCTCTAAAGACGTCAAGGAAACTTCCTTGGTATCCGCCGAGGATTTGTCTAAAGGCTCTCGGCTGTGTCAATTGGAAGACGGAAGAAGAATTTGCTATGTCTGTTGTGATGGTGAATGGTGTTGCCGTCATCACGTTTGACATGATACCAGCGACCGCCGCCGCGGAACCTGTGGCTTCGAATGGCTGGACGATGGTCTTTGTTAGGTCATAAGTAATGTGGCGACATTTCACCGTGACCACTTTGTTTAATGGTTTTGAGATGTAGTAAATGCGGAAAATCTGCTCGCCTTTTTCGGTTGGTAATGCAACCAAGCCTTCAACGTGCAATAGATCAAAATATTTTTCGGTCATTAAGCAGGTGAATTCCGCTTCATATTGGCCATTTAGTTCTTCGGTATCCGTTCCGCTTATAATCTCAAGTTTTCCAAGGCCGTTGTCATTTAGTGAAATCTGTGAAAGGTCAATTGTGTCATCAAGAATTTTTATCATAGCATCCACCACCTTGGTTTGATTCTCACGGCTGAAAAGCCTGTGAAGGTACCAGCGTTATTACCGGCCGTTAATATAGGAAAGCCGTTCGTCATCGTCAAGTAAGGGTTCCGATTAATCGGCCCTTCGTATGCATCCTGCATCTCGGAGTCTATTACTGTGGTTCCTGTGTTCTGCGATAATGTAAGTTCGGTTCCGCCAAAAGATAATGTTCCTGTGCCTTCGACCTCGATGTAAGGATAGGCTTCCATCAAGGTCGGATTCACCGCCGTGAATTCACTTCCGACAGCTCGCAAGATGTCGCCTGTATTTAGGTACTTCTGCGGTTTACATTCGAAAATCAACGAAAAGGCTCCGCTCTTTAAGAACGGAGTCGTTTTGGGTGTTAACGCTTTAACGTATTGAGCCATGCGGAACGTGTCGGGTTCTTCGCTCGTCTCAAGTTTGCAATAGCCTTCCTGCGATAAAAGAAAGTTCATGAGCTGAGGGAAGTTTGTTTTGAAATCGTCACGGATGAAGCAATTCACCGTGATAGTTAAATTTTTATATCTGCCATTCGAAATGGAAAGAGATCCATTTCTCCCTGGTACTTCGAAGAAAGTGACGTCCTTCTCTGGTGTGTCGAATAATTGTGAACCATCCCAGAAGGTTTTGTATGTTTCGAAGTCAACGTTGTTAAATCTAAACATTAACCGAATACCGCCTTTCTTTGGTTGTATAAGTTAGATAAGCCTTCATCGACTTCTTGGATGAAGTTATCCACAACGCTTCTGTCGAGTCCTGTGTCAGAATTGATCGTGACGTTGAAAGCGACAGGGCCGAAGCTATTGTTGGTTGTGTTTGCAGCAGGAGAGTTGAAAGCCAAAGTTCCTGCCACGTTGTCGATGGCATCTTCCACCTTGTATGCGTTGTCTCTGATACCGCTTGCCAAGCCTGCCATGAAGTCAGGCATCCACTTTTCAAAGTCTGCCAAAGGTCCAACGTCTGGATGCGAGAAGTGAAGGTATTTACTGATGCCATGAGCGACACCGCTTGCAGCGTTCACCGCGAGGTATTTTCCCGAATTGATGCCGTTCGCCAAGTTGCTCATCATGTCATAACCCCAACCCCAAGCGGAGCCAGCTGCTCCAGAGAGATGGCCGAACGAAACACCGGCAATGGCACCATTCACGGCACCTGCTCCTGTAGAAGCACCGTTTTTCATCTGGTCGAAGGCTCCGAGGAACTTCTGTTTTGCTTCCTCGGCTTTGGTTTGAATCTTGTCTTTGATTTCTCCGAATTTGGTTGCTACGTCGGTTTTGATCGTGTCGACCTTTTCCGTCAGTCCGTTTTTCATTTCTTCGAATTTATTCACGGCTGCGTCTTTTAATTCGGTTACTTTATTGTTAATTCCGTTTTTGAGGTTTTCCCATTTCTCCGTGACAGCGGTCTTCATTGCTTCGACCGTATTTGTTACGGATTCTTTTAAATTCGTGAAGGTTGTCGAAATGGCTTCCTTCGCATTGTCCCAAAGTTCTTTGGCCTTGGTGGAAATGGTTCCCCAATTCATAACCACGGCACCAATAGCGCCAATGGCTGCGATGGCAATTCCGACAGGTCCTGTCAATGCTGCAAAGGCTGCGCCGAATCCGCCAAGCGATGAGATAAGGCTTGCGATTTTAAGACCTGCAAACGCGGCGCCAATTGCTCCGATAGCTGCGGCGATTTGTCCGCCATGCTTCGAAATCAAATTAATAACGTTGCCGATGGATTTTGCAAATCCTTTGAAGTCTATCTTTTTGACTTCCTTGAAGAAGTCTTTGATTCCCTTGGTGATGTCTTTTAATAATTGAGAGACGTCAACCTGTTTCAGAGATTCGCCGATGTCTGTCATGACTTCGCCGAGTGCTTCGCCAACAGCAGACCAGTCAATTCCTGTCACCCATTCTTTCGCGGTTGTGAGTAATGATTCCATAGCAGGAGCCAGAGCAACACCAATTGTGTTTTTAACCATCTCAATAGTTCTCTGCCATCTCTGGTATGCATCGTCAACGCTCGTTAAGGCTTCCAGTTGCTCGTCCGTAAGAACGTAGCCTAATTCCTCCGCCTCTTGTCGGAAGGCTTCCATGCCATCTTTTCCTGCAGCAATTAACGGATTCAATTCTTTGGCGGATTTGCCGAAGATTTCCATGGCGAGCGCATCTCTCTCGGTTTCGTTGCTCATGTTTCCCAGAGCTTCTATGACATCATAGAAGACTTCCTCGTTATTACGAAGAGATCCGTCGGAGTTTTTGAAAGCGACTCCCAATTGTTCGAAAGCACCTGTGGCCGTCTTGCTTCCGTCTTTTGCGGAAGACATGGTCTTTGTGAGTTTAGTCAATGAGCCTGTGATGGTTGAGACATCCGTGTCGACTAATTCGCTCATGTAAGTGAATTCCTGCAACGACTTCGCCGAAAGTCCTGTCACCGTCGACATGGTGGAAATATCGTCGGCATATGCAGCCGAGCCAATGGAGATTTCCTTGAATGCTTCGCCGATGCCTTTTAATGCGTTTTTCAACATCTCAAGGCCTTTTTTGATAGCGTCGCTTGTGAGGTTGGCCTTTAATACATCGCCGAAAACAGAAGCCTTCTTTCCTGCTTCCTCGGTTTCGTCACCAACATCCTTGATGTCTTCTTTGTTCTCATCCATTCCGTCGGAAGTCTCATCCAGCTTCTTTTTCATGTTGTTCAATTCGGCATTCGCTTTATTAACGGCTTCCTGCCATTTATAAGTCTCTGTCGAATTCTCGCCGGTTTTATCTTTAGACTCTTGGAGTTTGGATGTTAAGAGTTCAATTCTTCTCTGTTGGTTTTCGATTTGTTTGTTTAATACTTCGGAAGTTTTAGCCGCCTTTTCCTCTGCCGTGGTGTTTTTGTCAAAAGAAGAGGTAACGGCCTTCATCTCGGAAGAAAGCATTTTCGCCTGTGCGATGATGTTATTGATTTGCGTTTTATACGTTTTCTCGCCGTCAATTCCTATTCTCGGCCCAATGTCTACCGCCATAATTTGCTTCCTTTCTATTTGATAAGCATTAGATCCTCTATGGTCGTGATGCTTGTTATTTTCTTACTTGTGATTTGTTTTGCGTTTCCGTTGTAAACGGAAAGACAAGCAAGGAGGTCCAAAAACTCCCACATTGGAGTTATCAGAACCTCCTGCTTTGTCATGTTTAATTCCTTGCATCCATAAAAGATGCACCAGGGAAGATTGAATTCTATTGAATCACTTCCTCGTTGTTTTTTTTTGGTTCGGTTTTCATCTCCTGCGCTTTACCGATATACGCTTCCTGCGCTTCCATCAATAACGCGGCGAATTGCTCGTCGTCCAGATACATCATGTCTTCTTCCGTGATGTAGTTCTGCTTGTATTCGTTATTGTAATAATGCAGGTTATCTTCATAGCCGTGATTTAAGGCCATGATAAACTTCATTGAGTTTTCGTATACGTCGGCCACGTCGATAAGCTGTGGATCAAATAACTCCGGCAATTTGTTTGTATCCTTATTCGGGCACATTGCCTTGATGTCAAAGTTCACTTTAACCGTTTTTAAAAATCCAACGTTTTTACCATTGATTAACATTCAACCTTCCCTCCTTTGGTTTGATTAGTTAGCGCCTAAAACCGCCTTAACCGCATTATAGGCTTCCACTTCGCTTGCCTGCGCTTCGCCGATTCTCTGCCATCTGTGGTTTGCAGAATCATCGCGGAAAATGTCGAAGACATATTCGTTCGTCTGGAACTCTACAGATTCGCCCTGCGTCGTTGCTGCGTATGACTCTGGTGTTAATTTAACTTTTGGGAAAACGTATGGAACAAAACTTTCCACGCCGTTTTCCATGTATTTGATAACAAAACCGATTCCGAGGAACGGAACGCTCTGTCTGTCATCGTAGTCGTAGAATTTAACGCTTGCGCTGCCGACCGTCTCCGTGGTTGGAGCAGGTAAGCCAGCGACCGCCTTTCTGACGTCATCATGCATTCCGTCACAAGTCAATGTGACCTGACCGCCTGTGAAAGCGACCTGTGCAGATTCAGCCATGACGTTGTTAGCATACCAATTTGTAGAATCGGCCGTGTCTAACGAGAAGTCAACACCTACACCACGCGCAAGATCATTGCCGTCGGAATAGGTAATGGTGCTTCCTGTGTTGGAATATAATGCATAATACGGATACGAATATCCGATAATGACTCTTCCTTCTGCCATTTTGTTTCTCCTTTATTTAATGATGTTTTGAATTTCTTCGTCTATTGTTAGCTTCATGATTTCTTCGCATTGCTTCTTTGAGTTTCGCACCGCTTTGGAAATGTAGCCGTATTTCTCAAGGAATGAAGTTCCGCTCTCTGTGGCTCTCGCAATTAGTACGTTCGGCTGGCCATTCGGCCATCTGTCCGTCACCATTGTGTTATAGCCATTGAAGCCTATCTTCACGTTGACGAATCCGTTTTTGTTTTCCATCTTTGCGATACCAAGTCCATTGATCAAGCCTTCTTTCTGCTTCGGATGGATGCCTTTTCTCATGCCTTTGACATATTTCCTGTCATCGGTTGGAAGAGACTGAATTCCTGCCTTGATGTTATCGGCGACAATTCCGGCACCTTTATATATTGCCTTGCCCATAGCCGAAGAGGTTTCCTTCTCCAGCTTTTGAAGTTCGGCAATATACTCGTCAATGCCTTGAAATTCGAACTTTGCCATTATTCTTCAACCTTGCCGAAAACGTAGAACCGCCATTCGTAGTGAATGAGGTTTGTCTCGTCTTCGTATTGGACAGACTCAAGATTCCACATGACTTTGTCGAGTGAATTCATGGCCTTCTGGACTTCATAGAAGAGTTCGTCAAACTCTGTCTTGGTGAATAAATCCACGTAACCGCGGAGCATCTGTTCTCTTTTGTGAGAGTTCGCTTCTAATGAGGTTTCCTCTCCGTCTTCCGCCCAAACAATGTAAGGCGCATGCATCTGCGGCCGCCAATAATGATACGCGTTTACTCCTTCAATGCTGTCGAGTGCTTCACCGATTTGCTTCAAGTAGTTCATAATTCTCCTCCAAGCGATAAAGCGACAATTCCGTCACGCGGATGCCGTCATCGTTCCGCACCATCGTAGCATTGTCAATTCTGTATTGGTTGCCATCTCCTGTGATAACATACATGCCTACGTTTATTTTTGAATCATAGTGGATACGTACCAATAGATCAACGCGCTGGTTCACACCATAAGCCAAGTATTGACGATTCACTCCGACCGTTCTTGCTTCAAACCAATAGCGTTTGATTTTCCGCAAGACCTGCCGTGGCATCCGTCCGCCTTCTGCGATGTTGTCCAAAGTGCAAATAAATAAAATCCCAGAGTCCATTTAGTTTTCCTCCGAGAGCTTTTCATGAAATAGACGATTGTTTAAGTTATATCGTAGCATTCGCGGCATCACGGAAGAAGCATCCTTCCGTTTGTCGTAAAGCCATTCCGCATATGCTACCACAAGGAATTGGTCTCCTGTGTCGTCGAAGTCTAACGTGATGCCTTCGGTTTCGATGAACTTCACGGCAGCGTCAACGAAGATGCTCAACTGTTCTTCCTTTTCCGCTTCCGCTTCTGCATCATAGAAATCAAAGTCAATATCAAGATTAAACCTCAATAATTTTAGAATGACTTGTCTTTGTTCTTCCGTCATTTTGTATCTCCTCTCATGCTATAAAGAAGCCAGAGGCATTGAACCTCTGGCTATATGTGTTTTTAGTTTGCTGTGTCGCTTGGGAATGTTGGTGCCGTTGTTACACCCATGACCGCGAAGGCTTCTCTGATGATCGGAGCGCCGTCATAACGAGCTGTTCCTTTGAACACTGTCTGATCATTCAGGAAGCGAACGTGTTCGGAAGTAGCGAACTGTGTTCCTGCTCTCTCTGCTAACAGGTATAAATCAAAGTAACCGAAAATAATTGTGTTGTCTGGGATGAAGTTCAGAACGACGATGTCGCCACCGACAACCGGCATTGTGCCGTTGACACCAGCGACTAAAGCACCTGCAGCGTTGTTGTTTAAAGATTCAGCAAGAATGGCTTTATAAGTCCTGTCATTCATAACCCAAGTAATGTTTCCACGCGCGTAATCGTTGGAAACAGTGGCGGATTCACCAATTAAAATCGGCAAAATGTTCGCTGTGCCCGTTGGAGGAGTGAAGACGTGAGTCTCATGCAGGTCTGCCCACGGTCTTGCCGTTGTTGGATATCCTGCTGGCTGTGCTGTCTGTGCTAAAGACGGAACGATACCCTGCGGCATATTGCTGGAAGCGGCATCTTTACGGCCGTACAGAATAGCCTTGTCAAGTGCTAAACCGATGCCCTGACCTAATGCGATTAAAATGGCGTTCATTAAATCAATGTCGCTGTCTTCAAGGTTTGCATTGCAAACGGCATAGTATCCGCCGACTTTGTAGCAGTCAACTGTCCAGTCATTGAAGACTAAAGACATTTCATTCAGATTTGCGCAGCATTCTGTCCAAATTGCTTCACTCGGTAAAGCCTGAATCGGCTGTTTGCCTTCGCCAGAAACACGCTGAACGTTTACTTTGTCATAAAGTTTGGAATAGTTCTGAATGTTTGCACGTAATAACGGCAGAACTTCTGTCGGGATGGTAGCGCCGACACCTGTGACGGCTCTCTTCTGTTTGATAGCGGAACGGATCTCGCCGAGCCATGCTTTAACGTCATCACGTTCGACCAGGCGGCTTCTTTCCTCCATCGTCATGTTTCCGAAAACTTTTCTTGTTTCCATTTTTGTGTCCTCTTTTCTTTCTTCTTCCACGGCTTTAGCAGGTTCCGTCTCCTGTTCTTCCTCTTTTGCGGCGAGTTCGTTTTCTAATGCTTCGACTTCACCGGCAAGAGTTTTTTCTTTGTCTTCCGCGTCTTTCTTTTCAGCGTTGAATTTATCAATTTCTTCATCGACAACCTTCATTTCTTCTTCGGTAGTCGCTTCGGAAATAGCCTGCTCTAATTCGGCTTCACGTGTTTCGAATTCATTCAACTGAGAGCGGAAGGCATCGAGTTCTTTCTTCTTTTCGTCGATTCTCCGACGTAAAAGCAAAACCTTTAACATTTTGTGTCTCCTTTCAGCTTTGCCAATGTTCGAACCTTTAAGGCTTCCAAGCGTTTTGCCTTGAGTTCTTCCAAGTCATGCTTTCTCGCCTGAACGCTTGTATCCGTGTAGGCTGGGAACGTGCACACGCTCACTTCGAATAGATCCACGTCTTTGATAGTCCAATGAACGCTTCCATCCTCACGGAACTCGGTTTCCTCGGATGTGATGAAAAATCCGATAGAACATTGATTCACGTCACCTCGCTGGACTCTGGCATAAATGTTCATGGCGTCAGTATCTTTCGGATTGATAATGACGTCACCCCATAAGCCGAAGTCGTCTTCGCGGATGGTCAATGTTCCAGCGGTAGTTCTCCCAATAACTAAAGTGTCATCATGGTTGATCAATGCGCGGACATCATTCTGCAGAGAGTTTGTGAATGCTCCCTGTGCGATGCTTTCAGAAGCACCGTCGAACATTTCATAGTTTTTATTGAACACCGCGAAATAACCTGCGATGTGCAATTCATTGTTTTCCTCTCGGATTTCTGGATTCTTCATGACCGAGCGGAACTGTTTTGTTTCTCTTTCCATAGCGTCTTCTCCTTAATTGTTTAGTTTGCTTTGATTCCCAGAATCTTCGATAGGAATGTAGTTCTCAAGGACTTTGTATTCATCCAAGCCTTCCTTCCATTCCAAGCCGATTCTGTCTCTCGCTTCATTGCCTGCAACCCAACCGCGGTCACCATAAGCCGTGAATACTGATGTGATTTCGGCCATGTCGTAGGATTTCAAACTCCAATAATTTAGTGAAATATACCAATTCGGGTTGATGATGAGCTTCTTCGTCATCTCCTGCTCAATGCCGAGAATTAACGTTCTTAACCGAGTTTCGACGAAGTGGTTCCAATGAGCTTTGTTGAATTCGCCAACACCTAATAAAAACGGCGGAACCCCAAAGATGGAAGCCACCGTTCTTTTGTCTAATTCAATGTTTTTATCAATTGCAAGGTCGGCCAATGTTAGCGGACGGACCTGCTCAACGGAAAACTGATCCGCTGGTATCATCCAAGGCTCGCCAACCGAAGCACTCTTCACGTACTCTTCAAGGAGCTTCTGTCTTCCCTCTTTGCCGGAGAACTCTTCCGTTAAGGCATCCACCTTCACAATGAGAGAAGGCTTCCACTTTGATTCCATGAAGGCTTTTTCCGTGACCGCTGCCTGTTTTAAACTTTGAACCAAGTCTTGAAGAATCACGTTGATTCCTGTCCCCTTCCACAAGTAATACTTGTCGGGATTGAAGACAAAATGAAGCACGTCTTCTGGCCGTCTTGCTTTGCCATCAATTAAAATCGAATAGTCTCTGTATGAATTCCCCTTCGGCTCAAACTGAACGCGATTTGCCGCAATTGGTTCCAGAGACTGAATAATTCCATTATAGGTATGAGGAACCACAACAGAATTCCCTTTGCCGTAAAGTAACAGGTTCATGATGATGTTTGTCATCCATGTCATTCTTGTCATTGTCGGCATTGGGTCAATGTCAATTTTTCGGGAAAGTTCGTTTTTAATTCGAACGTCTCCGTTCTTGGTATTTGACATCAACTTAATGGTCATGCTCCCGATCAATTCCGCGATTCGTAAAGCAGCCGTGACGACTTCTGGGCATTTATCAAGGCTGACATATTCCGACACACAAAGGCTGTCATAATCGTCAGCGATAAGGAAGGCCGCCACCGGCTTGTTTGTGTTCGTCGGCTTTGTATCGCTCGGCTGAGCTGATGTTCTAAATTTTTTCTTTCTCGCCATTAAAATTCTCCTTAATCAAACCACTTCTTCGCTTTCATCTTCTTTTCCTGGTCTTTCATGTAGCAAATGCAGGAGAAGACCGATGCGTCGAAAAGGTCAATTCTCTGTGTCGGCTCGACCTTCTCATATTGCACCGCGTCGTCCGTCTTCTCGATGGCGCGGACATTCGCAACGCAATATTCGTAAGGCTCAGCGTGACAATAATAAAGGGTCCCGTCTTTTGCTGATTTCTCAATTCGGCGGAAACCCTGTGATTTTACATAGTAATACTGAGGTTGATCGACTATCTTAAAGCCTGCCGCTTCCATCATTGGGAAGTATTCCTCTGTGGCAAACTTTCGGTCGTGGCCAACCATTCGAATCTTGAAGCCTTTGTTTCTCATGGAAATGAACCAATTCACGACATCTCCCATGTTTACCGTTGGGGAGTTGCACATGGTCAGCCATCCGTCATCTTTCCAACCGAATAAAGGAATGTTGTCTTCATCAGCTTTTGCGGCCGCCTGTGTAATCGGGAAGAAAGCGTGAGGGATGATGATGTCCGTCCCTTCGTAGTTCCCAAACAGACATGCAGCCGTGAGGTCGTACATTCTCGACAGGTCGGCACCGCCGTACCATTGAATCGGAAGTTTTGCGAGTTCTTCCATGGTCCAATTGTATTTCGCATCCGATGCTTGGAATTCGTTTAAGTTGAAGTAGGCCTTCAAGGAAGATGTGTAAATGTTTAACCTTCGCGAGAGGAAGTCTTTTCGCTTTATTGGGTCGTTAGCTGCTTGAAGACTTGCTTCACGGATCTCGCTTGGCCTTATCGTCACTCCGTAGTTTGGATTAGCTTTCTGATGCTGGATAGGATTTGTATAATCCACTTCACCGCCTTGGTCTTGATCTGCTCGTGCCATGAAGACGAATAACGAATCATTCTCCAATTGTCCGTTCACGACTTTGGCACAATACTCTTGGTGAGAATAACCGAAGGAGTTGACGTTGTCGCCTGCCGTGGTAATGCCTATCATCAGCCTGTTTTCGTAAGATGCCTGTGCTTCTTTGAATCGGTTATATTGCGAAGCCTTGCGATAGGATGCGACTTCATCCGCAATTGCAAACGAACAGTTGAAGGAGTCTTGCGCATCTGGGTTGGTTGGCATTGCGATAATTTCCATCGTGCCATCAAGATTTCCGGCTTTATCAAAGAAGGAATAACGGATGGAATGATCAAAGGAGTTATCCTTCACTTCGAAGGTGTTTCGCATTCCGTTATAGTCCAACGAGAAGGTTATAAAAGAGAATGCTTCCATCGTCTGCTTCAAAGCCGATGCAACAATGTATGTCGTCGCTCCGCTCTTCCTCTGGAGGATGGATACCGCAAAGGCCAGCGCGGCCACGAAGGAAGTCTTTCCGTTCTTTCTTCCGATTTCGATGAAGGCTTCTTTATATCGTCGGAGGTTCGTTCCCTTGTAGTAAAAACCGAGGATGTTGGCCGTGATGAAGATTTCCCAAGGAGACAACATCAACGGCTTTCCCTGCAGCGGATTCCCTTCCAAGTCTTCCCCTTTTTTATGTACGAAAAAACCTTGAATAAAGTTGATGCAGAAATCTACATCAAAACTTCGATATTCAAGGTCTTCACGTTTTATGTCTTCTTTGAATCGCTTGCAGGCATTCGTCACTTCGACGCTTGCAACCTGCTTCCCAGAGATGACGTCGTCAGCGTATTTGATGGCTTCTTCTTTGTATTTCTTCGCCATCAAGTAATCCTTTCTAATAGTTTTTCAAAAGACCCGACCCCTTTGTCTTTAATCGCATCAGCATTCAGTTTCTTCAAACCGCTTGGAGTAAGACCCAAGTCTCGCCAATAAGAGAGAGCCTGCGTGTTGAGTTCCATTTCCATGACGAGAACAGGATTCTTCACTGTGTTTTTCTCTTTGGCTTTGTTAGTGTGAATAATGGTTGGAAGAGATCCGCTTTCAACATACTGTTCGTGCGTCTTGTCGCGATTCTCCATGATTTGAGCAAGGGTATCAATGACATCAAGATAAAAGTCTTCATAGGTGCCGGCATCTTGGCAGCACTTAATTATTCGTTTTTTCCATTCTGCTTTTTCCATTGATTCTCCTTTCTATCAAATCTCCAAATAAAAGGCGATGACAAAGTCATTCACTCCGATGAAATCCGTCTGGCCGTCGGTAAAAATTATTCGCGAGGAGGGTAGTTCGCCATGTGTATTCTGTTTTTGTCAACGATTCTCGGAAGTGAGCCGCCATTCCGAATTCTTGGGGAAGTTTTCATGGCAGATAAAACAGAATAGCAGCCGCCTTTTATTCAGAGATTTATAAATAAAATTTGTTTGCATTCTTCAATTTCTTTGCAAAAGCGAAGATTCGTTATAGATTCGCGAAGATTTCGGGGGAAAATTCCCTTTTTTCCAAAAATCGGCCCTGTGTATAAATACC
>Ga0326512_10003002_pt1 | contig 12438 bp, 18 predicted proteins | sample 1_2617_0518_D_FD_203652 | JGI IMG/M metagenome (GOLD analysis project Ga0326512, IMG submission 203652) | Bovine rumen microbial communities from UC Davis, California, United States - 1_2617_0518 | ecosystem: Host-associated > Mammals > Digestive system > Stomach > Rumen | place: USA... | reverse complement strand
TGTTCCTGATTATAATACTTTAGTATATCCTATGACTTCTAAACTTTTTATAAATGGATGGAAGGAAGTGTTATACCTTTTAAAATCAGTAGCATATCTTAATCAAATTAAAGGTTATGAATTTTAAAGAATTAGATAGATTTTATGCAGAGAATTTTAGTTTAGGAAATTTAAATCCCAAAACTGATTCTAAAATGACTAGTTTTGAAAAGAAACTAGAATTAATTAGTCTTATAAATTATGTCTATTCTAAAAACAAACCAAAAAATCCAGATTTAACTCATTATGCAATTATATTAAAGTTATCTGATAAATTAGGACTTCCTGATGAGTTTTTGAAAGGATTAAGTATAGTTTGTAAAGATTTTGGACTTCATAATTCAGAATTTCCTACTTTTGGTTTGGAAGGTAAAGATATTATTAAGGAAATAAGAGGAATTTTGTCTACTTATATGCCTTTTTAATATATCAAAAAAAATATAAGATATTTAAAATTTGTTAAATCATATAAAAATATTTTGCAAATTTTAGAAAAGCAATATATTAGATTCATACAGAACAAAAGTTCTAAGTCCAGTAGATAGAATAATTTTATTAGATAATTTATAATGGGTGATAAATCACCATGCTAATGATTATTTTAAAAAATTATTTATTATTATGAATTTAATGTTTAAGAAATTTGAAACAATTGGAAAGTCTAAGGAGGAAATTATTAAGAATGTAGCACCTATGAACCTTATGGTTGATGCAACACAGGCATATAAGAAATGGGCAAAGGAAAATGCTGCTAATGAAGATAATATTAAGGAGTGGATGAAGGATTATCTTCGTAAAAAGAAGTATGATAAGCCCAATATGGGAGCTTATATTGTTACACAAACAGGTGTATCAGATACTCGTGAACGTCCCTATAAGGTAACTAAACTTAAGTATGATAAGAGAACTCACTCTTTTGAAAAGGTCTATGTAGGACGTAATGCTGAAACTAATGAGGAAATCTTTGTAGAAAAGACTTCTAAAGCTGCTGAACAGGCTTGTAAGGATTGGATTATTAAAAATCAAAAGAGTGTAAATCTTTTTGTAGAGGCTCGTATCAAGGAAAAGAATGCTTTGTATGCTACTGTTGAATATACTCCTACCAAGGGAGCACAACCCTACAAATTTTTGGTATTCGGATTTGTTCCAGTAGAGGATTAATTGTTTCAAATATATCTCGCGTATTATGCCTAGTTAGAAGAAATTCTAGCTAGGCATTTTCTTTATTTAATATTACAACATTGAAAAATGAATAAAATTAGTGAAAAGAAAATAAAAGAATTAATAAACGAATTGAAAGGTTTATCTACCTTAAAAGATAGTAAAAGAAAAACAAATTATTGGTATAATCAAAAACAAAATATTGTTAATGCTGATAATTTATCTACAAACCTAATTAAGGAATTTCTAGATGAATATAATCGAGTCAAGAAAAATACTGGAAATATTGAATCTATAGATACTGATGATAGAGCAATAACTAACGTGGAACGTGATGAAGAAGGATTAATTCAATACTATACATTTGAAATATTTAGAAAAGATACTTCCACACTAATTGGAAAATTAGATAGAAAAGAAATGGAAACTATTTATAGACTCTATAGTATATATGGGTCAAATTTAACACAAAAAATAGTTTCTAGAGAATTTCCTCAGTATACATTTATTGAATTTAAAAGAATTCTTCGAGCTTTTAATATTTACAAAGCTAATTCAGAATTTGCTCCTCATATTATTGAAGAGAAAACTGAAGAAGAATTAATTAATCTTCATAATCAAAATAAAGAAAATAATGTTCTCAGAAGAATTGAGAAAGACCAATTAGTAGAAGCTAACAAGCTTATTAATAAACTTGCTCAAGAAAATCAAAAACTTTCTAAATCATCTAAATTATTTGAAGATTTATTAAAATATAATCCAGATTTTAAAAATGAGGTTCCTCTTCTTAATATTGAATCTAGAAATAAATCGGCAATAATTTGGTTATCTGATTTACATATTGGAGCCTATAATGAAAAATTTGGATTTTATCAATTACCAAATTATGATAAAAAAGAAATTAAAAGAAGACTAGATTTGATTCTTAGTAAATTTAGTGGTAAGAAATATAACCATTTAATTGTAGTAGATTTAGGAGATTCTATTGATCAATATAATAAAGAAACTACAAGAGGAGGTCATCTCCTTCCAAATAATATGACTGATAAAGAAATGAGTCATCTTTATCTGGATTGTATGGATTATTTCTTTAAAAACCTTAAAGTTTTAACTAGTGCAGATGATTATTCATATTTTAGTATTGGAGAATCTAATCATAGTGGGGATTTTGGATGGGCTCTTAATTTAGCATTATCTTATAAACTACAACAACAAGAATGGAATACTTACGTTAGTAATTATCCTATTGATGATTTTAGTGTGGGTGATCATAAATTTATCTATACTCATGGTAAAGATAACCAAAATCAATCTAGACAATTTCCTCTAACTTTAAATCCTCAAACTGAACTTTATTTTGCTAACTATATTGCAGAGAAACAACTTAATAAAGATAATCATAAAATATATGTAGTAAAGGGGGATTTACATCAATATGCTTATACTTCTGGAAAGCAATTTGATTATATTTCAGTGGGAAGTATGTATGCAACTTCAAATTACATTGCAGCAAATTGGGGTAACACTCCTTGGAGTATAAATTATTCCGAAATTGAAGGAGATACTATAATGTTTGGTAAAATATCTGATTAATTATGTATAAAGAATATTTAAAAGCAATTGATGTTATATCTGAGGAAGATTTTAATGAAGTAATGAAATCTATTCCTGGCTCTGATGAAATTAACTTTGATGAAGTACTTTTTTGTGATTATAGTACCGATAAAAATTCTTTGGCATACGATTTAATAGGCTATATTATGAATAATAAGTTTCGTGAATGTTATTTAGATGATTGTAGTTATGATAACAAATCTCTTCGAATTGGGGATATACAAAGTATAGAGGATCTTGAAAAAATAAAAGAATTTTTCTCTGGTTGGACTATCGAAGAATATGATGAAATATTAGAAGAACTAAAGGAAATTGAGAAAGAAAATTCCAAAAAGGGAGAAGTTATAAAACTTCGTGATACAATCTTTAATAAACTTTATGATATAGAAAATATAGATAAACTAAAAAATATATTAGACTATGTTAACAAGGACTGATGTTTTAAATAAAGCTATTGATGAATGTATAAAAGAACTATATTCTTTAGTCCAACCTCATGTTGAATGGGAAGATTTTAGAAAAGAATGCAAAATTTATTCTAATAAATACAAAACTTGGGAACAATTTATTCATCTTTATTTTAAGATAAAGGAAGAAACTTTAACTGAAGAAGAATTAAAAGTATATTCTACACTACCTGTTAAAGATTGGGAAGGAAAAAGTATAGAAGAATGCATTGGTCCTAAACCATTTGAATTTTATTATCTTCCAAGAGAAGTACTTAATGAAATTGTAAATTCTTATGTGTATGCTTATAAAATAGATTCCCATCAAGAACTTCTTGATACTATACAAATTCTAAAAGACTATTGTAATAATCCTATAATTGAGAAATATATAAAAAGAAAAGATGGTAATCCTGAATATAAAGGATATGAATATCCTGATAATTTAGAGAAAGAAATTCAACATATAATTAAAAAAGATTATCCAGACATAAATGAACTTGAATTATCTTCTGAGTGTATTTCTAAGTTCTTTAAGTTTCTTGACATGGCTGGAAAATTTTATGTTTGGAATGGAGATTTAAGTACATTTTATACGTCTATATATTTTGGTCCTAGTCCAAGTTCTAATAGGGAAATGGTTATAAAGAACTGGAAAATTTATAGAAAACAAGATATTAAAATTGATGAATCAAAATACAAAGAAGACAATGATTACGATTAATTATGGATTTAACTCTTGAACAATTAATAAAAGGAAAACAAACTCGAATTAAAGATAAAGAGTATTTTCCTACAGCTGCTTATGTAGAACCATTTATTGAAAGAGTAAGTAGACTTACTAATAAATTTGTTTGTAAAGCAGTTTTGCCCAATCAAATTACTCTTACTAAAGATGGAGATATTGATTTAGAAGATCAAACATGGAATAGAGTTTGGATTCAAGCAATACTTCCTGATGATTATCCTATTCCAAATCATAATAATGTAATTGGAATGGTATATGGTTTGGATGTTAGAAAACCTGTGTTTAAAGTATATAGAGGAGGTCTTAATGACGCTTGTACTAACCTGTGTGTTTTTTCAAATGATATACTCTCTTGCCAAGATATAGAACCAGAAACTCCTGTTGATTTTAAATGTGTGGATAAAATTATTGAAAGTACAGATAATTCTGCACAAATGATTAGGAGTTTAATGAATAGAGAATTTAATAAAGATATCAGACTTGTTAATGAATCCTTAGGAAAATGGATAAGAAATTGTATAGAATTATCTTATAATATAGGATTTGGAACAGTAAAAATTGCAACTTCTACTCCAATAGATGCTTTTAAAATGCTCTTTTATAAGAAAGATTCTGATTATTATATAGTTGATAAAGAGGCTAATATGTATGATGTATATGGAGCTTTTACTCAATGTATTACTAATAATTTAACTAAAGATATTATGAATCAAACAGAAAAAACTTTATTAATTAAGCAAATTCTTGGTTTATGACAAGACAAGATTTCAATAATTTAATATTAGAAGAACTTAAGTCTATTGCTAAAGCAAATCCTAGTCTTCGATTTCATCAATTATTATTTTGCTGTAATTTATTACATTTAACAAACGGTAAAGTAGATGATCCATTTTATATGGAATCTGAAGATGCTTGGGAAAAATTAAAAAATAGTAAAATTCGTAATAAACTTTATAATTAAATTAATTATGGAAAAGTTAATAAAGAATCCACTATTAGGAGCTATTTGTGGGGATATGATAGGAGTTCCTTATGAATTTCGTAAAAATAAAGCAGAAAAAGATTTTCCCCTTTGGTCTAATTATTCCAACTTTTCTGATGATACTGTAATGGCTGTAGCCGTAGCAGAATGGTTATTAAATCCTCCGTATAACACTAGTAATTTAATAAAAATTATGCGGAAATGGGGAAGAAAATATCCAAATGTTGGTTATGGTACAATGTTTGGAAGATGGTTAAGAGAAAATAATCCTCAGCCTTATAATAGTTATGGCAATGGTTCAGCTATGAGAGTATCTCCTGTTGGATGTGCTTTTCATACTTTAGAAACTACTTTAGTTGTAGCAGAACAATCTGCTTCTATTAGTCATAATCATCCAGAAGGAATTAAAGGAGCAAAAGCTGTTTCTGAATTAATTTGGGAGTATTTACATAACAAAGATACAGAAGCTGATTGGTTCGGAACATATGCTAGTGTATATGATTCATATAATTTATCTAGAACTCCAGAACAAATTATAAAATCAGGATATAAGTTTGATTCTACTTGTCAAGGTAGTGTTCCTGAAGCTATTTGTTGTTTTCTTAATAGTAATTCATATGAAGAAACTATAAGAAATGCTATATATATAAATGGAGATTGTGATACTCAGGCAGCTATAGCAGGTAGTATTGCAGCAGCATGTTGGGGAATTCCTAAAGAAATTGCTGATGAAGGAATTGAAAGACTTCCAAATGATTTATATGATGTTCTATACAAATTTTCTGAAAAATTTAATTTAGATTTATAATGAGAAAATATAAAGTATTATTAATATGTAAAGATTATGATAATCCTAATGGAATTAATCATTATATGAAATATGAAAAAGAAGTAAATGAAGATCTTTTTAATGCAATTTATAAATTGCTAACTTAATTAAAAATTTGATATAAAAGGTTTAATGAATAAATTTAATATTCACAGCTATTAAAAATAGTGAGATAATTAAATTATTTATTAAACCTTTATTATTTTTATGGAAATACAAGAATGGTTAAATGGAAATCAATTATCTATTGATATTTGGAATAAAAAGTACAGATGGAATAATGAAACATTAGATGAATGGTTTAAAAGGGTTAGTAGTGGAAATCCAGTAATTGAACGACTTATCAAAGATAAGAAATTCTTATTTGGAGGACGTACACTTTCTAATATTAATACTAGTAAAAAAGGAAGTTTTAGTAATTGTTATTCTCATGGATATGTAGAGGATTCATTAGATGATATTATGCAAACAGCTACTGATATTGCTAGAACTTTTAAAGTACAAGGAGGTCAGGGACTATCTCTTTCTAAAATTAGACCAAAAGGAGCTAAAATTGGAGGACAATTTGAATCTGATGGAATAGTTCCTTTCATGGAAATTTTTAATAGAGTTACTGAAAGTATTTCACAAGGAGGTTCTCGTAAAGGAGCACTTATGATGTCTATAGATATATGGCATCCAGAAGCTGAAAAATTTATTACTATTAAATCAGACCTTAATAGAATTAATAAAGCAAATCTTTCTCTTGAAATTGATGACGAATTTATGGATGATGTATGTAAAGGAGTTACAGAAAAAGAGAAAATCTTTAAATATGAGGGAGGAGAATATAAATATACTGTAAATCCTACTAAATTATTTGAAATTATTTGTCAACAAGCATGGGATTATGCAGAACCTGGAATATTATACACTAACAGACTTAGAAATTATAATATGTTAGAGTTCGATGATGAGTATAATATAGAAACAACTAATCCGTGTGGGGAACAGCCTTTATGTAAGCATGGAGCCTGTAATTTATCATCAATTAATGTATCAGAATATGTTAAAAATCCTTTTACTCCAAATGCTAAGTTTGATTATGATGAATTAGGACAAGATATTCCATTTATTGTAAAAGCAATGGATGATGTTCTTGAAAAGAATTTGAAAAATCATGCTTTACCTGAACAAACTGAAGTTGCAAAAAATTATCGCAATATCGGAATAGGTGTTATGGGTCTTGCTGACTGTCTAGTTAAATTAGGGTATAAATATGGAAGTGATGATGCTATAGGATTTTCTTTAACTTTAATGAAGTTCTTATTTAGAAAATCTATAGAATCAAGTGTAGCATTAGGTATGGAAAGAGGAGATTATCCTAAATATAAACCTTGTGTATGGGATTCTACTATTATTAAGAATACATTTACTGAAGAAGAAATTCAACAATTTAAAAATATAAATCATTTAAGGAATTGTTCACTTCTCAGTATTGCTCCAACTGGATCAATAGGAACAATGCTTAATATAAGTACTGGTTGTGAACCTTTCTTTATGTTATCTTATACTAGAAAAACTGAATCTTTAAACGGAGGAGAATCTTCTTATTATCAAGTTGATTTACCAGTAGTTGAAGAATACAAAAAAATTACTGGAGATGTAAAATTACCAGACTATTTTGTAACTTCACAAAATCTTAATTGGGAAGATAGAATTAGAATGCAAGCTGCTTTACAACAATATTGTGATACTGCAATAAGTTCTACTGTGAATCTTCCAGAAAAATCAACTATTGAAGATGTTAAAAATCTTTATAAAGAAGCTTGGATACAAGGATTAAAAGGAGTAACCATTTTTAGAAATAATTGTAAAAGAATAGGTATTCTTACTGAAGAACCTAAAAAAGAAGAAACTCTATTTGAATTTAATGAAAATCCATTCGCTTTAAAAAGAGGAGAAATTATTAAAGCTGATGATGATTGTATAGGTCTAAAACGAACTTTAACAACTGGTTGTGGAACATTACATTGTGAATCATTTTGGGACCCTGATACAGGAGAACTTCGTGAAATGTATCTTAGTAAAGGTTCAAAAGGTGGATGTAATAATTTCATGATTGGTCTTTCACGTATGGTTAGTTTAGCAGCAAGAGGTGGAGTATCTATCGAAGCTATAATAGATCAACTTAATTCATGCGGGGTATGTCCATCTTATGCAGTGCGTCATGCTGTGAAAAAAGATACATCTTTAGGAAGTTGTTGTCCTGTTGCAATAGGTAATGCTTTAAAAGATATGTATGAAGAAATTCAGAGTATTGTTAAACAACCAAGAACTGAAATTAATAAAGAAAGTGAAAACGATACAGAATATGAGAAATGTCCAGAATGTGGTAAAAAAGGGCTTACTCATATTGGGGGCTGTGACGAGTGTATTTATTGTGGCTTTTCACGTTGCCAATAAAATAGAAGAATTTATATATAATAATTCTTATAATATATTAAATAAATATGAAAATAATAACCGAAGGTTGTCCAAATGATAATGAAGTAATGATGGATGAAATACAAGTTAAGTATTATCAAGAACCAGATAATTGTTCTAGTGAAGACGACTATCAGGAATTAATTCTTAAAACCAAAGATGGAGGAGGAGGTAAATATATAAACCTTTCTACTAATGAACATGGTTGGAGTTTTGATTCAATAGAAGATCTTGTAGATATTATTAAACAATTTAAAAGTTTATATGAAAATACTGATAATAGGTGACATTCATTGTCGTAAGTTTTGGAGAAATGCTATTAAAGATAATGAATCTAAGGTTGATAAAATAATATTTTTAGGAGATTACTTAGATGCATATCCTGAAGAAATTGTGGAAGCTCCAGAATTGATGGAATGCGATAATTTCTATGATTCAAAAAATCTTCTTAAAATGCTAGAAGATATAGTTTCTTTAAAGAAGAATAATCCAGATAAATATATTCTTCTTTGTGGAAATCATTCATGTAGTTACATATGGTCTAAATTTAATGCAGCTTCAAGAACTGATTATAAAAATTGGGAAAAATATCATAAGTTTTTTTCAGAAAATTTAGAATATTTTAACTTAGTTTGGATTGAAAATGATACGATATTTAGTCATGCAGGAATCTCAAAAGGGTGGGCAGACCAATTTTTGTATCATTATATGAAATATGATGAAGGAGCTGAATTAGAAAATAATTCTCTAATATTTGAAACAGCAAGAGTATTAAAAGATACTCCGTTAAAAGATTTTAATAACTTCTATATTAAAGCTATTTCTAATATATCTCATTATAGAGGTGGAGATTATTTTTATGGTTCTTGTGAATGGGCTGATTTAAGAGAACATATTAATATGAAACAGGGTACTACTGAAATAGTTCCAAAAGGTGAAGATGGAATATATCAAGTGTTTGGACATACACAAGTTATTAAACCCATTATTACAAATAAATGGGCTTGTCTAGATTATAAACAAGGATTTATATTTGATACTATTACACATGAATGTAAAAGTTGTCTATAAAGACTTAAAAGATAAGGAGTTTTTAGATTTAATAGATCTTAAAACTCCTATTTTTGTAGAATATATAGATATAAATATGGTAAAAGGAAAGAAAGAAGGTTGGAAATTAATGAACTATTATGGAACAACAGTTTTTCCTTTTATAGAATTAGAAATAGATGAATCTAACAGAATTCCTTTTTATAGTGAAAGAGGAAATGCTGTAGGACAATTTATTAACTATATTAATAATGAAAATTCCCTTTAAAAGACTTAATGAAAAAGCTATAATTCCAGAATTTAAACATCCTGAAGATGCTGGTAAAGATTTATTTCCTGTTAGTGTAAAATATAATGAAAAATATGATAGACTTGAATATGGGTTAGGATTTGCTACTGCAATTCCAGAAGGATATGAAGTAGAAATTAGACCTAGAAGTAGTCAAACTAAAAAAGATTGGTATATTCCTAATGCTCCAGGAACCATAGATGCTGGATATAGAGGAGAATGGTTTGTAATGTTTAAACATAGAGTTCCATTTGAAACCCTATTTCCTGATGGAGATTATGAACTAAATGTTAATGAACTTATAAATGAATTAGCTCCTTATAAACCTGGCGAAGCAATAGCGCAAGCTCTTCTTCATAAAAGAGAAGATTGGGAATTTACGGAAGTAAATGAACTAGATGAAACAAAAAGAGGTGCTGATGGAGGTTTAAATAGAGAAGGAGAATGATTAGTAAAGAATTATTTATTAAATATATTGAACAATATCAAAGATTTAATACTGCTTTTGAAAGAATAGAAGAAGCACTAATGGGGAAAAAATATAGTTCTAATTTATATGAATCAGATTGGGTAGATTCAGTAGGATGTATGTTAGATATATTTTTGGAATCTCATCTTACTAAGGAAGGATGGGATTTATTAAATTGGTGGTTATTTGAAGATGTTGATAAACTAATATATAATAAAGATAATACAACTACTTCCGTTAAAACATTAGATGAATTGTGGGATTTCCTATTAACAGATATAAATTTATATTTTAAAAATGTCTGATTTATTTAGTTCTCAAGAACAGACTCATTGTTGGTTAGTCTCTAGAGGAGCTAGAGGAGAAATAAGATGTTTTGAAATATGGTATGAAAAAGAAGGGGATTGTTATGTTATTTACAGACAATCTTCTCAATTAGGAGGAAAAATAGTTGAACAACCTAGTATAACCATATGTGAAGGAAAAGTTAAAAGAGATACTCTTGCACAAACTACATTAAAGTTTTTATCTTTAATTAAAGAAAAAAAAGATAAAGGTTATAAAGAACTAGAAAAGGATTTTTATTCATATAATGAATCAGAAATAAATAAAATTCTTCCAAAAGAAAATACTGATTCAAATGGATTTAAAAAACATATGTTAGCAAAATCCTTTGATAAAGTTAAACAATCTGTTATAGACAAAGAAAAGTATTGGTATGCTAGTAGAAAAATAGATGGAGTTAGAACATCTTTTTATTGGAAAGAAGGAAGAATAGTTACTGCCTCTAGAGGTGGAGGAAATTATGATCCTGCTTGTCAACATTTTATTAATCATCCACAGTTTATAGAATTTTTTAAAAAACATCCAGAATGTATTTTAGACTTAGAACTCTATAAACATGGAAAATCTCTTCAACAAATATCTGGAGCAGCTCGATTAGAAAAAAATGCTTACGATTGTAAATGGTTAGAAGGATATATTTATGATGTAATGTATCCTACTATCCCTTTTGAAACTAGATTAAAAATCTTAAATCAAATTACTAAAGAGCTTAATCTTGGTTTCGATCCTTATCGTCAATGGAATAAAGGAGAACTTCAACTTCAAATGGTTCCCCAAATAAAAGTTTCTGGATATGATAATATCATGAAATTGCATAATGATTATGTAGAAGAAGGATTTGAAGGAGTCGTTATACGTAATCCTAATAAGCCTTATGGTTTTGGAAAAAGAACCAATGATATGATAAAAATTAAAAAGTACAAAACTGAAGAATTTTTAGTTATTGATTATGAATTTGGATTAAGAGGCTCAGAGGATATGGTATTTATATGTCAAACTAAAGAAGGTAAAGAATTTAAAGCTAAACCTTGGGGAGATAGAGAACAAAAAGATTGGTATATTGAACATTTTGAAACAGCTTGTAAAAATCAGTTAGCAACTATTAAATTCTTTACAATGTCTGACGATAAATGTCCTTTACAACCATCTTTAATTAGTTTTAGATATAAAGAGGATTTATAATATGTTATATAGAGGTTGTATTACTGTTAAACGATTAATTAAAGAAGATATATATGTAATAGTAGAAGCTGATACAGACGAAGAAGCTTTGAAAAAATTAATAGATGAAAATTATGAATATGAAGAGTCTGAGGAAACAGAGGATTTAGGTATTTTAGAAACATTAAATAGAGAAATTATTGATATTTATGATTAAACCTTGGTTAATTACAGCCTCCGCTCCAATATGCGGAACTGATACACATTATTGTGCATATTCGGAAGAAAATCCATTAGATTCTGATGATTTTCCTTTTGATGAAATAATTGAAGATTTGTGGGATAGTTATAGTATGTATCTTGGTCTTGATGATGAAGAGTACTCATCTGAAGAGGAAAGAGATAAAGCATACGAACAAGCTAGAGAGGATTGGAATTATGATTGTAATTTTTCTTCAGAAGAAATGGATTTAGAAGTACATAATCCAGATGAGTATGAAATTATTTATGATGAAAGAGAATGATTCAATTAGTAGTTAATACTATATTATTAAGAGAAATAGATGAGCGCAAGTTAATTAATACTTACGCTCATTTAATTTATAATAATGAAGAAGATATTTCTAATGATATTAAAATAAAGGAAAATCTTATACAACTTTTTGACTGGGACAAAAATGGAGATAATGGATTAGGAATTTACTGTGGAAAATTTGAATCCATAAAAGAAAAAGATTGGAAAAATTTAATTGATTTTATTAAGAAAAATTATTATGAAATAAAAAAATTAAGTTGTCCCTTAGTTAAAAAAAGAAGATTAGAATCTATTAAAATAATAA
>Ga0326512_10003001_pt1 | contig 12453 bp, 19 predicted proteins | sample 1_2617_0518_D_FD_203652 | JGI IMG/M metagenome (GOLD analysis project Ga0326512, IMG submission 203652) | Bovine rumen microbial communities from UC Davis, California, United States - 1_2617_0518 | ecosystem: Host-associated > Mammals > Digestive system > Stomach > Rumen | place: USA... | reverse complement strand
TCCTGTAACTCTACACTTTTCGGAAAGCGTGCCCAGGCAGTAAAAGACCCTAAAGGGATTTACGATTGGATTTGGTTGATAGCTAATAAATGACCCCGGTGATATGAAAAAAAAATCCAACCTGCCGCCTATTTTCAATGGCAAATCAATGTAATACGCCATGCCGAAGCGTACGAACGTCAAAAACCTAAAGTTCATGCGGGTGAGACTTCATGTAAACAGGAAATCTTGATAAAGACAACCCCAAGAAAAGGGGTATAGATAACAATATTTTTAATAACTTAAATTCAGCATTAATTATGTTACAAGCTACATGTGTAGGACATCTCGGAGGTGACGCACAAGTCAAGGGAGATGCAGGCAAGGAGTTCACAACGTTCCGTGTCGCTCATTCGTCACGTTGGACTGATGAGCAGGGAGTACAACATGACAATACGCTATGGGTGGATTGCGTGTTGAACGGCAAACCCGCCGTGATTGAGTATCTTAAGAAAGGCCAAATGGTCTACGTTAGCGGGCAGGCTGAAACAAGACTTTATTCGTCCGCTAAAGACAGATGTATGAAGGCAGGACTGAAAATCAATGTCCGCACGATTGAATTATTGGGCGGCAAGGGTGACGATGTGCCCTCGATGCTTTTCAGCGCAGTCGATGGTTCGCAAGTCGATGTCACTAAGTGGTATTTTGCCGCTTCATTGGTACGTGATGAAAGCCAACCCGAATTACTCCCCCTCGTTTCGCGTAACCAAGCGCGATTTGTGGTCGACAGAAATGGTTGGGTTAAGCCATTTACGGACGAAAATCAGCAAGGATGATTAAGCACAAGTTAATTGGTCTCTCTGCCCTCCATGTGAGGGTGGGAGACCTTAAAAATGATGGTTTCAAAGTCGTATCAGAACATTATGACTATAGTTTTGCCTTAGTTAAACTGATACACCGAAATGGAAACCGAATCTCCGTGAAGATTGACTATGACAGAGGAATCCTTTCCCAGCTCACAAACGGAAAACAAGTCCACTCCGAAACGTTGTATTAACATCGATTGGCTTGAAATACACGCAAGGGAGCCTGTTAATGAACCAAGAGACGCAGACTATTACAGAAACGCAGGTATGTTTGTCAGAGAAAGAGAATACGGCACAAGGGTCTACCGACAGATGTTTGTAATAGAGGGGACGGATGGGCAACCGCTCATCGAAATACGCCGTGACCCAGCATCGCAGGGGATAAACGGAATACACGATGCAAATGAGTGTCACTTGCGACTTGTCAACAGAGCCTGCTATTTTGATAATGCTGCATCGCTATTTAAGACGTTTCTGATAGGTAATGGATATACGGATATAAGGATCTCGCGAATAGACCTTTGTTTGGACTTTGAAAAGTTCGACAAAGGAGACAACCCGCAGGCATTCATACGCCGATACTTCCGTCACAGGTACGCTAAAATCAATCAAGGCAACATACACGGACACGGCTCGGATAATTGGTCGGGGCAGGAGTGGAACTCTATCGCATGGGGCGCAAAATCATCCCCGGTGAGCACCAAACTCTATAATAAGACGATGGAATTGTACGACCCAAAGAGTGATACGTTTGCCAAACCTTGGATAAGACATGCTTGGCTCCTGTGTGGACTTGTGGATGATATGCAGCGTTGTACTAGAGATGGAGAATTGGTGAACGTATGGAGGGTGGAGTTCTCGATAAGGTCTGCCGTTAAGAATTGGGTGGCCATCGCACTGAACGGAAACGAGAATGAGTTACAATCGCTTCACAATACACTTGATGTCTATGCTAACAGGGGGCAGATGTTGGTGATGTTCGCTTCCTTGGCGCAGCACTATTTTCGTTTCAAAAAGTTCAAGCAAGGCAAGCGAAAAGACCGCTGCAAAGATAAAGTCCTATTTGAATTTAGCGGAATGCAAGTTACTTACAAGGTCGGCAGGCCAGACTACGCTGCTGGCAATCAAGATAGCATGAGGGAAAGATATGCGCGTCTAATAGCTAAAATCAAGATGTATCAGCAATCATCATCCGTCTTGGAGGTACATAAGGCTTGCGAAGTACTGATACAGGCCATGTCGGAGGATGAACTAAGAGCAGAGTTAGCCTCTCCATGGTCGCGCGAGGAACTAGAAACTATGCGGGCAATTATCCGCTTACGCTCAAAGAATCCCGAATTGTCGTACGAAACGGCAATGTCGGAAGTTAAGAAACTATTGGATATAACAGACAGAACTATTGATTACTTCTAAAGATGGAAAGCAACGACAACTATGAAGATTACGAAGCAACCCCTGGTTGCTTCTTAGCAGGAATGTGCGTCAATCATTGTCCCTGGTACGAGGATTGTTGGCCGGAAGAGGATGAAGAGGACGAAGATTTTTTCTACTATTAAAATATAATCGAACATGAATTTTGTGGTTAAAGTAAAATCGGAAATCGTAGAAGCCATCATAAATAAGAGATGCTCCTACTTTGTTACTATAATATTCCCCCAAAGATACGACAAAGATACTGATGTCGTATTCATCGTGAATCAACAAACAGGCAGAATGATAGGATTTTCGGAAAGGGTTAACGTATTCATGACTCTTAGAGTAAAACTCGTCATGAACGAACTTAGAGAGGTCGTAGGCAAGGAAAATCGTCAGTGCCTGGATGAATATGCCAACAAAAAGAGAATCACAATTTGGGAACTTCAAAGCATTACTCTTGTAAGCCCCTCTCCTTTATGGAAATCCTCATTTCACAATAGCATGTTTCCATTGGAGTTCTATTGCACTAAGATAGACCCTAGCTGGTTTAAGATTGCAGCCTACGACTTGAAGGAGATTAAATTTTGACATGATGGTGGGAGCATTGGTAGGAATCGGCGGTAGGCCAAAAGGCGATACAGTAGTATCGCCATCGGATTTCCAATCCGTAAGGTATCTAACGTATTTTCCCACAACATCTTACAAGGATTTTTCCTCGCCCGCACGGGTGCCCGCGCATGACGCAGGCACGTGCGCACACGGAAGCAAGTAAATTATAATTACAATAAAGCTAAAATATGGAATCTAAAGACTTAAATGAGGTACTTGAAATTGCTACTCAAGTCGTTCAAAACAACGATTGGAGGTCTAAGGACTACATTGCAAATGACCAGTTGGCCATGTGGCTTGTACGCGTCTATGAGGACTACTACAAGCGCAAAGTGATAACAGAGCGCATACATGGCCATCAAGATATATCGGTCATTCTGTCAAACACCAAATTGTCTGTGATACTCAACGAGACAGGACAGGCAAGTTCGGCGAAATGCGAAAATCTGATGGCATATAATAACATCGAGGAAGATTTGGTCTCCGCGATGGAGATATTGGATATAGCCATTTTGAGAGCAGAGTTAAACTAAGCATGCAGTTAGACATGAATAAGAAATCCCTGATCGTTCTAATAGCTTGCGAGGAATCACAGGCAGAATGTGAGGCCTTCCGCAATCTTGGGCACAAGGCTTTCAGTTGTGACGTTCAGTCCTGTAGACCAAACGGCCATCCCGAATGGCACATCAAAGGTGATGTGACACCACTGTTGAGCGGGGAAACGAAGTTTACCACGCAGGACGGAAAGCGTCACAGGGTCAAGAAATGGGACTTAATAATTGCCCATCCACCTTGCACCTACCTATGCAAGATTTCATCTATTCACCTTAGGAAAGACCCAGATACTTTTGTGCATGTCAATGGACGTGAAGAATATGTCAACTATGACAGGTACAGAAAAATGATAGAGGGTCGGAAGTTCTTCTATACATGTCTGAATGCTAAGAGTGACTATCTTGCTGTAGAAAACCCCATTCCAATGCGCCTTGCAAGACTACCACCCCCGAATGCCTATGCCTGCCCCTCATGGTTCGGGGTAAAATACACTAAGAAAACTTGCTATTGGTTGAAGAATTTGCCACCTTTGTATGCTGAATTGGAGTACCCAAATCCTAAGTGCTACGTCACTGCAAGTCGAGGCAAGTACAGGAGTAGAACGTTTCCGCAACTCGCACAGGCCATCGCAAAGCAATGGAGTGAATTTATTATCGAGGATATGAAACAGAATAAAAGAAAAAAGAAGCTATGAACAACGAGAAATTTATAGAGAAAGTCGAAATGATGAGAGAGGCGCAAAAACAATACTTCAAGTCAAGGGATAACAGAATCCTCATGCGCTGCTTGAATCTTGAAAAGTTAGTTGATGATATGATTAATGAACATCGCTTGAAGGATAAACCTAAAATTACACAGTTGGAGTTGTTCCCGCCAACTCCAACTGAATCAGACGTATTCTAACATTAGTTACTACATACCCACCGCTCCCCGTCTGTGCCCTCCTTCCACCCGCCTAAAGCCTGCATTGCAGGCTTCCCCCACCCACCGCCCTTAAAGCGGTCGAGCCTTATTTATCGGCTCCGCCTTGCGCTTCGCGCTCCGCTCCCCCTCTGTGCCCACCGCTCCCCCTCTGTGCCCTCCGCTCCCCCTTGGGGGCTGACGCGCGTAGACGCGTTGCGCCTAACGCGCTCCCGCCTCTGTGCCCTCCGCTCCCCCTCTGTGCCCTCCGCTCCCCCTTGGGGGCTGACGCGCGTAGACGCGTTGCGCCTAACGCGCTCCCGCCTCTGTGCCCTCCGCTCCCCCTATGTGCCCTCCGCTCCCCCTCTGTGCCATCCGCTCCCCCTCTGTGCCCGTCAGTTAACCCCCACATGGTGGCAGGGGGAACGCAGGGAAGCGGGCAGATCTCGCAAGCGAGAGAACTGCCCGCTACCCTGCGACCCCCTGCCACCATGAGGGGAGAGCGGTCGAGCCTTATTTATTCGGCTACGCAGGCAGAGAGAGGCTATAAGCGTTGTTCTGGTCGTGAGGGTATCGCGTGCCTCCCTCTGCCTGCTACGCTTACCGCTCCCACTCCTGATGTATCTACCGCAGGAACTCCGTGCCCTCCGCTCCCCCTCTGTGCCATCCGCTCCCCCTCTGTGCCCTCCGCTCCCCCTCTGTGCCATCCGCTCCCCCTCTGTGCCATCCGCTCCCCCTCTGTGCCGTACATATAACCCCCACATGGTGGCAGGGGGAACGCAGGGAAGCGGGCAGATCTCGCAAGCGAGAGAACTGCCCGCTACCCTGCGACCCCCTGCCCCCATGAGGGGAGAGCGGTCGAGCCTTATTTATTCGGCTACGCAGGCAGAGAGAGGCTATAAGCGTTGTTCTGGTCGTGAGGGTATCTCGTGCCTCCCTCTGCCTGCTACGCTTACCCCATCCGGCTCCACTAATCGGCGACTTGTATCGTCCGTCTAACGTCCATCGCCGTAGCGCAATGTGGGCGCGTGTCAGCACTGCGCGCTGCCACACCGCCCACAGGGAAACCCATCGCCATCGGTAACTTCATCGCTCCCCCATCGGTGACTTGTATCGTCCGTCTAGCATCCATCGCCGTAGCGCAATGTGGGCGCGTGTCAGCACTGCGCGCTGCCACACCGCCCACAGGGAAACCCATCGCCATCGGTAACTTCATCGCTCCCCCATCGGCGACTTGTATCGTCCGTCTAACGTCCATCGCCGTAGCGTGATGTGGGCGCGTGTCAGCACTACGCGCTGCCACACCGCCCACAAGGCAACCCATCGCCATCAATTTAGTGAACGCACAAAAATGCTCCGCTCCCCCTCTGTGCCCTCCGCTCCCCATCTGTGCGCACCAACGCGCCGTCCCAAAAATCGCCATAATCTTTTGTGATTATCGACGGGCGATAATCACGATTATGGGGATTTTTGGGGCGGCGAGAAGCCAATACCAAAATCCGCACCGATGCCCCTCCGTCCTCCCGCCATCGGGGAGCGTGCCTGCTATGACCATCCTAGGGTCGTTGTTCTGGTCGTGAGGCTATCGGGCAGGATGGCCATAGCAGACACGCTCCCCGCCCCCACCCACCACCCTTTTAATAGGTCGAGCCTTATTTGTCTGCTACGCTTACCCCTCCGCTTACCGCTCCCCCTCTGTGCCCGCCGCTCCCCCTTTGTGCGCTCCATCCTCCCGCCATCGGGGAGCGTGACTGCTATGACCATCCTGGGGTCGTTGTTCTGGTCGTGAGGCTATCGGGAAGGATGGCCATAGCAACCACGCTCCCCGCCCCCACCCGCCGCCCTTTTAATAGGTCGAACCTTTTTTGTCGGCTACGCTTACCCGTCCGATACCAACTTCCGCTCCGATGCCCATACCTATAACAGCCGCGTAATACACACTCCAGAAGTGTCTAGATCATATTTTAATTTTTGGCTTATATGGGGGGTCAATGGTCTTGTTTGTTAGTCGTAGTGGATACAGAGAGGTTAATGATGCTTTCTCGCGTTGCTTATGATGCTTTGCGCACAATCAAAGGCCATCGGGTCTATCTGTCAGCGGATAACGGCTGAAAGAGGGTTAATTTGGTACTATCGTTTCGGGGTATGCCCCGAACCCCTCTCCTATGGCTACGCCTTCCCCTCCGCGTGTGATGCCCATAACCCCATAATATTATTTTTGGCTTATATGGGGGGGTCAATGGTCTTGTTCGCCATGCGGCTTGATGTTTTGGTATTGTCATTTCGGGGTATGCCCCGAACCCCTCTTTCATGGCTACGCCTACCCCTCCGCCTCCCATGAGTGATGGAGGATAGTGGATGCCCCTTGTGTGAGTTGTGCTCATGCCGGGGGCATCCTGTCAGTGAGGCATCATCCTTTGCCAAGATGCTTTGCCATGTCAGAAGCGATAAGTTCGTTGATGTATCGCCCTTTGTTCTCCTGTTGGTCTAGCCATGAGCACAGCTCATTGTCTAATCGGAAGGTCATGGCCTTCTGCCCTCGCGTCCCATCGGCCGCATAACGCTTGCGTCTTTGGGTCTCTTTTTCTGTAGTTGTCATAAGATATAAAGCACTTTGTCCGTGTCGTGCGCAACTTCTAAAAGTTAGTGTAGGAGTGAATAGGCTAAGCAGGCCTGTTGAGTGTTGCTTTGCCCAATGTCTATATATTTTTGAGTAGTGTTGAGGTCATTATGACCTAGAATTTCGGCCAGAGTACTGCAATTAGTCCCGTGTGCTGCCTGGTTGGTTGCAAAGGTGTGACGGATAGCATGCGGGGAGAGTTGTGGAGCGTGTGAGTAAGGTTTCAGAGACTCCCATATCATCCGTCTTGCATCCCGTTGGGTGAGATTGAAGATGATGCCCGATGCTCCATTGAGGTGTGCTAATCGGAGGGTTTCAAGATAGGTGGGGGAGGTGTAGAGTAGTCTTTCCTTGTTTCCCTTTCCTCTCACCTTGATTGAGGATTTCTCAAAGTCTATATCCTCATATCGGAGGTCTAGAAGTTCTTGAATGCGCATCCCAGTTGTAGCGAGTAGTCCTAACATAATCTTGCAGGCTCCTGTAGCATGGTTGTACGATGCTTGAAGTTCTGCCATCGGGATAGTGTTGGGGATGGTCTCTGCTATCTTGCGGCGGCTTTCATATTTGCAGGGATTCTCGATGTCGTGTCCCTGCCTTTTAAAGTATCGATAGAGGCCGCTAATGGATGCCAGGCGGCGATTGGTTGTAGCTGGTTTCAAATCTGAATCTACGCAATACTTGATATAGTTGTCTATGTCTGTCCTGGAGATTACACTCCAGCGAGGGTCTGTGAGGTTGGCGCGTGCCCAGGCTGCAAAATCGTAGAGGTCTCGGCGATAGGCATCGGCAGTGTTTACTGAATAGCCTTTTAAATTAACGAGGTAGGAGATAAAATCATCAATCATAGTCTTTAATTGTTAAGGGAGGGGGAACCCCCCCTCCGAGTTATTATTTGTCTAAAATTACTATCTTATAGCCTTTGACGATAAGTTTGGGTAGGTACATGTCTAAGGCTTTAGAGGGAAAGTCTGTTGTGGCGATGTCCCCGGTATAGGTGAGAGATGTGCGACAGATGTCGTTAATGATTTCGGCGCTGGTGCCATAGCTTTCGTAGGTCTGTCCGTCTTTATAGAGGACTAAAGTGTTGGTCCCGTGCGCATGTCGTATCTCGTTAGCTATCTCATTATTCTTGATAATAGGATAGTTTTCAATGTTAGGAGTGAATTTGATTATTGTGGCCATAGTCGTAAGTTTTATTAATCATCTATATCCCAATAAATGGTAAAAGTGAGGGTTTGAAGTTTATCGTCCCGATTGTATATTATGTCAGTGCCTGCTATTCTCAGAGTTCCTAATTTGTCAGCCAGCTTTATGACCTCATTATCAGTTCTTTTTGGGTCAAAATAGTGGAGGTAGCAGGTGGTAGGCATAATGTCGAGAGAGACGAATGCATTAGGCTCGTATTGGATTAAATAATCCATAACTAAGCGTGAATTTTGAATTGCTTGAAATCTATTCATGTCTATATCCCTGGTTCGTGTCGGGCGCAACTTTTATAATAAGTACAATGTTATGTGTTCTCTTGCGGCCTCGCAAGTGTCCGTGTTCCATAAAGTCAATGACCGCGATGTGGGTTCCGCGCGAACCCTAAATACCTATCCCTCAACCCCTTATCCACTTGCAAAATTACTACTTTTTTTTGAAATGACAATACATATTATGTTAAATCTTTGCCTTTTGTATTAACATATAGGTTAAATAATGTTAATACATATCGTCCTTTATGTTCTCTCCTGGCTATAGCAGGATTCCCGCTCCACTAATGCAGGCAGGCAGCACCACTCCACCTGCACTTATCGGCACAATGATACGCAGCACATTCGACCCACCCAACCACCCTGTACGGGTGGGGTTTGTATTACATTTCACGCTGCAAACGTTAAACAAACATAAATGTTACTCACGCCACACGAAAACCCACGTTAACACTTCTGCAAAAAAGTGTTAACGGCAAAGTGTTAAGGGGAGTTAACAGAATGGCAAGTCCGTTAACACTTGGGGGTAAGTCCGAACTACCTCCGACCTGGCTCCGATTTTGCTCCGACCAATATAAATTTGTACCTTTGCGGACGTTAAGGCATGGCCGCCCGCCGGCTGCCCAGTTGAACGCTGGAGAGCCATCGAGAGCATCAGATAGCATGGCAGGCCGCTGGAGCATCAGAATTTCGTCAGAATTGACTGCAAATCTCGCTTGCGGAGAATCATCCACAACTACAGAGAAAGTCATTCAGCGCGATTTCTAAGAACCTACAGGCAGACTTTTGAAGTCTTGCAGATATGTGCCTAGACAATTTTGGGAGCGACTTTTCAGTTTTCTTCCTTATATACTTAAAGCCCATGCGGGGAGGGTCAGGTCTCCGCTAAAAACTTTCTTTCATATGGCAAAAGGTAATATGCTTTTAGGACACGCGAGGGGTAAGGTAGGTGACCTTGTCTTTTCACGTCAGAATGGGCAGCAGGTGACGCGTGCGCGTGCTGCCGTAGTATCCAATCCTCAGACTACTGCCCAGATGGTGCAGCGTATTCTGATGAACACTGTTGCACAGGCGTACAGCAAGATGGCTCCTATTGTAGACCACTCTTTTGAGGGTCTTAAGAAAGGACAGCCTTCCATGTCTTACTTCATCAAGACCAATCTCGCCAAGTTACGTCAGGAGGTGGCGAACAAACAAGCGCAGGGTCTTGATTTCAGTGGTATTGGCCGCTTCACGCAGTTGAAGTCCAACTATTACGCCCCCAACGAGTACATCATTGCTAAGGGTCAGCTGCCCGAGATTGGTGTAGACGCAGACTTCTTTGGTGAGAAGGTGGCCACATCGATTACGTTGTCCGCCAACGCAACTTATGCAGACGTTATCGATGCCGCAGGGTTGCAGCGAGGTGACCAGTTGACGTTCATCGGGTTCGTTGGTGAGCCTACTGCCCCGACTTTCAAGTTCGCACGTGTGATTCTCGACCCGCACAACGAGGACGGCACTCCAGCAGACCTCACCTCCGCATTCATTGCCGATGGTGTTGTCAACCTGCCATCCCCGAAGAACGAGGGTGACCTCGCCGTTGAAATCGCAGATGATGTCTTGCAGTTTGGCTTCGGTATCTCATGCTTCTCTGCTGCCGTGATTGTTTCACGCAAGAAAGCAGATGGCACATGGATGCGCAGTAATGCAACTCTGACCGTTGCTCCTTCCGTTGGTTGGATAGACGGAATGGGTCTGCAAGACTGCCTGGATGCAATCCTCGCAGGTAGCATCGATACTGAAAACGCCCTGTACCTGAACAACGCTGGCGTGTCCGGCAATGGCGGCGGCTCTGCTCCTGTCGAGCAAACTGACCGCGAGATTACAGCCGTTTCTGTTGATGGTACGGCACTCGAAGCAGGTGCTCATAAGACCTCTTTCCCCTCACATACTAAAGGGAACATCTCTGGTACGCTGACAGGTAACAAGACTTCGCAGAAGATTGTTGCTTTCTATGGTGAAGCTTCCGTTCCTGCCGTAGGTAGTGAGTTCTCTGGTAATATGCGAGAGATGACAATCAGCGGAACGAAATTCACAGGTACTATCAATTGGGGTTCGGGTCTCGATACCGTCTATTGCGGCTTCATGGTGCTTGAGGGTACGACCGTTAAGCAGGTTTGGTGCTCTTATGAGCAGGCATAATCTTTAATCTGTCTAAGACGATTAATAGAAATAAATGTCCGTGAAAAGCAAGATTCAATATGCTTGTGCGATACTGCTAATAATAAGCAGTATCGCGCTTGCATTTATTCAAGTCTTCGACATTGACACTATTGCCCACGGAACTCTACTCTACATTGCGCAGGCTTTTTTGCTTGCTGGCTCTATTTTCGGTTTGGATTATTACATACGTAAGTTTGATGCATTCTTAGATGTCCAAAATCACTCCAAGAGGAATCCGCAATAATAACCCGCTCAATATACGGCACGGCAACGTGTGGTTCGGCGAAGTTCCTAACCCCACAGACCCCGAATTTGAGCAGTTCTGTCAGATGGAATATGGTGTCAGAGCCGCATTTGTTATTCTACGTAGGTACATTAGAAGATACGGGCATAACACTATCCGCTCAATCATCAACACATGGGCACCAAGTTCAGAAAACAATACAGGTGCATATATCATGTCGGTCAGTAAGCGGACAGGAATTGACCCTGATAAAAAGATACTCTACGAGGATAAGGATACTATGTGCAAACTCGTTTCAGCAATGTGTTTACATGAAAACGGAGTAAGCATAGACCCCAAGAAAATCGAAATTGGGTATAAGATGGCATAGACGTTAACTAACCTCAAAAGTCATAATAAAATGTTTAGGAAGTTATTTATTAAAGCTATAGTCTTGTTCTTAGCAGTCTTGTTAGGCTCTTCAATGGGAGCGTATTTAGCGATAAGCCTATTCTAAAATCCTATTCCGATTGTAAATGATTGTGTACGGATGTACAGGGGGGAAGCGTCCCCCCTTTTTTTTGTGCTCAGATGGAAATCAGCCAGGCACTCCATGTAATACTTGCTGGAGAATGTAATACGCATGGTTTATGGCCATAAAGAATCCTATATGATTAAAAAGACTTAAAAAAATACCATTTGTAATACAACATATCGGAAATTATTAGTAAATTTGCCGCGTCGTAGGATAAGAGGCAACGCAGAGGTGCGACCTCCGAACGTATCGGCAACGCCATCGGCATGAGGTGGGGAGAGTGACGTAGTAGTACCTCCCCGCCTTTTTTTTGTTTATCATAACAGAACTTTGGCGAAACGTCTAATTACCATACTGCCGATTCTTAAAATTGCATTATGATATGGAGAATTTAAAATTGATTTCTATTCGGCTCAATCCCGAACTGCTAAGCAAGATTGACGCAACGGCTAAATGTGGCTCCTACAGGAACAGAAGCTACGTTATAGCTAACATCTTACAAAACGTGTTCGATTGTTCGGACGATAGCACTATAGCTAAGCTGTGTGATACATGGTTTGCTAAAGACAAAAATTATAAGGTCTCTTTCCGCGCCGAACGGATAGAGCCTGTCTATGATGATTGACGCCCAGCACTTAGCTGATGGCAAAATAATACGTTTCATTAAAACCTCAAAATTATGCTTAAAAGATTCATTAACTATGTCCTCGATGGTTGGAGACTCGAAAACCCAACTTGGGGAAATGTTCTGGTGATGTTCGTGACTATGTTCTTCGCTTCAAGCGTCCTCTCTTTCTCACTGATTGCTTTTTTCCTCATCGTATACTAAAATCTAAAATTAATAAGCAAAATGGATAAGACATACAAGCCAACTCAATGCAGCAATAAAGAATGCGCATACCCATTACAGGTTTGCTCAAAGTGTTCCTGTAACTCTACACTTCTCGGAAAGCGTGCCCAGGCAGTAAAAGACCCTAAAGGGATTTACGATTGGATTTGGTTGATAGCTAATAAATGACCCCGGTGATATGAAAAAAAAATCCAACCTGCCGCCTATTTTCAATGGCAAA
>Ga0326512_10003000_pt1 | contig 12454 bp, 16 predicted proteins | sample 1_2617_0518_D_FD_203652 | JGI IMG/M metagenome (GOLD analysis project Ga0326512, IMG submission 203652) | Bovine rumen microbial communities from UC Davis, California, United States - 1_2617_0518 | ecosystem: Host-associated > Mammals > Digestive system > Stomach > Rumen | place: USA... | reverse complement strand
GATTACTATATCAAGAAAGGATGGGTCAACCAATACGACATACAGTACTTTAGCCTCAGCAAAGAGGAAATGCAGACTGCTAGTGTGTGGGATAGGATGAAAGAATGGAGGTCTGACATCATTCAAATGTTAGCTTTTCAAAAGTTTGGCAGAGTGCCAAAGATTGGTTTAGTACCTGTTAAGATTCCAAAATTAACATACATAGAAGAAAAGACAGATGAAAGTATTTAGAAAACACAATTACATCCAAGTGGAGTTCTCTGATGGAAGCACTTTTTCAAGCACAGAGAATGTAGATTCTTTGTGGGACTTCCTACAGACTCATAAGGATGAAGAGGGTGCAGTCAAAAAGGAACTCTTGAAAGAGGAACTCTATCAAGGTAAGGAGCTTCTTGAGAGAGTAAAGGCATCTCATGTGCTTACGCTCAGAGGTAACTCTGTGTATATGCTTGATGTCTCTGAACTTAGCATCCCTGAGGACTTTGTGTCCAAAATCATAGAGGCAGAGGAGAATGGTGATGAACAGGAGCTTATGAAGTTTAAGAACTTTTGGACTCTTGTATCTCTCAATCCTGACTCTAGAGTAAGAAACAACCTCTTTTGGTTTATCAGGAAGTGGGATATGCAAATCACTGAATCAGGTCTTGTAATAGCTTATAGGAACGCTGACATCAAAGAGGAAGCAAAGTACACCACTGACCAAGTGAAGGCGGTCATCAATGCTTACTACAAGGAGAAGTATCTTAATCATAAGAACCCTTATGAGGAGATGTTCTCTATAGGTGAACAAACGAAGAACCTTGGTGAAGTATATGATGAGATTGTCAATGGTGCAGATTCTCCTATCTACACTGACCAGCACTCCCATAGCACCACAATTACTCTAGGGCATCCTGTAAGCATACCTAGAGAGGAATGTGATGCAGACCAAGAGCATAGTTGCAGCAGAGGACTACATTGTGGTGCTAAAGGTTGGCTCAAGCAGAACTATTATGGTACTGTTGGACTTATGGTTCTTGTTAATCCTGCAAATGTGGTAGCAGTTCCTACCATAGATGAGTATGGAAAAATGAGAACTTGTGAGTATTTCCCTGTAGCCATTATAGACTTTGATGAGAACGGTGACATCATAGAGAACTCTTATAGCCTTCATAGCGATGTTGCTTACCTGAAAGAACTTAGGTATGAGGGTGACATCAATAACAATGATATTGATGGCTATGAAATATCTCATACTCATGCCACTAGAGAGGAAATGTATAACAGCATACTTAGCAGATTAAATGCAGATTAAATGCAGATTGAAGAGTATTTTGGTGATTGGTTAAAGGTCATTGATGTTAATGAACTATATAAAGTAGTTAATAGACTCAATGTGCTGTACCAAGGTAAACCTGTAGTTCCTGCTTATAGTGACATTTTCAAAGCATTTACTCTCTGTAGTGAACATGATTGCAAAATCGTATTCTTAGGGCAAGACCCTTATCCTCAGAAAGGAGTGGCTACTGGTGTGCTTTTTGGTAACAAGGAAGGCACAACAGAGCTATCTCCTTCCCTAGAGGTAATAAAGGAAGCTGCTATAAACTATGAGATACCCCACCCTCCCCTCAAGTTTGATGTAACACTGGAATCTTGGGCAAAGCAGGGCATACTTATGCTAAATTCTGCCCTTACCTGTGAAATGAACAAAGTTGGGAGTCATGTGATGCTTTGGAGACCCTTCATAAGTAAGCTATTACATAACCTTAGTAATAACAATACTGGGTTAGTGTATGTTTTATTCGGTGACCAAGCTCAGACATTTGAGCCTTACATCAATAAGAGGTTTAACAGTGTTATCAAGGTGCACCATCCTGCATATTATGCAAGGACTCATACCAAGATGCCCTATTGGGTATTCACCGAATTAAATAAGCTCATGAAGTCAAGTTATGGAGTACCTATCAAATGGTACGAGAGTTATTAACATAATAAATTTACAAAAATGAAGAAGTATTTTTTAACAAAGAACAACCAAGAACTCAAGGTTGGAGACAAGATTAAGCTGACTAAGCCAGTAAACACTTCCTATGGAGAGGGTATGGTGGTGACTGAAATTAAGGTCACTGAGAATATTCTTGAAAAGCTTGTGGAGGATGGCTTTGTAAGAGTAGAAGAGCCTGATGAGTCTGAAGGTATGGTTGAGAGGCTGAAGCCTTACATCAGGAAGATTGCTAGGAAGAATCACATTGACTTCCCCACAGCTTGTACTATGTTAAGTGTAATGCTTGAGGTATCTCCTAAGGCCCATCTTCAACTCTTGGTAGAGACTATTGCTGAAGTAAAGAACAGAGACAAGGAGCCAGGGAAGGATACTTGGTATCTTAATCCCCTTACCAGCTATAAGCCTGTTCAGATTGTAGGTAATCCTACTACAGCTACAGTCTTCTATGAAGCAGGGGATGCACTTGAGGCACACAGGACACTCCTACCTTTCATTAAGGACATACTTGATGGAGAATAAAAAGGTCAAAAACGCCACCAAGACAACTGAATTAGGAATAACCTTTAAGTCTGACATAGAGGCTAGAGTTTATAAAGCACTTCTTGACAATGGGATAAAGGCTAATTATGAGGGTATGACTTTTGAGTTAAGCCCTAGGGTCAGACCTTCAGTTCCATTTTTCAATAGGATTAAGAAGGTGTTTGGATTGGATATGAAGCCCATTCAGCCAATTACATATACACCAGACTTTACCTTTGAGTATAATGGCATTCTCGTTGTAATTGAAGTGAAAGGTTTTGAGAACGATGTATTTCCTGTTAAGAGAAATCTTTTCAGGAAATACCTCGAAACCTTTAACAAGCCTGTTATGTTCTTTGAGGTGAGAACTAAAAAGGAACTCTTGGAGGCACTTACAATCATCAAGATGGAAAGTCCTAAAGTACAGAAAATAAGGAAGTTAATCCCCTCCCTACCTGAAAAAGACATCCCCATTGGCAATAAACTCCTTGAGGCCAGGGATTGGGGAGAATTGCAGAACTTGGTATCATCAGCTATAGTAAAGATAGAAAAAGCAAATGACAAAGGTAGTGACAAGTACACTAATATAGACATAGGCTCTCTCTACGATTTACAGGCTGCTATACCTGATACAGAGCTATGAAAGTGAAGAGACTTTTTGACATTAGCTGGGATGTAGATGAACCTACCTATAGAGCAGATGAAGCCTTGTCTTACAGCACTATAGCTAAATTTGCCAGAGAAGGATTCAATAAATTGGACACTCTCTTCAACAAGCTGGATACACCAAGCCTCACCTTTGGCAGTGCAGTTGATGCACTTATCACTGGTGGTCCAGAAGAGTTTGATAGAGGCTTTATGGTGGCTGACTTTCCTCCTATCACAGACTCAGTGCTGAAAATGGTCAGAGCTGCATTTAATAAATTCAGTGCTAAATACAGGCAACTGAATGATATTCCTACTCAAGACTTGATAGACCTTTCAGAGGAGTTGGCATATCAGCTCAACTGGAAGCCTGAGACAAGAGCAAAGGTAGTTAAAGAGCAAGGCTCTGAGTATTATAGTCTAATGTATGCAGCAGGGGAAAGAAAGATACTTGACACTGGTACAAAGGAGCTTGTAGATTTGGCAGTAGATGCTCTTAAGAGTAAGCCTGCTACCAAGTTTTATTTTGCCCCTAACAATCCTTTTAATCAGAGGTTTGTGAGAGAGTATCAGCTTAAGTTTAAGGCTACTTTTAATAACGTAAACTATAGGTGTATGGCTGACCTACTGCTGGTTGACCATGAAAGGAAGATAGTTTATCCTATCGACCTAAAGACAAGCTCTCATACTGAATGGGATTTCTTTGAATCATTCCTTCAGTGGAGATATGACATTCAGGCAAGACTTTATTGGAGAATTATTAGGGATAACATGGATAGAGACCCTATATTCAAAGACTATAAGCTTGCTGATTATAAGTTCATTGTGGTGAACAAATTCACCCTGACTCCTCTTGTATGGAAATTCGAGGATACTCAGAAGACTGGTACTTTGGTTTATGGGAGGAAACAACAAATTGAGTTGGAAGACCCATTTGAACTGGGAGAAGAACTCCATTCTTATCTCTCTTCAAGACCAGCAGTACCCATTGGCATTGAAACATTAGAAAGCAATAGTATTACAGAATGGATAAATGCTAAAAACTAATGGACGTAGTAAAAAGAGACGGAAGAAGAGAACCTTTTAATTCCGACAAGATTATCAATGCTGTTAAAAAGGCATATAAAGCTTGTGAAATGGAGATGTCTGAGGAAGTTGAAAATGCCCTTAGGACTCTATTCACAGTGGGAGACACAGTTGGAATTGAAGAGATTCAAGACAAAGTTGAAGAGATTCTTATGCAGGATAACCCTGTATTGGCTAAATCTTTTATTCTTTATCGTCATAAGCATAAAAAGAATAGGGATTGGGTCAACGAGAAAATGGCTTTCATCCAGAGATATAAAGAATCTGGGAATACAGCTGATGCTACTATTGATGATAACAGTAATGTAGCAAGCAAGAACATCGGCATACTGAACAACGAAATTCATAAATCCGATAATATTGACATCAATCGAGGTATGGTAATGAGGAAACTCAAGGAGCTATATCCTGACTTTGATGCCAAGACCTATATTAGAGACTTACAACACCACATTATATATAAGCACGATGAATCAAGCTTTGCTGGAGCAATAGCCCCCTATTGTTGTAGCATTAGTATGTATCCTTTCCTCAATGAAGGTATTAAGAACTTGGGTGGTCTATCAGCAAGCCCCAAGAACCTTGATAGCTTCTGTGGTATGTACATAAACCTTATCTTTGCTATTGCTTCACAGTTTGCTGGGGCTGTAGCTACATCAGAGTTTTTAGTTTACTTTGACTACTTCGCAAGAAAGGAGTGGGGAGATAACTATTTTGAGAAAGCAGATTGTACAATAACCAATGAAAATGGTCTAAGGTATAAGACTATCAGGAAACAGATTCATCAATATTTCCAACAAGTTATCTATTCCATTAATCAGCCTGCTGCTGCAAGAGGTATGCAAGCTGCCTTTGTTAATTTCTCATACTTTGACAAACCATTCTTTGATGGAATGTTTGGTACTTTCTACTTCCCTGATGGTACACAACCACAATGGGAGTCTGTTAAGTGGCTTCAAAAGGAGTTCATGCAATGGTTTAATAGGGAGAGGTTGAGAACTATTATTACCTTCCCTGTAGAGAGTGTAACCTTATTATACAAAGATGGAAAGTTTGAAGATGAAGAAATGGCAAGATTTGTTGCTGAGGAGTATGCTAGAGGACATAGTTTCTTTACTTACATCAGTGATAGTGTTGATAGCTTGTCAAGCTGTTGCAGACTGAAAAACAAAATACAAACACACGAGTTCAATTTCACTAATGGCAACATGGGTGTAGAAACAGGTAGTAAGTCTGTCATCACCTTAAACCTCAACAGGATAGTTCAGGATTGCTGTAAGCAACATGGTGGGGACCCAAGGTTTGTGTCTGCTAAGAATCTAAAGCCCTATCTCATTGACATTCTTGGAAGGGTATATAAGTATCATCATGCCTACAACGAGATATTGTGGGATATGTATGATGCTAATCTGCTCCCTGCATACAAGGCTGGCTTTATTGCTCTTAACAAGCAGTATCTCACTATTGGTATCAATGGTTTGAATCAAGCTGCTGAGTTCTTAGGTATTAAGTGTAATGATAACAAGGAGTACAAGGAGTTTTGTCAAATGATATTCGGCACCATTAAAGAGCAAAACACTTTACATAAAATTGAAAAGGGACATAAAATGTCTTTTAATTGTGAGCTAGTTCCAGCAGAAAGCCTCGCAGCTAAGAACTACAACTGGGATAAAGAAGATGGTTATAAAGTACCTACAGATACTAACCTTTATGCAAGTTACATCTTTAAGCCTAATGAGGATTTATCTGTTCTTGAGAAGATAAGACTTCATGGTAGGGATTATATTGGTGATTACTTGGATGGAGGAAGTGCTGCTCATTTGAACTTAGACCATCACCTTGATGGGGAGCAATACTGGAAGCTGCTTAATTATGCTGCTACAGAAGGATGTCAGTATTTTACTTTCAACATTCCTAACTGTGAGTGTGATGATTGTGGCTTTATTGCAAAGCAGCCGTTTGAGGTTTGTCCTAAGTGTGGAAGTACCAACATTAGTTTGTGGGATAGAATTATAGGCTATCTTACCAAGATTAAGAATTGGGCTGAAGCTAGAAGAATTGAACAAAAGACAAGAGTATATTCCAATGCTGAGATACACTGAAGTACAGGTAGGCTTTAGTGAAGTTCCTGAGGAGATAGCATTGTGCATCAATATCAGTGGTTGCCCCATACATTGTAAGGGGTGCCACTCTCCTCACCTTTGGAAGGATATAGGAGAAGAACTAAAGCCTGTAGTGCTGTCTGACCTTATTGCAAAGAACCCAGGTGTTACTTGTATTGCCTTCATGGGAGGTGATGCAAATCCTCAAGAGATTGAGAATTTAGCTTACTGGGTTAAGAATAATACTGAGCTTAAGACTTGCTGGTATAGTGGGAGACAGCTAAATAACCTTGTAATGGCTTATGACTGGTTTGACTATGTTAAAACTGGTCCTTATGAGGAAGACAAGGGTGGGCTGAATAGCCCTACAACCAATCAAAGGTTTTACAAAATCAGACATGAAATAGAAAATGGATTACCATTCAACATGTTTGATGATATAACATTCAAATTTAGAAATAATGAAGCAAATAATAAAAGTAAAAGTGCTGACTGAGGGTTGCACTCCCATCATTACAGAAGATGGTGATTGGATAGACCTGAGAGCAGCAGAAGACACTCATCTTGATTGCCCTTATGCAGTGGCTAGAACAAGAAAGGGTGGAGAGAGTTCTAGAAAATTAGTTATCCCTACCAAGTATGTACCTCTTGGAGTTGCTATGCAGTTGCCTGCTGGTATGGAGGCTGTTGCTGTAGCAAGGAGTTCTACAAACAAGAATTTCCATGTTATACAAAGCAATGCTTTAGGGGTTATTGACCATATCTATTGTGGCCCTAATGACCAGTGGCACATGCCTATTCTTGCAACAGGAGAGGTTGACATAAAGAAGGGTGATAGAATCTGTCAGTTTAGGATTCAACTTTCTCAGAAAGCTACTTGTTGGCAGAAGATTAAGTGGCTCTTCTCAAGTGGAATTAAAATTGAAGTGGTAGATGACCTTGACAATCCTAATAGAGGTGGGCTTGGTCATAGTGGTGTAAAGTAGAGTATGGTAATACTTGAAGTAGCAATTATATTCGTAGTGGGATGTGTTCTTGCTGTTATTATAAATGGTATAGAAGACTACCACAGAACGAACTCTCTGACAAGGTTATCCTTTGCAGATACTATGGGAAGACTTAAACTTCCTATAGTATCATTCACCAACAATGGTCAGGCTTTTAAGTTTCTCATAGATACTGGAGCTACTCTTTCTGTGGTAGACTCCAATATTCTTGATAAGTTGAATTATTCCAAGCTTGACATTAAGGGCAATGCTTATGGGATTGATGGCAATATAGTAAATGTAGACTATGTTGCAATGACTTTATCTCATGATGACATCAAATTTGTTGAGCAATTCCAAGTAATGAGGCTTGATGCCTTTGACAACTTGAGGGAGACTGATAACATTGACCTTGCTGGTATCTTAGGAGGTGCATTCCTAAAAAGGTATAACTTTGTTGTTGACTACAAGGAACTTATTGCTTATACTAAGATAGACGAGGATGGAAGCAATAAGGCTTAAGTCAAGATACGGTGTTAAGAACACTCTAGAATTACTGCCTGATGAGGGAGGGAAGACATATCTGTTCAAAACAGATATGCCCTCTCTTAGGGTATGTGAACCTGAGAAGGGAAAAATAGAGTGGATAGACCCAGAAGGAGGACCTATGATATGTGTAGGGGCAGTCCTAGATGAAGTAGGTCTTGCTGTGGAGTCAATTGAGTTCATTGAAAATCAAGGATGGACAATAACATTTAAGTGATGATATATCTGGTAACTAGACAACAAGAACTTTTCAATTCTGACATTTATAAAGTAGTGGGGGTTAAAGAGAGCCTAGCTCTCTTATCCCCACTTTCTATTGTTGGGGTAGATACTGAAACTAGTGGACTAAATTGTCATAAAGATACTCTACTTTCTTTACAATTAGGATGCTATGACTTTCAAATAGTTATAGATTGTAAGACTATAGATATACGTCTATATAAGGAGTTCCTAGAATCTGACCGTCTGTTCTTATTCTGGAATGCAAGATTTGACTTAAAGTGGCTTTATAAATATGGAATAGTTCCTCAAAGAGTCTATGACGGATTCCTAGCAGAGAAAGTAATGTGGCTAGGGTATCCTATTGTTCTCTCTCCTGATATTTGGGAAAGGACAAGAAATCCTAGGTATGACTTTTTCCCAGGTGACCCACAAAAGAAAACTAAGCCTTGCTATAAGTTGCAAATGAATTTAAAGAAGGCAGGAGAGATGTATTTAGGGATTGAGTTAGATAAATCTATAAGAGGGCAAATCATTTACAAGGGATTAGTAAGGGAAGTTATTGAGTATGCAGCATTAGATGTAAAGTATCTAGAAAAAATTAAGGATGAACAGCAGAAGTTACTTATACAAGGTGGCTATATTACAGCTGTAGATTATGTAAACAGGTTTATCTTATCTCTAGCTTACATGGAATTTTGTGGAATAAAGCTAGATGTAGATAGATGGAAGGCAAAAATGGCTAAAGACCAAGAGGAGTTAGAGAAGTGTAAATCTCAGCTTAATGATTGGTTAATTGAAAATATGCCTAACTCTAAGTATGTTTACATAGAAAGACAAGGAGATTTGTTTACAGGATTTGATACTACTCCTAAGGTATCTGTCAATTGGAGAAGTTCACAGCAAGTTATTCCTATCTTTAAACACTTTGGTGTAGTAGTAGAGATTGTAGATAGGAAAACAAAAGAAGGCAAAGACAGCTTAGATGCAAAAGTCTTAGCTCCTCAGAAGGACAAGTGCAGTCTCATACCTTTGTATATTAAGTATAAGGAAATGGAGAAATTGTGTAGTACTTATGGAGAAAACTTCTTAAAACAAATAGATGAAAGAACAGGAAGACTATATACTAACTATAATCCATTAGGAACTGATACTTGTAGGATAAGTTCTGGCGGAAAAGATAAAGCTAATGGTATTGAGTACATCAATATGCTTAATCTGCCATCAGATGCTGAGACTAGAGCTTGCTTTGTTGCTGAGGAAGGCAACAGGTGGATAAGTATAGACTATTCAGGACAGGAAAGTTTTATCATGGCAGACATGGCAGATGACAAAGCTATGATAAATGAATTAACGTATGGAGAAAAAGACTTACATACTCTGACTGCAAAGATTGTATTTCCTGAAATTCCTAAAGACATGCCTGTAAGCGAAGTCAAGAAGAAATTTCATGATGAAAGGCAAAAGGCTAAGGGATATGAATTTGCATTTAACTATGCAGGAAATGCCTCCACTATTCAAAGAAACTTTGGCCTAACTGAAGAGAGAGCCAATGAAATTTATAATAGCTATATGAGTGGCTTTAATGGTCTTAAGAGGTATATAGACTATAGAAAGAAAGATTGGTGGAATAAAGGATATATTGACCTTAATCCTTTAGCAGGATTTAAGGCACATATCTATGATTATGAGTACTTAAAGTCTGTACAAGAATCCTTTAAGGAGCCAGGATTTTGGGATTACTATAGAGAGATGAAAGCCTCTGACCCTAACAGCTACACAGTACAAAAGGTTAGAGAGTACTTCAAAAGAAGAGCAGACTCTGATAGGCAAAGTGTCAATTATCCTATACAGCATACAGGAGCACTTTGTTATATGGTAAGTATGGTAAATTTCTTTGAATATCTTAGAGATAATAACCTATTATTCAAAGTACTTATTACCGTAACTCCATACGATGAAATAAACTGTGAAGCTCCTGAAGAAATAGCTGAAGATGTGGCCAGCACTCTACATAGAATAATGGTCAAAGCTGGGGCCTTCTTTGTAAAGAAATGCAAGTTAGATGCAGAAATCAGTAGAGATAAAGATGGAACCTTACCCGTTCATTGGGTACATTAACTAATGGACACCTCGTTCAGTTGGGGTGCCCTTTTCATATTGGGCAAAAGAGATTAGACAATTTATAGATATGGAAAATAAGAAAGATAACGTAAACCACCCTGAGTGGTACACAAAACATCCCTCTGGGGTTGAGTGTATTGAAATCACTAGACACTATTGTTTCTCTATAGGTAATGCTATCAAGTACCTTTGGAGAGCAGGACTAAAGAAGGAAATGGGTCTAGAAGATAAGGAGAAGGAGATTGAAGACCTCAGGAAAGCTATCTGGTATATCAATGATAGAATAAAACAATTAGGCTATGAGGAATAGTGAAGTAGTAGAGGCTTTTCTGAAAAGGAGAATAGCTGTAAACAATGGTAGCTCTCTCTCTAGTACTGGTACTAAACTATTCAGTTATGCTACTTGCATAGCAGAGTGGAGTAATGGCTCGCTAATAATAAATCTGACTAAGTACTCTGTTACTTCTTCAAAGCATTTATATTATCTTAAGAGAAGTTATCAAGGTAATTATCATACAGTACTTGGAGTGCCTATAGGAGAGAGTAGCCTAAGTAAATACCAAACTAAATTATGGGAATTAAAGTAACAAACGATAAATCAAAGATGCCCAGAGCTTTGAAGCTTGCGAGTGCCATAGCCTCATACTTATTTGAAGAAGAGTATGAGGAGTGCAAATATATGAGAGCTAGTGAGATAGAGGCTCTTAGAAAAGCACAAAGGGCATTGATTAGGGCATCTAATAGAACTACTAAAAGTGAAACAGTGGACACATGAAGAGTTTTGCAGAATGGCAGAAAAGAATGGTTTCTATTACATGAGGAGTAATGGGAGCCATTCTATTTATGTCAATGAGGAAGGTCACCACATGAGTATTCCTCTCAAACTTGCCTGTGTTATCGCCAGAAGACTTATCCGTGAGAATAATTTGGATATTAACTTAAAAAGACGAAAAAATGACTGAAAGCGGCTATTATCCCCCAGGTGCAGAGTTTGACTCCAGAGCACCTTGGAATGAACCCGTTATACCAGAAGAGAGCTTTGATGTCTACATTAGCCAGACATTGAGCAAGAGTACAAAAGTCACAACAAATGACTACTACCCTGAAGAGGATGGTGATGAAGATGGCTCATACATGACTGCGGACACCTCAGATACTAATTGGGAGGCAGCTTATGATAAAGACCATTACACCCCACTCCAACTGATAGACTTATTCAGAAGGAGCCTCTTAAAGGAACTTAACTCCATCATAAGTAAGCCAAATCAGGACCTCAAGAGGAAAAAATATCTTGAAACGCTTATTAGTGAGTGTAGTGGTTGGACAGAGGATGAAACAGAAGTAATGGAGGAGTGATTATGACAAACAACTTTAAATTTTAAGTGCAGAATATGAAACTAATTGAATCAAAAGCAGAATTGGTACTCCAGCAAGAAGGTCTTGAAGGAGTTTATAAACAGATTGAGTTCTGCGGCAGAACTTGTTATAAGTCAGAAGACAAGATAACAGAGGACAGTGCTAAAGGCTTTGTTGAGCGGATGATTAAGTCCAATCACACTGCCATGTTGGAACAAGGTACAGTGTACTTAAAAATACCTATAGAGGAATATGAGAAGAATTATAAAAATAAATATTTTCCTCAAGAATAAATAATTTGTTGTAATTGTTTGGAGAATCCGAAAATTTGTAGTACCTTTGCATACAATTAAATTTTAATATTATGGCTAAGAGATTAGAAGTTAAACAAGGTGATAAATTTGGCAAATGGACTATTATAGAGGAGACAGCTCCAAAGATTATTAGTGGAAAGCCTAGAAGAATATTTAGATGTCAATGTGAATGTGGTAATATAGGTGAAGTACAATTAGCTTGTCTTAGAAATGGACATAGTACTTCTTGTGGATGTGAACAGAAGAAAAGAGCAGCAGAAGCTCAGACTAAGCATGGTCTTGCTGATAAGCATCCATTATATCTTACATGGAAAAATATGAAGAAGAGATGTAATAATCCCAATGCTTCTGAATATGAGAACTATGGAGGTAGAGGTATATGTGTGTGTGAGGAATGGTCTAACAGTTTTCAAAGTTTTTATGACTGGGCTATGAACAATGGCTGGTCAGAAGAATTAACTATTGATAGAATAGATACCAATGGTAATTATTGTCCAGAGAATTGTAGATGGGCTAATAGAGATACTCAAATGAATAACACTACTAAAAATCATTGCATTGAATGTAATGGTA
>Ga0326512_10002999_pt1 | contig 12454 bp, 21 predicted proteins | sample 1_2617_0518_D_FD_203652 | JGI IMG/M metagenome (GOLD analysis project Ga0326512, IMG submission 203652) | Bovine rumen microbial communities from UC Davis, California, United States - 1_2617_0518 | ecosystem: Host-associated > Mammals > Digestive system > Stomach > Rumen | place: USA... | reverse complement strand
ATCCATTCCAAAAACTGTTGGTTTAAACTCGTTTTGACTTTCCTTGATAACTCTTCTCAAATCGCCTACGTTAATTTTTGTTACCATAATTAATTAAATTTATCTATATTGGTTTATGTATAATCCTCTTAACAACTGCTCAAACATAAGTTGAGTCACTTTCTTATTGTCGGCAACCTCTTTTTCATTTTCCTCTTTAAGTTGTTCATCAATTTCACGAACCTTCTTGATTGCCTCTTCATTAGCCTCATAATCTATCATAATAAATTACTTTTTACGTGTACCCATTGAGAAGCCAGGGGTTCTATCCAAAGCTGGTTTCATATCAACTTGATTTGCTGGAGCTTTAGTTACATCTCCAAGATTATGAGCTTGTCTCATAATTGGTTCACTAAATGCGTTTCCTCCTACTTTTTTTTTATTTTTGCCACCAAAAGCAGGTGCATCAATATGGTTCTTAGCTTGTCCAGCAGCACCGCCTACGTTGATACCAACACAGTTTGTAGCGCCACCACCACCAATTTCACCATCTTCTTTCAATATTCTATATACAGCTTCCTTTACAATATTATGTAAGTCACTCTCTGTAAGTCTAATTATCTTGTTCATTTATAAAGACATTTATTTAAATATAAATATCACACTTATACCAAAATTTTTATTAAACATAGTTTAACATTTAATATTTGGGTATTTATTGGAAATTTCGTATATTTACACCATAAAATAAAAAAATATGGAAGTAACAAAAGAATTATTAAAAGAATTATACAAGAAATACAACATATTGTATTTTAACGATGAACTACCGTTATGCACATTACACTATTCTAATATTGACATATGCCTAGGTAGGTACACTTACAAAAAAGATAAAGATGGAAAAATAAAAGGGCATATATGGATTACAACTAAAGTTAATTGGTCTGAAGAAACAATAAAAGTAGTTTTAATACACGAAATGATTCATCATTATATTAAAACCATTGAAAAAAGAAACTTTGATGGATTATTTGGTCACGGTTTCTTCTTCAGAAGAAAAATGAATAAAATAAATAAAGAATATGGATTGAATATAAAAACATATTTTAAAGAAATAAAAATAAAAAAGTAGATACTACGGCAGTATCTACTTTAATTATTTTTGTATTCGTATAGAAATGAAATAGATTCATCTAGTCCATTTTTTAGCTTATCACAAAAATGTAAACATTCCCAATGTTCAAATACATGTTTTTTATCCATATGAATAATAACTTAATGATTTACATTTAATATGCAGTACCACCTTTCTTAGAAATTTGGCTACGCATATTACCCATCTGTCCAGTTAGTCTTCCAAACTTATTTCCATTGTATTTACCACCTACAAGTTGTGCAATTGTCATTTGTGGATTAAGTTGTCCAGCATCAATATATTGCTCTAATTGTTGTTTCAAATTACTTAAATCATCTAATTTACCTTGGTTTTTGAAATTTGCATATCCATTCTTAAAACGTTGTGTTAATCCCATTGGCTTATTACTTGTATTTTTCGAAAAAAAGGTTCCAATGCCACTTTTTAATTGATTCATAGAAATTTCTTCCATACCGTTCTCTGTTAGGTATGCTCTTACTGCGTCCTCCACCAACATGTGAAGGTCTTGTTCTGTTAATTGTATTGGCTTATTCATAATTTTATCTATTTATATTTTAATAATCAATTATTAGTTTCAGTATCACTAGATTCATTCTTTGATTCTATCTTAATATATTTCATATTTTCAATTTCCTTAACATCAGAAATTGGGAAATAGTCACTATTTCTTAACATTGTACTATCGCCATCAAATCCATAGAAATCAAGAGTTCTTACTTTATTTTTTGCCATTTTTCTTTTTTATTTTTATTAAGTTTATTATTGTATATATCAGTTGCTTGTTTCACGTATTCAGGTGCTCTTTCATCACTTATAACACCCATTGTTAAAGGAGAATTAAGCATCATATTAATTTCATCCCTAGTGATGTTTTCATTAATACCAAAGAAATCATTATATAGTTTTCTTATGAATGCTTTCTTGATAGGGTTGCCAATTCTCTCCTTATCCTTCATTTCCTTCTTAATCCTTTCAGACCAATCATATGTTACGTAATAACGAGATTGTTGGCGACCAGTTGTTTCATCATATGGTTCATCAATTCTCTCATCCTTGGTAATTATCCCATAGTCATAAAGTTTCTTTCTAAGCTCTCCATTATGAAGTCCACAGCCCTTTAAAAGCTCGTTTGGGACTGTTCCTATAGGGTCTTTGCGCATTCCCTCTATGAACGTAACAATACTGTCGTAAAAGTCTTGAAAAGGTGGTCTTCTGTTATCCTCTAGGAGTCTGTTGAATACTGCCTCATTGATGTGTATTACCTTCATCTAGTAACTCCTCCCTTCCATGTGCTACTACGATTCCACAAGGTACGGAATAAATCTTCAATCACATCTGCTGTAATATCCTTTACAGCTTTCTTGAAGTCTCTTGAGTTATAAGAAGAAGATATTCGGTTGGATACAATTGATTCAACCTCAGTCTTATTTATTTCCTCATTGATAATCTCTCTTATTCTGTTCTCTGAAATCATATAACATTATTTTTATATAAATATCATAATAACAAAAAAAGGATGCTATTTCTAGCACCCTATTCTCTATATTCGTTTTTTTCTTCTAGCATCTTTCACAAGTACACAAATATGGTTCTTTTAAAGCGTAATAATAGGTATTATTCGGACTATTGTAACTTCCTTCATCATATCCTTTAATAAAATCACTAGTACTATATGAAGGGGGAATAGTTGCAAACATATCATAATTAACTCCATCCAATATATGAATGCATATAAGGCTAGGGTTTACAAATCCCCATAAACAGTCCTTTAAACCGCTTTCTTTGATGGCATTTAAAATTTCTTTAGCGAAATATTTTTTCTTTATATCTACTTTCATAATACTAAATAATTCATCTGTTATCTAAGACCATCCAAGTGTAATACTTGTATTCATCCTTCTGCTTATGAACCTTAAATCCGACTGACTTGTAGAATTCAACTAGCTTGTCATCTGGAAATATGTCCTCATACGTAGAGTGAACAATTAGGTAGATAAACTGTCCCTTTGTTTCTTCCTTTATAAGATTAAGTAACTCTCTGCCACAACCCTTACGTCTTTCTCCTTGTGTAGTTCTGAAATCACAGAGGTAAAAAACACCTTCATTGATTGGGAAACCTAAAAGTTCTCTTCTAGCCTTGGTCATGTACTCTCTATCAATTTCCAAACTAGATAGACAAACTCCATCCTCATTCTCCAAACGGTATCGAGTAGTCTTAAAATTTAAACGCTTAACTGTTAATTTGTTCATTATTTTTTAATAATATAATGTTTCTCCTTGTTGTCAATCAAATCCTCATACTTACTCTTATAATACTCAGCCTCCTTAATCTGGTATTCAGCATAGTCCTTGCTGCCTCCCTCAGCAAATTCCTTTGCTCTCTCAGCATGAAACTTAGCACAGTCCCTATTCCACTCAGCAAGTTTATCCACTTCATCTTTGTTGATAAATTGAACAAGCCTATATGTTCCATCACCATTCGCTAGTGCAGTAAACGTCTTATAGGTACAAGAATCATAGGTATTTTCTTCGTCATTCCAGTTAAGATGTGGGTCGTAACCCACAACATCCTTCTCACTATAGATGCCATCAAGATAATAGTGTACCAACTGTAAAGCTGTCTGTAGGCAAAGAATATAATTGCCAAATGCATTGGTTTCCATGAGTGATTTATGCTGATTCTTCTGCATAATCTTCGCCTTTAGAATACAATCAAAGATGTTATGCATCAGCTCAATCATAATGGTTGCTTGAGGGCATTTTTCTAAGCTTTCTTGATTGAAATGTTCAATGAAAGTATTAAGCATATCTCTCATCTTATCCAAGCAATCAATATGGAAGTCCTTAGAGAAGGTGCGCCAGAATGGATGCTCCTTAACTTCATCATGTTTTTCCCTAAGTTTTTCCTTAAACCTATTCTCCCACCATTCATCTACCTCTTCATCTGAAAGAGTCAATACCTTTTTTGTCCTCTCTTCTTTATCTTTCTCACTCATAATTTTATTATTTTAATTATGGTGTAAATATACAAAAAAAAATTGGACTGACCAAAAATCAATCCAATTTTTAACAATTATTAATCTTTATTTTCTGCTGCTTTCTTTAACTTCTCCATAAGGTCTCCATCTTGTGTGATTGAATCCTTCCAATTTGAGAATGCATCCCTAATTTTTCCCAATGTTCTTGCATTGGTATCTGTAAGCTGCATTGCATCAGTCCAAACATAACAACCATCACCACTTGGGTCATTATATCTAAACTGAAAATCAAGATTCAATGAAGGTATCTTGCCATCCAATGTCATGTCATCAGCCTTTGGATAGTACTTCAAAGCACCGTCTGAGAATTGTACATTGTTATTGATAGCCTTTCTGATTGCTTCCTCTTGTGATTGCCTTACATCACCGAATTGTGGAGTTCCCTTATTAATCTCGAAAGAATCCTTGTGGTCATCATCAACCTCTTCTTCCTCAGTTAAGATTTTTTTTTTACTATCGTCAATAGCCTCTTTCATTAAAATTTTAGCTCTTGTAATGAAATTGTCCTCTTCCTTTGCTTCATTAACAAACTGCTCTGCTGCCCATTTTGCTTGCTCAATTCTTCCTCTTCTTAAAGTATCGAGCATTTTTCTTGTAATACTGTTCTCGCTCATTTTGATTAATAATCTATTTCTGTTCCGTTCCAAGAATAGCCAAACATTCTATCAATTCTGCCATTCTTCTTATTTTCTATTTTAACATTCTTGAACGTATCCTTGAATGCTGCTTCCTCAATTGTTTCATTCTTTCTAACTTCAATCTCATTTGACGGAATGATAACACTTGGGTCTCCATTCATAAACTCTATAGTCTTTTCAATTTCTTCTTGTGTTGGTTCATATTCAGGTTCCTTCTTCTCAATGATTTCACTGCCAACACTTAATACTTCTTCTAAAAGTTCTTGGTCAATTGGTGGGTCTTCTTCAATCAAATCCATCTTAACCTCTTGTGATTCAATTATATTATCCGCAACTTCTTTTATAACACTCTTCTTGGTTGTCTTTTTCTTAGTTGTCTTTTTTGACGTTTCTTTCTTTCCCATAGTTGTTTTATTATATATAAATATTATTAACCTAACAATTCTTCCATATCATCATACATCATCATTGATGAACGAAGTTTTCTTATGGCTGTTAATTTAACTTGTCTCACTCTTTCAGAACTGAGATTATATTTTTTACCAATCTCATTTAATGTTAATTCTCTCTTATTACTAAGCCCATAATAATGTTCAATAATCTCCTTTTCTCTTGAATTTAAGGAATTTAATAGTTTTCCAATAACTTCCCTCTGGTTAGCGCCCAACTCTTTCTTGTGTTCTTCAGCTTCGTTTGAGAAACCAACATCACTTACGCCTCCCATTGTTTCATCTTCGGCATCAGCTATTTTACGTTCAAAAATGCTATCATTAGACTCTGTTGGGTCAATTTCGACTAGTGTAATTAATCGCTTTTTCTTTATTGCTTCCAACATACCTTGTTTTATCCACCATACGGCATAGGAAATAAACTTAACATCCTTTTCTTCATCAAACTTTTCAACTGCTTTCAATAATCCCATATTTCCCTCAGAAATTAATTCTGAAATTGAAAGACCACGACCAGTATAATGTTTAGCAATATCGAAAACAAACTTCAAATTCGCTTCCAATAATTCATTCTTCGCTTTCAAATTGCCCTTCCTTGATAACTTAAGCAATCTTTTTTCTTTAGCCTTTGTTAATGGTTTATATTTTTTTAAATCATTATAATAGACTTGTGTTGTCCTATTAAAGTCATTTACATATTGATTCATATTGATTGGTTAAACACTCATTTCAAAACAACCTTTGAAATGTTATTTTCCTTTACAACAGATACATGACAATCACACCAATCACGCACCTCGTCTGAGTGACTTATCAAGAAAACTGCCTCATATTGTTTCGCAACCTTCTCAATAAGGTTCTTCATATTCTCATAATTAGCTTTCGCTACACGTCCCCATACCTCATCATATGTTAGTATATTTGAAACTGGTATTGTTGAAAGTTCTGAAAGAACAGTTCTTAATGCAATACCACTAGCTGTAAGCTCAAATCCACTACCACTACTCAAGTCTGAATAGACACCATCCTTAATTAGATAGAACATCACATCATTCTTCTGGTTTATTGCTACCTCAACATCAAAGTCACATACATCATTCAATAACTTAGATAACTTTGCGTTGATTATTGGTAATGTCTTTCTGAGAACCATCTTTGAAATACCATCCTTGCCAACAAGTTCGAGATAAATTTTCCAGTTTCTAACAAGTTTCTCCTCTTCTTGTAATTTCTTAATAACTTCTCTTCTATCCTCTACTTGCCTATTATAGTTTTTTATCTCAGTCTCATTCCTCGTAACTATATTTGTATTGGTATCTTTGGTATTTCTCTTATCTCGTATAAATACATCATTATTACGAATCTGAATATCGATTGAGTTATTTTTATCAATTGCTTCGCTATTTTTATCATATTCTGTCTTCGTTGCCTTGTATTCTTGATACTCTGCACGTAACTTTTCAACATTAACTTCCAATGCTGCTTTCTTAACAGTCAGATTCGATTTTCTATTGTATTTTTCCCTATCAGCCTTGAGTTGTTCAATCTTAGTTGTTAACTTCGCCTTTAATTCACTTTTTTTCTTACCGTCAATAGCAAGTTTCTCAAGTTCCTTTGTAAATTCGTTTATCTTTACTGAATTGTCTACATTTTCTAATTTTCTTCCACAAGTAGGACAAATCTCGCTTGATTTAAGATGCTGTATATTATGCTCGGTATTCTTATACCTTTCCCTCATAACAGCAATTTCACCAGTAAGTTTTGTCAGTTCTGCTTGAGTAGTGTCATATTCCTCAACAGAGAATTCAATATCTCCAATTCTACTGAGTTCCTTACTAATATCTTCAATTTCTTCTTTCTTTTTTTTACCATTGAATATACTATCTTCTATCTTTTTATTTAATGTAGTAATATCAATTTTAAGAATGTTATTGTCGATTACAGACTTTGAAGCTAATAACGTTTCCTTATTCTTTTCTAAAGTTGTTATCTCTTTATCTAAGGCTTTATTTTCTTTATTTAATTTCTCTATTTCCTCAGTCAAAGTCTTTTTCTGTAACTCAAATGCTTCAATCTCTTGAAGCATTGTTTCCTCATTATACCTATTGGATAACAACATTGGTTTGATTTCAGAATTGAATTTTTCCCTTGCTAACTTGTCTTTTTCTTCAAGTGGTAACAATCCTATCCACCTTGATAAAAGTCTTCCTCTATCAGCCTCTTTCTTATTCACAAGGTCATCTAGAGTTGACTCTGTAACCGACATAATCAAATCAAAGTCACTTTCAATACCAATTGCATCCTTAATGGCTTTGTTGGTTTGAACACCATTTTCCTCTTGCTGATTCTCTACATCATAATCTTCAAGTTCCTCCTTGGAATCACCTATAATTTTATAATATTCAACCTTCTGAGTTGTCTTACTCTTATCACTTCTTCTATCCAATGATGGTCTTGATAATGTCCTCTTAATAACATAATCCACACCATCAATAGTTATACATCCTTCAACAATAACATTTGTTTCTTTTGGTAAGTGTTTGTTAAATATTTTATCTTGAGTTGCAACCTTTTCAGTCTTACCAAACAGCAAGAAATGAATTAAGTCAATTGATAATGTTGTTTTTCCACTCTGATTTTCACCACTTAATGATGTTAATCCATGAATGTTTGTAAAATCAAAATAATTGTCAGAACCATAACTTAGGAAGTTACTCCAGCGTATCCATTTGATAGAATACCTTCTGTACTTGTCGTATACTTGATAATCGATTTTTCCATTAATATCGGCATCTATCTTCTTTATTAGGTCAAAGTCATAATTTGCAATATTCTTTGTCTTAAGATACGATTCGAATAGTTTAATTTGAAATTGTGGGTCTTGAACATTCTGTATCACATCAGCATTGAGAGAAATCTCTTTACCTTCATCATCGACCATTAAAAATTCTGGTATTACCTTAATTCTCTCTTTTGGTAAACTGTATTTTTTACTGAACTTTGCAATGATTGATTTCTCCTTTTCCTTATTATAGTCATAAGGTGATACATTCCAATGTACATTGATTCTACCCTTACTTTTTACATCTATCATTTCTTTTTAATAATTTGAATTTTTCGAACTATTATCCCTTCTTTTCTTTCTTCAGTTGGTTTGCTTTCTTCTTTTTTAACTGTGGTTGATTCTTCTCTTTTAATTGTGGATTGTTCTTCCACTCCTTTAGTGTCAACTTCTTTTTTTCCATTTGTTTTCTTGATGTCTTTTATTCCTTTAGTTTCCCTTTCAACATTATCCTTTGGCGAAACTCCAAATTTAATGATGTTGAATCCTTGAGATAAACAACGATTTGCAAAGGCATTAATGTCTTCAATCTCGTTTAATTCACAATATTGACGAATTTGTTTCTCAAGTGTCTGGTTTACATACAATCTTCCCATAATGCAAAGATATAGTTTTTATTTTAAATTAACAAATTTTAATAAATATTTTTTTAATATTTTTTATTTAATATATTATTTTATTTTATTATTATTTTAATATATTGTATATTGTATTATGAATAAAGAAGGAAAAGAAGTATATTTGTCTTTGGACGTTTCAACTGCATGTATAGGTATTAGTATAATCATTGATGATGGGTCTGACTATGGTAAAATCGTTGAATTAACTCACATAAGTCCAAAGGTTTCAAGTAAGATTAAGGGAATAGAACAATTATTTTTAAAGAAAAAAATATTTGAAGAGTTCCTTATCAAATATAAGGACTTTGGAATTGATTATGTGGTTATTGAAGAGCCTCTTCTTAGGTCAAATAATGTAAACACAGTATCAACACTATTACGTTTCAATGGAATGGTCTCAGACTGCGTTTATAATATTTTGGGGATTGTTCCAAACTATATATCATCCTATGAAGCAAGAGAGTATGCATTTCCAGAACTTATGGCAATAAGAAAGTATGGAAAAGATGAAAAACAATATCCTTATTCAAAAATTTATAAGGAAATTAAAGACTGTAAATTGGTTTTATTTGGAAGTTACCCTTGGACAATTGATAAGAAAACTGTTCTTCAAGATAAGGTGGCTGATATATTTCCAGACATTGAATGGTTGTATAATAAAAAAGGAGAACTTAAGAAGGAAAACTTCGATGCATGCGATTCGTATGTGGCTTTCCTAGGCTTTTTGAACAAAAAACGATATGGGGAACTATCATTCTCAAGTGAAATCAATGGTGAAACTAATGACGGAAAAGGAACTAGAGAAATTGATTATGTTGTAAGATATTGGAATAAAGAAAAACAAAGAAAAACATATGTTAATGAATAAAGCGAGACTCAAACGAGCCTCGCCTTTTTATTATACTTCAAGATAACCTTTCTCTTTGCCACTTATGAAGGCATCAAGTACTTCTTTAATTGTTTTTCCTCCAGCAAGTTCGACCCCAAGTTTTTTCTCAAGACTATCACCACAGAAATAATAGCGGTCTATACCTTTCATGTTTTTGAAGTCAAAATCAATATTTGTTTCCTTCTCAAGAATACGTTGTCCAATTTTAATAAAAGCGTCTTTTGTGATTTTGAAGCCACTTTTTCTGTTTGTGTTACCATCTGATACCGTTCCAATGAAAACAGCATCAGTATCTCCACCATACACCATTTCTGTAGCTACAATGAGTTTATCATTAATAAGTGATATGCCAGTGATGTAAAGGTCTGGGTCTCCCCAAGAATAGAGATAAATTCTGTCAAACGTTACCAACTCACCCTCATTATGGGTTTGCCTCAAAAGGTCTTTAATGACCTCTTTCATATCAACTTCCTCTTTAGGATAGATGATTTCTTTAATTTCGTCTAATGTTAACATAATATACCCAAAGTTACAATTACAACAAACGCTAACATAACAACAACTCCAATTCCAATCTCACCAAGATTGAAATTCAACTTGTAACCATGAAAATTTCCACAAGTGGCAAGAATGCCCTTCAGCTCCTTACACATCTTCAGATAACTACCAACGGAATGTTTCTCATACTCAGAAGGTTTTGAAAGATACTCTTCCATAGCTTTCTTCTCGTTGTCACCCATGATGTAGCCATCATACTTTGGGCAAGTCATCTTTGCCAAGGTGTGATAGAACCAATTCTTCTCTGCCTTTACAATCAAGTCCTCTTCCTTGATGAAGATACGATTGATAACCACTACTGCGATAACGCATGTAATAATGATAAATGTAATTAATGTTGCACTCATACTTTTATTGTTTAAACTTTAAAATTGGTAATTATATATTATTTGACCCTTATAGTATTTTCTTTTGTTGCATTAGACAAATATGCCCATTCAGTATCTTTATAGAAATGTTCTTTCATAATTTCATTCCTTTCTTCTTCTGATAGAATTACCCATAGAATATACATCACAGAACCAGGTTTTATTTCTCTAATATTCAACGTGCCTTCTCCTGTTTTATTATACGTACTTACTGTTTCTGTACATATTATAGATTTTCCTTCTTTGTGAATATCCACAATTGCACGTAATTCTAAACAACTTCTTTGAACACCAACGCCTATTGGTTCTTCAAATTTAATTAAGGGAGTTTTATTCAGTTTCTCTCTTATAATGTTAATTCTTTCTTGATTTGTAATCATATTGGGTCTAATTGTATATAATTGCCTTAAAATTTGCTGTAAAGATACGAAAAAAAATTGGACTGACCAAATAATCAATCCAATTTTAACATTTATTTACCAAAACTTTAATTTATTTACCATTTCATTAATTTCATCATTCTTAAGTTCTTCCATAAGTTCACCAATAAATGATGCAGCATTAACCCAATCATATTCAACCTCTCCATTTAGTACCTTTTCGTGGAAATCCTTCATTTTTTCCTTGTCTGCGGTTGATTGAATAAACTCATCTTGTATCTGGAAAGAATAATTTGTTATTCTACCAATAATTCTAAGATAATTATATAACTTAAAAGCTGAATTAAATTCTAGTTCAAACTTATGTTTTGTGTAAATTTCCAATAGAATTCTCTCTATTGCCATTAAATTCTTAATCGTAATCATAACATTAATACATATTAACTTTATAAGTTGGTATTCTATTTCTATTTTCAATGATGGCTTTAAAATTTTTCTTAAACTCATCGATTGATTTTTTATTCTTTAATGGTTTCACCACATTTAAAGGTGTTTTTAAAGATGTCTTAGTAAATTTCTTGTGTCCACCTCCCCAATTGAACCATTTTGACTTGTATATTGTCTTATCGAGATAGAAAACCTTAATATCGTTATTTTTCCATGCTACATAATTGAAAGATAATTGGTCTCTGTGAGAACCATTTTTAAGTTCTTTAAACCATTGTTCCATAAATCTTATACAATCTTTTTCATTATGTTTTCTGAGCATTATATTACTTTGTAACAACCCATAATCCTTTGGAAAACCTTCCTTCTTATATCTTTCAATTTGAGGTGTTACGTTTTCTTTAGTATCTTTTTTCATTGCAACCACAACATTTGATTCAGAATATATGCAAGTTCTAGATGGGTGCTTCGGTACATATATCGAATATTTGTCCATTAAATATTTATCAACAAATTCATTTAAATCGTTCTTAATTGTAACATTTCCATCGACCCATATTGAAATATCATAATCATTTAATAGTAAATGTGGGTTAATCTTAACATACCTCTGTTTTTTAACTTGTGATAAACCATCAGTTTCTTTTGGTAATGGTCTTATGTCCCAAACACTGCTTTCCATCTTTATGTTGTCAGTAAAGCAAACATAATCGAAACCTTTAGTAATCACTGTAGGATTTATTATTGTATCATACCCTCCAGTTATACACGTATATATTACTCTTTTATTTCTATCACTTGACCAAAGCTTTTTATGTATATTCAACCATTCATTTGGAGTACATACTGGTTTAAAGCCTTTTTTATCCCATGAGCCATGACCATAATGTAGAACATAATCACTATACTTTATATCTTTGTGTTTATGTTTTGAAGCATTTATAAATAGTGCAGCACCAGTGTCATATTTATCAGCTTCACCACTCTTATATAATCCGTGCATGTAATTATCATCGAAATAATGTACATTGTTTTCTAAACACATCTTTGTATTTATATAGGTTATAAATGGTAAAACCCTTTTTAT
>Ga0326512_10002997_pt1 | contig 12460 bp, 11 predicted proteins | sample 1_2617_0518_D_FD_203652 | JGI IMG/M metagenome (GOLD analysis project Ga0326512, IMG submission 203652) | Bovine rumen microbial communities from UC Davis, California, United States - 1_2617_0518 | ecosystem: Host-associated > Mammals > Digestive system > Stomach > Rumen | place: USA... | reverse complement strand
GTAGGGTAGACGTGAAAACGGTAGCTCTCGGGCTTGCGAATATGGCGATAGTCATAGGCGGTACGGACGTCCTGATAACGGCGGTAGGCGGCATAATGAGTATACCGGGCTTCTCTGACTTTATGAACACCGGCGTAGATACCATTATAACGCTCTTCAAGGGAATAGGCGAGGTCGGTAACGAAATCGCCGCGACTTCCCTGCTTATAGCGGGTCTCGGGTTTGTAACGCCGGAAGTTATGGTGTCGGGCATAGAGGGACTTGCGGTAGTGGTCGGGGGTCTTGAGACTTTGCTTACGGCTTTGGGAGGACTCAAGCAAATACCCGGTTTCACGTGGATAGTAGGAGAAGGCGGCGAAGTTCTCGCTCAACTCGGAAATATCCTCGGCGGTTTTGCCGGTAGCATAATTGACGGCTTTATAGACAAGGCTACAGAGTCAATTCCCGAAATAGGAACACGGCTCTCTGACTTTATGGTGAACTTGAGACCGTTCCTTGACGGGGCGGCGAATATAGACGAAGGTACGCTTGAGAATGTTTCCCGAGTAGCGGAAGCGGTCTTAATGATTACTGCCGCAGAACTCCTTGACGCTATTGCAAGTTTCTTAGGCTCAAAAGATACAATAGAGAAGTTTATCAACTATCTTCCGTCGTTAGGAGAAGGTGTAACCGCTTTTGCCGAGAAAACGAAGGACATAGACAAGGATAAACTAAACGCGGCTATAGGGGCAGTATCAGTTATTTCGGCATTTGTAGCTGTCGTCCCTCGAGAAGGCGGTTTGTTCCAACTGATAGGCGGTAGTACGAATTACAAAGAGTTTTTCAACTATCTGCCTACAATGGGCGAAAAAGTCAGACAGTTCTCGGAAAACATAGACGGTTTTAAGTCTACGGCAGTTTTGAACGCAAAAGACGGAGCCGAAGTAATAATGGCTCTTGCTGACAAAGTACCGAAAACAGAGGGTCTTATCCCGTGGATAGCCGGCACAGCAGACATTGAAGCCTTCAGTACGAATCTTCCTAACTTAGGTACTGCTCTCAAAGACTACTCTACCAACATCGAGGGGATGAAGACACAAGTGGTCGAGGACACGGAAAGCGCGGTAGCGGCGATTGTGGTCCTTGCGAACGCTCTCCCTGCTTCCGGTGGATGGTGGCAAGACATCTTTGGCAGTCATAGCCTTTCGGGGTTCGGTTTTGAACTTGCGACCTTCGGGTCACATTTCAAAAACTTCTACGAGCGTATTATGAAGGTTGAGACTACGAAGGTACAAGCGTTTACCAACGTCCTCTCGAACCTTGTCACGTTAATCCTCAAGATAAAGGACAAGGAAGCGGAAGACACGATAGTGGACTTCGCAGAAAGCCTTGTCGATAGTCAAGACTCATTTAGCGATTTTCTGACCGCAGATCTGAACTGGAGCACCGGCTACAACGTCGGGTATTCCTTCGGGACGTACATTGTGTCCGGTATAAAGGACGCTTTTAACAATGTAAATCTTCTGAGTTATCAGGCGACGAAGATAAACGGCGCGACGGGTACGAGGTATCAGCTTACACCTACCTACGCGGAAGGTGGTTTCGTAGACGCGGGACAGATGTTCATAGCGAACGAAGCCGGACCGGAACTTGTAGGTCGAATCGGTAGGAGAACGGCAGTAGCAAACGGAGATCAGATAGTAGAGTCGGTAGCCTTCGGCGTATCGGAAGCAAACGAGGTACAGAATCAGCTTCTCCGCGAACAGAACGAACTGCTCCGCGAACTCATAGCAAAAGACACAGGCGGCGGTGACATAAGCACCGACAGCCTTATAGAAGCTCTCCGGCGTAACAACAGACGCACCGGGAAGACGATAATTCCGGTGGGGGTGTAACGTATGGATAAAACCTATTATAACCCTATTCAGTTTGTAGGAGACGGGCAGACGGCGGTCCCTTGTCCGTCTTCCTACCAATGGGAGCTTGACGACGTATCGGCGGCAGACGCGGGGCGTACCGAAGATGTTGTAATGCACAAAAAGAGGCTCGGGCAGGTCGTGGCAATATCTCTCGCGTGGAACAACGTCACGACTGCGGACGCTTCTACAATTCTTCGGGCATTTAACCCCGAGTATCTTACCCTTCGGTATCTCGACCCGATGGCGGGCGAGTACGTGACGAAGGAGTTTTACGTGGGTAACAGAACGGCTCCTCTTTACAATACTCGCCTCGGTTTGTGGTCGAATATTTCGTTCAAGATAGTACAAAGAGACGGAGCTATGACGTAATGGCTTATCCTATATCTTCAACTCTCAAAAACAGTTTTCTCTCGCTTGCAAGGCAGACGGTGACGTGCGTCGTTGAGTTTACAGACTCCGACGAACCGTTGACGATAACGGGAGCGAACATTCCGCTCGGCGGCTTATCAATAAACCGATATGCGACGTCGAGTAATACATTAGAGATAGGATCCGTCGTCGCGGCAGAACTCTCGCTGAAGCTCGACAACACTCGTGGTAACTTCAACAGTTACAACTTTGAGGGGGCGAGAATAAGAGTAACGCTCGGTACGGAAAAGTCTACGGAGACAATGCCCCTCGGCAGATTTACCGTAGACAATTCCCCGAAGCGGGGGCGTGAAATCCTCATATCCGCTCTCGACGCGATGGTGTTTTTCGATAAACCCGTCGTTGAAGGTACGATAGAGTACCCGATAGCGGTGGCGAATATGGTGTCCCGTCTCTGTACGATATGCAACGTCGCGCTGAATACGAACGTAGACAACCTTCCGAACGGCAACTACGTAATAACTTCCGCGCCGACAGGCAAAGACCTGACATACAGACAACTCCTCGGATGGTGCGCGGCGATAACCGGCACGTGCGCTTATATTGACTGGAACAACGAACTCCGTCTTGAATGGTACAGTACCGTATCGGACGAAGTTCTTACGATTTCAAATAGATTTTCCTCGACGCTTGCCGACTCCCCGATAACGATAACGGGAGTCAGCATTACTGAAGACAAGACGGTCTATCTTGCGGGCGAGGAGGGCTACGTTATCGACATCTCCGGTAATTCGCTGATACAACACGACGAAGCAGAGATTTTACTGAATCTTAGCCCCGTTTTGGTCGGTTTTAGTTACGTTCCGTACACGGCGGTAACAATGCCTATGCCGTACCTTTATCCGCTTGATATTATCGTTTTTGAGGACGAGAGAGGTAACACGTATTCCGCTCCTATTACCGACGTCACCTTTCAACTGAATAAGAATATGGCTTTTGCCGCAAAAGGTGAGACGACGGAGGAAAAAGGGTGGGCGGCTTCTAATCCGATGACTTCGGGACAGCGCGTAATAATCGAGCAGATACAGAAGGAGCAGAACGAAACGCTCAATACCCGAGTGCAGAGCGTACTCGCCTTCAACGAACTCATAACGAACTCTATGGGTCTGTACTCGACGAACGTACAGCAGAGTGACGGAAGCGTCAAGCTCTATTTGCACGACCGCCCGACGCTTGAGGAAAGCAATACGATCTTCACGGCGACGACTAACGGTATTGCGTGGACTACGGACGGATGGAATGAAGGCTCGCCGGTATGGTCCTACGGTGTAACGGCGGCGGGTGACGCGCTCTTTCGTATGCTCTCTGCGGAGGGCTTGACAATAAGCAGGGTGGGAAACGACTACCATATCGAAGTAACGCCCTCAACCTTCACGATCTATTACCGCGATATGCTCGTAACGACAATAAACGCTGACACAATGGATATACCCCGCGTCAGCGTAGAGGACTATATAAACTTCGGTGACGTCCGTATCGTTAAGAGTCCCACCGGTATAGACATCATTTTTGCGGACTAATGCCTTATAGTGATCTTTACAATGTAGCACCTATAACGCTTGACGGCGACAACCCTACGTTGAAATTCGAGTGGGGCGGGGCGGCGACCGGCAAGGACTTTACGCACAACCTTGTGTTGTCGATAGGTGCAATAAACTACACGTTTTCGGACTTTGTATACTCGTCTGCAAACAACGGGCAGACGATAATACCATTGAGCGAAAGTCAAGTAACCGCTCTGCTCGGAGCGACGAGTAATACCCCCTCGGGTACGGCGACGTATAGGCTCAACACCTATCTGAAGGGCGCGGGGCTTATGGGAACTTCGACGAAGACGGGGCTACTCAATACTACGCCGTCGATTTCCTCGCCCACCTTTGAGGGCTTTACTCTGTCGGACACGAACACGTCGACCGCCGCTCTCGGAGGGTATATACAGACGATTTCCTCGCTTAGTGCCGCCTTTACCGGGGCTACGGCGAAAAACGGGGCGACGATAGCGAAGTTTATAATCTCGGCGGCGGGTAAAACCGAAGAGAGTGCGACTACTCCGGTAAACTTCGGAAACATAACGTCGGCGGGTGAAATACTCGTAACTGCGACGGTGCAAGACTCACGAGGCTATACGGCGTCTCTCACGCAGACGATAACGGTCGTACCCTATACCCCGATAAAGCTGAACAGCTACACTTTCCGACGTGAAAACAACGTCGGCACAACGGTACAACTTATCTTCTCCGGCACATACTCGCCGTTGAATATCGGCGGCGTAGACCGTAACAGTTTTCAGGGAGCAACACGACAACTCCGTGAAATGGGCGGCTCTTATAGTGCAGAGACGGCAATATCCGACGTCGTAAGCGGTGACGGCTCGTTTTCCTACTCTAATCTCACGTGGGGGACCCTGCTTGAGGATACAACGTATCAAATACTGCTCAAAGTAAGCGATATGTTCTCTTCGGATACCGTTACGCTGACTCTCCCGAAGGGTATGCCTCGAATACGTATTACAAAGTATTCGGTCGGTATCGGTGTCACAAATCCGCAGGGAGCACTCGACGTCTTCGGGATTATTTGGCAGAACAGTTTACCCGTAATGGGGACGGTGCTCTCGGAGATGAACGACAGTATAGACCTTAACAGTATGACAATACAGGGTCTTTACTACAAGACTATCGGTACGGGTACGACGGCGAATCACTATCCCGCCGCGACAAAAGGCATACTCGAGGTCTTTACGAACATAGACGCCTCGGTGATAATGCAAAGATTTACCGACGTGACAAATCTGAACGTCTATATACGCTCATATACCAGTTCGGCGTGGGCGTCGTGGAAACAAATATAGTATAGGAGGAGAATATGGCAAGTGTAACGAGAGACGTCTCGCTTGACGTCACACAGTTCAATCACATACGGAATATTGTAGTCAAGCAGAACGACTACAACTCCCGCTTTTTGAAAGTTACGCTTTTGGATAGCGAGGTGCCGTTTCAGGTGCCTACGACGTCTACGGCGATAATCAACGCGAGAAGGGTCGATGAATCCTCCGCGTCCTATCGAGGAACGGTAAACGCTGACGGAACGGTCACGGTGCCGCTCACGGCTTGGATGCTTGCGCTCGTAGGGATAGTCAACTGCTCCGTCTCTGTAATAGGAGACGACGCAAAGTTGACGTCTATGACTTTTTCTCTCGACGTACAGGCTCAGGAAAACCCCGACGACAATATAGAAGAGGACGAAAATGTACCGATTTTAGTACAGTTAATTTCGGACGTCGGAGAATTGCAGAGCGATTATGAATCCCTGCTTACAAACAAGCTGATAAAGTCTGTTGAATACAACAGTACGAATTACAGCGTAGTCTTTACCCTCGTGGACGGCAACGGAAAAGAGAGTACGTTCGAGACGGGTAATATAAGAGGTCCCGTAGGACCGAAAGGCGACAAGGGTGACGCGACGCTTCCTACGTACACGCTTGAGTGGTTCAACGAACCTACGGCAGAACAGATTGCGGCGAACGCTGAAATAATCAACACCGTCTCCTCCCTTACCCCCGGCAGTTACGAGATAAGACTCAAGGTAGGAAGCGCGTATCTCCCCGCTCTGTACGTTTCGAACTTGACCGTAATCGGTCTCTCCCTTCAGGACGGAATAAGCCTTAGAGCATATCAGTTCTACGGCAAAACATCGGCAACGTACCGTCAGGAAACGTGGGTGTACATCGAGACTAACACCTTCGACGCGACCTCCTCGGCGGCGGCTTCTCAAGAGGTCATCGCGGCGTATGTAGAGGGCAAACAGGCGGCGGTAGGGACTCTTGTTCTTCCTTCGGCAGGGTGGACGGACAATAGCGACGGCACCTTCTCTCAAGCGGTGACTATCTCCGGGGCAAACACTTCCTCAATGATAAACCTTCAGCCAAGCGCGGTGACGCTTATTCAAATGGAAAACGACGGTACGACCGGATTATACGTTGAAAACAATGCGGGAACTCTTACTGCTGTTGCGATAGGAGAAGCCCCGAGTGCTGATATATCGGTTCAGTACACCATTCAGGAGGTATTGATATGAGCATAATCGGTACTCCTATTATAATCGGAGGGGGAAAGGATAAAAGCGTAAAGCCTTATCTGACCTTCAGTTCTCCGTCCGAGTTTACGCTTGCAACGGGAACGGCAACAAAGACGTGGGACGGTAAACTGTATTATTCGACTGACACGGCTACGTGGACGGAGTGGGACGGCACGACCACCTTATCAAGTGCAAACAGGAAACTGTACTTGCTCGGTACAAATAATACAATTATCAGCGGATTGAGCGGATCCTCCTCATTACCTTCTTCGAGTCTATTTGTGATACAAGGTTCGAATGTGTCTTGTGAAGGCAACATCGAGTCTCTATTGAACGGCGTTTCTGTTATTGTAGGAGAACACCCCACGATGGGTGATTATGCTTTCGGGTATCTGTTTTACAATCAATCCGCTTTAATATCTTGTCCCGATCTCCCCAGCCCTGTACTTTCGACCGGGTGCTACGAGGGAATGTGTCGTGGCACTTCTATTCGTACTCTTCCCGAGTTACCCGCGCAAACGCTTGCCGAGAGGTGCTATATTGAAATGGCAAGACAATGTGAGTATTTAACACACGCTCCCGACATTCCCGCCCTGACCCTCCCCCGATTCGCTTGTGTCAATATGTATTTCGGGTGTATTTCGTTACTGGATTCTCCGTCCATCAAAGCAACGACCGTTGCTGACTCGGCTTGTGTGCGTATGTTTTTAGGATGTACTTCTATAAAAAGCATTTCGTCGTTGTACGCCGCAAATATACCCTCTTTTTCATTCAATGAAATGTATAAAAACTGTCCTCTCATTAAAATCTCAGAATCACAATCAGAAGAATATCCGAATCCGTATCGTATACCTATAAGCGGACAAGGTACTGGTTCTTCTTTAAGTGCTCTAAATATGTTCACGGGAACGGGCGGTACTTTCACCGGAACACCGACCGTTAATACTACCTACTATACTGCAAACGAAATAATCGCATAAGGAGGAAAATATGGCAAAATACGAAATCGTCCGTTCGGAGTATTCTCCGTACACAAACAAAGACATCGTCACTATCACGATGAAAGCAACGTGTGAGGTGTCCGACCTCCCGACAGACGTCTCTCCCGACTCTCTTGCGTACAAGCTCGTCTCGGGTACTATGACCGTCTACGGCTTTAACGCTGACGGCGAGTGGGTGGAGGTGACGATATGACCCTCTCCGATATTCTGTTTGCTAAAGCCCTCGGCGGAGGTGGCGGAGGCGGCGGTATCCGCTATGAAATCGTACAGACGCTTCCCGCGACCGGAGAAAACGGCGTGATCTATCTTGTCCCGAAAGAGGGCGAGACAGATGACATATACGATGAGTATATGTATATCAATTCCGCGTGGGAGAAGATAGGGTCAACGGGAGTAACACCTACTGTTCTCTATGAAGAAAAAACTTATGCGGAAATAAAAGCTCTCCGGGATAGCGGTAATCTTGTCCCCGGTACGTTCTACCGTATGACAGACTATAACACTATAATCACGGGGAGTTACGACCTTTCCGTTTTAGGTGCGCAGGGTTATTTGCACAACGCTGTTTCGGCAGGACATCAATTCGACCTCGTTCTTCTTGCAACAGACGAAGGTCATTTATCTGAGGACGCAAAAGCAGTTCTTCACGAGGGAGACACGTATTTTACAGGCAAGGCTAACCTCGACGCTTGGGAAATCAAATACGACCTTGATAACAATACCGATAAATACGCTTGGGCTAATACCAACGGCAAGGGCGTTATTTGGTGGATGAAGGACGAATGGAATAATCAGGCGGGATATGACTTTAAGAACATACAGTTTTTAAGATATGCTCTTAAAAAAGCAGACCCTCAGGGTGATTATACTCCTTCAGCGACAAGTCTCGTATATGACGCGGCGACACAGCCTAACAGATACGGGTCGATGTATCAGATATTTACCGCATTACAAGCCTATATGAAGGATGGGTCGTATGTTAATCCGTGGATAAAGGGAAATGGTAAAGCAGACTATGACTTTGCGGTAGGGTCGAACATACTTGGTGTTATACAGTTTGCGGAACCGAACGCTCAGTATATGGCGGCATTTAACGCCGACCTTTATTACACGTTCGATTATTTAGATGAAACATCTACTCATATTGACGCTTCTTTCAATTTGCATACTAAAATACCATGTACCGAAAACTACATATCCCTTGAAAAAGACCCGGTTAGTGCAGTGTTATTTAATGTGCTTAATAAGCTCGGTCTTGGCGGAAGCGTATGGGAAACGAATAGCATTTATGTGGCGGGTCTGCAATCAGCCGTGTGGGATGATATATCACACAATTATCTAAGCGGACACAACTGGTGCAACACATTTGGCGACAACTGCTACAGCAACACGTTCGGCGACACCTGCTCCAGCAACACGTTCGGCGACTCCTGCTACAGCAACACGTTCGGCGACTCCTGCTACAGCAACACGTTCGGCGACTCCTGCTACAGCAACACGTTCGGCAACGACTGCTACAGCAACACGTTCGGCAACGACTGCTACAGCAACACGTTCGGCGACGACTGCGACAACAACACGTTCGGCAACAGCTGCGACAGCAACACGTTCGGCAACAGCTGCGACAACAACACGTTCGGCGACAACTGCGACAGCAACACGTTCGGCAACAACTGCGACAACAACACGTTCGGCAACAGCTGCTACAGCAACACGTTCGGCAACAGCTGCGACAACAACACGTTCGGCAACAACTGCGACAGCAACACGTTCGGCGACGACTGCGACAGCAACACGTTCGGCGACAACTGCGACAGCAACACGTTCGGCGACGACTGCGACAGAAACACGTTTGGAAACTCCTGCTACAGCAACACGTTCGGTAAGTTAGATTCAAATAACAATTTCATCGGTAGTATGTGGTATCTACATTGTAACGATCACGTTATGGGTATAACCGCGACTACGACAGAATATGGTACTACTTCATCGACAATAAAAGTGCTTGAGAATTACAATAATACATCGGGTCACGCTACTCTTATTACAAAGACAGGATATAATCAAGAAACAGTTATAAGTACTACAGACGGCGGCAGTACGTGGGCGTAACGAGGCAATATAGTGACAGAAGTTATTAAGTTAATAAGCGAGATCGTGGCTCTCGCCGGGGTAATCGTGACGGTCTTCGTTGCTGTCTCAAAAGTCTTTGCCGGACAAAGGTGTATTCTCCGCGCCGAAATGCTCCGGATTTACTACCACAACAAAAACGACCGCACTATCAGGCAGTACGAGTACGAGAACTTCGTACTGATGTACGAGGCGTACAAGCGTCTCAAGGGTAACTCATTTATCGACAAAATCTACGAAGAAGTAAAAAAATGGGAGGTGATAACTTGAAAATCGACTGGAAAAGAAAGCTCACATCGCGTAAGTTTTGGGCGGCTCTCATAGAGTTCGTCACAATGCTTATGCTCGGTTTCGGCGCGACAGAATCTACCGCCGCTAAAGTAACCGCTATCATAATGGCGGGAGCGGGTCTTGTCGCGTACATAATCGCCGAGGGACTTGTAGACTCTAACAGAACGGAGGTGCAGATAGATGAAGACGTTCGGGATTGACATTTCAACGTGGCAAAACGGTCTCAATCTTGCCGCCGCAAAAGCGGAGGGAGTAAAGTACGTCATAATCAAGGCGTCCGAGAGCAACTTTACGGACCCTCAGTTCGAGAACTTCTACAAACAGGCGAAGGCGGCGGGTCTCGGAGTAGGAGCGTATCACTACCTCGGATCTAAAACTATCGACGGGGCGAAGAAGGAAGCGGCGTATTTTGCTTCAGTTATCAAGGGTAAACAGTTCGACTACCCTGTTTTCGTAGACGTCGAGGGAGACTTCTTCAAGGGAGTCTCGACCGCGAATATGACAAAGCTGATTACGGCTTTCTGTACCACAATGGAAAGCCTCGGGTACTGGTGTGGCTTCTACACGAACTGGGACTGGTATAATCACCGTATGGACGGTAAAGCCCTCGCCGAACGCTTCTCTTTGTGGCTCGCGTTTTGGGGTCTCGAAATGCCCGCTTGCGCGGCTCAGATGTGGCAGTACGGCGGCTCTACGAACTTCATTCGCTCGCCGCAGATAAACGGTATCACGTGCGATCAGGACTACTGCTACCTTGACTACCCTGCTCTCATCAAGGCGAAGGGTCTCAACGGCTACATTAAAGCCGCTCCCGCCCCCGAAAAGCCGAAAGAGACACCTATCAAGGAAGGCGACGTCGTGAAAATGAAAGAAGGCGCACCCGTCTACGGAACGAATACGCCCTATCTTCCCTTCGTGTATCACGAAAAACTCTACGTCCGCTATCTCGACGGCAACCGCGCCGTAGTCTCTACGAATCAGTACGGAGCCGTCACCGGAGCAGTAGACGTCAAGTATCTCTACAAGATTTAGCTTGCCATTCTCCTTTATATAAAACAAAGCACCGAGGGGCTTTATGCCTCCCGGTGCTTTATCATCCCGAACACTTCAGCTATAAAAAAGACCGAAAAGTTCGGATAGTAAAATAATGGTGAACCGCTCGGAACGAAATCCGAACTCTTAACTTTATGAGTCTTGCGGTTATGCTTTTGTAAATTATAAATGGTAGTAATCTTGTAGCCGCCCGGCTCGTCCCACACGGTCACGGAGTTTACGAAGAGGTCGAGTACGGACCGGCAAAAGTCGGGATCGTCAATATCCCCTTTTGAGAACTTCTCAAGCCAGTATACGACTTGTTCTTTTTCGAGTATTACAATATCGCTCTCTGCTATTGCAAGCCGCTTCTCGGCGTCTTTACGCTCGTTCTCAAGGGCGATAAGTCTGTCTGCAAGGGAGCCGCTATCGGTGACGCGCTCGGCGAGCTTTATAAGGTTGTTTGTGCGGGTCTCTATATCCTTTAACTCTGCTTTGAGCGCGGGGACAAGGCTCTCGTTTTGAATATCCTCTTGATTAGCCTTTATCGCCATATCCGCGAAAGCCTCTATGCGCTCTGGAGTGAGCAGGGCGAGGACGTCTTCTACGACTACTCTTTCTATCCATTCTTTACGCATATTCTTCTTGTCGCATTTGTGGGTCTTTTTACGACAAGAGCACGTGTAGTAATAGTATTTTACCCCCGTCTCTGAACGCCCGCTCTCGCCCGTCATAATAGCCCCACAATGACCGCAATATAATTTGTGCGCTAATAGATAATCGACCTTCGCCTTCCCCTTGCCGGGAGCGGAGGCGTTTTCTTTGAGACGGCTCTGAACGATGTCGAATGTCTTTTTGTCTACTATCGCCGGTACGCCTCCCTCTATCCTTACATCTTTATATTTGTATATGCCGATATACCTCTCGTTACGGAGCATTTTGTCAAAAGAGCATTTATTGAACTCTTTACCTTTTGCGGTCCGGTAGCCCTTCTTTCTGAAAAGGTCTATGATCTCCGTTATCGTTTTGCCGTCAGCATAAAGGTTGAAAGCCTCTTGTACTACAGCGGCGTCCTTATCGACTACGACGTATTTCTTATTCTCTACCCGGTAGCCGAGTGGGATAGGACCGCCGCACGAGTTAGCCTTGAGCGCGGTCTCATACATACCGCGGTTGACCTTTTGAGAAAGCTCTTTAGAGTAAAACTCTGCCATACCTTCAAGCACAGACTCAAGGATAATACCCTCAGGGTTATCGGAAATGTTTTCGGTAGCAGAGATAACGTGTACACCGTTGCGCTTTAGTTTTGCCTTGTAAGTCGCCGAGTCGTATCTGTTACGGGCGAAGCGGTCGAGCTTATAGACAACAACACCCTGAAAACCCTGCTTTTCCGACTCCCGTATCATCCGTTGAAACTCTGTTCTCTTGTCGGTGTCCTTAAAAGCGGAGGTAGCACGATCTATATACCGCCATACGATATTGTAGCCGTTTCTCTCACAAAACTCAGTACATACTCTGTCCTGACCTTCTATACTCTGCTCTGTCTGCTTATCGGACGAATATCTCAAATACAATACTACGTTCATATCAAAGGTCCTTTACTAT
>Ga0326512_10002995_pt1 | contig 12466 bp, 11 predicted proteins | sample 1_2617_0518_D_FD_203652 | JGI IMG/M metagenome (GOLD analysis project Ga0326512, IMG submission 203652) | Bovine rumen microbial communities from UC Davis, California, United States - 1_2617_0518 | ecosystem: Host-associated > Mammals > Digestive system > Stomach > Rumen | place: USA... | reverse complement strand
AGAAACATTATCCTCCTTCTGAATAGTCTTGTGGTAGAACCCCAGCCAGAGGTCGTGCTTATCGGGGAAATTGATGTGCATGGCATCATTGAGCGCCTCCAGACAAACTTCCTCGGGTATGCGGGTGTCAGCTCCATAGAATATCTTGAGTGCATAAAGCATCTGACTGCCTGAATCACTCTTACCGTCGATGATGATATTAGCCAGGGCAGGGGAGAGGCCCATCGCACTGGTGGTGGCACTGTCCGACATCTTCGAGATATCCTTCTGGGCAGCGATATACTTATCAAGATTCAGCTCGATAGGCTCGATCTTCCACGACTGGGCATGACCGTATTCGTCGATGAAGTCCACACAGGTAAAGAACTTGCCTGCATTCTGCTTGCCTGCCATCACGTCGGCTATCTGACGGGTTATCTTGTCGCGCAACTTATCCAGTTCTTTTGTTACCTGCTGTTCTGTCCATTCCGGATGATCACCCTCTATAGCTGTACGCTTTTCACTCCAGTAGGCCTGCGGTTCGTGTACGATATAGGCAGCAGCTATCACGTTATCGTTCAGTGCGCGCACGATCTCTGCAATATCGTTGGCATCCTGCATCCATGGTATTGACCCGTGGAAGGAGGATATCGCATACAGGTTACGACCGAACGAGCGCATGGAATGATAACGTATGGCCGCCTCGTGGGCTGTAGGCTCCCATTTGTCGAACACGGGGAATAAGGCCAGTTGTCGCCAGCGTTCCATGTCGCCTACGAGTATCTCCCTGATATCCTCAAGCCGTGGTGTCTTGTTGGTGTCGGGCCAAACAAGCCTGCAGTCGGCTGAAGGCAGACATTGCAGTGAATGGATCCAAGGCTTGCCGATGCGTACACTCTTGGCGCACTGGTATCGGGTGAAGTGTCCCTGTAGGTGAACATATTCCTGCAGCACCTCGCGCACGTAGCGCTGATAGTCCCACGACTCCAGCCAGTTTCTTACCTCGCGGTCTTCCATCCATTGCTGTTGCACCTCGTTGTCTACGACTACGTTGTGGTACATCTGCAATCCCTGCCCGTAGATCAGTCCTATCTTACGCGCCAGGATACCAGGACCGATATTATTCTTTTCCAACAGGTCGCGCACCATGCGCGGCATCTGGTCGTCAGGTCCCCATGGTACCACACTCACACCGCCCACACTCTGCGGATCCTTATCCCAAGAGCGGCCACCTAAATCGAAGATACTCGATAATGCCTGGTCGTAATGGCGGTTGGTATAGCCCACAGCAAAGGTACCTACACCCGTGTCGACCATACTGAAACCTCCGGCACGGTCAACAATCTTTCCTTTGATTAATTTTTCCTTTCTCATAACTATGGGCAAAGATATATATAATAATGTGTGAATGAAAGGACATTGCACTTTTGGTGAGAGGGTCTTGGTCACATTTCCGAGCCTCATAACGAATTGCAATCGCAATGCTTCTGCGGGGCGGGCCGGCCCGCATCGTGTGATTACAATCACCGATTTTTCGATTCTTCGCTGAAAACAGCCTGTTAATCGGCATTTTGGCGATTTTGCCGTTAAAGAACTATCTCAAAGTTGAGGGTATTTAATCGGATTTTGCGCTTTTCCTCGCCCGTAATCGCCTGAAATGGCCGTGTTCTGACCTCGAAAATGGTTATCTGTGGTTGAAATTTGCCGTTATTTCGGATCGATGACAGTGTTCTTCTGTGAGGCCTTCCAGATGTTTATCCAGTCGGGGCGCATGATAAGATACTTCGCGGCATCGGTAAGGTTGGTCGATTCCTGAGGCAGACGATGAAGTGCCAGTTTGTCGCCTTTCTTCTGTTTGCGGATATCCTTACGACCAGTGCGCTTATCCTGTGCCACCACGGTGGGCGTATTCTCCATCTCACACTTCAGATTCGGACAGTTGTGTGCATCGATCAAGAGTCGGAAAAGGCGTTTCTCCAGCTGGCGGTCGAAGAGTGCGCTGAAGAAGTTGTATTCCGTGTGACTGTAGATATCGCCCTGGCCGCGACTCATCAGCTGCACACGCCAGCCGGTGCGTTTTCCGTCGATATCTGTCTCTATGGCCTGCTTGATGCGTTTGGCCATGTCGTTACCCTGTCGCTGGTAATTATTCATGGCCCTGTCGAAATACAGGCGCAGCACCTTCTGCTTATGAGGCGCGAAGTAGTGCAGGAACCTGTCGGCTAACTGGCGTTCGTTTTCTGGTGGCAGTGTAAAGATCTCTTTCATGATACGGTACTCATGGCCGCGCTGCTGTCCGAATACCATCGATTTCATATTACCGTCATCCATACCTGCGTCGATGGGCTTCTGGGTATTCAGATAACGCAGAACGGTGCAATCCTCTTCCCATCCGTAATCATGGCGGTCTATCACGTCATTGTCGGTACCATCCTGATAGAAGTCGCGTGCCGACATGGTGGCATAGAAGCGCTGACTGGCATCGAGCTTCACGGGGATGGAAAGCAGGTTGACGTCGACACCCTCCAAACCTTCGGCCAGTTCCTCTGCGAAATACTCTTCGCCCAGTATGTCGGCATTGATCAGCGTCGATGCAACCAGGAAATAGGTCACACCACGGCGCGCATCCTGCCATCGGTCGTACCACCGTTGCATGTGTCGCTCGGCCAGTTCTATGGTGCGCTCGTCTTCCGATTCCAGAGCTTCTGCATACCGTTTACGGGCATCGTTCAGGGCTAAGCCTGTCTGTAACAGCAGTTTTATGCGCTCCTTATCCATCAGCTTGGCCAACTTCATCATCCAGGTGTGTTCACCCAGATGGTTGGGGTTGGGCATATCGGTGGTGAGCGACAGACTGCGGTACCACGGGCTTTCACCATAGCGGGCACGGTAGCCGCGCACGGCCTTGCGGATATTGGTAAATTTTTCCTCGGGCCAGTATTTCACCTCGTCACCAAACAAACCAACGTATGAGCGACCGGCTCCGATGGAAGCACGGTCGAGACTGACGAAGGTAAACGTAAACCCGTTGTAGAATGTCATCACCTGCTTAAACGAGTCGACCACATTATACATCTGTGCTTTCCACGATTCGGGCGGTTGCTTATCGATGACGAAGTGCACGTCTTCCTCCCATCCATTGAAGCGTAATCCTTCCATAACCGAGGGTATCACGTTCTTGTGCAGGTTGGAATAGGTGTCACTTACCCAGACAAACGGGGCTCCGGGACATTCCTGTACAGCCTGCATCACCCTGGCTACCTGAAACTGGGTGGTCTTGGCCGAGGCGCGACCCAGTACCCCGATGAAGTTCTGCGGCATCATCAGTGCAGCCGTCATGGCGTACTGGTTCATGTAGCGGTTAGTCCTCTCCTGTAACTTCATGGGCTATCTCTATAGAGTTATCCATCACTTCGTCGATATCGACAGGTATAGCTCCTATTTCCATTTCAAGCCTGCGCTGGTCTTTCTTTGCGAGCTGCTGGAAGTAGGGGTTCTGCATGATGGCGCGCTTGTCAGTGACAGGCATACCAACTTTCTGGGCGTTGGTGTAGTAGATGTTGTTCTGGATCACGTTACCCAGCTTAGGCTTATCATCGTCGGGTTCTCCCAGAAGCTTCAGTTTGGCAGCCTGCTTGATGATCTTCACGTAAGCATCATAATCCTTCGCACAGGCTTTGCATACACGCTTACCCTCATCGTCGATTGTGACGTGCGCCATTTCCCAGTCGGTGGCAGCGGTAAGCAGCTTCTGGAATAACAGATTACGCCATGCCTCCTTACATACCCCATCGGTAGCATAGAAGAGGTTGATAGCCTCGTTGACAATACGCTCGGCCACATGGCGCGAACAGCCGCGATCCTCCATCAACCAGTCGCGCGCACTCTCGCGCCCCTCCTTACGGGCGATACCGACAGTAGAGAACAGCAGGTTTTCGTATTCCTGCTCTGCCGGGCTCAACTCTCCCTTGGAACCATCGGCTATATAATCCTGCAAACGCAGGAAATGACTTTCAGAGTAGTTACTCATTCACCTAGCAGTCTGTTGATTTCTTGAAGTTTCATTTCGTATTCCTGTAGCTTTAACCTTCGTTTTTCGTCCAAGTGTGGTTTGTCTCCTTTCTTCATTTCGCTCTTTACACGCCAGATGTTATCCTTGGTTTTCTTTTCTTCCTTTATCAGGTCGCGGGTACTCATGGAACGCAGGCGTTCAAGCAGCTGGTAATGCCTGAAGAACGGATGTTTGCCAAGCACCTTCTTATGATTCTGGTAATAGTCGAGCTCCCGGGTAATGGCACGGTTGTCGAGATATGCATCCAGCAACCGGCCTGCCACGTCGCCACACTGGTTAAGATCGTCGCAATCCCTCAGCTGCTGATACAGACCGCTATACTCATAATAACGGGTGATACGGCGCGTAACCAGGGCCTGCAGTTCTACAGGGCACGAAGGATCATTCAGGAACGGATAGCGCTCCCTAAGCCTGGGCACGCTGTCTGTCTTCGGTGCAGCAGCGACCGTGGTGTTTACAACAGCAGCACCGACATGCGCTACTGGCGTGCCGGTGTGCTTTCTTTTATAGGTAATCCTGCTGCAGAACCTCATGCCTCAGAAAAACGATCGTTCAGGAATGCAACCACATCGGGCGTCCATGAGTCAGGGCTTACATACATAAAGCACTGTGTTTTGGCCCACTGCTCGATAGCCTGGATAGGCGGGTTCTTGGAGGTTAATGGCAGTAGCCAACTTTCTTCGCTCCACTTACGCAGGGTGATGGGGTTTACATCAGGCAGCACCGCAGCCAGATAGGTGGCAGCGATATTGGCGTATGGCCTGTCTTCCTGCATCTCTGGCAACAGCTCTTCCAGTACCGATTTGTGCATCAGCGATGGCAGCATTTCGGCCATTGTACCTGTCTTGTGCACACCTACCTCGTAGATGGTTACAGGATTCAGCACGATCATGCCATCGGTCATCAGGATAATGCGCTCTGTCTCTACGTGTGGCAGATGCTGCAGCAGTGTTGCCACATCGGTATTGCAGAGGTTAGCACCACTTACAACATGGATATCCACATTGGCACCAATGAGGTTTTTCTTTACCGATCGCGCCATCAGCTCGGCATACTGCTCGTTGCGGGCAATGATAACCACGGTTACAGCCTCGCATCCTTTGTCGTCGACTGGTGCGTCGGCAGGTCCCTGTGTATCGTTTCCTGTCTCGGATTCGGTGTCAGGTGCTTTAGTGCTCTCCACAGCGGCAGCGCCCTCGGGCTGCTCTGCATTAAATTCGGGATTCTTGTTCTCATTTTCCATAATCAACTGATATTTATTGAATTAAAACATGGCAAAGATAAGTGTTAAATTGCGGTTGCAGAAAGACATAAAAAATAAGTGCCGACTATTTCGGAATAGCTGGCACTTATTGGGAAATAAGCTATACTTATCAGAGACCGGCACCAAGGCCCAGGTATGCGTCAATCTCACTGTCGCCTGTTGTGGGAATCAGGTTCTTTGGAATGATGCCTATACCCCAACCGCGCTGCTCTGCCTTGAGCTCGAAGTGGTTAAGGTGAGCCTCGCCGGTATCCTGTTCCTGTGCCTGCTGCATTACCAGCGGCGCACATGGGCGACCGTAGATCTTGGCATCGGTCGATGTAGAATCGCATTCAATCACGATGGCACCAAGATTGGCGTTCATACAGTTGTTCTTAAACTCGTTGATCTGCAGGCTGGTGCCTGGGTGGTCGAAGTTACAGTGTGGAATCAAACCACGGCTGTAGGCATCGCCCTCCATTTCATCACCGCAATCGAGTGAATTCTGGTTCACAAACAGGCCGATGGGCTTCTTTGTGGCGTCAACTGGGGTTAACGCAGTCACTTTCACATTCTTCTCATCGGTGGTCATCGAGTAGTTGTCGAAGTCGATGATGAGAATGATATTCTTCTTGCCGCGTGGGGTGCCTGGATTGGCACCCTGTTTCTTCACGCTGACCATACTATATTCTCCTGCCATAATGGAAATACATTAAACGTTAAACATTAAACATTAAAGACCGCCACCTTCACCGTTACCGCCTGCATTGGCAGAAGGCTTGGCGTATGTAACAGCAGCAGCTGGGGCGATGTAAGCGAAGAGCGCCTCTGCCAGCCAGAAGCCTGTACCTTCCCACCACTCTGCCATTACGTCTACGCTGTAATGATTCTCCAGGAATCGCAGTGTTACGTTCTGTGGGTTGTGGCTCATCAGGTGCTTGAAGTTCTCGGTAGGAGTGATGAAGAAGCAGCATGTGCCGCGCATACCTTCCATGGGTGCAAAGGTAAACTTCGAGAAGTCGATCTTTGTACGGTTGTCGCCATCCTCGTTCTTCAGCATTGGATACTTTTCGCGATAAACGCGCTGGTATTTCAGAATAAGATTTGGATCGCAGTGAACGAACATCTTCTTACGGGCGTAGAGAGGATACTTCTGGGCGATTTCATCGACGATTCCATCGATAAACTCCATCATATTAAGATTCAGATTGTTTTCATCCAAGACATCTGCAATGTCGACATCTTTACCGATCCAGCGGATACCAGACTTCGCCTCACCTTCCTGAGCTGCAGCGTCGGCATTGTAGTAGTCTACCAACTGGGTAAGGTAACCGTCCATGCTCTCTGATGGGGCAGAAGCAGTGTAATTACCGTTACCGTCGGGCTGTGACTCCTTATAGCGGCCTACTGCAAGTGCATCCTCGCGCTCTTCGTCGAGCTTGGGGAAGATAAGCTGCTGCAGGATGTAGCGAACGATAGGCATCGACTGAAGCGTGGTAGCCTGCTCGTCGTACATATAACCCAGAATATCCTCCATAATGTCGCTTGGCTTGATGGGCACATTGAGCTTACACTTGAAGTTCTTGATGGTGAGCGGGGTGAACTTGGCCTTGCCTGAAGGTGTCCACTCGGGCACGAACTGCTGCAGCACGGTACCGATGATATTGGCCTGTACGGCGCGAACCTCGGTCTTGTCGGTAATAATGCTCGACATGTATTTGGTAGACTCAGTCTGACCAAACAGGCCGCGCATGATCTCCAGACGGTTGTTGTCGACATACTTACCAAACTCGGTCTTCAACTCTTGGGTGTCGATGGTAGAATCGCCGCTGTAAGCAGCCTGTACCTTACCACTCATATAGTCAACCAGGAAGCGGTTATGCTTCAGCGACAGGTCGACACCTGCAGCAATGGCAGCCTTCTCAACCTCAGATACGGTTACCTGATGACCCCCGCTACCAGCGGGCTGCTTTTCGAGCTTGGCGATGGTAGCCTGCAAATCATCCTGTGCCTTCTTCAGTTGTGTATTCTGCTCACGAAGCTTGATCAACTCTGCATTCTGTGCCTCCAGACGAAGTTTCATCTGGGCGTCGAGCAATTCATCGAAAGATTCTCCCTTTGCCTCGCTCTCTTGGAGATCAGCAAGGAAGGCGGTCGTAAACTTCTCACCGAACTTCTCGGTAAGGAGCTTCTTTTCCTCGTCGGAGAGGAACGATTTGCCGTCGTTATCCTTTTTGAAGGATGGAAGACCCAGTACCATGAGCACTGAAGCGGCTACTTCCTTAAATTTAGCAAATACCATACTCTTTAAAAACTAAACAAATAACTAATTATGATAAAACTCACAAACTTGCAGCGTAACCCTCAAGCATCATCGATGCAGAGAGCCGGCGCACCTCTTCAGATGCGGTATCTCTATTGCCAACGGCATCGATAAGACCGTGCTTCTTGGCATCAGCAGCAAAGAACATACGACCCGACAGAATACCGTCGATCTTTTCATCGAGATTGCGGCGGTTGTTTCTCACTGCCTGCTGGAACTCGCGGGCCAAAGGATCGAGCATCTCTTCCTTGATCGACTTGTAATCCCCCTTCAGAGCGGCCTCGAAAGGTGCATTCTTGTAACTGCTCAGATTAGAGTAGATGGTATGGATCTTCACACCCATGTTCTCGTAATATTTCGCATAGTCGGGGAACTGCATCATCACACCGATAGATCCGAACTCTGCCGATATCGCATTGTCGGCAATAATCCTATCGCAGTGGCAGGCCACGTAATACGCAGCCGAAGCGCAGAGATCGCAGCTGGCCACCACGGGCTTGTGCTGACTCTGGGCAAAACGGATGGCATCGAGCATCGGGGCAATGGCATCCACAGCACCACCACCTGAATCGATATCCAGACGAATACCGATAATCTTTGGCGACATCACAGCCTCGCGCATCACAGCAGCAATCTCTTCGGTACCATAACTGCAGTAGGTGCCTTCCTTCATCATATCGCCACGAAGCGAAATGATGGCGATACTGCCCTCGGGCGCACTGTTGAAGTCGTTACCTTTTGATTTCATACTTGGGGCTGCAGCTGACACTTCCCTGGCGACTGGTGTTTTGTCGCTGAGCTTCTCGTTGCTCATGCCCTCGATATCATGCTCAAGAAACTTATTGATTAATACGGCCTGTGCATCGATCCTGCGAAGGTCGATGAAGAACGGCTTATTCAGGATGGTGTAGTATAAAGTTGAAAATGCCATTTTCTTATCTTTCTTTTCGGCAAAGTTATATATTATAAGGTGTAAACCCAAAGACCTTTTTTTTAGGGACCTTTCAGGCTGTTACGGGCAATTATTGAAGGCTATCGTTTTGCTGACGTCAGGAAAAAGATGTATCTTTGCAATTCCAAAATACAAAAATAATGAAGAATACAGATTTTGAGATTAAACAGTACGGCCGAACAGAGCTCGCAGTGGCCTATTCGCCCGATATCACACCCGAAGCGGCATGGAAGAAACTTCGCGGGTGGATAGCATACAACCTGGTGTTAACCGAACGGCTTCATAGACTTGGTTATGACCCCCATCGCCAACGCATCTTCACACCGGCACAGGTAAGAGCCATTGCAGAGGAAATAGGAGAGCCATAACAGACAGGACAAACCCCTACCTTAAGTTTAACCCAAAAAAAGTTAAAAACGACGATTTTTCTTGTTTTTCCGCTTTTGGATACCCAAAAACGTGCTGATGGTGCGCTCGTAGCGCTGCAGGTTCTTCAGTAGGGCATCCTCGCAGTCGAGCCCTAAACCGTAGAGCTTGATGAAGGCTCTTACGGCATCGACCTTGGCCATGCTCTGTGCCAAGCACTGCTCCACGTAATGATGGAATTCCCAGTTAAAGAGTCGTCGGAGCGACTTTTCTATGATCCACTGTCGGCGGGGTGAGATATAATTCCAGAAGGCGGGGTTTTTCTGTGTCAGGCCGTCGATACCCCTGCGGGCCGGTAGCCAGATGGTAAGGTTCTCGTTGCCCTGGGGCTCACAGCTTTTGGGGCGGCGACTCATTACCTGCCATACACAGTGATAGAGGTCGAAGGTGTCGGGTATCTTAATACCGCCAGTCTTCGGATCGATCTCGAACTTGCGTTGTGCGTAAGTGGCCAGATAGGGCTCTACATGGATAGAGGCTACCCTTCGCTTCTGATATTGCTGGTGCTCCATTGATTATGTCTTAGAATTAGCGGCAAAGGTACTGCTTTTTAACGAGAATGAGCGAAATATTAACGCAAAAATATGAAAATGGTTGTTTTTGACTCTTTCCGCTGCTGCTGGCTGAATTATTTTTTAGCGAAAAAGGGTGAATAATCGCGCAAAAGTGTGATTTTTTCTGTTTTCCGCTGAAATTTGTTCTGAACATGCTTACAACGTTACAACACGGCAACAACCCCAGTAAATAAAGGAGGTTTGAAAGAAAATTGTGTTGTAAGCAAAAAAAATGTTGTAACTGTTGTAAGTGGATGTTGTAGGCAAAAAACTGACTTTCCAAACAACCACTTACAACACGAAAACACCGATAAACACAAGGTTTTTGACGGTTTTTTACGGTTATGTTGTAAGTGTTGTAAGCAAATTATTTAAAATTTAAACGGCTCTTTCGCGCATTATTTGTCTGTATATTCTCACTTCAGTGAGATTTATGACGTGAGGTTAGTTCGTATATAAATATAATGTGCGTGCGCGTTTTTCATTTTACCATGGATTAAAAAAAAGAAGCAGGCCGCCTTGTGGTGAGGCAGCCCGCAACGAAAAGATATCATCAATGGATTGAAAAGAAGTACATCTAATTGTCGAACATCGGCACTACGTCGTAGCCGTAGCGCACGCCGCTGGCCAGTCGCTTGCCGTATCTTCGGTAACCCAAGGCTGTGAGTGCCTGGCCGATGCTCACTTCATCGACACGCTGGAGGGAGGAAGTGATCTTGCGCTTTTCCTTCAGCTGCATCATAATGTCGCCAGCCATCATAAATGTCGGCTTGTCATTGCCTTCGGGCCGACGATAGTAAAGCTTCATCAGACGCATGGCGTTAGTGGTCTCTATATACTGCAGGTTCTCGCGTGTGAACTGCTTGTACTCCTCCTGGGTCCACTCGTAATCCTCGTTGTTGAGCAGCAGGATGACCTCGGCCCATAGCTGATCGACATCGAGATCCTGGCGATAGTCATCGATCGCGTCCACCTCAATGACTGCCAGACGGCGCAGCATACCTTTATCAACGGTACGGATGAAACCGCCCATGGCACCGGTCTTGTTGGAGGTGAAGCATACGCTGGCTACACGGGGAACGGTCTCGACGCGATAATTTCCACGCAATCTGGTATTGACCTCTGTAGATGATAACAGCTGCTTGAAGGAATCCTCGTTGGCTTGGGTGACCGCAGCCATCTCGTCGAAGTTGAGCAGTAGCCGGGTAGCAAAGGCGCGTGTCGGTAAAAAGGATGTGTCGCCCTTGAGAACGCACTGGTAGTATTCCTTCAGGCAGGACGGTACCAGCTCTTCAAAGAAGGTGGTCTTTCCGATACCGGCTTCAGCAGAGGCAAGCCCGAGGGCTACGTCGTTCTGACGATATCCAAGGGCACAGGCTGCCGTAGCGCAGAGCCATTTGCGCAGCAGCTGGCGGGCACGGCCTTTGTCGTCGCCTCCTGATACGTGCAAGGCGTTTACTAACAGGTCAATCTGTGACGGACCTGTGTATTTGCCCTTCAAGCTCTCAAAATACTCTGTGATGGGATTAAACGGCGTGATCTGATTGGGTGACTGCAGCAACGTCCTGAGCATCGACATCGACATGGGGATCTCATCCTCCTGGGCGTGCAGATAGATATCGGCTTCGGTAACAGGGAACTCGTATTTGATAGGGCACTCGTCCTTGGCTTCCAGATAGACTCTTGACGGATCGAGCAGGTTGACACGGATCTCGTAGTTCTCGCTGAGCCATGCCTTGGCTGTACTTACACGGCCACCCTGTCGCTCACCGGGGACAGAGGTAGCTGTCAGGCGGGACAGGTTTGCTGTTTTTGCATTTTGTTCTTTCATTCCTTTTCCTCCCATTTCTCACGCCTGCTTTCGCCTGGCATGGTTATGATGTTTGTCATCTCCTGAATCCTTTCGCCTACATACTTTCCATAGCCGATCAATTCACCATCCTTATTCCGGCCTTTCGACAGATTCTCCAATGAAAAGTTTGATGTAAAGAAGGTGCGTGCTCCTGCTTCGTACCGTGCCTCCATCAGGTCGTTGACAGGGCGTATGCGATTACCGAAGTCGTTGATCTCAAGTTGTTCACGTCCAAGTTCGTCGATAAAGAGGGGGCGACGTGCCAAACTGGCGATACCGTCCGACTGGATGCGCTTATAGAGCTGATTGGCGGGTATCACTTCTATGACGTAACCGCTGATCAGGTGGAGTACGTCACAAAGGGCCTGGAGCAACAGTGTCTTGCCGCATCCTACCTTGCCCCCGAGGTAGATACCTTTGTTGACATTCCACAGGCATTCCGGAGAGCCTGTGACGTAGTAATACATCTGGAGGATAATCTGGCGGTTGAAGTTGTCAACCACATAAGCGCGATGGACACCACGTCTGGCCATGATGCTTTGGGCACTGGCCTGCAGCATCTGCCAGAACTGCTGTTTGGTCATCCATGGCGCGTGCCACTCGCAGAGGTCGTTCACCTGTCTCTCACACCACTCACGTCGCTCTGTGATGAAGCGGTTCACGATATCGTCGTAACGGTCAGAAGTCGCCATCGTCATTCCTCCTTTCCGAACGGCTCTCCTTGAGCTCTTTTTCTGTTACCTTGAAGAATTTGCGGTATCCGCCTGCCTCGGCATAATCCAGATACTCGACAGCCTTCTGTTCATGATCTTCACTGACCTTCTTCAGCTGGGCGAGAGATTTCTTCTCCATGCGCGACTTCAGATAGATGTGGTGTTGTTCCTTCAGATAATCCTTCCAGAATTCCCAGGCCTCCTTGAAGGTGTCGGTCGCCCATGGCAGCTCCACCTCCACTGGCTCTGTCTGCTGATTGGTCAGACGGTCGAGAGAGTCGTAATACTGCTCTGCCTGGTTCTTCAACTTGTCCCACTTCGAGACGAACTGTTTCACTCTCTGGCCGTCTGA
>Ga0326512_10002994_pt1 | contig 12466 bp, 40 predicted proteins | sample 1_2617_0518_D_FD_203652 | JGI IMG/M metagenome (GOLD analysis project Ga0326512, IMG submission 203652) | Bovine rumen microbial communities from UC Davis, California, United States - 1_2617_0518 | ecosystem: Host-associated > Mammals > Digestive system > Stomach > Rumen | place: USA... | reverse complement strand
GCACTGGCCAACGCAGACATTACTTTCACCGCTAATGCATCGACTCCTGTTGTGACCCCTGATCCGTGAGGCGATTGAATGAGACCGCTACCCATCGTCGCAGTGCTCGTTGCATTATCATTCGTAATGCCTGTCGGTTATGCGATATCGTATAATGGAACGGCTACTCTTGGTGATGGGAGTGCGGTAGCGGAAACCCTTTCGGTGGGGACATACTCTCTGGCGGACGGCGTGTATTCGCCTTCTCCAGTGGGTATATCCCCTGTTACCGTTACCAAGAATACCAACGGAACGTATACGCTCAATGAGAGCGGTACACAGATATCCTCTGGATTCTACATCGGGATATTCGGGGATTGTGATACCTGTCAAGTGGAGTGCGATACAGGGCTTGTATCGGATATCCCGTCTGCAACGGTTTCCGTGGCGATAGACGGGAGAACGGCATATCCCCTTACACTTACCGTAGGACAATACTACCCCCTCACAATGACCGTTTCTGCGTCATATACAGGCAATTCCTATCCTGTATTGGATGTATCCCCTGTGATCACGGTATCCTCTCTGTCAGAGGGGGTTTGCCACCAAGTCTCTACGACGGCATTGAGGCTGAAGGTAACGAACGCATCCAGCGTAGTCGAGATCATAGAGAACTCCAACGAGGAACTTGTGGACGCTGGCGGGTACGATGTATCGACCAATACATCCGCCAATCACGGGAACAACTATCCAGCGGTCAATCTCGCCAATGACAGCAACACGAATGGCGGGATTTCGGATAACAAAGGCCAGATTGATATGAGTCTGGTCATACCCAAGGGATATTCGTTCGTGATTTATCTCAGAACGACAGGAAACAACACGTTCTCGCTGACGATGATGAAAGGCTCGGAGGAAGTAATCTCTGGAACGGTAACGTTCAATTCAGGGTTCGGTGCAACAGGGTACTACCTATCCTCGGTGTCCTATGACGGTTCATCGTCTGGATACTTCTATTCGTCCATCAACAACGTGAACAGGTATAACGCTTGGATGTTGGGCGACACAGAGGACTATTCCATCATAATCACGACCGAGGACGGACAATCCGCATCGAGAACATTGAAGATGGATCTCGTCTTCCAAAAGGGCTGATGCGGGCGTTCACAGACATAGTATATAAGTCTGACATCGAAAGGGATTTGCTCAAACTCTTTATCTTACTCACCTTTTTATATACAAACGTAAATACATTGATTGATTGATATGGTTGATCAATGCGATATGTGTAAACACGGATACAGCGGTTGGACGGTCGTCGGAGAGCGTTATTCCGACGGTTATGAGGATTTCGACTGCGAGAAGTGGGACGTGATGACCGATGAGGATACCGAACTCTGCAATCAGGGTAAATGCCCGTATTTCGAGAAGAAAGACCCTTATGCCGAGGACATCTATTCAGAGGGCATGGAAGACGCATAACCGCTGTTCTGGATAACGCGGATATTATGTTAATAGAGGTGCGGGAGTAATGTTTTCGAGAAAACAATCAAGTCCCTCCACCCCTTCGGAATCGAAAAAGAAAAAGAAAGGCCGTTTGAAGTCATATGCTGTGGATCTTACGGAGTTCATAGTGTTGGTATGCGTAGGGTCGTCCTTACTCAACTTCTTCATATTTCCAGTACCTACCTATACGGATGGCGGAGGGGGGATGGTCTCTCAAGAGGATTTTGAGGATGCACATGAGTCGAACATCCTTCATTATGGGTGGCTGTTCTCCCCAAATCCAATCATGCTGGTCGATCCAGACTGCCCTTATGTTCGGGAATTGGCCGATAAGTTCCGTTGTGACAGTGAGGTATGGACACTCTATCATATAATGTGGTGGATTGCATACAATATAGAATATGAGTCGGATCAGGTGCTGTACGGGGTGAAAGAATATTGGGCGTTGCCCTGCGAAACACTATACTATATGAAGGGGGACTGTGAGGATTATGCCATACTATTCTGTTCTATAGCAAAGGCATCGGGGTTAGATGTATGTCTTCTGGATTACGCCGAGCATATGTCTGCGGGCGTATATCTAAACGGGAAGTTGTATTTCTGTAATCTATATGACGCAGAAATCTCAGAGAATCTGAAATGGGAGGGGAACAGCCCAAAAATCCTATCTCTGGATCCTCCTGTATGGTATCATTCCTCAACTGTGTTCGCGTGGACGAACAAATGGATGCACAAAGGTCTTGATTTGATTTTACCATAATATTAAATATACAGTTGTAAATACATAAGCACATAAAAGAATGAGATACAAAAGGTGATAAAACGACAGGGAAATATGACGAGTTCGTAAAGATTGTGGATTCCATAATCACACTCAGACCAGATCCGTCCGCATCGGACAAGGACATACAGCGTATGGCTAATGTACTCGGTTATTCCATCAGTCTGATGGCAGCGGTGATGCTGGATAAGGCCGAAAGACAGAGGTTCAAGATCTGGTGTATGGAAAAGGTCTTGGCCTTGGAGAAGGAAAGACTCAAGGGAATGGAGTGATCGTATGGAGAAGATGATGCTCTACGATGACAGGGAGATGTTCATCAAGGACAACTGTGAGAACTGCATTCACGTCAGCGTTCCTGTGTCAGAAAGGCCGTGCAACGGGAAGATACCCATGAGATTCAATCAGATCGAATGGTATCCCGATTACTGTCCGTTCAGAATCCGCAGACCGCTTACAGATGAGGAACGTAAGGACTTGCGGAGGACGATAAAAGAGATGTGCGGTGAAAGGATATGACCTGTTGGTACGTCTACGGGGAGAAATGCGAAAGGCACGGAAGATGTCAAGGATGCGAGATATACGATAAGTGGCACGAGGAGAGAATGAGGATGTTCGGGATGTACGACGATAAGATGAAGAAGGGGGATGAGTGAATGGCTAGTTTCAAGGATGTACACGTAACATACAGCGGGATCAATCCCTATGGTGTTCTGCGTTTCGCCATGAAACTTGTGACATGCTCTGGAGAGACAGTCGTAGACCTTTCGGAGAGGAACTTCATAATGTTCACTCTTAGACACTTCAACGAGGACAACCTAAGTGAACTGAAACGCAAACTGACTGCGATGGCGGATTTCCAGGACGCTGAGACGTTCGAGATCGATGTAAAGGAGGTAGGGGAATGACCGAACTGAAACCCTGTCCGTTCTGCGGTGGCAGATTCATAAGGATTACGAATATGTGGGATTCGGTCGTGTATCCCGACCTTACCCCAGAATATTGTGTGATGTGTCAATCCTGTGATTATGAGGTCAGGTCTGACATTTCAATGGAGGACGCTGAAAAGGAGTGGAACAGGAGGGTGGGAGAATGACAGAGGATAAACCGTTCAGATGTCCGTATGCGGACACGAAAGTATGGTGCAACAGGCGTGCGAATGAGGATGAGGATAGGATGGCGTGCGATTCGTGTCCTATCATACTGAGGTCGATAGAATGACACTGGACAATCTTGAACCGTGTCCGTTCTGCGGACGTAAGGATATGGACGGATACCGTCTCAGTTACAACACGGGGTGTTCGTCAGCATTGGGCGAGATATTCCGCATCGACTGTTATTGCGGTTGCAGACTGGATAAGAGCATCGATGAATTGGCTGATAGGTTCGTCAAGGAGAACGGGTCGGACATCGAATGTACTGAAGAGGATTTGTGGAATCTGATGGCCGAAGAATGGAACGAGAGGTGCTGATATGGGGGACTCCTTATCTTTTTGGGATATCCTCTTTCTGAAGGACGAGATCGATCTGGAGACCTACGTCATCATCGAGTGGGTAATACCGTGTGTGTTGCTCGGCATTGTCATCCTCGGTATCGTCATCCATACGTATTCGTGGGAGATCAAGCACTTCTTCAGAAGGCTGTTCAGGAGGAAGAGATGACCGAGCACAAACTGAAACTGAATGACAGATATTTCGATGCCGTAGCCAATGGCATCAAGACATTCGAGATACGCAGGAACGACAGGGATTACAAGGTCGGAGATACGCTCGTATTGAAAAAGGTCAATGATGACGGTAAATATCCGACGTATGCTAATCACAATCTTGGGATCAACCTCTATTATGAGATCAAGGTCGCAGTGACATACATACTGACCCACGAAGATTTCCCAGACGGCGTTCCAGAAGGATATATCGTTATAGCGGTAGAGAGGTTGAAAGAATGACCGAAGAACCCTATGGGATAACGAAAGGCGCAACCGAATATGTGATTCATTGTATGCACTGCAACAATGAGAGTGTGCATCATACATACACGAAGAAAGACGCTATCGAGGTGTTCAAGTCGAAAGGTTGGGAGGTATGGCGCAATCACGCAGTCTGCCCAGAATGTCTGAGGAAGTGAGCGAATGACCGATTTCGAGATGGACAAGATGTACACGATCACAGGACGGGAACTCCTAGCCCTCCTGCCCCTTATCCCCGATGGGGATGAAAAAGTCAAGGCAATATTGGATAATGTGGCAAACAGGGAAAAGTCAAGAAAAGTCAAAGAATGTCAAAAATTTGAAGTTTTGAAACCGTGTCCGTTCTGCGGAAGTACCAACGTCAGACACGCATATTACTCCGAACATTGGGTAGTATGTGACGACTGTGGTGGTTCTTCTGGTATGTATCCCTCGGATGAAAAGGCTGCATTGATGTGGAACAGGAGAGTGAACGAGTGACTGAGTTGAAACCCTGTCCTCATTGTGGGGAAAAACAGACGCTGACAATCTGGGTAGACCACGTTACCAGATCACGTATAGAATGTATGATGTGCGGAGCGAGGGTGCAGATTGAGAATTACGATGGGATGCCAGGACAGATATTAGATAATTTGATAGATGTATGGAACAGGAGAGTGAGCGAATGACGGGTTACTTATATCGTCTGATTCTGGATGTGACGATCAAAGCCGATTCTCAAAAAGATGCTGACGAAATCGCCAGAAATCTGAATGTGAATGATATGGACGCAGAGATATGGTCAAGCGAATACAGGTATATGGGTATTGATGAAGAAAAGGGGGTAAAAGAATGAGTGGATGTCCGTGTGACAGTTGCAGATTCAAGAGTATGAATTTTTCTGGGGGTAAATGCCCTAATTTCAAGTTCTTCTTCGATGCTTTTATGCTCGCATACGATGGAGAACTGAAGACCGATGTCTGCGAGAAGTGGGAGAGCAAAGAATGACCGAGTTGAAACCCTGTCCGTTCTGCGGAAGCACCAGCATAAGGATTGAGTGTTTTCAGAATAAAAATTGGGAGAAGGACTTTTGGATCGCCTGTGAGAACTGTGATGCCACGTCGGGCGTTCGTGACAAAGAAACAAGCGTAATAGAACTGTGGAACAGGAGAGTGAGTGGGTGACAGAACCAACCGACAAATTCACAGTCAGCGGTAAACTCGTCAAGTGGGATATAAACAAGTTTGAATTTACCTTGGAAACGCCTGTCGGAGATATTAAGATCAACATCGAAAAATGCAACAGCCAGATGCTCAATAGGATGGTTGATGCGATGAGGCTTAGAAGAACGGTAGAAATCAAGGTGGTGGAAGAATGATGCGGGAAGGTCAGATCCATAAATTTATGGCTGACATGAAAGCCATAGTGTATGCGAACATCGTCTTCATCTTATCCCTTTACATCTGGGTAAGTTTAGTAGAAGAACACCGCAATGAGATAGATGAGATAATGAAAGAGATCGAGGGGAGAAAATGACAGACAATCTGAAACCTTGTCCGTTCTGCGGTCGTGCGGTCAAGATTATCCAAGTCGATCCATGCGGTTTTAATGCCACTTATTACGGTGATGAGTATGCGTGCGTAATAGTCCATAAAGAGAGATGGGAAGGAGGATGCATCATTGACGATAGTCCTCCCTCCAGTAATCAACGCGAGGAATCTAAGATGGTAGAGTTATGGAACAGGAGAGTGAGGGAATGACACTGTATGTCTGGGAATGTAAATGCTGTCATACCCGCTATGCCGAAGGGTTCTGCCGTGTCAGCAAGCCCCATATCGGTATGGAGTTCAGGATCCCGTGTCCTTATGGATGCAGAGAACATCCTGGGGTCTCGAATGTATCTGTGATGGTACTCAAAGAGATCAAAAGGAGTGTGAGGGAATGATAACCCAAATCGATCTTGTTCTTACCAGATTCTATGAAGCTTGGTTCGAGATTCTGATCAGTCAGAATGGAGTAAGGGCGGTCTGTGAGGAGTATTCTGCTGACCTAACTGATGATAAGGTAAAGGAATTGAACGAAGTATTGACAAAATATCTTGAAGAACGTGAAAAAGAGAAAAGTGGGAAAGAGGATGAGTGAATGAGTACCAAGAAGAACATACTGACGAAAACCTGTCCGTTCTGCGGAGGGAAAGCCGAATTGCGTGATAAACTGGATGGCAATACGGAGACCTACGAGATCCATTGTAACAGTTGCCATATGAATTTCTCAAGGTTCGTATGGAGATGTATGGACGAGAAGGACGTGATCAAGGATTGGGATAGGAGGGTGAATGAATGATTGATTTGAAACCCTGTCCGTTATGCGGAGGCGATAATCTGGAAAGATATCGTCTCAATGTAGCGGGATTCGTGGATAGAGAGGGTATAGTAGAGACCAGAAGCGAAATCGGAGATTACTTCCGTATCGAATGTATGTGCGGGTGCAGATTCGACAAGCATCAGGATGAATTGTTCGATAAGGCAGAGGAGATCTATACGTGCGAAGGCAAGTATGACGTAGAGATAACGGATGAGGATCTGTGGAATGTCATGATAGCCGAGTGGAATAGAAGAACCGTAAAGACTGAAGAGGGATTGTAATGGGAGTCGTGTGTCCGTATTGTAAATCCAAGAATGTCAAGGTAGTGAAAGGGAAGACGCTATGCAAGGAATCCCACTATCCCAATCGCCAGATCGAGATCACTCAACAGAGGTGGAGATGCAACGTCTGTAAGAGGACATTCACTACGAAATTTGCGTTCTGAAAGAGAAGAGAAAAGAGGTATAGAAATGAAACAGATCTACAAGATATGCAAAGGATCGCATGCAAGAGACATGTTCCGCAGATGGGGGAAAGACCTATGACATCCAGAAGAGGCTATTATGATGTTGCTCTTTTCTTCCCCGCTACGGTGACGTTGGGCAGACTCCACGAACTGTTGGACAGTTTGGATGACCATGACATCAATGTGGATTACGCCTCTTTGGAGTTCGCGTCCGACGGACTGTACTGTGATGCGAAAACGTCCGTATCAGAGGGGATTGAAGCACTCATCAAGGACATCGGTAACGGGGACATCGCATTGGATTGGGATACGATGGCCGAATGGGATTGAAGACTGAAAAATCGAAAAGAGGGAAACAGATGAGGGTGAGTGGGATATGCAAGCATTGTTCCAAGCAATCAAAGGGAGGGAGATGTGTGTGCAAGGATTATATGACATGTCGTGAATGCCCTATGCCACGCAGAGTAATGCTGATGGATATGGAAAGGACTGAATGTTCAAAGGAGGAATCTGAATGAAATGTGCATTTTGCAAAGCGGAACTGAAATCGGATCAGTATCAGGGAATGGAAGGAAAAGACTTCGATGTGACCATAGGCGGTGTACCCGCAAAGGTACGTCTCCACGACAGATGTCTGGGGGAACTCATCGGATTGTACCTTACAGGTAAGACCAAGGGTGGGAAGGAATGACAGACTTCGCAACAGGCGTGTTCAAGTGTCCCAAATGCGGGGGAACTGTATTCAAATGCTACCCCCAGACACAGATTGTAGGTGCGAAGACGATGACGTGGGAATACACGTGCATAAGATGTCTTACCGTTACCGCGCTGACTGTCGAGGATTGGAAGGAGTAAATATCTTAATATATACAAAAATAAATACACTGTTGATAGTATGGATGCAGATGCTATGCGTGATGCAATAAACGGGCTGGCTGACGGGAAGACGCTGATATTCAAGAGCGATAAGGGGGATATGGCCATAACGAACAATCTGAAGGAACGTGAGGCGTACACCCTCAGATACGACAGGATCGTGACTTGGTTCGATAAAGCGTCCACCGTAGGGAGAGAGGACAAATCCCTGTGTCTGTGGTATAAGTCGCGTGTGACAGGTATGCTCACACCGAGCAACTGGAGGCTTTGAGGATGAAGAACATCAAGGATGTGCTGTCCAAATACCCTTTGAGGATCATAATCCCGAAAAACCTGTATTATCACATTCTGGTAGACATCTTCCGTGATAATCGGGTCAGCGAGCCTACCGAATGGATATGCAAGACTTGGTCTGGAAGGGATATCGGGGTAAGGATAACCTATGAGACGCGCAAGAAGTTCGGGAAGGTCTTACCATATCCTTTTCTGGAGTTCATGGGCATAGAAGGGAATATCCGCTGGATATCCACCGATAAGGATCTGATGTGTATGAAGAAAAGGCACATCCTACTGAGGTCTGGTACAGGTTATACGGTGATATTCTTCTTGGAGGGAGAGGTATGAGGTTCGCAGTGATAGAAGGATATCCGACGGTCTATGCGCTGGGTGACAGCGATTCCGAGAACGTAGCGGGGCCGTCGGAGCTTCTGGATATGATATACCTTAAACTCAATGAACACAGTCATATACAGTTGAGCGGGATGGAACTGAAAGACTGCAAGAACTGTAGCAATATGATAGACGGGGAATGCGATTATTTTGTGGATCCGACATATCCTTTTGATAAAAGGTTCTGCAAGGGATTTGAATGGAGGGAGAGATGATGGACATAGAGATAAGGATCGATACCAAAGACGGTGTTGAAATAAGGACATTGAAGAACGGCGTGGAGATGAAGGTCACGGAACTGGCTATGACTATGATCTATAACACGATATGTCACCAGATGCCCGCAGGACACACCATCTTCAAGAATTACGACAAGGAAAAGAAACTCTGGACTATTGAGGTCTATAAGGATGCGAAGAATTACAAGAACCATCCGATATGGGAAGGCAGATTCTGGAAAGCGGAGGCGGGCATATGATAATCTGTCCGTTCTGCCGTTCGTCGAAAACGATTCTGAAAGATCAGAAAGAGATCATAGAGGATTTCAAAGGAAAGCCCAGAGAATACGCCGAGCAGACATACTACTGTCGTGAGTGCTGTAAAAATTTTACGGTAAAGATGGTCTGATAGGAGGATTTCGGATGAGATGCGTTTACGAGCAATGCTATTACTGTGTGAACGGGAGATGCGGAATCAAGTATTTCGAGAAGAAGGACGGCCACTATGCAGAACGCCCTAATTACTGTCCATTTATGAACAGGCCAGCAGACGACCCGTACAGGGATGAGTGAACGGATGCTGGATACCATACAGAATATGGATTGCGTCGAGGGTATGAAACAGATCCCCGATAGGACGGTAGACCTCGTTGTGATGGATCCGCCTTATGAGTTCAAGGACACTCGCGGAGGGGGTAGTTTCGGTTCGGCGAACCGTACATATCACGCCGAATTGAATCCTCTGAGCAAAGGGGTCACCGCAGAGGTTCTGGATATGCTCTGCGACAAGATGAAGGCAATCAATATCTACATATGGTGTAACAAGAACCAACTTCGTCAGTATATCGACTACTTTGACGACAGGGGATGCAATATAGACCTACTGACGTGGCATAAGACCAATCCAGTTCCCACGTGCGGTAACAAGTATCTGTCCGACACGGAGTATTGTGTCTTCGCAAGGGAGAGCGGTGTCAAGGTCTATGGTACGTATGAGACCAAGCGTAAGTTCTACGTATCCTCGCTGAACACGGACGATAAGGAGAGATACGGGCATCCGACCGTAAAGCCCCTGAACATCATCAAGAACCTTATAATCAACTCATCAAAGGAGGGGGATGTCGTGCTGGACCCCTTTATGGGGTCTGGTACTACTGCCGTAGCGTGCAAATCCACAGGCAGACACTTTATTGGGTATGAGATTGACCCTAAATACTGCGATATTGCGTGCAAGAGGGTCAGGGACGCGGATGTGAGCGGATGGTTTTGAAAACCGACCTCTATCAAGGAGACTGTCTTGAGGTAATGGATTCTCTGATCGAACAGGGAGTCAAGGTAGATGCGGTCATCACAGATATACCATATGGGACTACGGCGTGTGCGTGGGATGTAGTGATACCCTTTAAGGAAATGTGGGGGAAACTTGACGGAATCTCAAGAGATGATACCCCTATCGTATTATTCGGTTCAGAGCCATTCAGCAGTATGCTTAGATGTTCCAACATTAAGCATTTCAAGTATGATTGGGTATGGGAGAAACAGAAGGCATCGAATTTTCTCGGCGTGAAATATGCGCCATTCAAATTCCACGAGAATATCTCTGTTTTTTCTAAAGGCGTATGCAAATACAATCCTCAAAGATATAAGGTGCTTGAATTTTCGGAGATCGAAAAGATGGATAAACACCGTCTGAAGTCCTTATTCGAGTCAAGGGAATATGACAGATACGGCACAGTGGACAGGAGAAAGACTGTGAGGGATCCTGTAACGAACAAGTCCGAAGTGGGTATAGAGATCAAGAGGACAAGATACGTCGATGATGGATACAGATACCCCAAGTCTGTTCTGAAGTTCAATAAGGATGGGAGAACCGTACACCCTACTCAAAAACCTATTCTTTTGATGGAATATCTTGTCAAGACATATTCGGACAAGGGGGATACTGTTCTGGATTTCACGATGGGTAGCGGTACAACAGGTGTAGCGTGTAAGAGATTAGGGCGTAACTTCATAGGCATAGAGATTAACCCAGAGTATTTTGAGATTGCAAAGAAAAGGATTGAGGATACACAGGAGGTATGCGAATGGTTTTGACGATCCGTAACGATGATGCCAGAAACGTTCTGAAGGAACAGCCGTCCGAGTCCGTGGATGCGATCATTACCGATGTACCGTACCGCACGACCCAGAGAGGGAATACAGGCACGATGGGAGGATTCTGGACGACCGACCTCGTGAGCAAGGGAAAGATATTCGAGGCCAACGATATCACGCCTTCAGAATACCTCCTAGACTTCTACCGTATATTGAAGGACGGATCCCATTGTTACGTAATGACCAATAATCTCAACCTCATCGAAATGCTCAATGAGGGGGTCAAGGCGGGATTCCATTTCGTCAAGAGCCTTATCTGGGATAAGGGTGCTAAGATATGCGGTACATACTATATGGGTACGTATGAGTACATCCTGCTGTTCAGAAAGGGCAAGGACAGGCCGATAAACGATTGCAGTACCCCAGACATCCTATCCGTACCTATGAAGAAGACCAAGGAGGATGGGGATAATCTGCACAATACGGAGAAACCCGTGGAACTGATGAAGATACTGGTCGAGAACTCCACAAACAAGGGAGAATGCGTTATGGATCCGTTCATGGGGATAGGTTCGACAGGGATAGCCAGCATCCTTACTGGACGTGATTTCATAGGATGCGAGATAGACAAGAGGTATTTCGACATCGCCGAAAGGAGACTGACGAATACGAAAGCGAGTACGTTGGAGGGATGGCTATGAGATATACGTGGATAGACGGAGTGTATGTAGAGGTGGATGCCTGTAGCGGGTGTCCGTTCTACAGTACGGAACGTGAACTGAGTGCGGAATGCAGATACCCTCAGAATCCAGCGAGAAAGAGCATAGAAGAGGGTTCATATTATCTTGGGGATTATCTCGGCGTAGCACCAGACTGCCCTTTGAGGGAGAAGGCGTAAGGATGCAATCAAGGACGGGAAGATAGGGATGGCGACCGAAGGAAATGATATGAAGGATATGGCAGAAAATATGCCCCCAAGGCATCCAGCAAAATATACCGATGCCTTGTTGCCTGTGTTCGCAAGGTGGTGTATGGAATCCAAATCCATCCTCGATCCCTTTGCGGGTACGGGCAAGGTGGGGATGCTGAAGGATTATGGCGTGCGTGCTGTAATCTCTGCAAACGACATCGAAAAAGATTGGCTTACCCCTAACATCTATCACTGTGACAAGTTATATTTTCAAGACGCAGAGTTCTTGGATACAGGGGAATCGTATGACACCATCGTGACCTCTCCTACCTACGGGAATCGTATGGCCGATCATTTCCATACGGAGCATCCCGAAAGACGTGCAACATATACCCACTGTATCGGTCATGAACTGAATGACGAGAATACTGGACGTATGCACTTTGGAAAAGCGTACTGTGAAAAGCACAGAAGGATATTTGCGCATCTGTATGATCTGCTCATCGATGGCGGTATCTTCATACTTAATTGCAGTAATTTCGTAAGAGCGGGAGAGATCGTGGATGTAACATCGTGGATGAGGGATACGATGGAATCTGTCGGTTTCAAGTTCTGTTCTTCCGTGAATGTATCCACACCAAGGATGAGGTTCGGTGC
>Ga0326512_10002993_pt1 | contig 12471 bp, 16 predicted proteins | sample 1_2617_0518_D_FD_203652 | JGI IMG/M metagenome (GOLD analysis project Ga0326512, IMG submission 203652) | Bovine rumen microbial communities from UC Davis, California, United States - 1_2617_0518 | ecosystem: Host-associated > Mammals > Digestive system > Stomach > Rumen | place: USA... | reverse complement strand
CTTTATGCTGACGCTGGTTTTGATTATGTTAGAGTTGGAATTGGTGGGGGGAAAGGATGCCTCAGTACTTCTAATACTGGTGTCCATAAACCTATGGCATCATTGGTTAATGATACCTATTTGTTCAAGAAGAAATTGGAAAAGGAAGGAAAGTATGAGAAACTTCCATATATTATTGCAGATGGTGGTATAAGGGGATACCGTGATATTATAAAGGCGATTGCCCTTGGTGCTGATTATGTTATGGTAGGAAGTGTATTTGCTAAAATGTTTGAATCAGCGTCACAAAAAGTATATGGTACAATGCTTGGTATTGATATTAATTCTTTTAGAGATTTACATTATAATGGAAACTATGCTGGATGGGAAGGAACATATAAAGGAGAAAAATACAACATTGGGCCAGTTTATGCTACTTTTTATGGTATGGCTTCTAGGGAAGGACAAATTGCTATGAATGGAGCGAAGACAAAAACTAGTGAAGGTGTTAAGAAATCGCTTGAGGTAGAATATACAATGGAAGGATGGACAAAGAACTTTGCTGATTATATGCGTTCAGCAATGTCCTATCTTGGTGTTAACACATTGGATGATGTAAGAGAAAAAACAATTTTATTAGTAAATTCACAAAATGCTGTAAATGCCGTAAATAAATGATAAAAAAAGCGAATAAGAGTTTGTTTCTTATTCGTTTTTTTTATTTTTTAAATAAAACTATGGACAAAAAAATAGCAGTTGTTGTTTGTTCTAAGAAAACAACGGAAGAAAATAAGGATTTTATCGAACACATCAAAAATACTTGTGGCTGTGACACTCATGTATACATGATTCACAATCCTAGTGGAGTATCAATTTCAAAGATATATGCTGACATGGTTGTTAATAGTGAAGTTGATAGTGATGTGTTAGTTTTTATACATGATGATATTGAGTTCTTGAGAGAAGGATGGGGTAAAGAAATATTAAGACTTTTCAATGAACATGAAGAGTATGGAATTATTGGAGTTGCAGGTTCTGCTCAGTTCGATGAGAAGGGAGCTTGGTGGAATTATGATAAGAAATTCGGACAAGTTCTTCATAGGGCAAACGGAAAGTCTTGGTTAACTGCATTTTCACCATTGTTAGCTAAAGATTTGCAAGAGGTAGTTGTTATAGATGGTTTATTTATGGCTGTTCATAGAAGAAGATTGACTGAAAATTTCAGTAGAGAATTGGAAGGATTTGATTTCTATGATATATACTTTTGTCTTGCCAATTTCTTTGATAAGAAAACCAAGATTGGTGTAACAACCAACATTAGGCTAGCTCATAATTCTGTTGGTGCTTTAAAGGATAGTTGGTATAAGAATAGGGAGATAATAAATGAGAAATTTGGTAATAAATTCCCAATTGATATTTTAAAATAATTTGGCACAGTATTTGCATGTAATATGGAGTTGGATGAATTGATTACATTATATAACGCAATAAGTACTATCTGTCAAGATTATTCTAGAATGACAGATGGTTATTCACTTGCAACTGGGGATAAGCTGTTTAACAACATCCCAGAGGATATAAGAATAATGATTAAAGAGAGACAAGAATTTTTCTCATACAGAGAGAAGGTAAGGAATCTTTTAAAGAGTAAGATAAGAGAGGAGATAAACAAATTATGAATGCTATAAAGAAATTACAAAAGGTATTATTGAATTTCTACTATGGTTTGCCATTTGGTCTTAAAGCTGCTGGAGACGAGATTATGGGAGGTGGTGAAGCAGACCAAGCAGGAACTGAGATAAACCAACAAGTAACTGATAAGAGAGTGGCAAAACACTTATTGAAGGGTGAGGTTACTCAAGAGGTTGAGGAACTTAGATACAGAACATACAGAGTTGCAAACGAATCTGAGAACTATAAGTACATTGGTAATGGCGTTGCTGTTAAGCAAGAAAAGGAAAAACCAAAGGATAAGACTCGATTTAAGTTTTCACAAGAGAATGAGAATATCTGTGAGTCTGTCTTGAGTACAATGAATCAAGTAGGAAAATATGGGCTTGAGAAGTACCGTTTTGAAATAGACTACAATTCGTTTGTAAGATTCAAGGTTGAGAAATTTGCAAAGAAGGTTGATGTTGATATTGATGAGAAAACTGGTAAGATTGAGACAACCTTACATTTCAATACAGAACCAGACCCATATGATGCAGCTTCGATGCCATTCATTAATGAGCTTAAGAAATTACTTGATGCCAAGAGTGAATATGAAATCTCTAGGAATGAGATTGCGACATCGATATACAATTTTTCTTTTACAACATATAAGGCTTACAATGAGGATGACCTAGTGAACTATTCATTCATTAAGGGTGGTAAGTTTAAGGAGTTCAAACAAGAAGGATATGAGTATCTGTTGACACTTACTTGGGATGAGTACTTGAGATTGCCACTTGACCTCGAATCAAAGTATTACTCTAAGTCTATGGCTGAGAAATACGCAAATAAGGAAAGGAAGGATGTAGCACCTGAAATGGCTATTAAGGAAAGGAAAAGATACTGTTCAGTATGTGGTAAGGAAATGTCAGTTTATGATGCAGATATACAAGAAGCAGATGGGCATAAGCCAATTTGTAAAGATTGTCTTAATAAAGCCTTGAAAAATGAAGAAAAATGATTATTTTTTATATAAAGAAATATTATGTTGACAATTGGAATTGAATTAAATCATGTTGTAAGAAATATCAACAGACAAATTCTCAAGAATTATGCAAAGGAATTCGACCCATCATTGGAATGGGAAGACCTAGATGATAAAGTGGACATCTTCAAGAAGTACCTTAAGTTTGAGAGCAAGTACGAAAAGAATAATTTCTTGTATATCGATTATCCATTTGAAATATTTGGTGCTTGTCCAGCTATGGAGAAGAATCTTCCAAGGGACATCAATAACTGGTTGGCAGAGATTGAGAATATGGAGGATGAGGACATTAGAATCGTATTTTACAGTTTGGATGAAGTTGCATTGACAATCCAGTCTAGTTATTTCTTCTTAAGTAAGATTGGTTCTAGAGTAAGGAAGGTTATCTTCCCAACAAAGCTTGAAGAGGTTTGGGATGAATGTGATGCTGTAATCACAGCAAGAAATGAATTCTTTGAGAAGGAGAAACCAGAAGGAAAGAAAATTGTTCTTATTAATAGAGAGTTTAATGAAGAACATAAGGATGAGGCAGATTTGAACTATAACAGTTTGAGTGACATCATTACAGATAATAATTTTTTCAAAAAGGTTAAGGAATGACAAATTCACCATACATTTTCGACTTAAATAATATTACAAGTTTTATATTCGGTAATCCGAATGAAAAAACAAATGAAGTAGAAATTACGGATAATTTCGTCTATGATAAGGATTCAAAGTCAATGATTCCTAACACAAGAGAGGTTAAGGAGGTTAAGGTTAATGACTACACTGGTCAAAACACCATTCGTTATGATATGATTAGGATGTTCATTGACATTCTTGATTCAATCGAAGACCCAAAGGTGTTGACAATGGGACAAAACATTACACTTAACACACTAAAGGCTTATGAGTTAATAAAAGATATAAACGAGGAAAACAATGAGTAATGAAAAGAAAAACTCATGAACAATTTATAGAGGATGCAAACAAAGTTCACAATAATGAATATGGTTATTCAAAAGTTAAGTATATAAATAATAAAACTGAAGTTTGTATTGTTTGTCCTAAGCACGGAGAGTTTTTTCAACGACCAGATAGACATTTACAAGGACAAGGATGCCCTGTTTGTAGATACATTAAGTCAGCTAAAAATAACAGAAAAGAAGTTGAAAAATTCGTTGAAGACGCAAAAATGATTCATGGTGATAAATATGACTATTCAAAAGTGAATTATACAAACAATAAGACGAAAGTTTGCATAGTATGCCCTATTCATGGTGAATTTTGGCAGTCTCCAATAAGTCATATAAACAAACATCAAGGATGTCCAACATGTGATGAATCACACTTGGAGAGAGATATTAGATTATTATTGGTAAATGAAAATGAAGAGTTTATCCAAGAATACAAAACTAATTGGTTGGGATTACAAACATTAGATTTTTATTTACCAAAATATAATATAGCTATTGAATGCCAAGGAAAACAGCATTTTGGACTTGGTGGATGGATTAGCAAAAGTTTTGAAATTATTAAGGAAAGAGACGAGAGAAAGAGAAAACTTTGTGAGGAGAATGGTGTTAAATTGTTATATTACAGTAATTTAGGTATTGATTATCCTTATAAAGTTTTTGAAGATAAAAATGAAATTTTAAAATTAATAAGAGCATGAGTGAAAAAGATTTAAAAGTAATTGAAAATATTCAGAAGGAAATATCAAAAATAGACAAAAAAGAGAACAGAATATACTTTTTTGTCATTGATACTAAAGGAGTTAGTTCTGGCTCATTGGAATACATTTATAACTTGGCTCTTATCCTTAAGAACGAAGGATATAACGTTAATATGCTTCATACTGAGGAAGAGTTTGTTGGTGTTGGAGCATGGCTAGGAGAGGAATACACAAGCCTCCCACATTTCAATGTTAACAAGGGTGAGGTTGGTACATCACCAAGTGATGTGTTGTTCATTCCTGAGATTTTCTCACAAGTTATGAACCAGACTAGAAGCCTTCCTTGTAAGAGAGTGGTAATCTTGCAGAACTACGACTATGTTGTTGAGCAGATGCCTTATGCAGCACAGTGGGGTGATTTCGGAATCATGGAGGGTATTACCAACTCTGATTATCAAGCAGCAGAACTTAACGAGGCTTTCCCTTACGTAAAACTTAAGAAGGTTAGACCATTTATCTCAAAGATATTTGGCAATACGATTACACCTAAGAAAATGGTCATCAATGTTATCTCAAAAGACCAGAGTGACATCAAGAGAATCGTTAAGCCATTCTATTGGAAGTATCCATTCTTCAAGTGGGTGTCATTCAAGGAGCTTAGAAACTTGTCAAAGGAAGAGTTCGCAAAGGAACTTAGAGAGGGCGCAATGACAATCGTTGTAGATGAGACTGCAAGCTTCATGTACTCAGCTCTTGAGGCAATGAAGAGTGGTTCAATCACAATGGTTAAAGTACCTACAACAACCGTAGATTGGGCTAATGCAGAGGAACTACCAAATTGCTGCGTATGGTTCAATGACTTTGATACTCTCCACAAGCAGATTGCAAGCGTTGTACGCTCTTGGATTACAGATAAGATACCAACTGTACTTGCTGAAGAGACTAAGAAGGTTACTGAGGAATATACTGAGGAAAATACCAAGGCTGACATCTTAGCTTATGTTACTGATGTTCTTGATAGAAGAAAGAAGGAAATGGAAGATTTAATAATCCAAATTAAAGCTAAGAAGGAGGAAGAGTAATGAGAGAATTTCTAAATAGTGGTTGCGTGGGGAATATACATTCAGATAAGAAAATATGCATTCACACTTACGCTCAAGCAAAGAAAAGTGGTAAACTTGATGAAAAGATAAAGCAAATTGCTGATAGATGGGCGCAATTGGGATTTACTGAAGGATTTCCAGAAGAACGTAAGGAAGAATTGGCATATGCATATGAACAACTTGCAATCTTTTTAATCTTTTGTGAGGATGACCAGACAGATAGATTATTTAAGAAAGATGGTTCTTTTGAAACTGTAGGATTTCCTATGACAAGGAAGGTACTTAGCTGTTTAGAACCAAATGAGTTTGATTTCCAAAAATTTATAAAATATTGTAAGATTTTTAATTCTAATGATTTTATCGAGTTGGCAGACAAGTTAAATCCTCTTACGCATGATGACCCTAATTATCCTTGGCATAGGAAATATGCAAATGTTGACCTTGAAGCACAAGCTGTATATTACGTTAGTGAAATGATTATAGAAAAGTTTAAGAATCCAGACGAGGATGATGAAGTTATCAAGAAGAAATATACAGATAAACTTTATGAAATAATTAATAAGAAAAAAGAAGAGTTAAAGAATGAAGGAACTAGTAGTGATAATACCAATGCATGAATTTGGTAAGGAAAATATAGAACTTTTGAACAAGGCTGTTGACAGCGTACCAGAGGAAATTAAGGTAGTATTGTCACACAGCAAGAATCTTGACAAGAGAAAGCTCAAGGGTATTAATGAGCGTGTCAGCTTCATTGCTGAGTCTGAGGGTGATTCATTCGCAGAACTTGTAAATGCTGCTGTGGATGCAGTTGCAAATGATTTCAAGTGGTTCTCAATCCTTGAGTTTGATGATACATACACTCCAATATGGCTTCCAAACGTTAAGAAGTATATGGACTTTATGCCAAACATGAGCGTGTTTATGACTCTTGAGGATATTACAGATTTCAATAATGGAAAGTATATTGGTTTCGGTAATGAGGCTGCTTGGGCATCTTCTTTCTCAAATGAGATTGGATATATTGACCATGACTGTTTGCAGAATTATTTTGATTTCTATTTGACTGGTTCAATCTTCAACATTGCAGATTGGCAAGAGGTAGGTGGACTTAAACCTTCAATCAAGATTACATTCTGGTATGAGTGGCTTCTTCGTGCCACCAATAAGGATAAGAAGGTATTTGTAATACCAAAGGTATGTTATAATCATACTCTCGATAGAAAGGGTTCTCTTGTAAACATCTACAAGGAATCTATTGACCAAGAGGAATCACAGTGGTGGTTCGACCTTGCAAAACGTGAGTACTTCTATAAGGAAGATAGAAAGAAAGAATATAAGAAGGTAGAAGAAAAAGAAAATGAATAAATATGATAGAGAGATTTTAGGTGATAGAATGTCTATATTTTCTGTTAGTAAAGATACTTCAAATGAAGAAGTATTACAGATGATATATAAAGACCTATCAACGAAATTGGACTTTATAAACGGTCTTTATCCATTTTTTAAACGTGGATTGGTTATGTATGATATTATGTTTAAACATTTTGGCATAAAATTAAAACCAATTTTACATGAAGATGATACTCTTGAACGTTTTAGGGACACATTTGAAGAAAGCGAACAAGCATTTGATAATGGTATATTTAACGTAGATAGAAATTATTTTGGTGGTGGAGAGTGGCCTGTTATATTATTCGATAGAGTGTCTCAACCTGATAAAAAAGAAGATTGGATAACCTATACAATCACAAGATAAGAAAAAATGGCACTAATTCGATGGTTAGTGCCATTTTATTTGAACATCAAAACGGCAACACGGAGATTTTCTCAATTGAGAAAATGTGAAAGAAAGTGTGTTGAAATTACGCAGATTTGCCTTTGATTTGATATTTAGTATTAAAATAGTATACTAACAAGGGATATTCCCCATATATAAATATCTAAAGAAATGTCAGAAATTTGCGTAACTGAAGAAAAAGTTAAGAAAAAGAGAGGTAGAAAGCCTTCCAAGGAGAGAAAGGGCTACTTCTATGAGGAGCAAGAACAAGCTGTAGTGGATTATATCTCAACGGATGATGAGAAGGAGAAGAATAGGATTTTCAACACTACACTTAAACCAGCATTTACAAAGATGATTGAGTCAATTATAAGGAGATACAGTCTATATCCCCCAGACGAGGAATTCCAAGAGACATTCGATGATACATTGTCTTTCCTTATGACAAAACTCTCATGCTTTGACCCTTCAACGAATTATAAGGCATATTCATATTGCGGTACAATTTGTAAAAACTATTTGATTTATAAGATTAATCAATTCTCAAAGAATCAGAAGCGTAACGAGTCATACGATAGTCCTAATGATTCAGCCCAAGGTGGTATTGATGATAATATAAGATTCTCATATGACGATACAGACCCTAGAAGGACTTTTCTTTCTGAGTTGACTGGTAATACAGTTGAGAATATTCAGCGCATCCTAAATGATAAGGATAGGCTTAAATTGAATGAAAATGAGATTAAGGTTGGTATGACACTGATTAATCTTATGACAAATTGGGATGAGATTTTTGCCCAGATGGGTAGTAATAAATTCAATAAGAGTTCAATACTTTTGTTCTTGAAAGAGACCACAATGTTGAACACAAAGGAGATAAGAGACGCACTTAAGGTATATAAGAAAAGATATTACGAAGTTAAGTGGAAACTTATTAATGAATAATATAAATTCTGATATTTATTACAAAAATAATGGGAAAATTAAAAATTGAATTAAATGATATACAGAACATCCGTGACCTATTGCAAGAGACCTACAAGAATTTATACTGATTTTTTACAAGAAACATATATTTATTTATAAAAGATAATATATGACAAAAGAAGAATTTATAGAAAAGTCAAAAGCAATACATGGTGACAGATACGATTATTCTAGAGTAAATTATAAAGATAATAAAACTAAAGTTTGCATTATTTGTCCTATTCATGGTGAATTCTGGCAAAGACCAAACAATCATTTAAGTGGACAAGGGTGTCCTTATTGTGGCGGTACTCATAAATATACCACAGAAGAATTCATTAAAAAGGCTAAAGAGATTCATGGAGGTAAATACGATTATTCAAAAGTAAAGTATAGTGGGTGGAAAAATAAAGTTAAAATTGTTTGTCCTATTCACGGTGAGTTTGAACAAATACCATTTGACCATTTAAGGGGTCATGGTTGTGTTAAATGTATGGGTGATGAAATATCCAAAAATAAAACAAAACCTTATACTTTATTTGTGGAAGAAGCACTTAAAAAACATAATTCTAAATATACGTATGACATTACAACTTATGTTAATAGAAGTGTTAAAATGAAAATAAATTGTCCTATTCATGGTGAATTCTGGCAAACTCCACATAACCATTTAAGTGGACAAGGGTGTCCTTATTGCAATGATAGTATTTTAGAAAAAGAAGTAGAAAAAATACTTTTGGAGAATAAAATAAATTACATCAATAAATGTACAAGTTCTAAATTAAAATGGCTTGAAAGACAACATTTAGATTTTTATTTACCAGATTATAAAATAGCTATTGAGTGCCAAGGTATTCAACATTTTGAACCAAGAGAAAGATTTGGTGGTAAAGAAGAGTTTGTAAATACTCTTGAGAGGGACAAGAGAAAGAAGGAAAAATGTATTGAGAATAACATAAATATTATTTATTATTCATCTGAATACATTAGGAAAAAAACCAATAAAAACCTTTTAACTAAAAATAATTTAATAAAGTATATAAAAAAATGCCAAGATTTAAAATAGAACTTAATGATGTGCAAAATATAAGAGATTTACTTCAAAGTGCTTATAATCTAGCGGATGAACAGATAGTACAAGCCCAGAACGAGATAAACAAACTATCAGTATCCACACAGCTTGAACAAGAGCCTATGGATGCCAAGAGCAAGTATGCAAAGGCGATAAATGACTATCTAGGTATGAAGGATAAAGCAATATCAAAGAAGTTGGATATTGCGAAGATTCTCACCGACATTTACCACCATAACGGTGACGTTAAGGGCGCAATCGAGAATGGTGAGAATATGAAGAACATGGACTTTAATTTTGATGACATCAAGAAGATGATTGATGAATCATACGAGGATAAGGATAAAACTAAGACAATTGAACTTAATAAGAAGTAATGGCAAATATTAAGAATAAACAGCAAGACGCAATGGCAACGATTGACACTGCCAAAGCGATGGTTGATAAAGTTCTTACAATCATGGAGATTATGATTTCCTCTCCAAGTGTGTCTTTGACATTTGCAACCAATCCAATCGGATTCATATTGCAGTTGTTGAAACACCTAGGTGTGACCTATGAGGAACTTAGAGACTATCTTGCTAATTTCTTAATATATATAATACCTGTATTGGAAATAGCAGTTAAAACAATATTGCTTACCAATCTTAAGAACATGATTTCTTGTTCTGTTGACCCTAGAATTCCAGAGAAATATAGGAAAAGAGAGAATTGTGGTGCTCCATATATTGAAAACTATGGAATTAATGTTGGGTTAGAAGCAATTGATTTCTTGGACAAATTATCTGAGAATCCTTTAAGTGATTTCGGAAAGGACATGTATTTCGGACTTGAGGGTGTTGAAGACGTATATAAGTTTGCAAGGGCAGAAGACATGGATGTTTTCTTATGGTTTGTAATGCACAAGGGTAAGTTTCCAAATGCAGCAGCAGTAAGTGATATGTCAACGTTTTCAGATAGTGTACATGGCGCTGGAAGTTATACAGTTAAACCAAATAATGCATCTTTATTAGATGTCATTAATCTTACTTCAAGTTCGAGTTCTCCATCAAAGATAATGCTTGGTAATACCTTTACTTATACTGGTTCACCTAATGTCATTTCAATGTGTATTGATAGACAATATGATAAAGATAATAATGTTGTAGCAAATACATTGGTTCCAGTATCTGATGACATTTGTAGTGTAAACTGGTATATTAGACGTGCAGACCAATTAACTAGTAATCTTGGTTTTGGTAAGAAGTCATTCGAAGGTAGAGACTTTTCAAAGGAAAGGGCTATATGTAACTTACAATTTATTGACACAGCTTCAAGTAATTTATATCCAGCTCAAGGTTTGGTAAATAATGCGTTTAGATTTACAATATTACCAAAACCATACATACACATCCCTAATCTTGCATGGCAAGGAACAACAACAAATGTAGCACCAGGAGAAAAGCCTTGGGGATTTGTGCCATTGTTGTTTGATAGTGATGGTAGTTACAACCCAATGGGTAAATATACAGTCAAAGGAACTATTACTGCAACCTATGAAGGTGACTATAAAGTAGAAAAGGTTGATGTAACTAATGATAGGGGTAAGACTGAGAAGAAAAATAAGATAACTGATACTAGAGAAACGGTATACGCAGTTGGAAGTGGAAAAGTTAAAGTAAATGCCAAGACTGGAAAGGTAACTGTTGAAGATAAAGATAAGATTATAAGTGGACTTATTGAATGTTATAAAGGCTTAACAGTGTATGAGTTTAATTACGACTATGTAATGAGTATGAAACTCTTTGATGCAAAGGTAATGGCAACTACATTGTTAGATACTCTTGTAAACACTAGATTGGGTCTTAATTTGAATCTTGCCAAAAAACATCAAGAGGCTACTGAAGAGATAAAGGAGATAATAAAGAATATTATCAATTCAGACGATTCAAGTGTAGAAGATTGTTATTTTTCTTTTGACAATAGAAAGTATGAGGAATTGTTGAGAAAAAGCGAAGAAAAGAGAGCTAGACAATACAATTTTGGTAATACTACAAATACGAGTGCTACATTTGAAGAAGTATATAACATCTTAGAGGAATATGATAATGCTGGTACACTTGAAGAACAAGTAGATGTCATAAATCGTGCTATCACCCAAGCATCAATTACAATAACTGATGGTCTTGATGAACAAGACAAATATGGTGTTGAGTTTAATTTTGTTTTCGATTTGATTGAGAATTTGGTTCTTGCAATTGTTAATGCGGTTCTTACACCAAAAGTACTGTTATTGTTAGAGGTTAATCGTCAAATAATGGGTGGTGATTGGAAAGCATTTACAATAAAGGACTTGTTAAAGGCGATGGAAGGTGTGATAATTTCCTTGATAAAGGAAGTTAGGGATTTGGTTATTCAAGAGCTACTTAAGTTCGTGTTGAAACAATTAGAGCCACTTAAAGAAATGATAGAGTCAATCCTTCTTAGGGAACAAATTGAAAATTATACAAGTGCAATTAATGAAATAATTAGGAACTGTCCAGTTATATGGTTTAGCTTCGGTAATCAAGACCTTGAGACAAAACTTGATACCGTTGATTATGCTGATATTGATGTTAGCTCTAATAGGGCTGATGATAAACCAACTAATAAGTGTTAAAAATAGAATAATATGGGTATAGAACAAATTTGTCAAACGATTTCTAATTTTTTTAACGATGTTAGACCACCATTTCCACAAATAAGTAGAATATTATTGGTGTGTTCGATGATACGTAGACCAGGACTTTCTACCATTCACTCTGTATCAAATATCGTTAAGGATTTAAACAGATTGGGTATACCTACTGGTCCGATGCCAGATGGTAGTGCCAATCTAACAGTGGGTGCTTTCTTTGCATCTACAAAAGAAACATATAGGGGAATTAAAAACGATATGTCAATACAAGTTGGAATTACTCCTGGAACCATTCAAACAACGCCATATGGAAATGGTACTCCAGGAATGGGTTTTGGATGTGCTTTTTAATTATGGAAAAAAATATAGATTTTAGTAAATTAAGTAACGCAGAAATCAATATTAAGATTATGGGTTACGAAAATGAATATAGCGCAAAGAAAGATAAAATCATCAAATTGGTTGGTGATTTGCAAAAGCTTGATGTTTTATACAATAAAGCAAACGAAGAGTTACAAAAAAGAGGTGTTTTAAAAGATGAGTGAAATAGTTGTTAAAATTGG
>Ga0326512_10002989_pt1 | contig 12477 bp, 32 predicted proteins | sample 1_2617_0518_D_FD_203652 | JGI IMG/M metagenome (GOLD analysis project Ga0326512, IMG submission 203652) | Bovine rumen microbial communities from UC Davis, California, United States - 1_2617_0518 | ecosystem: Host-associated > Mammals > Digestive system > Stomach > Rumen | place: USA... | reverse complement strand
GGAGTTGGAATCATGGTTGAGACAATCGAAGAAAAAATCCGCAAAGCCAGAAAGCAACACATCTGCGATTACTGCGAAAAGCCGATTGAAAAAGGTACTCTGTACGAATGGTCAAAGAATATCTTTGACGGAGAGTTCTTTGAGTGGCGATCACATCTGGCATGTCAGCACATAGCATCTGCCATATGGGACTATGTGGAGCCGGACGAAGGGATGCACTCTGATGAATTTCATGAAGGATGTCAGAAAGTTTGCCAGACGTTTATTTGCCCTGACTGTCCGAAATGGGACGCGGAAGAATACGAAGGGTGCACAGAGGACAAGTCTTACTGTCTGGATAAGATGGAGCAATTCTTTAGCACACATGAACTGTACATGGCAGGACGTGACGGATATGCACATGTATGGAAGGTAAGGGAGAAGCAACCACGTGAGTATGTGTATCGCATAAGCACATATGCAACATACAATCAGGGTATACATACACATCCAGTTGATATTATGGGGAAATGTGGATTTGACATCCTGAGAAAAGATTGTCAAGAGATGTTGGATTTATACTGGTTTAAGACAGCAAACAAGATAGACAATATACCAGATTACATAGTTCAAGTTACGGACTATGAAGAGATTCCAACAGCCGTAAAATTCAACTTGGAGATATTCACATGAAGAATATTGAAATCATGCACTCAATGTTTGACGAACTTCCAGAGCATAAGTGTGGCGAGTGTTCGAATCTCATAACCCACACGGTAAGCAGGCGTTGGTTTAAATGCGGAGTCTGGGGACAAAGTTCTTCCGAGTCATCAGACTGGCGTAAAAAATGGACAGCATGCGGAATGTTCTGTAAAGACTATGATGGCACTCCAATTAAGGACTATGTAAAACGTTCGCCAAAGGCATATAAAGATGTCCAGATTCAAGGACAGATGGAGTTGGAGTTATGGGCGAAATAACTTGTGCGGCAATAGATTGCAAACACATTGATGACCACAACCGTTGTCGGTTGAAGAAAATCAGCCTGAGTGAGCATTACATTCACACGGTGCACGAAGGATTGCAACATTTCTGGAAATGCAAGATGTATGAGAAGTCGGAAGAGACAAAGAAACTGGAACGGATGTTTATTGAGTGCTTGAAGAAGGATGGAATAAAAAATGTCTGATTATGAACCGCCGTTAGGTGCAAGGCCAACATATGTCTCTGCATCTGATAGGATTGGTGTGGCAAAAGGTATCTATGCAGAAGAAATATATCGAGAATGGGAGGAATTGAAAGATGGTAATTGAGTGCAGTAATCTGGGCAAGTTGGTTGCTGTCTTGATGAAAATGGAAGAGGAAACAGACTACAAGTGGCATAGCGGTGTTAAGCCAACCGCATATATGGCTTGTATAGAGCCGAAGTCATGGCCTATATGGCTTGCATTAAACACAGATTTCAAAACCATAACATGGTCAGAAGAAAAGATAATTGGTGAAGAGTACATGACAGATGATGAATATCTGCATCTGCTTACTCTTTCAGAGGTTAAAGACGATCCCGTCAATCATCCATCCCACTACACGCAGGGCAAGGTTGAGTGTATTGATGCCATGGAGATGGCTCTGGGGACTGAAGCGGTGAAAGGATATTGCTTGGGTGCGTGCTTTAAGTACTTATGGCGAAGAAAGCTGAAAGAGAATGAAGAGCAAGACATTCAAAAATCTTTATGGTATTTTGATAAATTTAAGGAGTTGATAAGCCGTTGAAAGGGGATGGGGACTATGGCAAGCGGAACGGGATATTTGGAGTGGCATGGACAGAGACATACAAAGGATGAGTGGGCAAGGCTGCTGGGGCTATCGAGACAAGGGCTTGAGTTGCGGCTGAAAACGATGCCGTATGACAAGGTGTTTTCAATGCCCAGACGAGGCGTGAATCTGCGATCAATGTGCACATATCCTGACTGCTATCACTGCCCTCTGCCTGATTGTTATGTTGATGAGCCGCAAAAGATGGCTATGGGGGTATGAGATGAACATTCTGGAAGAGTTGAGAAAGAAAATTGCAGACATCGAAACACAGTCCCTTGCAATGGATGGATGCAGACCGACATTTACCGTGAGCGAGATCATGGATCTGATTGATAGTGTAGAAACCGACAAACAAACAGCAGAATCCGCACAAAATGTTCCGAATGACGATCTGATTTCACGCAAAGCGGCGATTGATGCGCTCGATTGCATAAATGGCGTAGAGGAAGTCTTGAGAGCCTTGCCATCCGCACAGCCCGATCATCTGCGTGAACCCACGAAAATGATGGAGCGGGAAACAGGGCGATGGGTGATTCTGAGAAATGAGTATGGCGATATCGTCGAAGCCGTTTGTTCGAACTGCCATATGAATGGAAGACATGAATGGGCATATTGCCCTCACTGTGGTGCAGATATGAGAGGTGATAAACATGAGGCTGATTGATGCAGATAAGATACCTTATGTTGAAGCTGTGAAGGACAATCTTGAACCATCTGGCGAGTTTTATGCAAGGCGTGAAGATATATGCGCTATGCCTACAATTAAGCCGCAACTGCGATGGATACCATGCAGTAAGAGGTTGCCAAAAATTGGCAAGGATGTGTTAGTCTGCTACGACTTTAAGGGATATCGTTCGGTGTCAATCGAATGGTATTGTGGTGATGGAAAATTCCATGGATTTGATGATGAGTATTTAACGCCCGAGGGAAGAAAGTGCAGAAAAGCCATCGCATGGATGCCTTTGCCAGAACCGTGGAAAGGAGATACTTGGGAATGAGACGAGCAATATATGAAGATGATGTTATTAAATTGCTTAATAGAGGATGGAAATCAGGCAGGTATCCGCTTGCTTGTGACGTTCGGGCATTGCCATCAGCACAGTTAGAAACAATCATTTGTAGTCAATGTGTGCATTATCAGCAAAATCATCATTACTGTGAATTTCTGGATGCGGAGTTTTCGCCCAGTGATTATTGCAGTTATGCAGAAAGGTAGGAAGGATGAGTAAACTCGATGACAGCATAGCAAGCGTTGCATACATCCTCGACAGCTTAATGGCATTGCGGAATATATACGAATCTGGTTGTTGTAATGATTGCACGATAAAAAAAATATGCAGGTATGCACCAAAAGTCGGACAGCTGGTGAGATATAACTGTCCGTTTTATGAAAGGCGGGAAGAATGACAATCATGCAGCTTGTGAGTGGTGTGGGGACTATAGCCGGAATTCTGAATATAATTTTGGGCATCCGGGATAGATCGAAATGGGGGATCTGTATTGGAATCTTCCTGACGATCATCGAGGCATCGTACCTGATAGGGACTATAGGTGGATGAGATGTATTGGATAGACGATGCAGATTCATGGAAATGTTCTGTATGTGGAAGGCACGTAGATAATCCAAACAAGTATAACGGGCAATGTCCGCAGTGTGGAGCAAAAGAAAGCCGGGAACTGAAGGTAACAATGTCAGAATGCACACGGAAGAACACTTGCTATGACTGCGATAACGAGAAGTGTTGGCATCATGGCAAAAGGGAAGCTGACTGTCCGAAATATCATTGCGACAGAGAGGGCGATATGTTTCTGAACTGTGACAGATGTGCATTTATCGACAGATACATTGAGGACATGAGGAAGGAGTATGGATGGCAAAGAAATACAAAATCACCCTGACGGAAGAGCAAATGAGAGTGACGCAGAATGCTCTGGAAGAATGGTTTAGGCTCAGACTTGGACAATGCACGGACTTTTCAGACGATATGGCTTTTCTGGATTACAAACAGCCAGAGGATGAGACGAAGCGCGAGGTAGCATTTCGTGATAGAATCTGCCGTAGGGATGCCATAAGAGAGATCATGAGAGCGGTATTTCATATAGCGTTTCCCAGCAATGGCTATGGGGTTATTGATGAGAAAACGCCTGAGATGCTAATTGTGGAAGGCCTGTGGGAATCCATAAAATTTGCACGTGGACTCAGCCGATGGGGTAAACCTTTCCAGATCGGTTCTGAACCAGTACCAAAAATCGAGGTGATAGACGATGGCAAAGATGCCGAGCATTGAAGAGATTGCAAAGAATGCTTCTGAAAAAGCATTGAATGGCGTTATCCACGGACGTACTCTCAGAAAGTACATCGAGATGATCAGTCATGGTGAGATCCTAGAACTGGACAGAGACTACTCCAGCGCAGACTACAAAATTATCACCGAGGATCACAAAGAATACCAAACGTTTAAGATCGTCAAAAGAAGGAACACATGAAAGAGAAGTATATCAGGCTGACTGCCATACAGGATATCGTCAACCGATTATGGCAAGAAGCCGCAAACCAATGGGAACTGGATGACATGACCATATGCAGACGGATTCTGGAGGAACTTGAGCAAGTAGAGGATGGGGACTATGTCGAATTACCGACAACGAAAGAAGACAAGCTGCGATGCATGTCCATGGAAGATGCAATGCAAAGCTGACGGCATCGTGGAGCCTCTGGTGGGGACTGGCGAATGGATAGGCGTACATTTCTGGATCAAGCCGGATAAGGACTGTCCGATTGATGTAAAAGTGGAATTTAGATAGAAACGAATGAAAGAAGCCGTCACCCATGGCAAAAGGTGGCGGCAACTTTTTTTAAGACAGATTTCATTGTCAACAGTATCATTTTCATTCTGTAAAGTCAATGAGTTTTTGTGAAAGATTGTGGTTGTGGCGGTTGTGGCGTTGTGTTATTATGTTTACATAAATATTGGCAAGAGGGAGCTGCGATGCACTCTCTTTTTTTGTTTTTATGGGGGTTTATATGAGTGAACAAAAACCAATCAAACAAATAATCAAGGAAAATCATCTGCCTTATTGGAAAATCGCAGAGGTTATGGGCATCCATGAGAACACTTTGATCAGAAGATTACGGCACGAACCATACGGAACAATGCGACAAGAAATTTTAGAAGCTATTAACAAATTAAAACAGTAACAAAAAAAGGACAGGTTTCGATTATGGCAAACAAAAGAATGGGTACACGGTTAATCACTGGCACGATTGATTTTCTTAATCTTCCAAAAGCTGCGCAGGCTCTTTACCAACAATGCACGAACGAGTCTGACGATGATGGAATAGTGGATGCACGATTGATTATGCGAGTAGGTAACTTCCGCAAACGAGACTTGGATGCACTTCTAAACGGTGACTATGTACGCCTTATCAACGCCGAAAAAAGCATTGTTTGGGTCACGAACTGGCAGAGATACAACACCATAAAGAAGGGGAGAGGCATTCCGTCTGTATATCGTGAGGACTTAATACGGGCAGTGCCAGACATAAAGAATGCTTTATTCAAGCCAAAAACTGACAACAAATGGCGGACAAATGGCTCCCCAGAGTTAGAGTTAGAGTCAGAGTTAGAGCCAGATAAGAGCAGATCAGAGTTAGAGTTAGAGTCAGAGCCAGAGTTAAGACTGGATCGCATGGCATCTCCTTCTGGTGACTTCTTCACAGAACAATGTCCACCAGTGATGGAGGAATATTTACAGAATCTGATTTATGAGTATGGTGATTCTGTTTATACAAAGATCATGTGTGTGGTTGCCCTAAAGATGTTTAGACTCAGAAAATAGTGTCCAGATACTTGCACAGAATTAGCGGAAAGATTTATGGAACTGAACGAACAGGGAGTGAATAAAAAATGGAGTGGAAATAAATGGCAAGCCATGTTGGATAAGTTTGTCAGTCAAGAAATGAGAGATGATGACTACATGGATTGGGTAAATAGTGCAGAAGAGGAAGAATATGGCGATCTGCCATTCCAGTAACGGTGTGGGGACTACAAATCACATTGTCATGTTAAATTCACCCCGTGGGGACTCCATAAAAACAGGGGCAGTATTATTCTGCCCCTTTTAGAAATCCTTCGTGATTTGGAAAGATGTTCCCATCACGATCAGTGTAAAAATCTGATCCTCCATAGTTGACCATGATACAGGCCACCTCATCGGTGGGGACTGCCACTTCCAATGCCGCCATCATGGAAGTGGATCTCCTGATCAGGAAACTGTCATCGTGATGGTTGATAACTACCCAGATGACTTCTGGACGTTTCCCTTCTTTGTCGGACGGAATACGGGAAGCAAAATCCTTCATTCTGGCTTCGTACCGCTCCTCGACAGAGCGTTTCATATCTTCTAGGAGGAGCCGTCCAGACCATGTTGGCGGCTCACTCAGTCCGGCCTCCCAGTTCTGAATATTCCTCCGGCTGATCCCGTAAAAATCGGCAAGGGACTGCTGGGTAAGCCCTAACCTGGATCTCCAGTTTCGTAATTCTGTTTTAAACGCCATGGGGACTCCTCTCAATATTCTGACATCAAATATCTGATGTAATCAGCAAGTTCTTTTCTGGCAGATTCTATTTCCGCTTCTGCCTCTTTTGTCATTTCGTCAACCTTATTCAGAACAGGAGCCATGCATGGATCGTCTTGCGCGTTATACCATAGCCGATATTTAAGCACGGCATGCAGTTCCCTGTCGATGATTTCTCCAAGGGATATTGTCTTATCCATAGTGGGGACTCCTTTCTGTAATTACCAGATCTCCTCAACTTCATCAGGGATCTGCGCTTTCGCATCTTCGATCATCTGCTCAAAGTCAAAGCCGTTTTCTTCCGCTTCTTTGCGGAATTCAGGATCATATTTCAGATCGTTCGCCACCAACATATCAATCATCTGGTCATAAAGACCATCCCTGAGATCATCCAAATATGCCATGTTATTTCTCCTCTCTGATAAAATCCAGTTCGTAATCTGCAAGTTCCTCATCCGTCAGTTCCCGGTCATATACCAGAAGATCATGGTATCTGCCGGAAGGATCGTCCTCTCTGCGGATAAATCCGTTCATCGGCTGGCATCCGGGAGAAAAGCCCCTCAGACGCATTCCGTATGTGTATGTCATGCGTATTCTCCTTTCAACTCGTCGTATATATACTCCAGATGCTCATCCGGTATCCATTTCATGACATCCATAACTGTCATATCGGCAACGTTCGCATTTTCAGGGATGACTGCCATGAGCATTCCAGTAAGCCTTCCTCTGGCTCCGAGCAGTTCTGGGTGGGACTCTGCCAGAGCCGAGATCTTTTCTTTGATGGTCATCACGGGATCCTCCTTTCAAAGTCCCTGTAGGCACTGCCGCCGAGAAAACGTGCATACCCTCTGGCACTTTCCGTTTCCGCTTTCGTCAGAGGGAATGCCGGATAGGATGCGGACTCTCTGGCATATACTCCAGATATTGCACCAAGGATGTCCCTTGCCGCTTCCTGATCAGCTTCATTCTCTGCCGCTGCGGTATTGTCACAGGCTGTTGTCCACAACAAGAACCGTTCATATTCGGCCTTGCCGGGAATGGCGGGGACTTCTTCCACATTGACAGCAATGCAGAAACCCTTGTGCCCATTCTGCCTTGCGATATGTCTGGCAGAGGCCGCTGTGTTGGCCTCTACGGTCATGACGATGTTCCCGTTCTCGTCAACGATATTAAACCTCTTCATGGTGTTTCTCCTTCCGTCCCTGTGGGGACTCATCTCTTTGCCAAACCAGTGATATAGTTCAGGCAGTCAACGATGCAAGTGAACTTGCCCTTGAGGCTCCGGCTTCCGGCCTTCTCATAATACAGATAGAACCGGGTGGAGCCTTCCTGATGATCGAGGATCTTCCATGTCCCGTTGTAGGGGATATCCAGTTTCATAATCTGTGTTGCCATGGTTAGGACTCCTTTCAGACAAACTCTTCGATGATGTCATCGAAGTAGCCATTTTCATACAGAGTGATGATCTCTGTAGTGCTGTGCCTGTTCTCCTGTAATGTGCCGTGGGACTCCTTCAACGGAAAGTCTGGCATAAACAGATAGTAATCGTATGTGGGAATCCCATTTACGCCTATATCATTCTTGATCTCCAGAACGGTCAGACCGTCACTGTTCAGGATGACCTCATTGGTGATCTCAAAATTGAATTTTGCCATTGTTCTTCCTTTCTCTGGTTTACCTACACACCAGAAGGTGGGGACTATTTAGAACTGTGCCATTTCCGGCAGACCCACACGCTTGCGGATCCGCTTTACGATCTCGTCATGACTGCCGCCATTTGCGAGGATCTTGCCGATGCAGTACGGCTTCACAAGATACAGGCAGTTCAGGAAGCCTGTGCTGGCTCTGCCTGTATTGATGTACCATTGAAGCGGATCTATGAGCCTGTCCGCTTCTCTGGTTCCGTACTTGCCTGACAAGTAATGCCAGACTGCGTAAAGATAGTTATCGGATTTGGTCATGTCGGATCTCCTTTCAGCAAGCGATGTATCCGCAATTCTCTCTTGCGATGCAGATGTTGTAGTACGGATCCTCAAACCAGACAGCACCAACAGCACCATTTGTCCAGATGTTGGGAAGTTCGTACCCAAAGCGGATAGTGTCAGGAACAAGTCTCATCTCATTCAGCTTGTGGTGCATCTCCAAAGCACACTTTTTAAAAAGTGTTTCCGTGCTTGCATCGGATCTCACGGAAACCAGAATCGTGATTTCTTTTCCACTTTCTGTGCATGTGCTGACTTCATACTTCATGGTGTACGCCCTTTCCTTAAAACCAGATCTGCAAGTTGCCCTGTGCCGTGCAATCATTGTTTTGTGTCCCTTCACGGCTCTTGACACGTGCGGAGCAATCTTTATACCGCATCTCCGTCCTGAGCGGTTTGTGCTGCTCACGGTAGCACTGCCGGGTCTTTTGTGGCTTGTTGTCGGAGTTTGTTTTTGCCACGGTCAAGTTCCAGAACCGTTTTGCTCCGCTGACGGTGTAGTTGCTATCCACTTATTACCTCTGGAATCCGTAGCCCCGTAGCACTTATTACGCTTCCAGTGGGTAGGCCTCACAACTGCCTGCCAGATCGGTAATCCCTTACCTTGATTATAGTATAGCACCATTGTGGTGCATTGTCAATAACTATTTGGAACTATTTTAGTGCTTTTATAGGGTACGGACTATTTCATGGGGTACGGACTCCTCAGAGGGTAGGGACTCCCCTGTCAGCCATCATCTGCAAAAGGGGTAGGGGCTTCCCCGGAATGGGCAGAAAAATTTCATTCACATCTGCCCACATGAGATAGGGTAGGGACTTAGGCGTGGAATCATTTCCAGAGGAAGCCACAGGGGATCCATGGGGGACGGCTCCGCATTCCTTTGTTGAGATAATCAGTCAGTAATGAACGAAACGGCTCAATTTCGCGTTTTTCTGGCATAGGGTAGGGAAATGTACCCTAAAGACATTTTCGCGCCATTTTGGGCGTTTTTATTCAATGAATTCTGTATGTGACGGAAAAGGAAAACTCATTGAAGTTCCGGCCTTGCTAATTCTTGCCGGATTCTGGTATTATACACGTGCAGACAACGGAAGTAGTTCGTAATCTTTTTCCTATTGTCGTTGTTTTTTCCCTTTCATACCGGAGCCGTCCGCTTTTTATTTCCCTTTTGCTGACGGCTCTTTTTTTTGCGATTTCCGCAGAAAAATCATCGGAATTTGCACAGATCGTATGCGCATATAGAGATTTTTTCTCCGAATAGGCGATCAGCTGCCGCCGGATCTGGTGCAGATGCATCCGCACGATGCGATATGACATATGCGTTATATGCGATATCAGATTGAAAAAATTTTTTCCACACGCGCGCGTATATATGTGATTCAGAAAGCCGACCTTTTCCGGCTTCCTCTGGTGGCATCTCCCTTGCCGGATCCAAAACCGATCCGGGAAAATTTTTCGGAAAATTCCAGGTTCCAGAGCGGAAAATTACCCAGAAAAACCACAAGTATACATAATGCAAGTTGGAAATAGTAGGCTTACATAATTCTTTCCGTGCACGGGTAGCATAATTATTTCCGGCAACGGCTCCGGCAGCTATACGGGAAGCCGGAGAACCGCGCCAAATACCGATAGCATGCCGGATTCTATCGCACGCCATACGCCCACAAAAAAGCCATAGGAAGTGCAAAACGCCTATAAACGTATATATACACGTGCAAGGCCATAAAAGGCCGTATACGGCAATTTTGACGACATAGCGCGCACGGAAATTTCTGCCGGAATACAGAAAACCAGGAACCGCAAACAGGCCGCAAAAACTCCATAGCAAACAGGCCGCAAACATGCGACAGAACGCCATAAAAACAGCCACAAAAGGCCGGAAAGCGTGCCGCATATACGGAACTATGGCAAGACATAAAAACGCCATACACGCCAAAAATGACGCAATACAGAACGCACCAAAACGTTGGCAACTGGTTTTTTTGCGCACTCTGGCAAATATTCCATAGCTATTCTATGGAGTAGAAAACACAATGCACAAAAAAGAAAAGGGAACTTTTTAGTTCCCTATATTTCCCAACAGTTTAAAACTAATTCAGTATCCGCAAAATATACGGAATTTTGCAATGATATAGTTACTTTTTCATAGCATAGGCTTTTCACCATGCTATCAAATCTTTTTTTTGCTGCGGCTTTTGATTTGTAGCTTATAATTATATTTGCATCGTTATTTTTTGAGCAGAAGCCTTTTACACAATATATGTTTGTCATTTTATTATTTCCCCCTTTGCAATAATTGCATTTGTCGCGGCCTGTCCCGTTTCCGGCCTACTTAATAAAATCTTTTTCCCACACATACCAGGAACCGCGAAAGTTAAAAGCACCAGGAAAATCAGAACGAACAGCAACGGCAATATTTATATCTACAATATTTTTAACACGGGATTTTTTAATTGCTTCATCTACCGAGTCGGCTTTTACTTCTTTGGTTTTATATGTATTTCCTACTACATAATCAATTATATAGGTTTTCATGCTGACACCACCTTTATATATTTGCACTTGCTTTTTTCGCTTTTCCATAATCCGTCAAAATATCATCGTCGCAGAAAAACGCCACTTCTGAAAATGTTACTTCTGGAATCATATCAGAAACGAAATAGGCAAATTGATCTTTTGAAACATGTTCCCATTTTGCCGCATAATCAATAATATTTTCCACGGCACGCACGCCAAAAGTTCCCACTACAAAATTATTTGCAAGCCATTTCATAAAAGCATTTTTATTAAAGCCTTTTATCATATCGACACCCCCCCTTTAAAATACAGAAACGCCGGAGAAATCCACCAGAAAACCCGGGTTATTTTTAAATTTATCAAACGCCGATACAATGCAATCTGTTTTGTATCGCCGCCAATCTTCTGACCAACAAATAACCGTATTCTGTACCCAGAACGGCACCCGCAGCGCGTCCAGATCAGCGAACAGGCCGCCTATAGTTTTTTTGTTTTCCGCAAGTTCTACAGAGCAATTTTCCCGTCCGTATCGTTCTATCATATAGGCATTATCCGCTATGCGATAGGCAAGGCCACAAAGGGCGTTATACATTGGTTGTGTGCAAGTAAAGTTGTATTTCATGATTGTTTTCCCCTTTCATGCTATGCAATACTGTTTTCTTATGTTGGCAGCTCTTTTATGTTGTCCGATACTGTCAAGAAATAATGATTCTTGGATTTTGTTTTTTCGATTCCGCGCGTTTTCTTCTGCGCTTGCCTTGATTGTGTCCGGAAAAGTATCGAAAACACTTTTACATTCTTTTTCCGTGCCGCCGTATACAGTACGCCACGCGGGGCGGTTCTCATAGTCATAAAACACGGGGACCATGATAACATATCGGCTCAAACGTTCTTGAAAACAAATAGTTTTTTGATATTTCATCGTTTACCCTTTCTTTTTTGTATCTTGCTAATTTCTGGAAAGCCGCCGCCCGGAATCGAACCGGGCAAAAAACCATTAGCGGAGAGAAAAAGAACAGACGAAAGTTTTTTCCAATATGTCATAACCCCAAGATCTAACCGGACACCGAAACATGCCCCAGTCCGCGCCGCCGATCATATCCAACATATAAAAGTATCCGCCAAACTGGACACGGTCACCCGCCAACAGAGCATTGATAATATCTGTATTCGTCATGATAAATACACCCCCTTATTTTTTAATTCTGGATGAAACGCCCGGAAGATTAAAGCGGACGCAAGCCACACAAACGACCTTTTGTAGTATCCTGTAATATGCCACATGTTTTTTCCTCCTCAATGCAAATACAGAATAGCATAGTTAAAACTATTTTTCAAGGGATAATTATAAAAAAGTGCAAAATAATTTATAAATACGCTTTTCTTCCTATAGTAAAGCGAAAAACAGCATAAACAATTCATAGTTGCAAATTATTTTTAACTATGGTATAGTTGCAAATAAGTTAAACCAGATAGAAAGGAGTAAAAGCATATGGCATTTGCTGAAAAGAAAGCCGCATACAACTACATAAACCAGTATCAGCGGGAAAAATACGACAGGATCACGATTTTGAGAAAAGCCGGAGAAAAAGCACAGTTAG
>Ga0326512_10002988_pt1 | contig 12479 bp, 21 predicted proteins | sample 1_2617_0518_D_FD_203652 | JGI IMG/M metagenome (GOLD analysis project Ga0326512, IMG submission 203652) | Bovine rumen microbial communities from UC Davis, California, United States - 1_2617_0518 | ecosystem: Host-associated > Mammals > Digestive system > Stomach > Rumen | place: USA... | reverse complement strand
TGTGTATCGCTCTGTCTTGGTAACAGTTCCCTTCTCCTTTAGTTGGTCAAATATCCTCTTCTGTTCATCGAAGTATTTCTGACCCTTCGTGAGGATGGAATTGGTTATCTCATCAAGCGACTTCTTGTAGAGAGTACCAGCACCTTCCTGTGTCTGATAGCGATTCCTGATAGTCTCGGAAATCTGCTTTCTGCCTGCATACTTCCCGGCTTCCACCGATTGTCCTTGCAAGCCCTTCAATCGTGCTTCTGCCTGTTTCAGTTGGGCATCCACATCTTGCCCTTGCTGCTTGAGCACTCTTAGCCTCTGTATCTCAGCCTGAGCGATGGCTATGGCTGCCTGATTGTTCGCCTTTACGCTTCCGAGCCTATCAAGTGCATCGTACAAGTCACGAGACCCCTTTATCGCTTGCTCAAGGTTTGTGAAGAAATTGCTCCAGTTTCCTCCGTTGATAGTGTCAAGGAATGTATTATAGGCTCCCTTGGCACTCTCAACGGTTCGCCCCCATTCATCAATACCTGACTCATTCTGTAGGAAGGCATCCTTTGCCACTTTCAAGGCTGTCGATACCACAGCTCCGACACTTGCAAACTTAGAAAAAGTGCTGATACTCATTCCGAGCTTCTTCTCAAGCATGTCGAGAGCACCACCGCTACTCTGAGCCTTCTCCTTATGGTCTTGCAGACTCTTATTAGCCTCATTGAGACTCCCCTTCAGATCTCTTGCCTTACCTGCAATCTCCTCGATGGATCTTTTTAATGCCTTGCCGAAATCGCTTGCTTTCTCCTGATCTGACAGTCGGTTATATGCAACAGTCGCTTCTTCTAATGCACCCTTGAGCTGTGCCAGTTCCTGGCGTGGCGACTTCGCTCCAGTCGCAACCTTACCCAATGCTCCTGCAAGCGCAACGCTATCCTTGGAAGCAGAAACGAGACTCTTGCCTGCATCCTTGGCAGAGTTGACGAACTCCGAGAGATCCTTGGATGCAGAATTCAGAGGCTTAGGCAACTTATTGAAATCATCAACAAGCTTCCTGACGTTCTGCGATGCGCCGGAGGTATCGACATCTATTCTGACTGAACCGTTTGCCATAGATCTACAGGATTATATTCGTATGAGACTTCGAGCTTCACCATGAATGAATCATGCTCTCGGTCGTATGCTTCAGTTTCACTTTCAAACCTGAAATTCGAGAAACCAACGGTATTCTCTATTTCTGTTGTGTGGTCACTATATAGTATCTTCTGAGCAAGAAATGCAATATCGTGAGCCTCTTTATATGTTTTGCTGACCACCGAAATAGCCAATATCAACATTCTGTTCTCATCATCCTTAGTGCCTTGAGCATATCGGCTCATCTGACTATAGACGATATATGGGAATCTGTTCACCCCATAAGGTGCTACCAATGGATATATCCTATTTTTCACCTTCTGGGCTAAATCACTTTCCACGAGAATCTTATATATTGCTTCTTCCTTGGTCATTGTTTAGTTAAGATCTTAATAGTTTCATTCAGGATGTAGGTTTCAGCTGCACCCACGCCGCTCTGAGCGGAGGGCATAAAGAAATTAAGTGCCTTGATACTTCCACGATTGTATTGATTGCTACCACCTGGATGAGCTGTGAACTTCGTCTCTCCATCTTTTCCGATTTTCGTTCGTCCGCCTGTGGTTCTATCCAGAGTACCTGCATTCAGCCATTGGAGCACACACCATCGGTTAGCTGTGTCGCTCCTGGAATAGATAGAAACTGATCCACCGCTTGCATCCTTACTGACTGACCTCTTGACATCATCCTTCAGAGGTCCGTATTGCTTGCCTCTGAGCATTCCATGCTGATGATAGTCTTTGCCCTGGCGATATGGTATGACGGATTCAATACCCTGTGCAACTGATTTCCTCACGATCGCCAGTCCATCGAACACCACATTATTGATCTCACCAACATGGTTCTTAGGATCTGCCAGTTCAATCTGATTGAGGACTTCCTCCATCCCCTGAGTCGTTATCGCTTCCATCGTCTTCCTCCTCTTCCTTTGGTTCTACTGGTTCGGGTTCATCAGCATTCTTACCTTCATGATACAAGTCAGCCGTAATGGTCATATTCATGTTCACCCTATCGCCAAAAGCAGAAACAACCGTGAACTCCTTACCATGCCAGAGAATCCTCTCTGCTTCCTCGAACACCTCACGATACCTACAGGTAATCTTAACAGTAGCAGGATTCCAGACATCGCCAAACGTCAAAGCCCTCGAACCCTTCAACCAACGAACCGCTGCTGGAAGGTCGGTGATGATGTCCGTCCATCCGGCAACCTCCTCACCGATGCTATTGCGAGTTACCGCTGCCTTCTGAAGCGTGATCCTCTCTGTGAGCGTTCCTGCTGCTATTGCCATTTCGGATATTGTTTTTGAAATTGATTAACTTATTGTCAACATATCCCTTTACACCAAATACTGCACCAGCGTAGAGGAATGACTGACCTAAAACGTACAAAGTACTATCGTGAATCAGATGTGTCTCGGTCAAGAAGAAGTCGAGAAATACCAATATAAATCCGCATATCAACGAACCTACAGCCGTGACACATTCAGGCGATTTCCAGTTCATGAGCGATATGGTTTAGAGTAATCTCGAAACGAGGCGATGAGCGTGTTGTATGTCTTAGGAACTTCCTTGAGTTCTGTAGTCGAGAACGCTTCACGATTCCTGTACCAATGCCCTACAAGCAGAAGAACAGCAAGCCGAATCTTATTAGGGTAACTGGTTACACTTCCAGATTCACCCTGGGTCGTCGTCGCAAGCTCCGAGAGCGGGCGATTAATATCCACCTCTATTTGCTCTTCAGCCGTATCGGCATATAGTTGCAATAGTGCCGAATCTTCAGCAAGAGCATTGGTCTGAGCGATTAATTCTTGAAGTGTAACAGTTACCATATAAATGAGAGAGTTAAGAAAATTGTTGTCAAAAGTAGGGGAGGGTGTCCTACGCTCTTTTACCGAGAATGGACGTTCTTACGAATAGTCCCACCCTCCCCTTTCCGAGGCTTATATAATTAGCGGAGCCGTCAATTAGGAGATTGTACGTGTACGAGCGTATGCAAACGCATCCTCACGAGCTACCTTAGCATCAAAGTAAGCATTTACCACAAGACGAACACAGCCCTTAGTTGCTTGAGTGTATTCATCGACTGTGATCTCGATGTTGCCCCATGATGCAACGAGGAGGTTGCTGAAATCACCATAAATATATGCACCATTGATGCCGACGTTAGAGGTCGTGATTGCTGGTGTACCATCAATTTCACCACCCTCATAAACGAGCTGAGTATTCTTGGTACTCTTAGCCATTGCACGGAGGTCCGCCTTGGCATTAGGAGAAAGCAGATACTTCACGTTGGTATAGTTGGCTGCTTCCACGCCTGCCTCGATACCGCATACCTTTGCGAAGTCTGTACCATCGTCAAGAGTTCTGACAGCTGCTGGTGATGCGCTTGCGTCCCAGAACATTCCCTTTGGCTGAGTAGCAGAACCTGCTGCCTTACCAAAGATAGTAGCCTCCAGTTTGTCGGAGATTGCCTTGACGATGTCACGACGAACTGCTTCTTCCACGCCGATGGTGTCCTGATTGAGAAGCTGCTTTGAGATGTCAACGTAAGCGGTGAGTCGCTTTGGTGTCAGCTCTACAGAGGTGAATGTCTGAGCACCATCTGAAGAATTACCCATCTCGGTTGCCCATCCTACAGTACCCTTGCCCATGATTGGCACATGGATATTGCCCTGTGGGAGTCCTGGATAGAAGCGAACTCCAAGCTTAGCGAGTGCTGACTGAGCGTAGAGTGGCTCAAGAAGACCCTTGAACTCGGTCTCGATAACATCAGTACCCTCAGAACCTGCGGAGATTGCGGTACGAAGCATCTCTGAACATGCGGGAATTTCCACCATGTGACCCTCCTTAGTGCGAGCATCACGAAGGAGCTGCATCAGACCTGAACGCTCTGCACCATGTGCCTTGCGATACTGTTCTGTAGATACAATATCCTGTATCTCCATCATGTTCGCATTGTGCTCATTACGATACTGCTCGTACTGCTCTGCCTCTTCCTTTGTGAGACTGCGCTTCTCTGCCTTTGCCTTATCGGCAATTGCGCTCATCAATGAGCGAAGCTCCATGTTGCGCTCTGAAAGCTTAATGAACTTTTTCTTCATAACAAAAAATGTTTTATATGATTAATAACTAAATTGTTGCATCATAAAGAGCTGATGTCTCAGCTCCATCTGTTCCTGTTCGAACTCTTCCTCCTGCTTCTTGTCGAGTTCCTTCTTGACAATCTCCTCGATGCAGTCGTTGGCTGAACGAACCTCAACCTCTGTATCTGGATATGCAGGTCTGTGACAAATGGTGACATCGAAGAGTCCGTCGATGTGGTTGATGTGGCGAATCCATATCTCCTTGCCATCAGCCGAACGCTCTTCAAGCTTCTCGTAGGTGACATTTCCTTCTGTGCAGAAGTCCACCCACATGCCGAAACTCATTGAACGGACATCGCCACGCTTCACTCTATCAAGCGCATCAATGGCGGTTGTGCTTTGACCTAATGCACAACTCATATCCACACCTGCATCTGTTCGCTTCAGATCGAGAGTTCCCTTTCCGCATACCCATGCACCTAACACAGCCTCCTGATTATGCTCGTATGTCAGAACGATGTCAGAGCGATTCAACAGTTCCTCGGTAACAGCAGAAGGTTCAATAACCTCGTACATCTCCCTTGTTGGATGTCCGGGCATGAGGTTGATAGAACGCTTGCCGAATACAATAGCAGTACCCTCAATTACACGGGATTCTTCCTCACCCTCACCAGCTGCTCTTAGGTGGAGATTGCAAAGGCTGCCATTAGAAAACTCTTTCTTTTTCATTTTTGCCATGATGTTAAAAAATTATTCCTGTGATTGAGAAGGTGCGCCATTGCCCTTCAGCTTTTCCGAATTAATGTCTGCGAGATTGGTTGATACCAGGATAGCATCACCACCTTCTACTGGCGAAAGGTTCATCGTTTCCCTCGCCTCGTTGACCGTCATTGTACCCGACTGGATGCGTTTAAGCAGATAGTCTGCCTCGGTCATCTTATCAGAGGTGTAGAGTGGCGTGGTGTCGTACCAATATCTGTAGGAGCTTGCCAGAGTCCAGGGAATCAGCTTAGCGTTATACTCATTTGCCGTCGCTTCAAGCATTGGTCGCAAGCCTTCGTTGTAGAGTGCGGTGTTGGCTGCATCTGATGACTTGTAAGTTTGGTCGCCTTTCTCAAAGAGCTTCATAAGCGGTACTCCTAAGAACCTGGCTATCTCCCTAATGTTGAATTCTTCCTTCGACAACCATTGCAACTGAGCACTATCCATCGACATCGGATCCAACTGTCCTTGACCTCGCAGGATCACCACATCTGCATTCTGATTCAACTGATCTTGGATGTCCTTCACGTTGTCCGCCATCTGGGTGTCGGTCATAGCCGTGAAGTTGCTGGCATCCTGTCTATCGTGATAGATGTATTTACCAGTTCCGTGTCGAGCGAAGGAGTCGAGCGTTTCGTTTGCACCTGTCTGAGCAATACCTAACTGCGTGGCTGCATATCGTATTCTCGGAACTCCCACGAATCCGCCGTCAAGACAGAAATCTTTGAAGTGGAGGATCCAACCATTACGACCAGAGATACATCCGTTACTGTTGTAGGTTCCCACAATCCCCTGTGTGGTATCGGTCACTTTGTAAATGTCGGATTGCACGTCGTAGGTGACTGCATCCTTTGACAAAAGGAACTGTTCCCAAGGCTTTCCGAGTGTGTCCATCGACACGAAGACAAAGGCATTTCCTTCGTTTATGCGCCTTGCATATAGATTCTTGTAGAACTCGAACCTCGTCATTCGCTTGTTTGGTCGGACGGTCAGGATGTAGAATAGCCTTCTGTCGTAAGCATCCTCTGTGTCAACATATCGTTTCTCGGCAGCGTTCCACCTCTGATACTTCAGCAAACAAGCAGCTGCATTTTCACTCAGGATTCGGACACCAGCGAACCAGGCAGAAACCTTCATCGCTAACCTATCAGAGCGAACGTAAACAGTCGAACGCTGAACACGTCCTCCGTCGATATGCGTCTCTTGCTGACTGGTGCTTTCCTGAGTCGCCTCCTGTGAAGCGGTGTCAGAACTGTCACCATTTAGCAGAGAACTAAATCCGTCTCTGAAATGCCAAGAATGTAATATGCTGTCGAACATTCGTTTTAATTTTTAGGTTTCTACATTAATTCGGGCGAAACACACAAAAAGGTAATTACTTTCCATCATGACATGATGTCAAAAGTAATTACCTTTGCAAACTATAATCTATAGATTATAAAATAGTCAAAAAAAATTATAAAAAAAATTGCACCACTCTCACGAGCGATGCAATTCAAGATAGTATTATTAACAAAATATATTAAATTGACTTATCGATGACTTTCACAAGCCGTTGTTCGATAACCTAAACAATAATTACTTATTCAAAATACCTCCCCAACCCGTGAGGAGGTCTAAAGACATAGTATTAACGGAAGCATCCACTCAACGGCCTTGTATTAGGGCGTTTCGCCTTTCTAATCGTGGGTTTGCACCACGAACCCTGCCTTTACAGGGTTGTTTAAAAGGGTGAATACTTGATAAATATATGGATAATTTACAGCTCCAACTCACCACGAACGAACATCGCAAAGGTCTTCAGATACTTGGTCACATACGAGCAAGCGCATGAGCCATCTACAGTTCCCGGACCTGTGCAATTAGTCGTAACATCTGCACTATGGCAATGTCCGTCCCAGTAATAAGGGCATAGATACACGATAGTATCTACCCACGCCTTCTTATTCGGAATCTTAATTCCCTTATCCTTCTCCTTCATAGTCGTACCTCCCAAGTAGCTCCCATGTTCCTCCCATGTGAGTCCCATTATGTATGGGACTCATCAGGCTCATCTCCCTTTCCTTCTTCCTTCCTTGCCATCTTCTCAGAGACGTGCATCATAGCAAGATCAAAAGAATGATCCTTCCTAAATTCATCAGCCTTCTCGACAGAGCCCTTGAAAAGATCATCAACGATTTTCACTTCATCTTCTTCTAAGGCATACATTCTTCGAGCTATGCACATACCCAGAATCTTCATTCCGATTTCCTCGACCTCTGCCCAGCTCAGCCCGTGCATCACCCTCCCCACCCGTCCGTAAGGAGTCATTTCAGATACCTTCTTCCTTTTTGCCATTTGAATTAAAATTTTCACAAGAGAAACAATAATACACATAAGCATGTCGTAATCGACAAATACCTATACCATCCATCAAGAATAGATGGCTATGAACACATTTTTCACACCATCGCAAGTAATTGTCAGTATATTCGACAAACGACTTCCTTAATAATGAATCATCATACTCCATAGCTACAACGGCATATTATCATTAATACTTCCCAACTTCATCCGTATCTGCCCAATCTGGGCAAATAGCTGATAAGCTTCTTCCTCTTGAGTTTCATCCATATACGGCAACTTCTGGAAGAACCAGTTAATCAGATGCTTCTGGGCATCCGTAAGAGAATTATTTGCAGCAACAAAAGAATCATTCATGACGGAAACACTCCTTCCTTATATCCTTCAGACATACATTCATTCTCGTTCACAAACCAGACACCAGTAGAAAATCCTTCCACTTCATCCGTCTTGCCAGTACGCCGGCAATACTCTTTCCAACCACTTGCACGATAGCAATAATTACGCCTATCGCACTTCACTCCCTTGCAATACAAGCTCATACACCCTCCTTCTTTTTACACATTTTCACACGACCCTTATACCTTCGCACCTTGAGGATGTTACATCCATCCTCATCCCTCAAGATCATTGTTGCCCTTACGCTTTTTTTCTTCCGACCAGAAAAAAGAAAACGTACGGAGACTAGTCTGACATGCCTTCGAATCAATCCACGCACATTCCTAACCGTTCGCAGATTGTAATATTCTGATTTATCCATACTCAATCATTTTATTGTTTCAGTGGGAAGTCCTTCATACATTCCACAGCCTTATTCAAGCCATCCACAAAAGACTTTACGTTTTCATCTGTTTGCGCAAAGGCTGCACATACGGTTGCAAGACGACTTGGCACACCTACCATACCGACACCCATATTCCCGAATTTCGAACCACTTACGACAAGGAAGAACTCCATACCACTCTCCTTGCTTTCCTCTTCCAGAAGCCTCTGAGCTTCGTAGATACGCTTAATTCCACTTTTTTCCATAACTCAATCCTCCTTAATTATTCCGATCCTAACAAGATCAGAGCGTTTGTAATAGTTATTCTTCTTCCCTCGCTTGACTGGCACAAGATACTCGTTCAACTTCCAGCGATAGAGGGTTGTACGATCTACCTTCGCAATACGAAGAACCTCAGCCGTTGACAGAAGAGGATCTTCCTTCTTCTCTAACTTTGCCTTGAACCCTTTTTCAAAGCATTCGTACATTATGCAACGCAAATCTTCCATCGTTAGCATATAGATCTGCGGATAGTTATTTTCCATACTCACTCATTTTATAATTTTTCATTTTTAATTTTTCATTTACTTATTCGAGTACCACTCTCCAATCCCCATCAACGTGACCACCGTACCATCAATCTTCAGATGTCTGGTCGTCTTGACTGGTCGGCGATTGCCCTTGCTATCCTCGTCGATGACTGCATTACCGAAACAGTAGGGTGTAATAGGGTTGGCATTAAAGAGCACCTGATACTTCGGCATCCCTTCAGGTAGTTCCACATCCGTCCGAGAGTAGAACATCTTCTCGAAGATCTCCATCGGTATGTTGTAACCGCCATTCGTCTGGGAGAATGGAACCAGTCGCCCATGCAGCTCCTTCGAATTGTCGAGAATGTTCCTGAGCTCAGCAGATTTGAAAGGGTCGAAACCACACTTGCGAATGTCTAACCACGATGCTCGTTCGAGGATGTCGTTGGCAATCTCTCGATAGTCTATCACATCACCATGCGTGAGCTTCAGATGACCACCTTCCACCCAACCTCGATACAGTTCCTCGTTGATGTGACCCTTCAGAGTTCCTTCTGGAAGATAGTATTCCAGATACACAAGGAACTGCTTAGTCGGTTGGTTGAAAAATGTGTACCCAACACAACTGAAATCATCCTTCACGCTCAGGTCATAGCTCAGAGCGCATTGAGGTTTCTTTCCGTTGAAGTCTTCCTTCTCAATGGTAAATGGCAGAATACGATTCTTCACAGCCTCGGCTGGAATCCATCGCTTGCTTTCATCAATCACGAAGAGGTTGAGCTGCTTAACTCTGAACTCGTGCATCTGTTCAGAACTACCCTGTGCATCCTTCCATTGCGCCTTATAGAAATCTCGAACCACGGCCAGCATGTTAAAGTGTGGGTTCACCTTTGCCCAGGTATGTGGATCTGACTCATCGTCACCCACATCTGGCTCAAAGAGCGAGAGGAACAGATTGTCATTCTCCTTCCCCGGCATTCCGTCCAGGATAGGTCTGAACGATTCCTGGACTTCTGTGTGGAATGATCCATCAATCACATTTCCGGCTGTCGTGATGTCCACCTCAAGTGGCGACCTCCTAAGAACCTGACCAGATCTCAACACGTTACGCATAGCATAACCACCCTTGCCAGAAGTGCTCTTAGCAGCAGCAAGCTCGTCGATGATGAACATTGACGGGTTCGGACCGTCGAGAGCGTCCGGGTTCGTCACACACTCAAGCATTGATTCATGTGTCTGAATCCATTTGCTATTGACCTTCTCGAAGACATTCACCCATACCTTCTCACGGTTCACCTTCATCTGGATCCTACGCTTATCATCATTAACGAGTGATTTTAAAGCACTTTTGATCATGGAGAATGAGATCTGAGCCTGTTTGTAGGTGTTTGAAGCCACATAAACCTCCGCATCATAAGGGCCGTCTTGCACGACTTCGACAACCGCCATCGCAGCAGCAAGAGTTGACTTACCAACCTTACGAGGGATCATATCCACCTGTCGGGTGTACTGGCGAATGACCTCACCATCCTCCGCACGAGTCACCCAACCATACACATTCGCCAAGTCGAACGCCTGGAACTCCGAGAGGGTTATGCCCTCATAACCACTTCCCTGACGGAATTTCAGACTCTCAATCAGAGCAAAGTTTCTCTTCACCCTCTCCGAATCGAAGCCCAGCCCCTTCCTTTGGCAATTCTTGAAGAATCGCCAAATCTTCTGCTGTTCACGCAGACAATGATCCTCAGGGTTCTCAACGACCTTCGAGATATAACTGCCAATTCGTGAATCAGTCTCAAGGATGGTGACGATGATCGGCAACTTCAGGAACTCATTCGTCCATATCTCCCGATTCATCCTCGACACCTCCTCCTTGCACTTAATCAGATGTCTTTCTTCCTGTTCGGTCATAATCAGTTAATTTCTGCGAGTGCTTCAATGAATTTCTTCTTTGTTTTGAATACCTTCATGCCGATGCAGTAATGCCGGATTGAACGTCCATAAGGCTGACCGTCCCTGAATCTAACATAGCTGCTATAGCTGAACCTTCCATCATCACTCACGTATATCGTGATGTGAAGGTCCGTCATACTTATATGAGAGGAAAAACGAAATGGTATCTTATTAAATTCTTCAAATGTCATATCTTCAAATATTCTCTTACCAAGTCTGTGCGATAAGTGTAACAGCGTTTCGTTTCTTCCATCGGGTAGAGATCGCGGATAGTCTGTCTGGCATTCTTGCCGACGATAACCGCCAACCTCTCTACCTCATATTGTCTGAGTTGCGAATGCTTAAGCAGCTCTTCCTTCATCTCTTCCGGAGTTATTTCCTCATCCCTCCAGAGTCGATTCAATTCAGCAGAATCAATCATCTTCCAGAACTCCCATAACCACCTTCTCCTCTGTCCGTCTGGCTGAGTTCCTCTGCAAGCTCATACTCCACATCAGGAATCGGAACTATCACCAGTTGGCAGAACCTATCGCCAACCTCGTATGGTTCACTCTCATAAGTACCAACGAATCGCATCTTAGCCGATACCTCACCTCGGTAATGGCTGTCAATCACACCTACACAATTCGCCAGTTCAAGACCTGACTTATAGATTGAAGAACGAGGAAACAACAATCCAACATATCTTTCAGGAATCTCAAAGCATAACCCTGAATGGTAAGTAACAACATCGTACTTCTGGAACTTATCAATCGCACATACCGTCAGGTCTGCCCCAGCATCAGAGGGGTGAGCCTTAATCGGCAATACCGCATCCGGGTAATCAGGATGTCTTTTAACTTTAACCTTCATCATCTTTATTTAGTTCTAATTTAACACCGAAATCGAGATAATCATTCTCTGTGAGAATGTAACAAAGAGTTCCCATCAGTTTTTGGCATTCTTGCCATAAATCGATACCATAAACAACTATTCTGACCTTGAGACCATCTATTGCTAGTCTGTGTGTCTTACGTGTGTAGCTGTCAAGGAAACTCTCTAATAAGTCCTTGACATCCTTCGCCTCTTCGTGATTGAAGCATAAAAATTCTACCTGTAACATAAATACCCCTCCAATTTTTAGTTATTCATTCCAAACAATTCCCAGACTCTTCCGACTCCCTTCCTTCTCCTGTTCCTCGAACATATCAGTCGAAACATTATCGTAGATAGTCGGAGGTAACTGTTTGACAACCTTCTCGAACGTGAGACCAATCTTCTGAAGACCGTTCATCACATCGTTAAACATCTCACGCCTCAGAACGAACAAAGGATTCTTCTGCCACGATTCGCCATTCTTCGTTGTAACCTTCAGAGTATATTCAGCCCCAGAGGACTTGCTGCATATCCGGAAATACTCGAATAGATGCTGAGCCAACACATAAACAGTCTGAAGGTCAGCATCAGAACGGATGCCAACCGTATTCATCTGCCTGATAAGATCAGCATGGAGAATGTTAATAACCTCCTGCCTCCTCGTATCAGAACCTTCGGCATTAACGACTCTACCCATAAGACTTTGCTCATGTCGATACTGCTTGAGTGCCTTCTTACTCTCATCAGTTCCCAGCTCAATTCCTAACTTAGCAGCTGCAACAACTTCATCGAGAGGAAAGGCATACCGAACACCCTTGCTGTTTTCACGACGAGTCAGGCGCACATAGGTAAACTCGCTATTCTTATTCAGATGCATAGCAGGAATATACTTAACCGTCTCACCTTTAGCGGTTTGCATTTTCTTGATTACCTGGCAATTATCGTTTACCCAGTAATCGCTAAAGCCTATAATCTTATATTCCATAACTATAAATTACTGATTATTAGTATTTTACGCATTTTTAATCCTTTGGAAAATTTTTACCCTTTTCCTGAATTTTTCTTGCGTGTGAATCAAGT
>Ga0326512_10002987_pt1 | contig 12479 bp, 5 predicted proteins | sample 1_2617_0518_D_FD_203652 | JGI IMG/M metagenome (GOLD analysis project Ga0326512, IMG submission 203652) | Bovine rumen microbial communities from UC Davis, California, United States - 1_2617_0518 | ecosystem: Host-associated > Mammals > Digestive system > Stomach > Rumen | place: USA: California... | reverse complement strand
ATGGCAGGACTTGATGCCAATAAGAACTATAAGGTACACGAGTTGAACCGTATCGACTTGAAGCCGATGGATGTTGAGGGCAAGGTGTTCAGCGGTGCTTATCTGATGAATCACGGACTGGAAATGCCTTACCGCAACGAGCCTGAGTGGAGCAAGAAGAACGATTGGAGTAGTCGTGTGTTACTGCTCGAAGCCCTGTAAATAAGCTAAAAAAAGCGCAATACGCATTCTTTTCTTTGAAAAAAGTAATGTTTATTGCGCTTTTTTCGTATATTTGCAGCCAAATGGAGCTACAACAAAGATTTGAACACTGGCTGCTTGTGCTATGCGTGCTTTTTGCCACGCAACTACATGCCTTGGATGTGAAGCATTTTACCTATTCACATCTGGGTATAGCCGAAGGTGTGGATAATCAGCGCATTTTCTCTGTTTGCCAGACCTCATCTGGTGCCATTTGGTGGTCGTCGATGAAAGGTGTGGGCCGTTATAATGGCTCGAAGGTTAGGATATACCGACTCGACGATGGTACGCCTTTTGCCCATCTTGGCGGTCGCGTAATCAAAATTGCTGCCGATGATAAAGCCATTTATGCTTTCGACAATCGCGGTTCTATCTATCTTTTCCAATCTATTCTTGATGGTTTTAAGCCTATTGCCAGCATCTCCAAGAAATTGGGCCACGAGGTAGCGTTAAACGATATCTATGTAAAGGATGGTAAGCTGTTCTTAGCCTTGCACGATGGTGTTTATCTGCTTAACGATACCACGCTCACGCAGGTAATGAAGGCTGCCTATGTAAACCAGATTGTGCCTATGATGGGCCACCTGCTGTTCTGTGCCCGCGATGGTGTGTACAACGAAAAAGGCAAACGTTTGCTATCCTATAATACCGAGTATGGCTACTACGACGAAATGTCGGGCCGCTTGTGGGTAGGAGGCTACGAGAATGGTCTGCACGTGGTATCGCTCAGTCAGAATGGTAAGATAACTGCCGATGAATTCGTGCGTATATCCGATAAGAATCTGTATCAGAACCCTATCCGTAGCATTTGTCCTTACGACGATGATACCATGCTGATAGGTATTGATGGTTTGGGAGTTTATCAGATGAGTCGCGATGGTCGTGGCGGATGTGCTTTGCTGTTCGATGCCAACGAGTCGGAACATAGTGTGCTGCATGGCAACGGTGTTTATACCATGTTGGTAGATAGTTGGAAGAACATCGTGATAGGTACCTATTCTGGAGGTATCGACATTGCCCGTCCCATCAGTACTACCACAGCTATCTATCAGCATCTGGCAAACAATAGGCAGAGCTTGTTAAACGATAATGTAAACATGGTGATGCCGCTTTCTACGGATGTGTTGCTGATGGGTACCGATAATGGCATTAGCATTAAGAACCTTACTACTGGGCAATGGCAGCATTGTTGCGAGGGTACCGTGGTGCTTAATGCTTGCAAGAAGGCCGATGGTAGCGTATTGGTTTCAACCTATGGTAAGGGCGTTATCGAGATTGACAGTCGTGCCAATGTACATCAGGTTTATACCAAGGAAAATAGCTTTTTGACCGACGATCACGTTTATGCCACCTTATATGATAAGGATGGTGGTCTATGGGTGGGCTCTTTGAATGGCGATCTGGTATATAGTCCTATATCGCAGATAGGTCCCAAGCAGGCCGATTGCCGATACTATCCTGTACACGATGTACAAGCCATCACGCAGTTAGCCTCTGGTCAGATTGCTGTTGGTACAGCCTTTGGACTTAAGCTTATAACACCAGGTAGCACCAAGGTCGAGGAGCTGAACTATACACCTTCAGGGGTTACCGATGTAAATCCCTTTGTTACGCATCTGTTAGCTTCGGGCATGGAGTTGTGGATAGCTACCGATGGTGGTGGCGTATATGTTTACCATCTTACTAAACACCAAAGTCGACAGATAACAACGGCCAACGGTCTGCCTTCGAACTATGTACGTAGTTTGGTAAAAAGCCGCGATGGTCGCATATGGATAGCTACCGACGAGGGGCTGGCTTTTGTAAAGTCGGGCGATGCCTCGAAGGTTGTTAATGCCAATTACTGCTATGGTTTAAACCGCGAGTATTCGCGTGGTGCAGCACAGCTGTTGCCCGATGGCGATATCATATTTGGCAGTACTACAGGTGCCATCATCATTCATCCTGAGAATGTGCAGCCTCTTAATTATACAGCCAATATAGCTTTCCTTGGTGTTAATTGCGATGTTGATTCGGATAAACTGCAGAATAGAAAGGTGTATCAGTTGCTCAACCAAGGTAGGTTAAGCCTTTCTTACAGTCAGCGCACGTTCGACCTGCTTTTCGAGAGTGTCAACATGCGAAACCATTTCGATATTGTATATAGATATAAGATAGGTAAAGGCGAGTGGAGTACGCCTACCGATCAGCAGCATATCCGTTTTGTGAATCTTGAGCCAGGCAAGCATCAGCTAACGCTGCAATGCCTCAGTCGTACCACAGGTACCGTTCTCGACTCGAAGACGCTGGTCATCTCGATTGCTCAGCCTTGGTGGAGCTCGTGGTGGATGTGGTGCATTTATATCGCGCTTGTACTGTTGGCGTTCTATGGCTCATGGAAGGTTTACAAATTGCACGAGAAGTATATGCGCCTTACCATCGCTCACATGAAGTCGGATGATACTGTTAGTCCATCGCCCGTACCCGTTATCGATGAGCACGATGAGGCCCAGACTTCGGATGCCGACGAGATGGAATCTGATTTTGTAGATGAGGCCACGCAACTGATATTGGAACATCTGAGCGACTCCGATTATTCTATCGACAGTCTTTGTCGCGAGATGGCCATGAGTCGTACGCTGTTCTATGTCAAGCTCAAGTCGTTTACAGGTAAGTCGCCTCAGGACTTTATCCGTATCATTCGCCTTGAGCGCGCTGCCCAGATGTTACGAAACGGACGTAGCGTATCCGATGCGGCAGCACTTACAGGTTTCGAAAATCCCAAGTATTTCAGCACCGTATTTAAGAAGTATTTTGGTGTATCGCCATCAAAATACCAGTAAAATAGGTTTGAATTCTGTTATAAAAGGTTTCATAGCTATCAAAAAATAGCATTGAAACCTTTTTTGTGTAGCATCAAACCTTTCTTATAATAGGTTTATATACTTTTGCGAACCAAATAACAATCCGGTAATTAAAAATGATTTTTGAGTTAGTAGTTAGTAGTATTCTTTGCTGTATGTTGGCTGTGCCTGCAAAGGCTCAGCCAACGGCAAAGGAGTGGAACAAAGATGTAGTAGGTTGGAACTTGGGAAACCAGTTCGAGTGTTCAGCTCCAGGACAGGATGGCGAGTCGATGGCTATCGGTATGGCCGATAACAGCATCAAAGCCGAAACCGCTTGGGGTAACCCTGTAGTAACCAAGAAAACCATCAAGGCTGTAAAGGAGGCTGGCTTTAATGCCGTTCGTATTCCTATCCGTTGGCAGTGTCATATCACCAACCCCACAGCCATGAGTATCGATAAAGCCTGGCTTGCACGTATCAAAGAAGTGGTAAACTGGTGTTTGAGCAACGATCTGAAAGTGATTATCAATACACACCACGATAAGTGGCTTGAGGGTCGACCCACTAACCAGTACAAGGACGAGAACAACCAGAAGTTAGCTTTGCTCTGGCTGAATATTGCCAGCGAGTTTGCTAATTACGACTACCGTGTGGCCTTTGCTGGAACCAACGAGGTACATATTAAGGACAACTGGGGTAAGCCCGAAGCCGAGAATCTGGCTGTGCAGAACACCTATAATCAGACTTTTATTGACGTGGTACGTGCCACAGGTGGCAATAATGCCAAGCGCCATCTGATTGTGCAGACGTATGTGTGCAACCCCGACTTCGGACTTTATAACAACGATTTCATTGTGCCTACTGATATCGAGGGTAATGGCAACGATTATATGAGTGTAGAGTTCCATTACTATACACCCTGGGATTATGCTGGCGAGTGCAAGTTTAATTATTGGGGCGAGCCTTATAAGACTAAAGGCGAGGCATCGCCTAACGACGAGAAAACCATGAGCGAGTTCTTCGATAAGGTGGTAAATACCTGGAGTAATCAAGGCTTAGGTGTGGTAATAGGCGAGTGGGGTGTTACCGATCGCCAGAAGAGTGGTCAGACCGACTTGATTCATGAGAATATGACCTATTATTGCCAGTTCCTGGTTAGTCAGGCCAAGCAGCGCGGCTTCTCAACCTTTATCTGGGACAACAATAGTTTTGGTAGCGGCTCGGAGCATTTTGGCATCTTCGATCGCAATGCCGGCATGAAGGTTAAGGCACCTTGGGTGCTTCAAGGTATCTTGGAGGGTAAGAAATAACAATTAAATTCCAATTATAATTTAACTAATTAAACAATGTACATGAAGAAATCAAAAACGCTTCTCAGTCTGCTTTTTGCAGGCATGATGTGGATGCCGTTGACAGCAGGTGCCGTTACCACTAACGGTCATGCTACTTCAGTAGCCCCCGACGACCAGACCATTTCTGGTACCGTTGAGGATGCCAATGGCCCAATGATTGGAGCCACTGTTAAGGTGGTTGGTAGTGCTTCAGGCACAGTTACCGATATCGACGGTAACTTTAAAATCAAGTGTAAGCCTGGCGATATGCTCGAGATTAGCTATATCGGCTTTGCTACCAAGCAGGTAAAGGCCAAGCAGGGCATGAAAATCCTGATGGAGGAAGACAAGACCTTGCTCGACGAGGTTGTTGTTACCGCCCTGGGTATCAAGCGCGATCGTAAGGCTCTGGGTTACGCCCTCTCTGAAGTAAAGGGCGAGGAGCTTACCAAGGCTAAGGAAACCAATGTTATCAACTCGCTTTCGGGTAAGGTAGCAGGTCTGGTTGTACAGAATACCGCAGGTGGTGCCTCTGGTTCAACCCGTGTACTGCTGCGTGGTAACACCGAAATCAGTGGTAACAACCAGCCTCTATACGTGATTGATGGTGTGCCCCTTGACAATACCAACTTTGGTAGCGTAGGTACTGAGGGCGGATTCGACCTGGGTGATGGTATCTCGGCTATCAACCCCGATGATATCGAGAATATGACCGTACTGAAAGGTCCTGCCGCATCGGCCCTTTATGGTAGCCGTGCATCGCATGGTGTTATTCTGATTACCACCAAGAAGGCCGATAAGGATAAGGTAAGCGTTGAGTATAACGGTTCGCTCACTTTCGACCAGCAGTTGGCTAAGTGGGGCGATATCCAGCAGGTTTACGGTATGGGTTACAGCGGTGCTTACAGCCCCACAGCCACATCGGGTACCAACTCAAGCTGGGGTGCTAAGGCCGACGACCTGCTGATTGAGTACTTCGATCACGAAAAGCGCCCATTCCTCATGTATCCTAACAATACCAGCGAGTTCTTCCGTACTGGTATGACTACTCAGAACACAGCTATCCTGTCAGTTAACTCAGGTAAGACTGGTGTTCGTTTCAGCGTTACCGATATGCGTAACAAGGATATTCTGCCTAATACACACATGAGTCGTGATAACTTCAACCTGCGTGTAAACACATCGGCTGGTCCTGTTGATTTCGATTTCACAGCCAACTATACCCGTGAGGATGTTAAGAACCGTCCTGCCTTGGGCGACTCGCAGAGCAACATCGGTAAGAACCTCATGACACTGGCTGGTACTTACAACCAGGCTTGGTTGCAGCACTACCAGACCGAGGATGGCGACTATGCCAACTGGAATGGTAACGACCAGTATAACAAGAACCCCTATTGGGATTTGTATAAGAACGAGAACACCACTGGTAAGGATGTGTTCCGTCTTACTGGTAAGGCCATCTGGAATATTACTGAGCATTTGAAGTTGCAGGGTACTATCGGTACCGATATGAACTTCATGTCGTTCCAGGATTTCATCTGCCGCACCACACCTGGTAAGCAGGCCGGACAGCTGCAGAATATGAAATTTAATAACCGCACACTGAATGCCGAACTGTTGGCACTCTATAACAATCAGTTTGGAGATTTTGATGTAAACGCTACCCTGGGTGGTAACATCTTTAAGGTAAACAATAAGACCGATATCTTTACTGGTACCGACCAGCAGATGAAGGATATCGTAGCTATCATGAACTATGCCGAGCAGAGCGTTGAGCAGAATACTTACAAGAAGCAGATTAACTCTCTCTTCGGTTCGGCCAGCGTAGGTTATCATCACACCTATTATCTCGAGGCTACAGTACGTGGCGATAAGTCATCTACACTGCCTACAAATAATAATGTGTATATCTACCCATCGTTCTCGGGTAGCGTAGTATTCTCAGAGTTCATTAAGAACAAGAACCTGATTAACTATGGTAAGATTCGTGCTTCGTGGGCACAGGTAGGTAGCGATACCGATCCTTACCAGCTGGCACTTAACTATACCACAGGTAAATACTCTTACGGTGGCTACGTAATTGGTATGATTAACAATAGCACCCAGCCTAACAAGGACCTGAAGCCAACCCGCACCAACAGCTTTGAGCTGGGATTGGAGATGAAGTTCTTCAAGGGCCGTCTGGGTCTGGATGTAACTTACTATAACCAGTTGTCAAAGGATCAGATTATCGGTCTGGCCTCTTCGTCAACCTCAGGTTATAACTATCGCCTCATCAACGCTGGTGAGATTCAGAACAAGGGTATCGAGATTGCACTCAACGGTCGTGTGCTGCAGATTAAGGATTTCGCATGGGATGCTGGTGCAAACTTCTCAAAGAACACCAACAAGGTTAAGTCGCTCATCGATGGTATGGACTACTTCGAGCTCGAGAAGGCTACCTGGTGTGGTGTTAGCGTAGGTGCCGAGGTTGGTAAGAACTACGGTTCGATTATTGGTAAGGACTTTAAGCGTACTGCCGACGGACAGGTAATTATTAATGCCGAGAGCGGTCTGCCCGAGGTTGATGATCAGACTCACACCCTGGGTAATGCCTCTTGGGATTGGACAGGTGGTTTCTATTCTACCTTTACTTATAAGAACTTCCGACTCTCAGCAGGTTTCGACGTTAAGGTTGGTGCCGACCTCTTCTCGATGTCAATGCGTTCGGCCTATGCTACAGGTAAAGCCAGTGGCACACTCGAGGGTCGCGAGGAGTGGTACCGCTCTGAGGAGCTGCGTAAGCAGGCTAACATGACACTGAACGAGTGGCGCGAAGCTGGCAAGTGCCAGGGTCTGATTGTGCCTGGTGTTATCGATAATGGCGATGGTACCTACCGTCAGAACGATATCCCCGTTAACCCCGAGTCGTACTGGAAGACTGCAACCGAGAATGCACCTTCGATGTTTATCTACGACAACTCGTATGTAAAGTGCCGCGAAATCACCTTCGGCTATACCTTCCCCGAGAAGTGGCTGGGTAAGACCGTTAAGGGCCTGAACGTATCGTTCGTTGCTCGTAACCCATTCATCGTATGGAAGAACATTCCTAACATCGATCCTGACTCTGGTTACAACACCTCAGGACTTGGTTTGGAGTATGGTTCGCTGCCTTCACGCCGCAGCTATGGTATCAATGTTAATGTTAAATTTTAATGAGTATCAGTTATGATTACCAAATATATTAAGAAAACTCTTTTTGCAGGTATGGTTAGCTGTACCTTCCTGGCCACTGCATCGTGCAGCGACAGTTACATGGAGAAACTGAATACCGACGAGTCCAAGGCGTCGTCGATTGCGCCAAGCGCCCAGCTCACTACAGCTTTGCTGCAGACCTATGGCGACTTTGGACTGATGGACACCTATCGTAGCTATATTACTGGTTTTACACAGCACTTTGCTGGTGGATGGAACGTTAGCAACTATGCTGGTAGCGTACATGCACAGGACGATCAGATGCGACTGATTTGGGACCAGTACTACTCTGTGGCTATCAAGAATATTGTAGATGCCATCGCAAACTCTGAGGATATGCCCAACACCAATGCCGCTCTGCGCATTCATCGTGTTTACCTCATGTCGGTACTTACCGATACCTACGGCGATGTACCTTGCACCGAGGCTGGCTTAGGCTTTATCAAGGGCATCTCTAATCCTAAGTACGATACTCAGGAAGAGATTTATAACTTCTTCTTCGAAGAGTTGGCTGCTTGTGTAGATCAGCTTGGTACTGGCACCGATAATATTGGTGGCGACGTTACCAGTCTGTATGGCGATCCTGCTGCTTGGCGTAAGTATGCCAATGCCCTGCGCCTGCGTTTTGCCATGCGTATCAGCGATGTAAACCCAACAAAGGCTCAGCAGGAGTTCGAAAAGGCTCTCTCGGCTAATGGTGGTTACATCTCTTCTGAGTCTGATGATGCTTACATCATCTATACCGACAGCCCATTCACCCTCTACGACGGCTCGCGCGACCTTGATTTCCGTGTAAACGCACTCGGCGAGATTCTGTATGGTCAGGATCCTACTTCGCCAACATTTATCTGCTCCACATTCTTCAATATCTTAAAGGATAACAACGATCCACGCCTTTATCGCATCTGCCGTCACTACATCAACACCAACCGTTCGGAGATTAAGCCCGACCGCGAGTGGAATATCGATGTAACTGATGAGGTTATTGCCTATCTCGACAAGGTTGGTACCTATACCGCTTGTGTTCCAGGAGCTGCCTGGTGGAGCGATTGGGTAAACGCACCTGCTAACTCCGAGATTCCTACTCTCGAGAAGTATGTTAAGATGTATCCCGAGGCTGGTTTCGATCAGAATAACTTCAATGCACGTATGATTCGTCCATTCCTCTCTATCGACTTTGAGATGCCTGATTGCCCAGGTACCCTTATCAACTCTGCCGAGGTTGAGTTCCTGCTGGCCGAGGCCAAGCTTAAGGGCTGGAACGTAAATGGTTCAGTTGAGGAGCACTTTAAGGCTGGTATCAAGGCTTCGATGGATTGGATGAACACCCACTATCTGCAGAACAAGGATAAGATTTCGGATGCCGATATCGATGCTTATATCAACGGTTTGTTGAGCGCTGGCGTGCTTACTGCTAACGCTAAGGAGGCCATCAACACTCAGGCTTACATCCTGCACATGATGAACCCTGCCGAGGCTTGGGCTAACCTGCGTCGTTCCGACTATCCTGTACTGGCCGACCGCACCAAGCTGGCTATCCGTCCCGACTTTACTTACGACGATGCTAATCTTACAACACCTACTCGCCTGCGTTATCCTATCCTGGAGAACCAGTACAATAGCGAGAACTACAAGGCAGCTATCGATCGCCTGGGTGGCAAGGACGATTGGCACAAGCGTCTCTGGTGGGACACAAGCGATATCAATGTCGAGTAATAACTTTAAACATGTAAAAGCATTATGATTACCAAGAATATATCAAAATATCTCGCCATGTTCTTCATGGTTTGCGGCATGGCTGCCAATACAGCTTGCACATCTGATGAGGATCCGTTCTTCACGGCTGGCGAGGACGACTATCCTCGTATCCTTAACACGGATATCCCCGAGGGTCAGGGTGGCGAGCCTGGTGTGCTCATGACCATCGAGCGCACCCAGAACTTCCAGTTCGATGTGATGGTTACCCCCGTTAAGTACACCACCGTTACCTGGCTTATCGACGATGAGCAGGTGGCCGAGGGTCTGTCGATCGATACCCCTGTACTGGCTGGCGAGCATCTGGTAAAGATTGTGGCCACCACCACTAAGGGTCTGGAAACATCGCGTACCTGCAAGCTCGTAGTATTGCCTGCCGAGGGCGATCCCACACTGGCCAGCGATGGCAAGTCGCGTTGGCTCACTATCGGTACCACCAAGACTATCGATTGCGCCAATGCCACCAACGTTACTAAGGTGTATGTAGGCAAGCAGGAGTGCAGCAACGTATCGTTTGCCAACGGCAAGCTTACCTTTACTGTTCCTAACATGGCCGAGGGCGAATATACTGTAGTTATCGAGGCCGATGGCGCATGTTATGGCTGCGGTATGTTCACCGTTAGCAACAGCGAGTATGTTGATCCAGGCGTAAAAGAAACCGTACTTTGGGAGGGCAGCACCAATATCGACTGGGGTAATGCCAACGTTACCGTTTCGGCCGATGCTTTGGCTGATGTGCCTGTAGGTACCACCATCCGTTTGGTTTACGAGATAGTTGACATGCCTGATGGTTATCACGCTATGCGTATCACCACACCTTGGTGGGGCGACAATGCCGAGGATCAGATTGTAGCTCAGTTCGATCTCACAGCCGATACACCAAACCCATTCGAGTTCACCTACACCGCTGCCAACAAGGCTATTGTTGATGAGCGTGGCGGAATGCTTATCGTAGGTTATGGTTACAAGCTTACTAAGGTAGTTGCAGTAGAGAATGTGGCTCCTGCCGAAACCACCCTTTGGGAAGGCAGCTGCGACGTAATTTGGGGCGATAGCAATGTAAACATCTCAGCTAACGATATGGCTGATGTGCCCGTTGGTGCTACTATGCATGTTTACTACCAGATGGTTGATATGGCCGATGGCTATCACGCCATGCGTATCACCACACCTTGGTGGGGCGACAATGCCGAGGATCAGGTTGTAGCTCAGTTCGATTTGACTGCTGATACACCAAATCCATTCGACTTTACCTACACCGAAGCCAACAAGGCTATTGTAGATGAGCGTGGCGGTATGCTCCTGGTTGGTTATGGCTATCGACTTACCAAGGTAACATTCACGAAGTAAATAAAACATCTATATTACCATGAAGCATTCAGGGCTAGTACACCACAACGGGTACCAGCCCATTTTTTTCGCATTTTTATTGCATATTCTTTTGTTGTTTGCCAATAAGTGTGTACCTTTGTTGCCGATAAAAATAAGCCTACCAAATTATTTAATGGCTAAATGTATGAAGAATAAGAAAAATATGTTACGTGCCGTTATGGCACTTACGCTGCAACTGTGCGCTCTGCCCATTGCAGCTCAAGCGATGACTGCCCAACAGGCTAGTCAGGATTCGGTAGTTAATGTTATTGCATATTTCTGCAAGAACGACACCATGTGTTATCAGTATCAGGATTACAAGGCCAAGGTGGAGAACAACGACACCATCGTTGAACACTACATTAAGAGCGATGTGCAGTTGGTAGTAGTCGATTCGACAGCTAAAGGATATCTGATAGAATACAATACCCTAAACACTACCGTTAACTATGAAGACACGCTAATGACACGTGTAATGCAGTCGGTAATGGACAAAATGGGCGATGTGAAGGTGGTGTTTTCTACAGATGAATACGGCACTATCGAGCACGTAAAGAACTGGGCTGAGGTAAGAACATTCATGAAGACCGCAACTAAGGTAATATTCGACTCAATCTATGCTAATATTCCTGTAATGAACGAAGTGTTTCCTCGACAGCGTTTTGAAGCACAAATTGCAAGCACCTTTGTTAACGAGAAGGCGTTTTTGAATAATTGCGAAGACCTGCAGTTGCTATTCCTTCTACATGGCAAGTCGCTGCCGATAGGTAAGGTAGAAGATGACGATCCATCAGACAATGGATATCCACAGCATACCGTAACGGTAACAAGTTATGGTAAGAGCGACGATGATTACGGATTCGAAGACGATTATTTTGTGCATTGCGTATCAGAAACCACCATTCCAAAGAATGAGGTTAAGGACTTACTGAAGTTGTACTTCAACAAAATAATAAGCGACAAGCACCTTGACGAGATGAACCATACCATCGATTCTATTGATTATAGCGACGCTAAAGTCACCAATTCAGAGCGTTACAATTACTTTTATAATGGTTGGCCTTGCGATATGACGCAGTCGAAACTTACTAATATGATGGGATCGCAAAGCATCGAGATTAAGAATATAGTATGGACAACCCGCCGCTGGAGCGTGTACGAAGATGACGACAGCTCAGCCTACGATGCTACGATGTAGAATTTACTATAAAAAGATCTCAACCTCTCACTTAGCTGTAGGCCCTGTGTTTATGCGGGTTTCAGAAGGTTTGAGTGGGAGGTTGAGAGTTTTTTATGAAAACTAAATTGCAAAAAAAACAAATAATTTGGAAGTTTCAAGAAAAACTACGATATTTGCGCTGCGTAAAACATGAAGCGTAAAAAGCGTAGTAACAAATATGAAGAAGTTAAATAACCCATTCGTTGTTTATGGATACAAGGGGGCAGAGTACTTCTGCGATAGAGTATCGGAGACTGAGAAGATTGTCAAAGGCTTGAGCAACGAGCGCAATATTACGTTGATTGCTCCACGAAGAATAGGTAAAACAGGACTTATTCATCATGTATTTGCCAATATGCGCGAAACTCAGCCAGATCTCTGCTGTATTTATTTCAACATTCTGTCTACCAAAACTTTGGAGCAGTTTGTGCAGCTGATGGCCAGAAGTGTTCTTGGTCGCCTCGACACACCTACACAGGTGGCTCTCCATAAGGTGCAGGATTT
>Ga0326512_10002986_pt1 | contig 12480 bp, 16 predicted proteins | sample 1_2617_0518_D_FD_203652 | JGI IMG/M metagenome (GOLD analysis project Ga0326512, IMG submission 203652) | Bovine rumen microbial communities from UC Davis, California, United States - 1_2617_0518 | ecosystem: Host-associated > Mammals > Digestive system > Stomach > Rumen | place: USA... | reverse complement strand
CCATGGCTTTGTAGATTTCAATGCCGAAATCAGATGCTGCAGAGACAAGGATGTCCATGTCTCCCTTCATGGTGTTGGTGGCTACCCGGTAACGCTCCTGCAAAGTGCTGATCGCGTTGCCGTTTTCATCCATGCCGTTGTATGCGTTCTGCAGGTTGACGGACAGGGCTTCCCATGCACCGTCCGCGTTGATGGAGTCAAGCAGGTACTGGCCTTCTGACATGTAGTGCGTGCCAAAAAGGTCTTTCATGGTGGCATTTGCCGCTTCGGCGTTCATTCCGGCAAGGCCTTCCTTGATTTGGCCGAGCAGCGACACCATGCCAATAAACTGATCATTTGCGTCATACAGGCTAATGCCAAGACCGGCAAGAGCGTCTAATGCCTTATCATTACCGGCAAAACGCGCAAACATCGAGTTAAGGGCCGTGCCGGCTTCCGAGCCTTTTGTACCGTTATTTGCAAGGATACCGGCAGCTGTTGCCAGCTCATTAAGATCGACGCCAAGCACACGCGCAGCACCGCCCGCGCCGATCATGGTCTCCATAAACTGCTCGGAGGTGTAGTTTGCCGCGGAGTCAGCCCGTGCCACCATGTCCATATAAGACTGGTAGTCCTCCAGCGTCAGACCGAGTGCCGCATAGGAGTCCGTTACAAGATCTGACGTCCTTGCAAGGTCTGTCCCGGATGCCGACGACAGCTTGACCATTGCGTCCAGTGATGCAATGGATGTCTCCGCATCCCATCCGGCAAGAGCCATATACTTCAGTGCCTCGGCGGCTTCCGTGGAGGTCTTATTGGTCGTTGCGCCGACTTCCCGGGCAGCTGCTTCCAGCTCCGCAAAAGTCTCCGTTGTCTGGTCGATGCCGAGCGTCCCGGCAAGATCGGCCATCGCGTTTTCAAAATCCATGCCGGTCGTGATCGCCGCCGTACCCGCAGCTGTCGCAGCCGCGCCCATCACTCCGAGGCTTGCCGCACTGGCTTTCGCAACGTTCTGTGCGACCTTCCCGGCACCTGACATTAATTTCCCCAGAAATCCCTGCTGTTCGCCGCCTTCCAGCTTGCTCAGCATCCCCTGGGCTTCCTGAACGGACTTAGACAGGGATTTGTCAAGCGCGCCGGATATCTTGATAATCAGGCTGTAATCATTTCCGCCTTTCATTTCTTCCTCCTTGCCTTTATCCGTTTATTTTCATCGTCAATAATTTCGTTGTAATCCGCCAACAGATACAGGAACTCAAATATGGTCATATGCCAGAAGAATCCCAGGCCTGTACCCATGCTCTTAGCCACTATCAGGACTGTTTTTCGCAGCCCTGACAGTGATGAAAAACTCACTCGCCTCTGAAGAAAAAACGCGTAACCCGCGAGCGGATCCGCGCCGCATCCTTCGGCCGGAGTTTAAGAAAAAACTCATACGGCTTTTTGGTAGCCGCATGAGCAATATAGAGGGTATACTGGATGTCCGTCTCCGGGACAGATACCACACGACCGGAACGCGCAAGCATGTCAGATGCGTGGATCATGTCCTCAACAGTAATTTCCTCCAGACCGGACAGGTCAAGCTTCGTGATTTCCTCGCCCTCGAACAGATAAGGCTTCGAAAACTCCACCACGTTGTCCTGATCCTGTTCCTCGTCTGTCTCCTGAAAATCAATAATATTTTTGTCCGCCATTTCCTTCTCTCCTTTTTCCTGTTTCGGTTATGCCGGTCAGGCCGTCGGTCAGATCTGTGCCCTGATCTTTTCCAGCATATCTACTCCGTTTAAGATGTACCGGAAGTTGAGCTTATCCACTTCGAGTACGGTCTCGTTGTCGATGACGATCTTGATGTAGTAGACCTCCAGCGTGGTCTCGCACTCCATCTTCTTTCCGCCTTCCGCGGATCCGAGCGTCAGGGTCTTTGCCTTGCCGCGGACTACGATCTTGCAGGGATAATAGTCCGTCAGCCCGGTGTCGGTGTCCAGACACTGCAGGGACGCCCTCAGGGTAAACTGGCTGGTGGCCGCGGTGTTCGCAGCCTTGAAATATTCCTTACTCAGGCAGCTCCAGCGAATGGTCATCTCCATCGACTCAAACTGGCCGGTCGCGGACTCTTCGATTTCGCCGAGCACACCGGACCCGGAAATGGTGTCCGTCATCATAGACAGCTCCGGAAGGTCTACCGCGCCGGTGATGCCGATCATCTGTTCCGCTTCGTTGTAAAGGCTAAAATGGTTTAACAGCTCAGGTAAACGCAGCATTTAATCATTCCCCCTTTCTCAGCCTGCCAGCCCGGCGAGGGAATTCGCGAGCATGGACGTGTCGTAGCTCAGGATGTTGTCAATCTCCTGCGCAGGTGTATAGGGTGCAATCTTCTGGCGGAATACAATCTTTCCGGCAAGCACGTCAGTGATCGGGTTGTCAGATCTCAGATACTGGATCTCCGCGCCTGCCCAGACATCCGGGGTGTAAGCCGCGCAGCGGATGTTCTCAGAGTCGACTACAGACTCGATCAGGATGTGATTCAGCGGATCGTCTACCTTGCTGAAATAAGTCAGAATAAACGTGTTGGCCTGCCAGTTAAACATCCTGCGGACCGGCAGCCACATATCCTTGACGTCCGTGGTGGTCGGGTAAGCGCCGGTATAGGATCCCCACAGGCGCCAGCCGCTCATGTTGATCGCAGTCGCCACACCATAGCTGTTGACGATAGTCGCCTGATCCTGAGTAAGGATGACTTCCGTGCCGTCCGCCAGGCAGGTGCCGGATACTCCGATCAGCTTATTGGACGGAGTGCGGCTCGGAATGTTGCCGTTCCGGGCGTCATTGTAGGCCATTGCGGCGGCAGCGACGGCAGAACCGTCAAAGATGTAATCGCCGACCTTATACGACAGCCATACGGGATAGCAGAAAGGCGATGTAAAGCCGCTCTGCTCCTTGACGGTCTTGACCTGGGTGTAGGTTTTTGCCGTTGCGGTGTTGATATCAAGCACGGCAATCGCCTTAAACACGCCGCTGATGCTGGACGCCTTGGCAGACAGGGCGACACCAACCGCAGGAAGATGCGAGAATCCCGGAGCAAGCAGGATGCCAGGCACAACGCCAAGCTTCGGGTAAACGCTGTCAATCAGTTGGATGCCGGTAGACTTTCCGGTGGTGGCGTTATAGGAACCGATAACAGCCGCTTCGGTGGCGCCGGCAGTGTAGTTGACCCGCGAATAGCTAATAACTAAGTTCTGGCCGGCGCCGCTGTGGATCCGTCCGGTGCTGAGGATGTTGAGCTTAAAGTTGCCGTCGCTCATGTACTCGACTGTATAGTCGCTGCCGGCAGTGTATACGGTTTCCTGCGCGGTCTCGGTAGCTATGGGCCGCGAGACCTTGATGCTGGATTTGATTGCACCTGCGGAGTCAGTAACCACAATCACGCTCGGGATGTTATCATCATCAACGGTCATTGAGTCAGATGTTTTCATTCCGGCATTAACATCCAGGATGTTGATGTACACCACCGGACCGACCGGCATGACATTAGCCGTCAGGTACATGGTCTGGCAAAGTCCATACTTTGCAAAATCATCGACATATCCAAGCTTTTCCATTGCTTCAGTTGCGGAATTGCAAAGGATCGGCACATTAGTTACTGCGTCCGGATCATCCAGCATCCAGACCGGTGCTGCACCGACAACCACCTGCACGGCATTATCCGCCAGAATCGGTGCAGTCAGCGCGGTGTCATTTTCATACACAAATACACCATGCTTGATGGCCATATTTTTTACCTCCTGTGTTCCGTCTGGTATTCCACCGCGGCTTCATACGCGCCCCAGCAGGCACCGGACTGCTCTCTGATTTCCCTTTCCGCCTGCGGATAATCCGGGATGTTGACGAAAAGGATTTTAAGGATCGGGCACTGCTCGAAAGCCGCCTGTGCGGTCTCCGGGATGTCCGAATAAATCGTGTTTGCAACTGCCCCGATAGACGTCATTGTTGGACCGACGTAAATCACCGGAGCCTTTGCTTTTGTTTCGGCCCCGGCTGTCTCAACCACCTCTTTCGCGGTCTCCACAGCCTCCGCCGCTGTCTTTTTCTTAGCCATATCCAAACGGATCCTTTCTCATGGGCTTCGGCACCATGAATTTAAGCTCCACAAGCCCGAAGTAATAGGGCCATGTATCCTCATCCTGCAGGTGCCACGACATTTCAGGCAGACACCGGAAAGCCTTATGCCCCGGAAGCCCGATTGTGGCCTCCAAAGCAAAGCGCGTTGTGATCCGGGTGATGGCTTCGAGCACGTGGTAGTGCCCCTGATTTTCCTCACCCGTGTCGCAGACGCCGATCAGGATGTCTACCGTCACCGTCCATGTGGAGTTGTCGTCCGGAGTCGTGCCGTTATCCACCCGGACAATGAAATATGGGAAGTAATTGTCCGGATCATCGTCGTTTTCCACCGCTTTCGGAAGGAATTGGGCGTACCCGTTGAACCCGGTGCGCTCATCCTCGTTGACGGTCGTGATCAGGTCTTTCAGGATGTCAGTGATTTCCGTGATTAAAGCCCTCTGGAGGTCACTCACAACAGTCAGATCATTCTGCATTGACGGCGCCTCCCTTCTTCTGGATAAGCAACCTTATCTGCTGATCCATGAACTTCTTCAAGTCAGCTTCGATCAGCGGTTTCTGCTCGCCGTATACCCGGTCAGAGCCGATCATGTACGGCACGGACTTGGAAAACAGCTTTTCGATGGCGTCACGCTTACTGTTTCCGCTCTGCTTTTTGCCGGTACGCACATAGATATGTCCGTTCGCCTTACCGGTTCCGACAAAAGCCTTGTTGTCATATTTCCGGACGGCTTTCAGCCCGGTGCGGATGATGTCAACCTTTGCAGGGCTTGGCCTCGAAAAACGGTGCTTAAAGTCTTTCAGGGACTCCGGAGCGCCTTCAGAACTGATTTCCGCCTCAAGCTTATCAGCACTGGCCTTTGTGATTTTCATGTCAGACTTAAATGCACCGGCTTTGATGGTGTATGCAAGCCTTGTTTGGACAGACAACCGCTGCCGTGCGCTGGTCGCCGTTTTGTTCAGCGCCCTCGCAACATACGTTTCCGTCTTGCTTCCGGCGAGCTCCCGGAGCCTGTCTGTCAGCTCCCGGAAAGATTCGTCTTCCAGATCGTGGTGAAACCGGATTGCCGGACTGTCCTTACTCATGCCCTGTTAGCCTCCAATGTGATCGAGTAGACGCCGTACTCATCGACGGCATCCTCACAGGTGTAGCGCCTTCCATCAACCGTGATGATCTGCCCCTGCTTCGGGAGCGGGCCGTAATCGGATGCTGCCACATAAATCAGTCTCTGCTGCACAAAGACACCATCCATGTTCTGGTTAAACCGCTTTTCGCGCTCAATCTGCTCGATCTCATCCATCTGACAGGGCATTTCTACACCATTGATCACATGGACATCCGAAAATTCCTCGATGTTTAAGAATGTCTGGTGGATGTCGCCCCGGATGATGTCTTTGAAAGCGCTCATTTTTTCACCGCCCTTTTAGGCCGCGGCTTTTCCGCCTGCTGTCTTGCAGGTACGCGTCCGACCATTGCCCCCGGATCCCCGTCAGAGCTCAGGCCGGTGCGTCCGGGCAATGCTGCCGCCATAACCGCCTTAGGCGCAGGCTGTGCATCGGCCTCCTCGTCCAGCCATTTCGCACTGCCTGCTTCGAGCCATGCGGCTACCGTTGCGGCATCATCACCCGGCAGCGTATCACCCGGGCTGTACTGGTGTGACCGGTACAGCACGGGGCGCATCGCCGTCAGTGTCATGCGTTGATCTTTACGAGGACAGTGGCATCGCCGGACGCAGCGGCCTTAACCGCATAGCCTGCAAGGATGTTGTTGGTGCTTGTGGTTGTGATGACGCTGTTGGTGGCATCCCAATAAACAGCTGCTCCTGCAGTCACTGCAGTGGAAGCTGCAAGTGGGAATTCAAACACGCCCTCAACATGAAGGCTTCCGATTTCTCCGGGCAGGATGTCACATCCGGCAACACCGATCTTTGTACCGAATACGATAACGGTCCCGGCTTCGATCTTCGCGCTTCCGGAATTGGTATAATCAAGGGCTTCGCCCCTCTGCCAGTAATTTACCATTGCCATAGGTCAGCTCCTCCTTTCTCACAGAGTCGTTCCGGGGTTCTTATAGATTCCGCGGAAGTCACGTACAGTCACACCGGCATCAAACCAGATGTCCCAGGTAAAGCCAAGCTGTCCGACGGTCTCCATGCGGCGCACAGTCGGGGTCTCCTGACCGTTGAGGTAATCCACCTGGATGCCGCGAGCGCTTGCCTGATCAGCAACCATAAACCACGGGCAGGCACCGGTTCCGGCCATCGCGTTAAGCAGCGGGCTCTGGATGATCTGCAGCGGATAGTTGTACAGCGGGTTAATATCGTTGTTTGCGGAGCCGGTCACCTGCGCACTGCGGAAGATCACAGCCAGGTCAAACTCATAGCCCATCGGGACGACCAGCTTTGCGGGAGTCATATAGATCGGATCGCCAAAGGGATCGGTCTGCTTCTGCATCTGCAGGATAATCTCCTGGATAGATATCTGGGACGGAGCGGCTCCGGTCGCAATCAGGTTTTTGTGGTCGGCATGGAACAGCGCCTTGCCGTCGTAGATCGCTGCGTTGTTAAACAGGATACTGTAAACCTGCTTATCAATGGTTTTCTTCGCAGCCTGCGCATACAGTCCGGGAACCCTGGTCAGGAATCCGATATCGTCATTGATAAAGGCCTGACGGGTCATGCTGAACTGTTTCCCGTAGGTCTTAAGCTGTCTCAGCGGAAGCAGCTCGGTCCTGGGCAAGTCGGCCTTAATCTCACCATTCTCCGGCACTTCCTGGAAATCGCCAACGCCACCAATCACATACTCATGATCTGCAGACGCCTTGAAGTCCGGAAGGGATCCCTTGGAGGTAAACTCCTGGAAGGTTGTGGGTACGGCATTGTACAGCTCCACGATGCTCTTTCTGATGGTCTGGTCCATAATCGCCGGAAAAGCTGCGGTCGGATTATAAAACTGCCTGCAGGCCATCTCGTACAGATCATCATTGCTCTTGTGGATCAGCTCAGAAGTGTTCACGCCCTCACGGCTGAAGCACTCGATGGCCAGATCTCTCAGAGAGGTACCGCGGAAACGGCTTGCTCCTTCTGCAGGCTTACTGACGGCAATGCCGGATCTCTGCATCAGGCCGTCTACAGCTGCAGCGCGGAACTTGTCCTGCTCATCCTGGGTGACGTGGACGCCCTGGGAAACCGGTGCATGGTTCTTTTTCAGTTCGTTCAGCACCGCGGCGCGGACTTCCTCCATGCTGGCTCCGCTGCCGATGTACTGCGCCGGATCCATGTCAAAGCTCCTGCACAGGTTAGTGATGTCATTCACGCGTCTGCGCTCCGCCTCGATGGCCCTGGCGATTTCCTGGGACGGATCAGCCTGGCGCTCTTCCGCCTCGATCTGCAGGGTGAGTTCTTCGATCTCGCGCTGGAGGCTGTCGAACTCCGCCTGCTCTTCCGCGCTCAGTGCACGGTTGTTGTCCGCCTTTGCAGCATTTACAATTTCCTGCTGTCTGCGGATCTTCTGGGTACGCTTTTCTTTCGCTCCCATAAGTCAGTTACCTCCTGTTTAAGTTTATCTGAAGCTGACGCATTGCGTTTGCAAGGCTGTCATGCGCGCTTCCTGTAATAGTTTCAGGGGCGTCATCAAGCTCCCGCCCCACGCCGACGGTCGGATCCGCCGGCACTGATACGATGGAGATCTCAAAAGGCGTCCATTTCCGGGCAACCTCACACGGCCCGGTGTACTTCCCGTCCGCGGACTGTTTCCCGGCAGCAACCTCCTCCCAGCTGTCTACCATATAGCCGACAGACACGCCTTTAAGGGTGCCGTTCTGGACTTTCTGGTAGATCTTTTCAGATTCCTCGTCCGTATCAAACTGCACTGTGGCAATTCCCCGGTTCTCCTGCACCGATGCGCTCAGGATCTTGCCGATCACGACATCCCGGTCGTGGTTAAAAAGCAGGACACCGATCTCGTTCAGCCTGGTCAGGTCAAGTGCTCCGTCCGAGTGGTCAAGGATCTCCACACCCCACCATCTCGTATAGGGTTCCTCAGAGCTAAAGGACAGCTCAAAAGTCCTGTCCTGCCCCTCTATCGCACGGATGTCGGCGGAAATGGAACGCTGCTGCACTCCTGCCCGGTCACTCTGACCCGGTTTTACTGTCTTTCTCGCCACCCGTATCCACCTCCTTATCGTCAGCTGCCAGAGCAGCCGTTTCTTTTATGCCGAAAACAATGGAGTCCATATCAAGGCCAAGGCCCTCGCCAAAGTCCTTGATCTCCGCCATCTCTTCCAGTGTTGCCTTCCAGTCCCGGCCGTTTTCCGCACAGATCTGGGCAAAGGTTTTCTGCCCGGTCTGCATGGCGATCCGGTTAGCATTGGATTCCTTCAGCGGGTCAATCCACTGCTTCGGAGCGCGGATCCACTTGTGGGACAGGTAGGCGTCTTTGTTGCCCCAGAAGTCCGGGACGGTCACCCTGCCGCTCAGGATACAGGAGATCACAAAGGTCTCATAGATCTCGTCCATCAGCTCAATCAGGAGCTCAATATCCTTGCGAAAAGTAAGCTCATCCTCGATTAAGCCCTGACGCGCCGAGCTGTAGTTACTCAGGCTCATGTCGCGGCTCATCGCCTCGTAGCTGATGCCCTGGCCGGAGCCGATCAGGCGCTCATGGGTTTTTATGTGGTTTGTGGCATCCGCCCCCTGCCCGGTCGGATTAAATGCCGTCACTTCATCGCCCGGGTTAAGGTACTGGATCATGCCGGGGCTGACGGTCTTGCCGAGATATGCAGGGTTGCCGCTCTCATCCACGCCGCCGGACCTGCCAAAACCGCTTGGTGGCGGCGCCGCACGCTTGATAAATACCGAAAAGCAGGCCTCAATCCGCTCCTTGACGCTCACGGCCGTCATAAATTCGTTGGCGTCACGGATCCGCGTTATGGTCTGCGTAAAGTCCGGCATCTCGCGGAGCTGAGAAGGCCGGCGCTTGCTGAACAGGAACATCACGTCTTTGGCGTCCACATAGTATGGCTCGGTCTCCGCAAATCCGTCGACGCTGTACTGCTTGATAAAATAGCCAACAGGTTTGTTATATCGGTCATACTCGATGCCGTTGACCACCTTGCCGCCTTCTGTCCGCGGTTTTATGGCAGTGATGTCAAGCTCGTCCACCTCAAGCACCTGCAGTTTAAACGGCAAGAGCCCGTCAGAGGTATACCGCTTCAGGAACAGGATGCCGCCGTCAATCTTTTTCCGGATAATCGCCATCCGCATGAGCTCCATGAAGCTCTGCGTCCCGGTGACATCGCAGTTCTGCTTTTTGCACCAAAGGTTCCACAGCCGGATCAGCTCATCATCCAGCGCCGGCGTACCGGTCTTTGGCTGTACCGTATAGCCGCCGCCAATGATGTTGCGCTCATAAGCGGACAGCAGGGCGCCCATAAAGTCGGAATTCCGTTCCAGGTCACGCGCCCGGGCCCGGATCTGGTCACGGCTGTACCGGTCCGTCATGTCGGCGGACTGATTGTAAGCGCGCCAGTTGTTGTTTACCCGGCCAAAGCCCGCCGCGTCATAGTTCCGGAGCTCGTCCATCTGCATGCGCCATGCCTGCCGGACGGCTCCCCATTTCGGGCTGATAAACCCGATTAAGTTGTCTATCCAGTTCATTCTCGGGTCTACCTCCTAACGCCGATCAAATATAGCCACCACTGTATCACCAAACAGCGGAGAGTCCGGATCCTCCGCAATGATGGCTTCAAGCTCACGCTTCCGGGCATAAAGCAGTTTCAGGTCTGCACGGGTCAGCGACCGGGAACCGATTCTGTAGGCCTGCCCGCCCATGAGAATCGCGTAGATTGCTTCGTTTATAACATTTAATTCTTCAATCGGAGTCGCGAAACGCACAGACTCCGTGATATTGGTCTCAGCCATTTCACCCTCCTAACCAATCATTGAGTTCGTTCTGCCGGATCCATTCTTCTTCCGGCTCATATGCCTGCTGCGGCGGTTTCGGTTTCTGCTGCGGCTGATCCTCAACGCTGACCATCTGGCGCATGCCCATGATGTCGGCTGCAGCAAGCGCGTAAACGCTGCAATCGAGATAGTGGTTGTCGATGTGTTCACTCTTTGGCTTCCAGTGCTGCACGACCCGCCCGGTTGACCGCATGTTGACCTTATGCTCAGCAGTAACCTGCCGAGCATATTCCCGGTCGCAGCCCTTGTAGATCATCCATGATCCGGTTCCAACAGGCTTATGCAGGCGGCTGGCGATCATGTCCTTGTACTTGTCGCCGTCCGTCAGGATCAGCTGGATGCCGTTACCGCTGGATCCGGGCCTGTTGACCGTTGAGATCCGGTAGTGGCTCGTCATGGTGTTTGACGATCCTTTGACCGGCATCGCCCACTCGGACCGCTCGGCGCAAAACTCGTAAGTCTCATCCGCGTTATATCCGGAGTCGATCAGACAGAGCTGGACGATAAACGGCTCGCCTGCCGCGTTTTTGTAAGTGACATTCATCACCCGGTCGATATCCGCAAAGCTCCTGACCTGCCCGTGCGTGATCCCCTGGGATGTGATGTACTCACCCCATGCCCGGATCTCAAAGTACAGGCAATCCTTCTGCACGTCCACGCCGCCGGTCAGCATCCTGGCCCATTCCGGGACGACAAATTCCGGAACATCTGTTTGCCTATCCAGAACCATATCCTCATCGACGTGCGTCGCTGTATCTTCCCAGGGCTCGGCCAGCCATGAATTTTTAAAGTTCTGAAACTTTTCCGGATCGCCTTTGGAATTCAGGAATTCCAGCGCCACATCGGAGAACCGGACAAACGGGCTGTACAGCGTGTTTATCCAGAAAGCCACTCGCTTTTTGTTCGTGGTGTTCTGTTTGACTATGCGCCATTCGCCGCCCTGAAGCATCCGGTCTTTGTGATGATCATTTATCACGCACTGGCACTCCGGACACATGTACGCGGCCATGTCAGCGCGTTCCGTGTTGGTCAGGCCTTCCTTGTCCGGCCATTTAAGATTGTTAAACGTCAACTCTATCATCTCGCCGCAATGCGGACACGGCACAAAGTAGTGCTTTTCGATGTCAGCATTTTCCAGGGCCTGCCAAATATGGCCGTTCCGGAGTGTCGGCGTGGATGTCATATAGATCTTCCGGTTTGAAAAAGTCTTGGTACGCTCGCGTGCCAGGGCGATAGGATCGGCTTCCTTCTTCGTGTTTCCGGGATACTTGTCTACCTCGTCAAGCATCAGGTACTTGATCGCCTTCGACGCCAGGGACGAGGGGCTGTTGGATCCAACCAGCGACAGGTACATCCCGGAAAACTGCAGCTCCAGATCCTGGCTCTGGTACTCCCGGAAAAGTTCCGCCAGTGTCGGCGAGGCTTTCAGCATCGGCTGCAGTCGGTTCTTCGAAATGCTCTCCGCCAGCTTATCCGTCGGATAGACCACCATGGTGGGCGATGGGTCCTGCTGGATGATATATCCGATCATGTTCAGCATCGCCTCCGATCCGCCGACCTGAGTGCACTTACAAAAAATCACTTCCTCCGTCTCGTAGTTCAGCAGCTCATCCATGACGCCGACCAGGTATGGAGTTTTCCGGTTCCGCCACGGGCCCGGCATCGCGCTGGTCTCGCTGTTTAAGATCCTGTACTTCTCCGCCCACTCGCTGATCGACAGGTTTTCAGGAGGCGTCAAAAGACGCAGGGCCTCCCGGATATAGAGCGGGCAAAGGTACTTGTTAATCCGGAGCTTTCTTGGGCCTGCCACGCTTAGGCTTCTTCACTTCCGCCGGTTTCGCTTCTGTCCCTGCGACGACAAAAGCGGCAAGCAGACTGCTGATCTCTGCCAGGATATCCTGCTCAAGCCGGCGCGACTCTGCCGGTTCCAGCTGATTGGCCACAAATCCGATGATCCTGGCCGGCAAGCTCAGCGCAAACTTTTTGAAGGTTATAAAAAACTTGTTGTAATCAACCTGCACTTCCTCCACAGAGATATACTGCCCGGAGGCAATCGCCGTTTTCAGCTGATGCAGTTCGCCCTGCGATTCCTTCAGTGCGATATCCGCCGCAAGCTTTTTCTTCTTCAGCTCCTCCTCCGACACCGACGTCCGGCCATTCGCCCTCCGCTGCAGGCTCTGGATATAATCCTGGATGTTTTCCTTCAGGTCGTACCCTCGCCCGGTCGGTTGCCTGTGCAGCACTCCGTCAGTCGTCAGCTGCGAGATCCTGGGCTCCGACAGGCAAAGGTAATCAGCAAGCTCTTTCATGCTCACTACGGTCCTGCCGTTGTCTTCTGTCATGGTCAAACTCCTGTCTATAACTTTTATAAATCCAAATTGTCAAACAATTTTCATCCGGGCAAGGATCGGGCTCAAGGCGC
>Ga0326512_10002983_pt1 | contig 12486 bp, 17 predicted proteins | sample 1_2617_0518_D_FD_203652 | JGI IMG/M metagenome (GOLD analysis project Ga0326512, IMG submission 203652) | Bovine rumen microbial communities from UC Davis, California, United States - 1_2617_0518 | ecosystem: Host-associated > Mammals > Digestive system > Stomach > Rumen | place: USA... | reverse complement strand
ATTTACGTAATATGCATAAATTTTACCGGATTCAAGGTAAGCATCTTTTGTAATTGGATTACCCTGGCTGTCATTTGCTCGGCATTCCATTTTAAGCGTAAGCGGTGCATTTTCTGTGCCGTTAAGGTGAATATAGCAGTCGTACATAGCAAGTGTCCATGCTGCCCCTGTGCTGCCCCAAATGAGCACCGGCGCTCCGTTTTCAGTTCTTCCGGCTCTTTCAGTAACAGAGCCATCCGCACTGATATGCAGCTGTGCAGCGTTAATGACCGGATATCCCATCCGGTAATGTACGTTGTTGAAATCGCCCATCATATGTATATACGCACCGGCTGCGTTTTCGGCCATGATATCCAGTGCGCGTTTAAATGTCTTCAGCGGATGTGAAGGGTCAGTGCCTGCGTTATTGTCGCTTCCTTCCGGAACACGGTAGTCATGGTCGTCGTATGTCCAGGTGAAATAGTCACCGTTTCCATGTGACACATAATTCGTAACATACAGGTCAAGATGTTCAGTCGCATGCGCATGACTGAATTTCAGCGCGTCAATACGTGCGTTGATCGCTTCATCTGCTGCGGTAAGTGTATTATCTGCATTCACTCTGGCTTCTGTCTCATCCTCCAGAGCCTGTGCCTGCGCTGCCTGTTCTGCTTTCAGCCGTTTCAACAGTTCTTCAATGGTCACATGTTCGACATTACCACCCGGCCGGTATGTGTCACCCGCTGTGATTGCAACCTGTGCTTCATACAGGGTATTACCGACCCAGATAAGAGTGCCGGCCGGACTGCTTACTGTGGCGCTGGTGGACTGCTCCACAACTGCCGCAATACTGTCCTTGATACCTTCAAACAGGAGCGAGAGATCAAATACCGGAGTCCAGTAATCCGTATCTGTGATCTGCGCTCCGGAAGGTACCGGTTTTACACTGATATAAGCGATACCTGTCATTGGATCCATGACAATGGTGTTTGTAGAATACTGACGCGTGATGTCCCAATCGAATGGATCCGCATATTTGATCGTATTCAGTGATACGAAATTCTGCAGCGTTTCCTCATAATCATGGAATCGCTTGAGGATCCAGTCCAGATTCAGATTGTGGTAATTCGTATAGGGGAATGATTCAAACATAGGTTTTCACCTCCTTAATAAATCATAATACAGAATCGCTTTTTAAACGATTGAACGATTACATCCGTGACATTGTAATCAGCTATTTCGCGCTCTTCCTTGAGCATCTGCTGAGTAGTGGTTACTCCTATATTACCCTGCTCAATGCGCTCATGAGTGATCGTGCCAGAGTGATCCGCAGTCCCGGAAGCACTTGATACATCCTGATCCGATGTCACCAGATCATCGGAATTATATCCGGCTACGTTATGTGTGCCGGTTCCGTCACTTCCGGATACATCATGCAGATCACGTGTTTCTGTCTCCTTGATAACTCCGTCCTTATTCCATATCGGATTATATTTTACGGTGGTTGTATCAAGCATTTTCTTCCATGCAACAGCATTCCGAGAGCACCAGAGCTCGATGCCGGTCTTCATGGTGTTCCAATCCGGATAGATCAGCTCCAGCTCTGCTGTCTGGAGGATGATCTCCTGTATCGTTTTTTCCCGGTCTATGCCTTTTGGGAACGTGAATGCATCGAGGATCTGGTCATTGTAATTAACGAGTCCCAGAAGTGAGAGATTCTGTCCGTTCATCCTGTCCGCCTCCTTCCTTATAGGTGAATGAGAATTTCACCCTGATATTGAGATCAAACATCTTATTAACTTTGGAGATGCAGTCCTGCATGGTCTCCAGCCAGAGCTGCGCTTTTGCTCTGGTAGCACTCTGATTCTGCTCGATCTCGCCGGTGATCATGCGTTCTGTCTTCTCGAAATTGGTATTCGGAATACCGATAGCTGTGAGGAACATGTTTTCCCATCTATGCAGATCAGCGAGCAGCTTATCTGTGATATATGTCTGCTGCAGATTTTGCGTAAATGTCATCCAAGAAGGATTCCCTTCCTCATCGAAAAGCTCTTTATCTGCATACGCGGAAGGACTGCCTCCGGATATCTGATCATACAGCTTTTTCATGCTCTCTGCAGCAGTCTTATCCTTGACTGCAAATACATACGCTAACTTAGAATTAACAAGGTTAACTCCTGCTGTTTCCGCTGTGAGTGCCATCATCTCAGCGTAGAAAGTAATGAGATCCCATGCGTTTCCCCAGTCCGGCATAAGACGTATGAGCTCGCAGTCCCTGCCGATCAGGAGACGCTGAGTCCCTCTGATCTTAGGATTCGTTACCACTGCCTCCGCAGGACGGTAGAAAACATTCCATCCATTGAGAGTGCAGAACTGAGGAATTACTCCGAACAGATCCGTCCGGAAGACACAGATCCTGCCGGTTCCGAATAATGTGTATTTGAAATAGTCTTTATCCCAGCTTTCCGGAATGCCATCCCAGTCATACACAGATACGAGATCCTGCAGAAGGTATCTTTGGAAGAATCTTGTCAGAGCTACGTTCTGAACGTGAACCGTAGACGGAGAGCGCATTCCGTTATATTCATTTATTCGGTCGTAATACACGGGGGTGTTTACGTTTCTGACCATAGCCTAATAACCTCCTTTTTCTAATTATACCCGCCATCATCCACGCAGGAATAGACGGATCCTTTACGTTCTCAGCGTTCTCGAATTCCATCCCCTGCGTGTTGATAATTGCTTCATCTCCGGTGATGTAGAATATCTGCGTTACTTCTGTACTGTTTCTCAGAGCATAGCAGAGATTCCCTGCGGAGCATGTTATTCCGTACGAAATGAGAGTATTTCCCGCTCCGGCTGCCTGATCCAGATGCATATGGTCTCCGGTGGCGAATCCTGCCGTACCTGTATGTCCGATAAGATCTCCCTGCCGGAATGAATACTGATCAGGAGGAGTATTATCGTGAGTGAATGAGAAGCATATATATTGCAGTCCCATAGGAGTCCATACCTCTGCATCTGACTGATATCCTCTGGTGTTTCCGGATGCATCAGAATAGATAAGATGACAATCACACGGTGCATAATAAGGATATCGTGCAGAAGGACCGACCCAGTCGCATGGATGCCCGCAGCAATGAGAATAAGAATCCGGTCCTGATACCTGTGTGCAGTTCAGATAATCCATAGGAAACAGAGCGATCTGATATCCATCTTTTTCTGCTGTCTGTCCTCTAAGCATCAGTATTCCTCCTGCTGGAGCTTCTTAAGCATCTCCAGACATCTGCTCTGCCGGTCTTTATTTTTCAGATGTAGATATCCGAAAGACAGAATCTCTATCTGAATATATTTTTCTACGTTCGGAAGCTCCCACGGAAAGAAATCATCAGGATCCTCTCCCCGGAGAAGTCTGTCATGCATGTCAGCGAGCATCCAGCAGGGCTCCTTTTTACTCATAATAGAAACCTCCCTCGAGATATGCTCGTACCTCCGCTGCTTCCTCTGCTGTGCCGTGAATGGGAACGTCTCCATCCTGAATAAGCATGTATCCTCCCAGAGATGCAGGAGTCCGCATCTGACAGAGTGGTCTTCCATTATGCTGAAGATCATCATCGACAGCGATAAGACATTCAGTATACATCTGCGGAGCTCCCTTCAGAGATACCCAGGATGATGGAGTGCCGACTGTATCCAGTCTGGGACGTGTCGCTTCTTTCTGATCAGCGATACTCGCTGTTGCGGATCCGACTAATCCGGACACAGCTCCTCCGATGTTGCCGGTTACAAGATTTCCGAGGAATCCTCCCACACCGCCTCCAGCGTCACGGAGTGCAACATTGGAAGCGTTGAACCAGTCGATATATACCTGCGAGAGCTGCACAGGTACACCTACAGCAGAATTGACTACAGTATCAACAACCTCGATTGTCGTGTCACTGTTTGCATATCCGACTGTAAGTTTTCCTATACCGGTCTGACTGTCTACGTTGACAATACATACACATCTTGAGTAATTGATCGCGAGATCATTATTCAGCGTGATCAGACCAAAAGGAGGAAAATACAGTCTCCGGATGATGTTTGACTGATCCATATATGATCCTCGCTCGAGATACTGCGGATGATGTCTCAGGCTGAAAACCTGTGCCGGTCTTGTCTGTATGCGATGCGGCAGCTTTGCGACTGTTTTAAAATCGATTCCGCCGACATTGACCACATCAACATTAGTACCGGTAGGAACAAAAGGAAGGAATATACAGCTCTTGATATATGAGAATGGATCGATCATTGCTTTCTGTAAAGCGAATGAAGCGTCTCCTTCCATAAAACCATTATCTTCAGATACAAAATTATCAGAAATATCACTCAGAAGGGAACGTATAACGAAACCTGAAACAGAATATACATTATCAATACCATTACCGGCGATCGTCAGAATAAAATGTCCGCCACCGAGTGCAGGCTCATCGGAAGAACCTCCTCCCCACATATAAGAACCGGTATCTGTATAAAATACAGGCTGTGTATTAGTCGGATAGAGAGTATCTATGATCTTGCCATCATATGCATTTGATGCTCTCAGAACGTACATAGACGCGCTGCCGATCTCATTTTTATATGTCGCGAGCACATCACACTTGAGAGCAGCAGTCCAGCATGCAGAGCTCCAGCTCCATTCCTGAACCCAATAGAACCTGTCGAAATCCGGAATGTAGCAATAGTTATATACCGATGGATCCGTGACTCTGCCGATCTGAAGAGTGATCACCGGAGCGACAACAGAAGAAGGAGATTTCAGAATGCAGTCGAATGTGGTTCCGTCTCCCGGTCTCGCTGTCGAATTCTCGCGTTTTGTAAAAGAATAAAATGTTACTTGCATTGTTACCTCCTTAATAAAAATGGATCACCGGATAACCCGGTGATCCGGAGCATAGGAGAAATATGCCAGAGAAATAATATTAGTCCAGCAGCAGAATTACTGCCTTTTCTGTCAGATCACTCATGAACTGCACTCTGCTGTGCTGGAATACGTTGTAATACAGACCGGCAGCATTCAGAGGAGTGACAGCAGTTCTGTCAAGATAATGGTTATATGCCATTGCGTCACGGTCAAACAGTACACCGAAGATGTTATTAGCTGTGACAGCAGCTTCTGCAGTCTGCACAGCTCCAGCTGCGTTGATCCATGACGGAGTAACGCTGATCTGATTCGGAGATTCAATATTCTGCCAGTAATCGACATATTCACGATCTGCCATCTGGAGATAGTTATCATTAAATGTTGTTGCCATTACCTGCGTTTCCATCTGATCCATAGCGGAGCTGGTCATGTACATCTTGAGATCCCTGGCGTCTGTATGTCTCATGATCGGCTTACCGGTTACCTCGACCTGGAACAGATTGGAGCGATTGCTCATGAGTCGTGCAATAGTCTTAACTCTTGCATATACCCATCTCATGAACGGAGCGAAATTGTCCGGCTGATATACAGTCGTTGCTGTGAGGCTGAGACCGGTAGCTGTGTTGTATTCCGTCAGAAGATGGATAACACCATTATTGAGCTGTACTTTCGCACCGATCGTATTGGCAAGCAGTCCGCGTGTAAGCTCCTCAAGCCACTGTTCCCATTTATCGGAAGCGTTCTGAGTCTGAAGTGTGAGGAAGCTGCCGAACTGTGCAGGAGAAGTAAAAGCAGCTTTGATCTGATCTTCATATACTGTGTAACGGTTCTGATATGCGTTACTGCCATAGTAACGCATCTCAAGAATGTTGCTTTTCTTGATCTTATAATGATCGACGCTCTGACCGTCAACCAGCGCATCTCCGAAGAATGCTTCATCCTGTTCTGCAGGAGTATCAGCGATGGAGATCTTTCTGACGATAGCTCCCCATTCTTCCGCGGATCTTTCAAGTCCGCCAAACTTGCGGGAATAAGGACGGATAGAGAAGATCGTTCTGGATACCATCTGCATCAGGGCATTAAATACTACATCTGTGCCCGCCTGCAGTGTAGTATTCGCCATGGATACAAAGGAAGCTGTGTCAGTGGGAGCAATAGCTTTCTGTCCGGTTGCCTGTTCATGCAGATCATTCAATACCTGATAAACATCGTTAATGTCCATTGTGTTTACGCTCATTTCTTATCACCTCCGAGCTGTGAACCGTCAGGACGCAGGATGCTTGCAAGGATCGCGTCTGAGGTTCTTTCGTTTTCTGAATTAAATACTGAATTGAGGATAGCTCCTGACTGAATCGTTTTAGTGAGATCATTGATCGCTTTCAGGAGCTGGTCATTGGTTCCGGATGCATCCGGAGCTGGAGTGATGGAGGGCACTGCCGGCTCCGGTTCATTGGCATCCGGTGCACTTGGGGAATGTGTATCAGCAGTGTCAGGAGGGAGAGCTTCTGCACCGGTGATCTGAGTAAGCTGCTGGATCTCATCTTTTGTATATCCAGCGTCAAGCAGTTTGATGATTGATTCAATATTCATTTGTTCGTCCCTTTCTGCATCTCGTTATGGATGCTCTCGATCAAGTCCTTGCAGAACTGATCATATTCCTGTTCATCCGGCTGCATTGCCTTGATAGAAGCATATGCAGCTTTATATACAGCGTCCCATGGAATCGCAGCAGAGCTGCGCGGAATCGTATCCGAGAGTACGATCGTATTTACGAGACTTTGTACTTCGGAATACCGGTCTCCCAGGATTTCCCTGCGCTTATCTCCGGATCCAAGATATCCGCAGATGCACATCAGCGCAAGCTCCAGAGCGGAATACTCTGATATCTTACCTTCAAGATTCATGATTTTTAGCTCCCGTAAGATAAGCGACCAGATCCTGAAGCTGGATCAGCGCTTTCGTGTTCTCTCCGATAGTTTTGTTTAAGGAATCCATTTCTTCCTTATGAGATTCCCTCTCTTTATTGAGATACCAGAAGAGCGCACAAGCGCACACGATCGGGAAACCAAGAGATCCGACAAGCTGAACGATTGCATTCACGTCCATAGGATCACCTTCTTTCTTAGGAGAGATTAAGAGCGGATCAGGCTCCTGCTCCTGCCTTCTGAGCAGTGATCTGTGAGCAGTCTCTCAATTATTATATTAGTATAAAAAATGTTGCATTTGCAACATTTTATCATTCGCAGTAATGCTCGAATATGGAGAGCGATTCGTAAGAGTCGAATCTTACTTTTCCCTCGGTATATCTTATATACAGAGTCCAATGTTTCTTTTTAAATCTCTCCAATCCGGAATAATTATCATCATATTCCGCCGGAGCTGTTCCTTTGGTCTGAGTAACATACCAGATAGTTTCTGATTTATGCTTATAGATATACAGCTTTCCGACCCGGAGAGAACAGGAGAAATCCCGGAGACGCTGCTTCTTTACATATGAGAAATCGTTCAGCACAAATTTGTTATCCAATGCCATATCGGAGAATTCCTTAGATACATTCCGATACAATGCTGTGTTTCTCTTCTTCTCGCTTATCGGAGAGTTCCTATATATGAGCATCGCCAGATCCGGAAGGAACGTCTCTTCTTTTCCGCTCTGTATCATATGTTCCGCGAGCGGTATCCAGTTAAAGTACATGAATATATCATTCGCAATGTCTGTACTGTTCGCCAGAAGGAAAACGCGGATATCAGATCCGTCGAATCTGTTTCTGTTCATGCTCTCGTATGCGTTTGAAAATGCTAATCCCTCGTATTTTATTTTGGGCTCTTGTGGCTCTTTCACGAATTCGTCAAAAATAATGTCATTTATTCCAACATTGGAAACCTCGAATCCGCGGATATTTGCGAATGTTTTGAGCGATGCAGTAACCAGCAGCAGCTTGTCAGAAGAGTCATAAAACGCTGTATTGTATTTGGTAAGCTTTTTTGTGTAATACTCCATCCGGAGATCATTGAGAACCTTAACGATCGGAGACATTGCATCTGTTGAAACGATGTCCGTCTGGATCTGCGTCCTTCTCATAAACAGAAACGGCTTTTTCTTCTCGATGAAATATTTTACTGCCGAATAGGTTTTACCGGTTCCGCGCGCACCTATCACAACATTAAAGATCCTATTCTGCTCATACAGTGATGCAAAATTGAAATAGCCATTCTCATCATACATCCGGAATGTTTTTGTCTTCTTCTGTCCCATGCCTATATATTAACACAAATAAAAAGAGCTCCCGTCCGAGCTCTTTTATTGGTTAGAATGGGAGATCTTTCCCTGCTGTGACGTGTGTTTCTGCGCTTCCGTCCAGATCGACCCAATCGACAGAGTAGTTAGTTCCGTTCTGTCCCTGATACGTCCGGATGCGGATTCCGAGCTGTCCTGCGTTGATCTGGTCGATCGCTTCCTGAGAATTGAGGATCTCCTCAATATTCTTCTCCTCATGCTTCGGAAGATTTACATAATCGAAATCAGTGTACAGCACTGCTTTGCTAAATTTTGATTTCGGATTAAGGAAGCATCCACGAACAACGATTACGCGCTGAGGCTGTTTCGGATCATACAGTTCCGAGAGCTTGCGATACTGGAAGTCTTCTCCAGCCTTGAAAGTGAATGAACCTGCGTTTGTTTTGTTGAGCTTTTTTGCGAATCCCATATTTTCCTCCTTGTAAGATTCATAAGTTTTATAAGCGGAGCAGCAGGGACGGTACTGCTCCTGAATCAGTATATCACGCTGAGTACTCCTCGTAATAATCCTGCATGTAAATTGTTTTTGAAATATCACTTGTCATTAAGTAATTCAATAACCGTCTATACTCTGTAGTCAGTGACAGAGTGTATGTGCTGTCCTGAATATAGATGTTTGAGATGATCGGAATTACTCTTCCATGACGTATGATCTCCTTGACCGGCGGATCATCGTTATATCTGGACTCAGTTCCTCCGGCTCGCCGGAATACGAATCCTTCCTTGAAATTCTCCAGCTTGCCGAGCTCCTCAGCTCCTTCTCGTTTACCGACTCCGGATATGGTGACATGCAGCTTACCGGATTCATCCTCGTAACAATACTTCTTAGCACCCATTGTTTTAAATCTCGGATAATATCCATCATCCTCGAATAATCCCATGTAGTGTATCTTGCCTTTTGGATCCACTGCGGAGAGCTCCGGATCTTTTAATTCAGCATTCAGTTTATCGAATGCATCCTCATAATCTCCTAAGTATTTGATCGAGTCAGTATCCGAGTAGATAAAATCCCATGGATCAATGAGCTGGAGCCCACGCTCCAGATGCTGCCGAGCGTAGGCTGTGACCCATACTCCCCACTGATACGGTAACCAACCTGTTTTATGGTATTCCTCGATAAGTTCCTCATCGCTGGTTGGTGATTCCTGCAGCACTCCATCCTTGAATATGATCTCACCTTTGCATGGGTTCTGAACCATCATGCCAAAATTGGCATTAAGGACATTTTTCCGCTTGCCGTAGAGATAATCATCTACTCCCTTGAGCATGGTTTTGTCTCGATACTGCCTGAGTACCTCCTGCCGGAATTCCTTAGGTAACAGACGCTTATTAGCTACGTACAGGATCTCTACCTCATAATCAAAATCGTATTCCTGCAGTATGATCTCGAAATCTATTTCCGTAAGATATATGACCAGAGCATCTGCGGACAGGATCCTTCCGTTATCATATTCTGCATTCTGCACATAAAAGCACTTGTGTCTTGGGATGTATGGGCATCCCCAGGCTTGATCACGAAGCTTTACATTCTGGAGATAGACTCGCATGAGACATGCTTTTTTGCGCTTGAAATAGTAGTATTCAAAATCAGCAGGATCAACTTTCTTGAATTTCCACGGCATAGGCTTTACCAGAATCTGATAAGGATATGCGCTTGAGATGTCTTTTCCTTTGGCTTTCATCATGATCCTGTTGGAATTCCACCTATTCGCATGAGTATTCCCGCCCCGGAATGCATTCCGCAGCATGCCGAATACCTCGAGATCCGGAAGGCATTCCTGAATGAATCGCCGGTATTTTCCAAGCGTTTTCTTAGCAATACGGCGAGCATATCCGGTACTGGTCAGAGGCTGTGTATACAGATCATCTCCATCCTTCTTCAGTTCTGTCTTGATTGCCTGCACGAGTCCGATAACATCATTACAGATATACTCCATCTCATCCGGAGAGAGTCTTGTCCACGGATATCTGGTCTTGCTGTAATCGAATCCATGGATTTTCTTATTCTTAACTCCCATTGTCTCAAGGAACTTATCCAGAGACATATTCGAATGGAGATATGAGCATCTGAATTCTAAGTTTGCGCTCCGGAACCTGAGCACCTTCCGCGTATCCATTGCGAATACATCCGTAATCGGAAGCACTGACTTGAGCCATTCAAACTCATATGAGAGATTGTGGTCAAAACAAACAAGAGTTCCATCCGGATAAGCTTCCTGCAGTAACCAAGTAAGCTGCAGAAACTCCTTCCAATCTCTGCCGATAATGGTGAGATCCTCGCCGATTTGGAATTGCCAGACATACATATACGCTTGCATCGTCTGTTTATCGTGTGTAGTTTCGATGTCAAACGCTGTGATCAGATCATAGTATTTTACGCTGGTCTTCTTTCCCTTAGGTTTTTTCAGCAGAGGAGCATCCGGAAGATCACTCCGCCGGAGCTCCCTGAACGTGCGTATCATTTCTGTTTGCGCCCCTTCATTGACTTGATTCCCATCTGTCGGAGATAGTCGGAAGGCTTAAGATTCCGCTTACCTCCGCGTCTCTGGATGGGCTCAACAGACTCGAGATCCTCAATGTGTTCTGTCCAGAATTCGAAATTCTTTTCAAACTGTTTCGCATTCAGACCGAGCCTTTTAGATTCATTCCACATCCTGACTGCTGTGTCTGAATCATAAGTTTTCACATTTTTGAATCTGTCCGCCATGTCATTCATGAATTTCCCGAATTTCCGGAGATCCTCCGGATCAGAGATATTTATTCCCTTTTCGTTGAATGAATCAACGAGATCCGACTGTATCCTCTGATATCCGGCATAGGTTGAATTTTTACCTGTCAGCCATCCGGATAATCTTCCGACATTCTGCCGGAGCTCTGAGAGTGATTCCGGTTTATCCATATCTCGTATCTTGTCCGGAACAGCGTCCAGAGCTCCATGCTTCTGGAATGTCTTCATCCGTCCTGCTGCAGATCGTTTGAGCGTCCTGTAAACGCTCCGGAGAGAGCTCTCTCCCAGAGATCTGACTCCCTGGGAAAGAGCTTTGAAAGCATCAGATAATTTCATTCTTTATCCATCCTCGCTCCGCAGTACGGGCAATAATCATACCTCTCGTTGAATATCTTCAAGCATTCTGAGCAGTGATAATTTCCGAAACCGCCATAATCATTCCATAACCATTGACCATGCTTCATTATCACTAAATCGCCTGTGTCGATTACGGGAAGCTCTTCGAGCCACCTGTCAGTGTAATCGGAAGCATAATCACCGTCTCTGCACATGTCCTGCAGTGCATAATCAAGATCTATCAATCTCATATGATCCTGCAGGTGATATCAATGTATCCCGGTTTCCCTGCTTCAACCGACTCTATAAGGATGTTTTCCAGTTTAAATGGGAATGTATCATCCGCCACGATTTCATCCGGTTTATAAACGATGATCTCATAATCCATATCTCTGCGAATGATATATATCTTGAGTCCGCAGCTCTGCGGAATAACATCCAGCAGATCGGCAAGGCTAATTCCTTTGATTGTCATTGAGCACACCTCCGAACAATAAATATGCAATTACATAAGCAACTATCATTTTACTGCAGAAAATGATCACTTCTGCGAGCCATGCACCGAGCATCTGTACACCTCCAGCACGTTTCCGCGCTCTTCATATCCGGCATCCGTCCTGAACACGCTCTGGAGAGCTGAGAGAAGGCATCTCCTGTAAATGTCTTCTCCGCAGATACACTGGATCTTTTCACCGCGTCCTACGCGATCCACAACAGGCGGAATATCTCTCAGATGATTGATATATGCGATCATCCCTGAGCCTCCTGCGCGAGCTTTGCGACAGTCTCGGCACGATTGATAGCTCTCCGCTCGCGCTCTTTCTCAGCTCTCTTAGCTCTGCGCTTTGCCTTCCGGATCTCGTCCTTCTCAAACAGGATCAGAGCCTGCACGATCGTATCATGTACCGGTCTTTCTCTAAGGATCCGGAGAGCTTCCGCATCCCGCTGCTCATGCAGTCTGACAGCTATCTGTGTATAGCCTTCTTTCTTATAGTCCCTTGCCACCTTCACATACCTCCCAGATTGAGGAGCACATCCTCCAGATGCGCGAGAGACCAGAGCTCCGCTCCGCTGGAGATGCATCCCTCCACACTGTACGCGAGAGTACCATCCGAATATTCGTATTCGGTGATCTCGATCGGATCCGTCTCGTTCAGGATCCGAAGAGCTTCAGAATGGAGCAGAGCAGGAAGCTTTGTAGCTTCGGTTGAATAATTACGCTTGATCATTTGTTTCATCCTC
>Ga0326512_10002982_pt1 | contig 12491 bp, 8 predicted proteins | sample 1_2617_0518_D_FD_203652 | JGI IMG/M metagenome (GOLD analysis project Ga0326512, IMG submission 203652) | Bovine rumen microbial communities from UC Davis, California, United States - 1_2617_0518 | ecosystem: Host-associated > Mammals > Digestive system > Stomach > Rumen | place: USA: California... | reverse complement strand
TCTCAGGTCTAGCAGGATCATAGTACTTAATATTCATAGGAGCTGATACATTAACGAAATTAGGATATTCAGCTTTAGCAGAAGTCTTACATGCTAATTTGAATAAATCATAATTCTTGCATCCAGGATAACAAGTATCTTTGTGTATCTTAAAAATTGAAATAGGGAAAATGAATATTTCATTTAGAGCAGTACCTTGTTCAGTTATCTCAAACAAGTGTTTAGTTATCATTCTTCCTTCTTCAGAAGTATCTAAACCTAAGTTAACTGATGAGAATGGTGTTTGACTACCAGCTCTACTCTGTAAACTATTTAAGTTACATACTAATGCTTGCATACCCTGATGAGTATCTTTCTCTGTTTTGAATGTTGCATAGTTATACATGTTACTAAAGAAATCATCATCAACCAATTTCTCTTTATGATACGTAGCAACAATTAATTCAAAATATTTCTTAATTAGAGCAGTACCTTCATTATTAATGATACGTTCTTTCTTAGCTATATATTCATCTAACGGAGCAACAAATTGTTCTTTGAGTATGGTATAAGCCCAATCGTGTGAAACAAATAAAGTAGCATTTAAATACTCAGCACAATTTCTTACGAATGATTTAGCTACATATGGTGCTAAGTCATAATCCAAATTAGCTATAGCTTGACCACCAAACATATCGTTTTGATTACTCTGAATAATAACACAAGTTAATTCAGCAGCACTAATAACGTTAGATGGTGTACTTAAATATACATGTCCTGTACTAAAACCATTCTTAAGTAATTTAGCTAATGGAATATATAAACAATTTATAGTGAACAAAGATAAATCAGAATCATGTAAATGAATAATACCTTGATCATGATACATCTTGAATTTAGGATCAGATACATGATTGAAATAATATTCTTTAGATACTGTACCAGCTATCTGTAATAATGAACCACAAGTAGTATTACCATCTATATTAGCATTTTCGCGTTTAGTATCTGATTCTTCAGCACTACACTGAATGAGTTCATCTATCTTTCTATTAATAGTAGATTTGTTATTGCGAATCTTAGAACGATTTTCACGATATAGAATATAACGTTTAGCTGTTTCTGGATGTTTCTTCATCAATGCAACTTCAACAGCATCTTGAATATCTTCAATATCTATATCGTATACCTTATCATCATCTTTAATCATAGAACGAATACGATTAACTACATCGTTAGCTATTGTTTCGCTAAGTTCAACTCCATCAGCAACATGACACTCTTCTCTCACATATGCTTTTTGTACAGCAGCTTTTATTTTAGTCTTATCAAATTCAACTATGCGTCCATCGCGTTTGATTATTCTGAGCATGATCAATCCTTTTTTGATTTTAATTACACAAGCATATCAATACTAACATTATTAACAAAAAAATAAAGGGAGAGTCGCTGATGTACTTATTAGCGACTCTCTTGTTAATACAAATTGAGAATTGTAGTGTTCTTTAATTATTATCAATTCTCATCCTTCAAAAAATATTTAATTCAACATAATAGTTGAATTAACTAAAATAGAATTATAATTGGCCACATAATTATTTTACCTCCTATGTGGGATAATTCGATCTATACCGATGTGGTTGACCGATCAATTATGTGATATATATTCTATTCTAATTCACATACGTTCAATAGTACTAGTTATATCTTTGAAGTAATCTATACCAACACTGTCTGTATAGATACGATACATTCGTTGATTAGTACTACCTCTGTATTTTAAAGTAACATCACGTTTCTCTAAAATAAATGGTTCGGCTACGATACAGTTAAATGCTTTAAGAAATTCATGTAAATCTGTATCATGTCTAGACCTAGATTTTAATTCATCTATAGTAGCACCTGTATATAACCATAAATTATATCGTTGACGTAACTTATTCACTACAGGTAATAACTCTTTGTACTGATATATAGGATCACCTCCAGTGAAAGTTATCCCCGTATCTAATGGATTTTTTCTACATTCATCTATTAAATCATCAGCACTATAGTCTACACCTGCACCAAATTCCCAGGTATGTTGAGAATGACAACCTACACATTTACGTTTACATCCCTGTACAAAAACGGTACATCTTAAACCTGGTCCATTAATACCGTCATTATGAATAATCGACGCTATGTTAATCATATCTAACTCTCATTTTCATTTTCTACTTCATCTAGTTCTAGCGATTCTTCTTCCTCTTCTTTCTTATAGATAGCTCTAATAGGTCTTAATCTTTTAGAAGACATCAAATCACTTTTTAATAGTTCTTCACTAATAGTTTCTTTACCAGTTATTTGTTTTAATTCTTCATTTATTAATGAGAATATTTTTCCTCTAATTACTTTAGGTGGATTACTAGCAAACATCATTCCTTTAGCATCCATGATGTAAATAGGAAATTGTTTACTAAGATAATTTAACGTTCTAAAATATTTATCATTGATATTTTGCATATCAATGTCATAATCAAATCTAGCTTTAGTTAAATCTAATCCTTCAGTTTCAACATCTATATCTAAAGTCTTAGCTAAATCATTGATAAAAGCATTTCCTGATCTAGGTATAAACATTACCTTTTCACCAATCAGATGAATCGTATTATCAACAAAAATAAGATACTTATCTTTATTAAGAACTAAATTGATGAATCGATCTCTGTAAGGCATAAGTCTGTGTAAGTAATCTTTTAAATTCTTATCACTACAACCATGTACCATTACGAAATCAAATTCATCAAATCTAGCATCAGTTAAGATATGACCACCTGCTTGAATACATGCACTAGTCATACACTTAACTGCTTTCATACCATTCAAAACTGTTATAGATTTTTTATCATCAGGATGTGTTATATGTAACGCTTTATCACATTTAGTAGAAAAATAGCTACTAGTTACTATTAACATATTACCAACCTTTATAATTACCTCTATTGAGTTTATGTACTAATGGGAATATAATCGAATATGTTTTATTTTCATATTCCACAGGAATACTCATAATTGATTCTGGATTATATTTAGTTGTTAATAATTCTACTGCAATTTTATATCTACGTGCCCAGAATTTTTCAACAACTAAGAAGTCAGGTATGTACATATCTAACTTAACTTTAAAACAGAAATCACATAATTCATGATTACAAATAGGTATTAATTTTTCCAAAGTAGCAGGTGAAAACCATGCTTCTAATTTAGATAGTACTGTTGCATTATGAACATTATTAACTTCTGCACTTATCTTACGTTGTGCTTCTAGCCAACCTAAAATAAATTCATGACAACAAGTACTTGACCATGTATCCTTAGAGCATTCATTTACAAACACTATCTTAGGAATAAATTTAATATCATCTTCCCAATATTGTACTTCTTCATTTTTATTATTTCTTACGAAGTACACTACTACACACTTATCATTAAAGATTGGTTCTATCTTTCTACAATCGCCGTGTAAACGCACTGCAGGAATACCGTACTTAAAATCCCAACATGATGAGAATATTTCAGCTAATCTATTACAAATAGCTGAAGTGAAATGTTCAACATCTCTTTTATTAAGTTCAGATTCCTGTTTTGATTTCCATATAGAAACACCAAAAGAACTTAGTTCTACTTTAATCTCATCACTTAATTCAGTTAATTCATCAAGAATATTAGAATCGATGTAGATTAAATAGTCATCAGTATCTTTAGATTTTTCTATGGTGTAATCTAAAATAACCATTTCTGATAAAAACTCCTAATTAGATTTCAACTACTTTACCTATAGCTTTAAAACCAGCATGTATAAATGCCGAGATATCTTCTGGTTTAATTCTAACAAAGGTATTATGATGCTCAGCACTAGCAGGAATATTATCAATCATTCTAACGGCTAGTTTATCTCTGAGAGAAGAACTGTGAGTGGCTCTGTCATGACAGTTAAGATAACCTAATAAAAACGCAGCTCTAGCTAATAATCCACTCTTGTCAAATTCTTTAGAATCAACAAAAGCATGATCGATAATTTCTAATGCATCAGTAAATTTCTGTGTTTCGAAGATAATAACACCATCGTTGTGATTATTATTTTCCACATTAGTCAGAAGTAAAATCCCACGATTATTAACTGCTAAGAACTTCTTAAGGAATGATAATAACATATCATCAAACACACCAGGTGATGTTTTCTTAGCAAGCTCTTGTGCTGCTTTTACCCATTTGCTAAATAATGGAACTTCGATTATTCTATCTCTGATAAGTTTTAGTGTTATTCTATTGAGATTATATTGATCGATTAAACCAAATTTAAATGCACGCATAGTGTCATTATTCCTGTCAAAATAACAAGTCTTAATAATCTCATCTTCAATCGGCCATTGATTAGGATTATCACTGCTCTTCATCATCAAATCTCCAGGAATTGAACTAGGAACAATCTCACAACCATCTATTTCTTTGTTAGATAAATTCAAATCGATTACTTCGATATTTTTGAATTCATCAGTTAATTTAGCAAAATCACGAATAGCTTTTCCGAACAGCACAACAAAAACATCATAATCAAAGCTAGTGGCTATAACAACATCAGTGCAATGCAAACAATTAGCTGGAAGTCCTTCTATTTTGTATGTGAAGAAACAGATAGGGACGAATGTAGCGCTAACCTCCAGATCAGGAGACCACACTGCTACCATGAATGATTCAATTTTGCTAACTGAAATAGTTTCTTTAGTTTTAGCTTCTAAGAAATTAACATACATTTCACGTAAACGTCTGTATGTATGTTGACAAATTCCATCTTTACTAAATGGGATAATAACAATATCAACTTCACCTTTCTTAATCTGAGGTGCTACGTATTCTTTTAATATAACCCATTCTTTTTCTAATTCTGGTAACTCTTTACTCATTTTGATTTAACTCCTATTAAAGATACTATGTGCTCCTCACACATAGTATCCTCTTAAATATTTTAACATTTAGAAAAGTTTACTTTTTCTAACTCTTTCAATAGTTCAATGTTACGTTCGTCTTTACACCATTCAGTTATTTTACTGATTAATGATGGTGGAAAGCCTAATCGCCTTAAAGCAATTTCGTTGGTGAATACAGGTCTAACTTCTTTGAATTTAGATACATCCAACAACATCTTACTAGCCATTATCTTATTGAAACCAGGAATACAGAGAATCGGTAATATTTGAATTAACTCCATATCTCTAGCTGCCATCACTAATCGATCTAACTGATGTTGATCAACTTCTTCTGATTTAGATTCAATGTAATTGAATATATCAGTTAATTTAGTTATAGTTCGTGACTGAACTGCTTTAGTAACGAACTTATCACTTATTCCTTTAATATTCAATACATCTTTACCAACTATATAAGTTAATAGTGCAATCAGTTTAGCTGAGCAGTTGCGATTTTCACACTTTAAATCAGTGGAAACTCTACGTAATGGTTCACCACAGAACGGACATTTGTCTGGTAGTGATGAATCACCCTTAGACTCAATAATACTATCTATCTTAGGTATAACATCTGCACTTCTGATAATAGAAACTACAGTACCTATACCTATCTTGTTATTCTCAACAAAACTAGCGTTGTTAAGAGTAACTTTACTAATAGTAGCACCATTAAGATTAACAGGTTCAATAGCAGCAACAGGAGTTAATTTACCTGTTCTTCCCATCTGCCAACTAATCTCAGTGATACTAGTTTCAGAACTAGTAGCTTTGAACTTATAAGCAATACTGTATAAAGGTGCATGCCTATTACAACCAACCTTATCATACAGTTTAGTATTGTTTTGTTTGATTACAACTCCATCAATATCATAAGGTAAACTATTCCTATACATATTAATATCAGCGATACGATGTTCTATCTCATCTAGAGAAGTACATAAATATCCTTTAGGAATAGCAAAACCTAATTTATCTAAACACATCATATTCTCTTGATGGGTTAATTTAGAACCAGCTACTTTTAAATCCCATGCATAGAATTTAAGATCTCGTTCTTCAGTTATCTTAGGATCTTTTTGTCTAAGACTACCTGAAGCACAATTTCTACAGTTAGAGAATAAAGATAAACCTTTCAAAGAACGTTGTTCGTTGATTAATTTAAGAGTTTTCTTAAATACAACTATTTCACCTCTTACTACTAAAAATCTCTTAACAGTAATATACTTAGGAATATTACCAATAGTTAAAATATTAGCAGTAACATCTTCACCGTACTTACCATCACCTCTAGTAGTACCTCTTATTAAACTTCCGTTGTTGTATATTAACTCGACGGATAATCCATCCATCTTACAATCAACATAGAAAGAAGATGCATCATCCATATCGTCGAATCGTTTCATAAAACGCATTAAATCTGATGAATCAAATGCATTTTCTAAACTATACATACGATACACATGACGTATTTGGTTATCCTTACTAACTTCACCAACACGTTGAGTAGGTGAATCTTCAGAAATAACTGATGGATTTTTCTGTTCATAGTCTACTAATTGTTTATACAGTTTGTCGTATTCAGTATCAGGAATAACTGAAACATTTTCTAAGTGATATTTAGCACTTAACTCATTCAATTTATCAACTAGATGTTTATACTCATCATGAGTCATACATGCTCCCTAATAAATTTACATACTAATCCATAGATTGGTGGGACTAAATAAAAACATAAAAGATATTCCGGCTCGCACCGGAATATCTTTGATTCATTAAAGTAGATATGAAATTATTTAGTCATCCCAATTCTCTTCAGGAATATCTAATTTAGGTGCAGATGATGCAGCAGCTACTTGTTTAGCAAGATCATTCATAACATCATCTTGAACTTTAGTAGCTTCTTCTGCACTTAATGTATTGTCTTCTGGTCTAGTACCTGGAACCTTAGGATCAATATAAGGATTATCATTAGTAGTAGTTGGTACTTCTAATGAAGACTGAATGGATTTTACAGTCTCACGCATAATACTAGATAACTTACTATGCTTTGAATCAGCATTTATTTTTACTGGTGTAAAAAGCGGATGATCAGATTCTATAACTTCATCAACTGCATCAGTAATCTTAAATGGCTCAGGTTTAACATTTGGATAAACAGTTTGACTATCCTTATGACCTAATAATACTTCAAGCATATCGAGACTTTTATCTATTCTATTAACTTTAGCGTCTAACTCTAAGACCATTTTCTTCAATTCGTTAATAGCATCAAGTATATTAACTCCATCTTCTAATTCAATCGAATATTTCATATTCGTATAACTCCTATAAACTTATTACATTAACATCTTTAGCTTTAGTTCTATATACATCTAATCGAACTCTAGCATGATTAACTTGTGACATAATCTCATCGTTACACATATCTATGTAGAAAGTATCTTCACCTGGAATTTCACGTAATCTACCTAAACACTGAATAGTTTGTGGTATAGAAGCCATACTTACAGTGTTAATACATGTTTTAAGACCTTTAATGTCACGCCCTGTACCACAACTCTGTATGGTACTAACAATAATGTTACTCTTTAATCTATCTTCATCTCCGAATTCTTTATCACCACTGAAAAATACTGAAATAGATTCCTCAGGATCTAATTCATTAGCTAATTTATCAGCTAGAGTAATAGAGAATTTTCTTGATTGACATAAGATCAAACAGTGTTGTTCTTTAGTAGTTCTAACACTAAAGAAATATTGATACAATGTAGGTTCTATCACATTATCGAAGAACATATTTAGATATTTATGCTGTCTACATATGTACTTTTCATACATAGCGTGATTGTATCCTTTGAAAGTTTTGAATCTAGCAATATGATTAGATGGAATACACAAAGTATAATGTGCAAATTTTACTGTAGTATATTTCCTAACTAAGCTCTCACCAAATTTCATTTCAGGTGGAAAATACATATCAAAGATTCTTCTACCATCTCTAGAATTGCGTTGGTACGTAGCACTAAGATAGATGTTCATTTTGATATTAGATCTAAAATCTATTTGAGAATTAGTAGCAAATCTCAAATGACACTCATCTATTATCTTAATACCTATTCCTAGTACTTCACATAACTCATTATAAGATCGTAGATTCTTATAACCTTCAGCTCTTTCAACCGCATATAAATCTAACGTTCTAGTACTGAATAAAATAATGCTAGGTTTAAAACCTCCATCTATCATTTTCCACAAATCAACTAAAGAATCAATTCCTTTAACTACATAAATATCTTCTCTAGTTAAAGTAGTAAATTGTAAGATAGATTGCATCCATTGATCAATTAACATACCTAACACTATAATAGCACGATATCCTAATTTAACAATAGTGTGTATACCTAAACATGTTTTACCAAAACCAGGTCTAAGTGCTAGTGGTCTAAAACCAACAGTTTCATCTGCTAAAAATGCAGCAGGTTCTATCTGTTCACTTCTTAATTGAAAATCAGGTTTCATAGATAACTTGATCTTTTCTGGTTTAACTGGTTCAATATTTATTTCTTCAGTCATTACACCATACATACCTAGATAACTCTTAAATTCATTTAAAGCATATCTAGGAATATACAGTTCCATATTTACTTTGTCATACCACAAATATTTGGATGTGACTTCTATGTATTTTAATTTAGCATTCCATTCTCTTTCGTATAATACTGAACGGATAAAATCAGATATTTTAAAACTAGTATCAAGTAGTACACCAGAACTATTAACTCTGAAACTTATCCATGTGGAAGCTACTTTAATCTTAACTTTATTCATAAATCTTTAAATCCTTCATAATCTTCCCATAAATCAACTTCAGATAGTAATATATATGTAAAAATATTTTCATAAAAAAATAAAAAACCCACACAACTACTTAATCAATAAGTAGAAGTGTGAGCCTCCTATTTGGTTTAATGCTGTCTAGGTTTAAAACCAACTAACACATCAAATACTGATTCACATTTCGGTAAGAAATATGTTTCTGGTGTTTCCTTGATATACTTACTCAAACATTCATATAACAACTTAGTACCTATATGACGTTTAGACAATATACCTTCATTAGTACCAAACATTACATTGTCAGGATCTGTTACTGATGGAATATTGTAATCAGTAGGTGAAGTTATCATGTATGATTTCAGTAATACTTCTAGATGAACTATGTTGATCTTACATTTTGCATATACTAAATCACTAAGTGCTTCCAGCGCACCTGTACAAGTATGGAAAGAAGTTATAGTAGGATCATCATGTTTAGTTTTAGATCCACCGAAGAATGCTGTTACTGATTTAACGAATTCAATCATATTGTCATTAATAACAATAGTTCTGAATATCATTAAATTCATTGCACCATCTAACGGAACCCAAATAATATTATTATCTTGAATTACTTGATCGTATATATCTCTGATATATAACAGTAATGCTGAAGATAAGAACGGAGTTTGGTTTCCTCTTTCAGTAGTATATTCTTTGAATACTTTACGATTAGCATCTGCTAATAAGAATGATCTTATATAAGACATCTTACGTTCATTGATTTCAGTATTATCACGTAACAATGGAACATCATTAATACCTGTAAAATCATTTACAGATAATCCTATATAGCACCCATGTAGTTGTTTTCTAGAAGTTTTCTTAATCCTGATATATGAACCACGATAAGATTCAAAATCATTAGTCATTTCAGTATCAAGTTCATATACTTCAGATTTAGTCTTAACTAAATGTTTAGCTGATAAGATTTTCTGTGTAACAGGTTCCTGGAATCTGATAGCTGATAAAATTCCTACATTAATCTTACGATTAACATTTTCTAGTAATTTACCACCACATACTTCACAAACGCCATGTCTGAATTTACAAGTCATTGGACTACGCATTTTAATACGTTTATCTAAATATGCGTCAATATTTCTCTTAGATAAAGTTACCAATGCACCAGATGATTCATCTAGTATATTCTTACCATAGAAATTCTTAGCTATATCTTTAGTTATCACATATTCTACATAAGCTGTAGTACCACAATCACCAGCATATAAGTTACGAACTGTAGATGCTTGTAAATGTTGTTTACGACCATTGTACTGTGCATCAGATACTGCACCTTTGTTATATGCAGCAGATTTAGCTGCAGCCATTCGCTCAATGATATATTCATTAATATTACGTAACCCTTCAAGAGCACTACCTATTACTGGATAATTAATAATGTTATCATTAAGTTGAGTTCTAGGACCAAATGCGAACATAGTCTGAGGTACCTGGAATGGATTGAGTTGTCCTAATGACTGATAAGTAAGCAATGCTTGATTCTTAAGAGCACCTGGCGTTCCTAAGATACTCATAATCTTCTTACTATTCGTATCAATAAATTCTTCAACTCTAGCAGTATCCCATGGTTTACTATCTAAGATATCTTTGAGTTTATCACTCTTTGGTTTAGCACCAGGAAGAACTATTTGTTCTTTACTATCTAGGATTTCTTTGATAGGTTTATCATTCATGATATCTGCCATATCTAAGATATCCATAGTGCCTGTATACGGTAATAAATCACCAAAACACAATTTATATATTTCTTCGTTAACACTCCAAATTACTTGTTTCAATCTTTTAGCATTATGAAAATCTAATGCTATTACTTTATCATAGTACTTACCCCACTCTTTAGTGAATACATCCATATTGAGTGGTTGACGTTTGATGAAGTCTTCTTTCATGATAGGAATATTAAATGCAGTTAGTATAGGCCACCAGAATAAATTCATGAAAGCCATTCGTTTACTAACTTTAATTCTCCCATCAGCCAATTCCAAAATAACTACACCTTTGATGTTCTCTACATCTTGTTGTAACATTATTCGGAAATTAGGGTCAACAATCTGACCCATTGTCCATACTTCCACTTACATATCCTCCGGACACATATCGTTACCAAAAGTAGCATTCTTATATTTCAACATTCCTATGATGTTATTACCTTCAATATACCTAGCGGTATCAAAACCTGGTAATTCTTTCAAATCACCTGGATTTTCATTAGTTAATAAATATCTAGTTAATGCTTCAACAGCTTCAGGATTATTAGCATATTCAGCTAAAATCTTAGCAGCTACTTCTGGACCAGCAAACATAATAATATTTCTGATTTCATCCTCACCTAATCTATAAGGAGTTTGATTCATTGGATATTGTACACTTGCTAGTTTACTACCTTTAACTGGTATCTTACATTGATTAACATAAGACACACCATTACCATGTGCATGAGGCATTTTTGCTAATAGCATCCAATTCTCAGCACCTACTAAAACAGGACGTTTAGTAGTAATAGTTTTAGAAGTACCATCACTATTGTGAATAGTAAATGTTACTGGAGATTTAAAACCATTATACTTGTTACATAAAAATCGCATATGATCAACAGTCATATTCTTCTGGAATGGAAGAACATTGACGTGCATTTCACCTGCAACACATTCATTTAACAATCCACGTTTTAATTCATCAGTAGGATGAGTTTGATTGAGTTTAGCAGCAAATTTCCTATTGACATCATTTTCAAATTCAATAAGCATATCCCATGCTCTATGATAATCACCTGTGGATTTAATTACATCAGTTATGTTTCGTCTAACAATTTCAGCACACCGAGCAATTAATTGTTCCATCTGTTGCCCAGGGTTCATGCGGTTGAACACTGACTGGTCATCTACTATGATATCTGCTTTAAATCCTTGCTGATCAGTTGGCATATCTTCATCTTTCCAGATATCTGTGATAACACCTTTATTACCATATCTACCTGTTAATTTGAATCCACGTTGAACTTTTCTTTCATATCTATAAGTTATAGTTATTCTGATAAATTCAATAATCTTCTTCTTTTCAGCAGGAGTTACTGTGCTACCTCTACCTGTTCGGTTAACACCTTCAACTCGTTGACCATCTATCAATAACTCACGCATTGCATCAGTTACTAAACAATTAAATTCATTTGAAATTGGTACGCCTCTATTTTTAGCTAACTGATAAATATCAACTATCTGTCTATAATGGTTATTATGTTGTTCACGATATTTTTCACATTGATCAAATAGATAATCAGGTTTGAATCCTTTATTTCTATTATTACGATTAATATGAACAGTTATATCTACTACTTCAGCACCAGGATGTTTAGTATAGAATATAGTATCGTGCAATGGTTGTAATTCAGATAAAGATTCTTGATTAGTATCAGCAATAAAACTAGCTACTGATGGTTTTCTGAATGCACATAATACACAGTCATCACCTACAGTTTCACCTATATCTGGAAAGAACTTATAGTTCTCTTCATCACCATATAAGTTTAATGGAATCTGATCAGGACTAATGTCTATATTTAATTCACAATAACCCCAGGTAGTGAGCTTCTTAGCTGCTGTTTCA